>Ga0209985_10002331_pt1 | contig 17288 bp, 15 predicted proteins | sample NOAtaG_FD_187305 | JGI IMG/M metagenome (GOLD analysis project Ga0209985, IMG submission 187305) | Freshwater lake microbial communities from Lake Erie, under a cyanobacterial bloom - NOAA_Erie_Diel6S_1000h metaG (SPAdes) (version 2) | ecosystem: Environmental > Aquatic > Freshwater > Lake ...
GAGGACGGCGCCGCGTCGGTGACCATCGGCGGCACGTTCCCGGGCACCAGGTCCTGGACCGGCTGGGCGTTCTCGCTGCGCGCCGCCTCCGCAGGCAGTGGATCGCTCACGGGCAGCCTTGATCTGGATGCGATCGCGCCCACCGGCACGCTGGGTCTGGCGCAGAGTGTGCTGGGCGCCAGCACGCTGGTGCTATGCGCCGCCGACGTGGCCGCCGCGGGCGTGACCTTGGTGATGAGCACGCACAACCTCGGCCAGGTCAAGCGGCTGGCCAGCCGGGTGCTGTACCTGGACGGCGGCCGGGTGGCGGTGGACCTGCCGGCGCCCCGGTTCTTCACCGCCGAATTGCCGGCCGATGCTGCGGCCTTCCTGCGCGGGGAGCGGCCCTGGGCGGGGTGAGGGGTGCTTGAGCGCTAGCCCGGCGGTCCGGCGCGATCGTCCCAGCGCGGCTCGCGCCGTGCCGCCGCCGCAGCGTCGAAGAGCGGCTCCGCAGCGCTGCCCCGCAGCCGCGCCAGCGCGGCGCGGGCCTCGCTGGCCGCGGCCGGGTCTCGATCCAGGCGGGCCAGGGTCTCGCTGGCTCGCCAGTGCAGGTCGACAAAGCCCTGCCGCCGGGCCAGCGCCTGGGCCTTGGCGACCAGAGCGCGTGCGGCGCTGGCGGCGTTGGCCGAGTTGGACGATCCCTTGCCCATCTGCTGCACACGGGCCTGCAGCAGCCAGGCCTCGGCCAAAGGCTCGAGCAGGCCGCCGCGCTGGGCGGCCGCGGCCTGGTCGTTGGCCGCCTGTGCGGCGGCCCGCAGGTCGCGCCGGGCCAGTGCCTGCTCGGCCTGCAGGCGTGCCAGCCGCACCTTGACCAGCGGGTGCGTGCTGGTCCCTGCCACCGCCTCCAGTCGTTCCAGTGCGCCGGGTGCCAGCGGCTGGCCAGCCGCGCTGGCCGCCAGGCCCTGGGCCAGCACCAGCTGCGACAGACGCAGCGGCTCGGGGCTGGTGGCCAGCAGTGGGGCCGCTTCGTCCAGCAGCGCCTGCGCCTGGGCCATGCGGCCGCACTGCAGCAGCAGCCGTGCGCGCCGCACCAGGGCCTCGGCCTCGAAGCCGGGGCTGGCGTGCTGGCAGGCGCGGGTGTGGGCACCCAGCAAGGCGGTGTCCGCCTCCTCGTGGCGGCCGGCGCTCGTCAGCACCAGGCCCAGCACCAGCAGCGACAGCGTCTCGGTGTGCGCCACGCCGGCCCAGCTGTTCAGGCTGCGCCGGGCCATGGCCTCCGCCTCGTCGATGCGGCCCAGGGCCTGCAGCATCACGGCCAGGTCGTTCTCGACGGTGATGCCGCGGCAGTAGTCGGGATGGCGTTCGAGCAGGCGCGCCAGGGCGTCGTGCGCGGCCTGCACCTCGCCGCCAAACCAGTGGATCTGACCTTCGAAGCTGAGCAAGGTGGGCCGCTGCGGCACCGCTTCGCGCAGCTGCGCCAGGCAGGCCCAGGCCGCGCCGATGTCGGGCTGGCGCATCGCCAGCTCGATCAGCACTTCCAACGCATCGACGCGGTCGTGCAGCGGCAGTCGCGGCAGCAGCACACGCAGTCGCTGGGCGTGGCGGCTGGCGGCGGCGATATCGCCGGCGAAGACGCGGTTGTCCACGCGCGCGGCCAATGCGCGACTTTCGATCTGGCGCCGCTGCTCGGCGTCGGCCACCGCGCCCAGCTGGGCCTGCACCCCGGCCAGCATGGCTTCGCCACGGGCCAGGTCGTCGAACAGGTCGCAGGCCGCCAGCTCGAGCCGCGCCCGCAGTGCCTGGGTGGCGTCCAGCGAATCGTCGGCCACCTCGCGCCACAGCGCGCGGGCGGCGTCGAAGTCGCCGTGCGACTTGAGCTGCTCGGCGCCCCGGTGGCGCCAGGCCAGGGCGGTCTGCGGTTCGCCCGCGGCGCGCCAGTGTTCGGCGATGGTCAACGCATCGAGGCTGGGTTGTTCGGCCAGCCACAGCGCGGCATGCCGGTGCAGGGCCATGCGCCGCGGCGCGGGCAGGGCGCTGTCGACGGCCTGGCGGATCAGGTCGTGCCGGCAGGCCAGCGCCGCTCCGCTGGGATGCAGCAGGCCGCTGGCCACGGCGCGGGCGCACAGGGCTTCGCACTCGGTCTCGGTGGCGGCACCGGCCAACGCCCCCAGTGCCGCGGGCGGCACCGGCTGCACGAACACCGCCGCGGCCTCCACCGCGCGCTGCGCGCCCGCGGGCAGGGCTTGCAGGCGGCTGCGCACCAGGCGCAACACCTGGTTGGCCTGCGCCAGCGGCACGCCGGTGTCGGGCTCTGGGGCGCCGGCGGCCAGCAGTTCGCCCAACAGGAAGGCGTTGCCGGCGCTCAGCGCGTGCAGGCGGTCGATCTGCTCCGGCGACAGCGCCTGTTGCGGCCAGCGTGCCTGGCAGGCCAGGGCCAGGGCCGCGCGGTCCAACGGCGGCACGTCGACCTCTTCCAGCCGGACGGCGCTGCGCAGCCCCTGCAGGGCGCTTTCTAGTGCGGGACCGATCTCGTGCCGGCGCACCGCGGCGCGCCAGGGCAGCCGGCCCTGGTAGGCCAGCATCAGCAGCCACTCCACGGTGGCCGGGTCGCACCATTGCAGGTCGTCGACCAGCAGCAGCGGCGTCAAGGCCTCGAAGGCGCGGGCCAGCGCCTCGACGAGGCGGGTCTGTGCGGTGGTGGCGTCCAGCGGCGGCAGGGCTTCTTCGGGCGCCAGCTCGGGCAGCACGCGGGCGAGGTCCAGCCGATAGGCGCGCAGGGGGTGGCTGGGTTCACGCAGGGCGCGCTGCAGCACCGCCACCTGCTCGCGCAGCACGTCCAGCAGCGGCCGGTAGGGCATGGCGTGCAGGCCTTCCAGGCCGCGCAGGCAGGGGGCCTGCGGGTAGGCGGTGCGCAGCAGGGTGGTCTTGCCGGCGCCGGCTTCGCCCAGCAGCAGCAGGGCGGGCGCGGGGCTGGCAAGCAGGCGTTGCAGCTGCTGCGCACGGCCCGGCAGTGCGGTCGGCTCCGCCGCCGGCGTTGCTGCGGCCGGCATCGGCGCGGCGGGGTTGGCCGTGCGCGGGCGGCCGGCCTGCAGCCAGGCGCTGTGGAGCGACTGCGCAAACTCGTCGGCCCACTGGCCGAAGAGTTCGTAGCCCGTGAGCTGCCAGCCCGGTAGCCAAACGGGCGGGCCGTGGCGCAGCGCAGCGGCGGCGTCGTTGTTCTGCTGCTCAGCGTGTTGTTCGGCCAGGTCGGTGGGCAGGTCCAGACGAACCCGCGTGCGATCGGCCACCAGGGCATCGCGCCTGCCCCAGGCGTCCAGCAAGGTCCGGCTGCGGTGCAGGTTGATGCGCAGGTGGTGCAGGGCGTCGGCCGGCGCGGCCTCGGGCCAGAAGATCGCGGCGAGCCTATCGCGCGCGATCCAGGCCCCTGGTGGCGCCTGCGCGGCCAGCACCACCAGCAGCGCGGCCGGCACCGTGGCCGGCAGCGGTTGGGGCACCTGGCCGGCCGGGGCCCAGGCGGGTGGAGCAAGCAGCACGAGCATCGCAGGCCGGAGTGTCGCGCTTCCGTGCGGCCTGCCTCGTGCCGCAGCGGCGCAAGCCCGGCAGCGGCCGCAGGGGTGGCCGTCTAGCGCTGCCCGCCGAGGCCGCGACGACGTGCCAGCAGGGTCAGCCCCGCCAGCAGCAGCGCCGCACTGGTGGGCTCGGGCACTGGGGCCATCGTGCCGAACTGGATGTGGTCCAGTTCGACTGCACCGGGTCCGCTGATCGTGATGGACTTGATGCCTCCGGCGAATTGGACACCGAAGAAGCGGTCCTCGGCCGTTGTGCCCCGGATGGAGCCGTCGCCCACGGTCCGCGTGATCGAGCCCAGCGAAGTGTCGTCGGCAGCGACCGCGCTGAACGTCCATTCCCCCGCGGTACCGTCGGTCCACACCAGGCCGAATGCCGTGGGCAAGTCACCCGTGCCGGAGAAGGTGATGCGGATCGGCGCGGCGCCAAACCAGGAACGGCCTCCATTGCCGTTGCCGTCGATCACACCGTCGTCGGCGTCGACCGAATCCGTGTTGCCGCCCGGTGTGATGGGGAACCCGGTGTTGGGCGTGAGCACCCCCACCATCACGTTGTCCTCGAGGTTCTCCAGCAGTGTGGGCGCACCGCCGAGGTAGAACCCGGCGGGGATGTCGGCGGTGGACAGGTAAGGCGTGTCGGTGAAGAAGAAGGTGCCGGTGGCGGCCTGCGCGGCCGGCAGGAAAGCTGCCCCGGCAGCCAGGCTGGCGGCCAAGGCAAGGCGGGGCAGGTGACGACGGGGGCTGTTCAACATGGACGGGCTCCGGGTGAGGGGTCGATCAAGGCCCCACCAGTCTGACGAGCGACCGTCTCAGCCCCGTCTCAGGGCGCCGGTTTCCGTCTCCCCGGCTTGCGGGGCCCCCGTCTCCCAGGCCAGCCGCAACTCGCGCTTGAGCACCTTGCCGATGGCGCTGCGCGGCAGTTCGGCGGTGAAACGCAGGCCGGCCAGGCGCTGGGTCTTGCCGACCTGGGCGTTGAGCCACTCGCGCAGCGCCTCGGCATCCAGGGCGTGGCCGGGCTGCGGCACGACGAAGGCCACAGGCGTCTCGCCCCAGGCCTCGGAAGGAGCCCCCACCACCGCGCAATCGGCCACGGCAGGATGCCGCTGCAGCAGCGCTTCGAGGTCGCTGGGGTAGATGTTGAAGCCGCCGCTGATGACGACATCCTTCTTGCGGTCCAGCAGCACGAGGAAGCCGTCGTCGTCGAAGCGGCCGACGTCCCCGGTGCGGATGAAGCGCCGCCCGTCGGGGGCAAACCATTCGGCCTCACGCGTCTTGTCGGGCTGGCCGTGGTAGCCCGTCATCATGGCCGGGGAATGTCCCACCACCTCGCCCGTCTGCCCGGGCGGCAGCTCGACGCCCTCGTCGTCGATGAGCCGGATGTCGTGCCCCTCGGCCGGACGGCCCACGGTGTGCAGCTTGTCGGGGTGGGCGTGGGCTTCCAGGATGCAGGTGCCGCCGCCTTCGGTCATGCCGTAGAACTCCACCAAGCCGCCCGGCCAGCGCGCCAGAGCGTCGGCCTTCAGCGCCGCAGGGAAGGGCGCGCTGGTGCAGAACTTCATCTCGAAGGCGCGCTATGCGCGCAAGGTGGATGACGATGGTGACGGGGCGCTGTCGCCGGCCGAACTCACCGCCCATGCCGACGTCATCCGCACGCAAGTGAGCGCCGGGGTGCAGTTGCTGGGCCCGGACGGCGCGTTGCCGCTGCACCTGTTGATGTTGGACGCGACGCCGCCCGAGGGCTCGCCCGGCCCTGGCTCGCGGCATGTGGTGGCGATGGGCTGGTTTGATCTTGGCGGCAGCCCGGTCGTGCCCGGGCTGGACAGCGCCGCGCTGCACGACCGCCTTCGCATCCGCTTCCAACTCTTCGGCACCGAGCCCGCGCAACGCGAACTGGACCTGACCATCACCCGCCAGCAGGACAAGCAGTGGGTGCGTTTCACGCCCGCGCGTTCTGAGCACCGGGTGCTGCCCTCGGCCGGCGTCCTGTGGGCCGACCATGTCCGCATGGGCATGGCGCATGTGCTGCAGGGCGCGGACCATCTGCTCTTCCTGCTGGTGGTGCTGGCCGCCGGCTGGGGCTGGCGCACCCTGCTGGCCGCCCTGAGCTGCTTCACGGGCGGCCACGCGCTGACGCTGGCGCTGAGTGTGTGGGCCGGCTGGTCTGTGCCAGCGGGGGTGGTGGAGCCGGCGGTTGCCGCCACCATCGTGGGCATGGTGGCCTTTGACCTGTGGTCCCGTCGCCAGGCCCAGGCCCGCGCCACGACCCAACGCCTGGCCCTGGTCTTTGTGTGCGCCCTGGTGCACGGCCTGGGCTTTGCCGGCGCCCTGACCGACCTGACCCGCTGGACCCCGGGCAGCCCTGAGATGGTGGCCGCCCTGATCGGCTTCAACCTCGGCCTGGAGGCGGCCCAGATCGGCGTGGCGCTGCTGGCCGGTGCCGTGGTGCGGCTGCTGCAGGCGGTCATGGGCCAGGGCGCGCACCGCTGGGCCTCGAGCGCGGCCTCGGCCGCGGCACTGGTGGCGGGGACCTGGTGGTTCGTGGAGCGGCTGGTGCTCCAGGCTTGAAGCGCCCGCTCAGGGCGGTGATGGGGCACCGCTCCTGGCCGGGCAGACTGGGTCGCGGCGGTACAGCGCAAGTCCTGACCGACGGGTCGGCGGACCCTTGTACCGTCCCGCGTCGTGGGTTTGCCCGGGTGCCTGTAGCCGCTTGCCTGCACCGCATGGTCCGCCGCCGCGGCTGCGCGTGGGTGCGTTTGGGGATGTTGGGGTGGGCTTCGAGCCTGCTTTCAGGACGCCTGCGGTTCAAGCCGGTTCAGGCTGGTCTGACCTTGCGGGGCCGGCGCGTCCTAGCCCGGATGATTCGCCAGGCGCGGTGCTGTATGCAGCTTCCGGCCGCCGTCGCTGCTAAGGTCTCCGCCGGTGAAATCAGCTTGGAAGACGCGCCGGCCAATGCGCCCGAAATCGACCTTCGCGTCAACCCGTTCAAGTCATCGGTCATCGCCCCGATCTCGCGCACCGGCTCCTCGCCAGCGGCTTGGGCCAAGTGCCGCGGCACTGCCACCCAGTGACTCGACGCCCCGATGTCTATGCCCGTAGCATTGGGAAATACCTCGTCTTCTCGCTTGCGCATTGCCATGCTCTGCTCCACCATTGTTGATGAACGGCAGCGCCATGGGAAGCGTCGAGTTCGACTCAATCTCACAAACGGGACGCGGCTCGCGCCGCCCGCCACTGTCGCCGACGATTCCCGGACCATGCTCACAAGCGGGCTCGCTAAAGCTCGCACCAATGCTGGGTCGGTAATGACGGCGCTGCCGTTCGCCTTGTAGCGCAGCAGCGCACCCGTTTCTTCGCGAACGCCGAGCGCGGTCTTGGGCCTGGGATGCTCAGAACTTGTATGTGGCGACCAGCACGCCGCGAGGCTTGTCGATCCGGCGCAGACGGTCACCTTCTTGAACGACGAACAGCGCAGGTGTGCGCACCTTGGCGCCAAGCCATTGGGCCGAGAGTTCGAAGCGCGCAATCTTCTTCGCCATGCTCAGGGAGTAGTCCGAATAGCTGGCCTCGGGGAAGTTGCGCACGATCTGTCGTCCCGCGTGCACGGTCAGTGACAGGTTGTTCCCAAGGTCGAACTTGTAGTTGGCCTCAATCAACCAGCTGCCGCGCGACGTCTGGTCGCCACGCCCGAAGCAGTTGAAGGTGGCGGTAGGGTCTGAGGAGAACTGTGCCAGCGTACCGCAGACGCCACCGGTGCTGGCACCGACGAAGTTTTTCGACGTGACGGTCGAGATTCGCGTTTCGAGCGCGCCCCACCCGATCTCCAGGCCGGCGTAGGACGAGTTGTAGTTCGTGCGGCGGAAGTCGGTTGGCGCAAACGTCTCCGGATCCAGCGAGTGCGGAGCGTCGAACGACGCACCGGGGTAGAGGTCTGCCGCCAGGCCAATGCCGAAGTGCCATCCGTCCGGATCGCCGAATCGATAGCCGCCGGCCAGACTGATGCGGCTGCCTCGCCCGCCCAGGTACTGGCGCGTGCTGACGCTGCTCAACTCCGCGAAACCGGTCAGGCCGCTCTCGTGCGCAACCAGCACCGCCGCCCGGGCGCCGGGCCGCAGCAGCGATTCCGAGACGCCTCGGTTGCGCATATCCGAACGCACCTCGACTTCGGTCTTCATGGTGACAGACTCGATATCCTGCGCCAGTGCGGAGTGGACGCCTAAAGCCAGAATCACAGCAGACTGAAACTGAATCTGGTAGACCGATCTCATCACTTGTCTCCTTGTTGACTACGAAGGTCGATCTCTCGCCGCCTCAGGGCTTCTTGCAAGTGGGCGCGGTCGGCAGCGAGTTCACGCGTGTCATGCGTTCGGTTTCGCCGAGAGCCTCAACGCCGATGTAGGCCCGAATTTCGAGTACCCCTCCCTTGACCCGCAAGGTCCCGCGGTAGCGCTTCTGGTCTCGCGGGTCGAAGACCCAGCCATCGCGCCACGCATTGCGTTCGAAGCCATTCAGCTCCAGAACGCGTAACCCGCAGGTGTTGTTCGGGGCGTTGGCTTCGGCGTCCCAGACCACGGTCGCGCACTTGGCGCCGGGCTTGTCCGCGCAGCTTGCCACCTGGATGACCCCGTCCTTGGCAGCAGTCCGCCAAAGGCCGTCGACCTCGTCGCCACTGGCCCGGGCAGTCATCGTCGAGCAGGCGCACAAAAGTGCAAAGGCCAATCGCGTGCAAGGTCGCATGAGCATGTCCCTGGAAAGCCAGCGTTCAATGGGAAGGGCCGAGCGACGGGTCCCGCCCGTCCCGCGGCGCCATGGCGCTGGCCGCGGCTGGAATGGGGGCGCCGACCGTCTTCGCCAGCGACGCCAGGTACTTCATGTATTCCCCGTGGCGAACGGCGACCTTGTGCCGCTCGTTGCGAACGTAGCGCACTCCGCCGTTCAGTTCAGGCGCGGGAACGTTGCGCAGCTGATCGATGCGCCGATGGCCGGCCGCACTGCGGCGCCGGGAGTCGAGATAGCCTGCGATGACCCGGCCTTGGTACCAGGCCGGGACATTGAAGCTTCCGTCGTTGACGTACAAGCCCACCATGAACAGGTCGTTGCGGCCGGGAACGAACATGTGCGCCCAGAGGTCCGGGTAGGTTTCGTTCCAGTTCAGCAGGGCCTTGTCGATGAACGGGTAGTGGTACCGGTACCCGGTCGCCCACACAATGACGTCGTACTCCTCGCGGCAGCCATCCTTGAACTGCACTGTCCGGCCCTCGAGCCGGTCAATATCGGGCCGCACCTGGATCTGGCCCTGCGACAGGTGGTAGTACAGCAGGCTGTTGATGACAGGGTGCGTCTCGAACACCCGGTGGTCTGGGGCCGGCATGCCGAAGCGTGTAATGTCTCCGTAGACTCGTCGGAGCAGCCACTTGCTCAGCGCCTGCTGCCAGCGCATCGGTAGGGGCGGGTTGCCGTAGCGCGCGGCGTACTCGTCGGCCGGCATGCCGAAGACGTGCTTGGGAATGAAGTAGTAGCCTCGCCGCACGCTCAGGCTGGTGTGTCGCGCGTGGGTAGCGGACTCCACCGCGATGTCACAGCCCGAGTTGCCCGCACCAACCACCAGCACGCGCTGGCCCTGCAGCACATCAGGGCGCTTGTAGTCGTGCGAGTGCAGCGTCGCCCCGGTGAACTCACCCGGGTACCGCGGCATCTTTGGGTACCAGTTGTGTCCGGTGCAGATCACCACGTTGGCGTAGTGCCGCGCCGCACCATCGGAAAAGTGCGCATTCCAGCCTTGCGCCAACGGCTCCAGCCGCGTTACTTCGGAGCCGAAACGAATGTGCTGCCGTAGTCCGAAGTGCGTGGCGTAGTTCCTGAGGTAGGCCAGCGCCTGGTGGTGGTTGGGATAGTCGGGGTAATCTGCCGGCATCGGAAGGTCCGGGAACCCGGACCGCCGGCTCGACGAGATGAAGTGCACCGAGTCGTAGATGGGGCTGTCGGGGTTGGCGTAGTCCCACAGGCCGCCCAGGTCCTTGTAGCGCTCGTGCACTTCGAAGGGCAACTGCAGGGTTTGCAGGTTGCGGGCTACGGCTAGGCCAGCGGCACCGGCGCCGATGACCAGCGTGCAGTCGGTGTCTGGCATCGTGCACCTCAGGCCGGTCGGGTCGCCGCCTTGGCGGAGGAGGCTGGGTCGCGCGCGAGGCCGCGCTGAAGCTCGTCGACATAGCGAGCCGTGAACCGCCGTAGCGGCCCCTCCACCAACGAGTACGGTCCCGGCCGGTAGGCTGGAGAGGTCACACCGCGGTGGTTGTCTTCGGCGAGTCTCTTGTCCTGCTCAGTGGTCACCCGCCACATCCAGGCCACCTCCTCAGGCTTGTAGTCACGGCCAGGTTCCGCGCGCTGATCGACCAGCCAGGTGACCACCACCTCCGTGCTGCCGGCATTCACGGGCGTGAATCGGAACACCGTTGCGTGGTCGTTCGCGGCACTCACGAAGTGCGTGGCCCCGAACGCAACCACGGACTCCCCGCCGTCGTACTGCAGGAAACCGCCCATCAGCGGCGCGACGGGGGCGCCGTCGCGGCTCAAGGTGCGGAAGCCTTGCCGGATGGGCTGACGGTAGACCACCACCTCCTGCTCGTGCGGCAGCGAGAAGTCGTGCGGGCCGGTCAGGTCGGGCGCCGTAACGAGCGTCGAAGCCCAGGCCCGCGCAAATTCCTGGTAAGCCTGCAGCGACTCGGCCTTGCCGGACGAGTTGCCTTGAGCGTGGGCATTCACGCTGCAGTATTCGGGATGCGTTGGGGTGCAGTGGTAGCACTCCAAAAAGTTCTCGCTGACCAGCTTCCAGTTCGCGGCCACGCGGTAGACCTCACGGTGCGCCACGCGGGCCCGGTCCAGGCCGTGCAGCGCGTACAACTGGCCGAGCAGAAGCGCTGGGCGTTCGATGTCCTTGGGCGTGGCCGAGAGGCTGACGTACACCATGTTGGCGATCACGCGGACCTGCAAAGGCCGCAGGCCGTGTGCAGCGGCGCTGAACTCATCGTCCATGGCCCGTGCGTGCTGGAGTCGGCCGTGCAGGTCGAAGCTCCATGCGTGGTACGGGCACACCAGACGCGTGCTGTGGCCCTGCTCACCCAGGCACACCATCGAGCCGCGATGCGGACAGACGTTGTGGAACGCGCGGACCGTGTCGTCGTCGCCGCGCACGACGACGAGGGATGCCGCGCCGATCTGGTGGGTGATCCAATCTCCTGGCCGGGGCAGCCTGCTGGCGTGATCCACGAAGTGCCAGCCCGGGCCGTGCAGGTGCTCCATCTCAGCCTGGAACACGTCCTCGCGCAGATACAGGCCCTGGGGCAGCGACCGCCCCGGCACGAACTGCTCAAGAAGAGCCGGCAGCGGCGAAGGCGCACCCCAGGCCAGCGCCACGGTGGCAGCGGAACGGGGAGTCGGTGCTGGCGTCCCGATTGGTGTCGGTAGCGTGACCGCTACGGCCGCTGACTTCTCGTCTGGCGTGACGCCGTCCACTGGGCTGGCCGCTCGGGCCGCCTCGGCCAGCCCATCCAGGCCTTCGTTCACCAGCTTGCGGACAAAGCCGGCGAAGGGCCGCATCGGGAGGCCCAGGTCGATCTGCACCCGCACGTGGCGGGCATCGACGGCAAGTTCACCTTTCAGCGAGGTGCCGCGAAGGTCGCAGCGGTTGCCGCGCCACGTGGCCGTCAGACCTTCGCGGGCGGCCAGCTGTGCGACGAACTGTTGGGCAAGTTCCAAGGCGCGCCTTTCGGCTAGGCTGTGCGCGCGCTCGACGTCTATGGTGGCCATCTCGTCTATCTCGCTTTCTCCAATTCAGATTCGGGGTGCCCACGCGCTGGCGGAGGTGGGAGCCGGGTGTCGCTGTGCCAGCGCGAGCAGGCCGGATGCGAACACGCTCAGGGCCAGCGTCGCCACGCCAACGCCAGCAAGGCCTGCGGTGCTGTCGATGAGCGCACCGCCCACCCAGGGGCCGGCCGCCATGCCCATGAGCGCGAGCCCCGAGGCCACGCCGGCGAGGCGACCGGCTGGATCGCGTTCGGCCGCGATGCGCATGACGCCCGGCAGGGCCAGGCAATACATGAAGTTGTAGGCCACCACGCCGGTGATGCCAGCTACGGGCGTGCGCCACGTGATCGTCCCGACCGCTGCCGCGGACATAGCGACGATGGACGCAAGCGCCAGATGCGTCTGACGGCTGTGGTGCGGCTGCGCGGTCAGGACCGAGACCAGCGCACCCGCCAGCCCCAAGACCAGCGCCGCCGCCAGCACGCCGCCGGCGGCGTCCGAGGCCACGCCACCCGCAATCAGCGCCTGCTCGGCATAGGGCCAGTAAATCCCCTGTGCAAAGTACCAGGCGAAGTTGCCAATCAGCACCGACCCGCCAGCGACGAGTGGCACAGCGGGCGCAATGCCGGTCTCTATCGAGGTCGACGCGACGGTCTCGGACCTGCGAGTTGGTTCGGGCTGCCCTGCAGCGCCAAAGAACAACAAGGGCAGGCAGGCGACGAAGCCCACCGCATAGCCCGCCAGGGTACCGCCTTGCGCAGCGCCGACGTCGGCCAACGCAGCCCACACACCGGTGGCAACGCCGCTCACCAGCGTCGCCCACGCGAAGGCGCGCCCTGGCTGATGCGCCTTTGCCAGTTGGGTAACCCCGGCCGCCAGGGCCAGTCCGTACGCGAGACCGGCAAGAGAGCGGCTGGCCAGCAAGGCGGGCACGCCCGACCCCATCAGCAGGGTCAGGAGCGCAGCCAATTGCAGGCCGAGCACAGCCCATGGCCAAGATCTGGAGAGTCGGGCCTCCGGCCTGAGCCCGGCACGGATCGATGCCACCATCGCACATGCCGCCAGGGCCGACAACTCGGTGGTGGCTACCAGGCCGGCTTCAGTGGCCGATAGACCGTCGCCCATGCGCAGACTTTGCACGATGATGGGCTGTACGGCCGCCGGCGCTGTGCCCACGGTCATCGCCCAACTGGCGGCCAGAAGGCGATTGCGGTTCATGCGCATCCGTGCGAGCCGGGAGTCCGTGCCTGCGGTGTCATGCCGGCCGGCGGGCAGTCTGCCCTTGCAGCACGCCCTGGTATGACACGAACAAGCGGGGCAAGAACCACAACGGCGGAAGCACGAGCAGGAGGTTCGCGGCCCACCACGCCATGTCGAAGTCGCGCGCAAAGGTCCAGTACGACAGCGCCATGAACCCGCTTGCAAAGGTGAGGGCCAGCGCCACCACGGACAACAGGTAGGCCAGTTCCAATCTGCCGCGGCGAGCGGCCGCCACTGCCGATAGACCACTCGCCGACAACAAGAGGTCGAGCGGCAGGAAGGACCAGTTCCACGCGACCACCTGCGGCACGTGATAGTCCTTGAAAGCCCAGTCGATTGGGATCAACCCAAGCGCCGTCACCGTCCAGTAGACAAGAAATCCGACGTCCACCAGGACCAGATAGGACGTCAGCGAGCGGGAGAGCAGTGGGGGCATGGCTTCTGGGCGCGGGCTGGGGGTTTCGCTTCCCTGGTGCCGCCCTTCGACGGCTGCACGAGGAGGGGATTCATGCGCTAGATCATCACTGCATGCAGGTCGAGCCGATGGATAATCTGCGGATGAAGAGTGGGTGCCGGCCGGCCAAGTTGTTGCACTCAGACGGCGCCGAGGCGCCAGATTGGTCGCAGCGCGCAACGATCACGCCCCTCGCACTGCGTGCGCTGCTGGCGGTGCTGCTGGAGCGCGGTGTCGATGTGGAACGGCTGTGCCTGGGTTCCGGAGTCACGCCGCACCAAATCAGTCAGCCGACGACGCTCGTCTCGCTGCGCCAGTGCTGCAGCCTGATCCGGCGCTCGCTGGCGGTCACTCGAGACCCGCAGCTCGGACTGGAAGTCGGCAAGCGCGAGTCGTTGACGGCGTGGGGGCTGGTCGGATTCGGGATGATGGCCTGCCCGACTGCGGAGTCCGCGCTCCACTACGCCCTGGCGCAACAGGCCAACGCCGGAGCCATGCTCGACTTCGAGTCTGCCACTTCGGGTCGCGAAACCTGGGTTCGGGCGAACATGCGCTTGGCGGCCCCCGACCTAGAGCCCTTCATGGTCGACGAGGCCTTCGCAAGCCAGCTGGTCGTAGCCCGTCAACTGCTTCAGGCACGGGTGCGGCCTGTGCGGGTGGAACTACGCCACTCGCGGCGCCAGCGTGGCGCCTACCTCGAGTTCTTCGACTGCTCCATGCATTTCGAAGCGGACTTCAACCGGATCGTGTACCCGTCACAGTTGTTGGCTCAGCCTATCGCGGAATATCACTTTGACGTCGCGTCGCACATCCATGCGCAGATCGAAAATGCTCTGCCTAAAGCGGAACCGCGGGACGAGCTGATCGAAAGTGTCCGGCGCGACCTGTCGGCCACGCCGGGTGAAGTCCCGAACATGGGGGAGGTTGCAAGTGGGTTGAACTTGTCGGAGCGAACGTTGCGCCGCAGTCTGGCGGCGCATGGCACGAGTTACTCGAGGCTGGCGGATGACCTCCGGCGTGAAGCCGTCCTGACGGCCTTGTTTTCGGGGCAATCGCTCAGCGCGATCGCGACGCACCAGGGGTTTGCCGACTGGCGGGCATTGAAGCGTGCCTTCAAGCGGTGGACTGGCCAGACACCGCGCAGATGGCTTCTGACTCAGGCGAACGGCCGCGAGTCTGATGCCGTGAAGGCAACGGAGGGCCGCCCTGCCATTGAACCCTGAGCATGGCAGCCACTGGCAGTCGTCGTAGCCGGCGCCGCAGCGCCCCTCGACGTCGATCTCCATCAGGCGCTGGGCCATGAAATGCACCATCTGGCGCAGCACGTCGACGTCTTGGCCCTTCTCGGCCAGATCGGCCAGTGTCATCATGGGTGCGGTCATCGTGGATCTCCTTCTGATCCAGGTGGATGGGTCGCACCTCAACCTTATCCGGGACCACGATGGCCACCCCAGACGGGACGGCCGCCGACGCGCGGCAAGCCGCTACGGGTTATGCCCTACGGGCTCCACCCTTCTCGGCTTGCCGCGTACTGAAGGACTTACACCACTTCCTGGGACACGAGCCCTGTAGCCGCTTCCCTGCACTGCACGGGCCGCCACCGCGGCCGCGCGTGGGTGCGTTTGGGAATGCTGGGGTTGGCTTCGAGCCTGCTTTCAAGACACCTGGGGTTCAAGCCGGGTCAGGCTGCCCTGACCTCGTTCGGCTGGCGCGCCCTGGACGTTGAGGGCGGGCTGCAGTCCGGGACTGAGTGGAGTCGCCCGGGTCACCGGGCTTGCCTTCCGACATGCGGGTCGCTCCTGTGGAGGCCCAAGAGAACTGCGGCCGTCGGGGCGGCCGCAGATGGGCGCTGTTCGGCTCCCGGTTGAGAGCCGCTCCCGGACCCGGCAGCGACATCGACCTCCCGCTGGAGTTCAAGCCCGGTGTCGTTCCCGGACGGCTCGAACCGAGCGCCGTCGAGATTGAACGGGGGCAGTTGTTCCGCGCAGGCGGAGACGCTGGGCCGCACCGGCGTGGAGATGGAGGCGCTCACCGCCGTGCAGGTGGGCCTGCTCACCGTCTACGACATGTGCAAGGCCGTGGACCGCGGCATGGTCATGGGCGACATCCGCCTGCTGGAAAAGCGCGGCGGGAAGTCGGGGGATTGGGCCGTGGCGGGGTAGTCGGACGGCAGGGTTGGCGCCCTGAGGCTCCAGATGGGGTTGCAGGCCGTGCTGGGCCAGGCGATGGGCGCCCGCTTCGGCGCCCGCCTGCCCACGCAGACGCTCATCGGCGTGGCCGGGCTGGCCCTGCCGGGTATGCTCTACGAGGTCGAGGCGGTGGCTGTGCAGCCTTGACCCAACGCACCACCCGACCCGGAGCCTGCCTTGCGCCCCACCCATCGGCTGTTCCAGATCGTGCAGCTCATTCGCGGCCGGCGGCGCACCACGGCCGCGTGGCTGGCGGCGCGGCTGGAACGCAGCGAGCGCACGGTGTACCGCGACATCGCGCAGCTGCAGGCGCAGGGCGTGCCCATCGAGGGCGAAGCGGGTGTGGGCTACCGGCTCGCGGCCGGGTTCGAGCTGCCGCCGCTCATGTTCAGCCCCGCCGAAGCCAAGGCGCTGCTGGCCTGCATGCGCATCGCCCAGGGCCAGCTCGACCCGGAGCTGGCCGGCGCGGCGGCGCGGGCGCTGGAGAAGATCGTGGGCGTGTTGCCGCCCCCTGCACGTGCGGCGGCCGACCGGCTGGCCCTGCACGCCCCGGCCGATCCGCTGGACGAACCCCTTCGCTTGCGCCTGCAGGTGCTGCGCGAGGCGATCGAGGCCCGCACCAAGACGCGGCTTCGATACCACGATCTGACGGATGAAATGACGGACCGGGTGGTCTGGCCGCTGGGCTGCTTCTACTGGGGAGCGGTGTGGGTGCTGGGGGCGTGGTGCGAACGCCGCAACGACTTCCGGCACTTCCGTCTCGACCGCATCGAGACGCTGGAGGTGCTGCCCGCGCGCTTTGCCGACGAGCCGGGGCGACGTCTGGCCGACCTGCTGCTGCGGGAGTGCAACACCGCCGACGGACCGGGCGGCGAAGACCGTCGCACACTGAAGGATCGCGTGGACGCCCCCGTCGGCCCCAGGCACTGACGCGCCCTCGACGCCCGGCAAGGAGCCTAGAGGCAGGGAATCCCGTGCCGGCGCAGCCGCAGGAAGTACACGATGAAGGCGACCACGAACAGCCCGTCGCCCACGATCACCAGGATGGCGAAGTCCGATGTCCAGCCCTGGGCGTGCATCACGGCGAGGTTGATCGCAAAGAGCGCCTTGCCCAGGCCGCCCATGGCCACCACACCCGCGTGACGCGCCGGGCGACGCGCGACGGCCAGGAATCCGAGCCCGTAGAGCAGCGACGTGCCCCAGGCGCCACGGTAGATCGCCACCTGCACCGGGTCGGTCAACGGTCGACCGAACTCGCGCGCGAACATGCCCGCCGGGTCGATCACTCCCGGGATGGCACCCGCCAGATTCCACAGCGCGGCCACGAGAAACAGCGCCAGAAACGCCCGGTTCTCGTTCGCAGGCAGGGCGGGGCCGCTCATGGTGCCGCGCCTTCGCTGGGGGTCTTCCCGGTGGCGGGGGTCGACACGACGCGGGTCCAGGTCTCGCTGCGGCACAGCGGGCCCAGGCAGCCCGTCACCTGGAGCCCGGCCGGGTGGAGCATCTTGAGGCGGGCCGGGAAGGTCTTGCCGTCGTCGGGGTTGTAGACGCGGCCCGCCCTCCAGTCTTCTCGGCCCCCCTCCGGCCGCACCGCAAAGCCCCACAGGATGGGCAGCCCCACGAGCGGCCGGTGGCGCCGGGCTGGGTCGCGGTTGCGCACGTCGTGGGTCTGCCCCTGGGCCACCGTCGCATCCACCCCGACCAGCCAGCCACAGGGCGTCCCGTCGCCGCAATCGACCACCTGCACCAGCGCCCCGTGGCGCTCCGTGCGCCACAGGCCACTCAGGTCGGCCAGATCGGCTGCAGCGGCGGGGCGAGTGGCCACGCCAGGCCCCAGGCCCGCAAGCAGGATCAGACCCACACTCCCCACAATAGACCGAGACCTCCCGCATGCGAGGCCGAGCCCATCCAAGTCCGGTCGGGCCGCATCAGCTGGGCCCGGCTGCTCAAGCGGGTGTTCGACATCGACATGCACACCTGCCCGAACTGCGGCGGCGGGGAGCTGAAGATCATCGCGGCCATCCTCGAGCGGCCGGTGAT
>Ga0209985_10002335_pt1 | contig 17266 bp, 18 predicted proteins | sample NOAtaG_FD_187305 | JGI IMG/M metagenome (GOLD analysis project Ga0209985, IMG submission 187305) | Freshwater lake microbial communities from Lake Erie, under a cyanobacterial bloom - NOAA_Erie_Diel6S_1000h metaG (SPAdes) (version 2) | ecosystem: Environmental > Aquatic > Freshwater > Lake ...
GACTAGGCGCCCGCGCGCAAAGCGCGCCCATAGACCGGCCGGAAACCCGCGCCGCGCAAGGCGCGTCGACTGTATAGCCTAGACTGTAGCGCGCCCGGGCGCCTCGCGCGGCGCGGGCGCATCGCGCGCGGCGCGCGTCGCGCGCGCGGCCGCGGCCCGGCCTCGATCGGAGCCCGGCCAACCCCCGGCCTACAGTCCGATCGCTCGCGGCATCGGCGCTGGAACCGCCCGTAGAAATTTGCGGCCGCAAAACGCAACTGGACATGCGGCTTTTGCTTTCGCAGCGCCCGACACGCCCGCTACAATCCCCCTCGCCGACCCGCTACGGCGCATCAGCGCCACGCCCGTCCCTCCCTCCCCGGGCGACCCGCGAGCGTCGGTAAGGCCCGCCGCGGGTTCCGGGCTCCTCCCCGCGGCGGGCCTTTTGCTTGCCGTTTTCGTCGCGCGCGGGTACTTTTGCCAGACAACAGGGGGCCTGGCCGTGTCCTATCCCGACAAGATCGACGTCAGCTACAGCTACACCGGCTTCGCGTCCGGGCTTGGCGACGGCTCGTTTCCGGGCGCCCAGGTCGACGCGGACCTTGCCGGCATCGAGGCGAGCGCGAATGCGCTGAACGACTTCGTGCGCGCGGTGGTGCGCGCCGACAAGCGCCTCGCCAACGGCCTCGTGACGCCCGACACGCTCTCGAGCGAGGCGCGCGCAGCGTTCAACAGCACCTTCGTGCCCAAGGGTGCATGGGCCAGTTCCACGGCCTATGCGGTGGGCGAGGTCGTGAGCACGACGAGCGGCACGAAGGCGTATGTCTGCCTCGTCGCGCACACCTCGAGCGGCCTCTTCGCGACGGATCTCGCGGCCGGGAAGTGGCTCCTGTGGGCCGTCGATGGCAACACGGCCTCGGCGATCGCCGCGACGCCCGTGGGTGGGTTGGCTGCCACCGACGTGCAGGCTGCGCTGGCCGAGCTCGACACCGAGAAGCAGGCTGCGAACGCGATATTGGCGGCGATCGCCGCGCTGTCGCCTGCGGCCGACAAGGTCCCCTACTTCACCGGGGCGTCTGCGGTGGCGCTGGCCGATTTCACGGCGTTCGCGCGCACGCTGCTCGCGGGTGCGAACGCGAGCGCGATGCGCACGACGCTCGGGCTGGGCGCGATGGCGCTGCGCGCGACCGTCGCCACGAGCGACATCGATGCGCTGGCCGTGACCACGGCGAAGATCAACGACGCGGCGGTGACCACGGTGAAGATCGCCGATGGCGCCGTGACGGCCGCGAAGCTGGGCGCAGGCGCGGTCGTGCAGGTGGTCGGGACGACCTCCGGGGCCGTCGCCACGGGCACGACGACGGTGCCCCTCGATGACACGATCCCGCAGAACACCGAGGGCACGGAGTTCCTGACGCAGGCCGTGACGCCGGTGTCGGCGACGGACACGCTCGAGATCGAGGTGCTGCTCAACGTGGCCGGCTCCACGGCCGGCGGCACGGTGATCGTGGCGCTGTTCCAGGACGCCACGGCGAACGCGCTGTGCGCCGCTGCGGTGAAGTTCGCTGCGGCCGGCGACAACCAGCAGGTCAAGCTGATCCACCGCATGACGGCCGGCGGCACGGCCGCCACGACGTTCAAGGTGCGCGCCGGGCTGGCCGCCGCAGGCACCGTGACGGTGAACGGCTCGGCCGGCACCCGCCAGTTTGGCGGCGTCATGCTTTCGTCGATCACCATCCGCGAGGTGAAGGTCTGATGGCCAACCCGACCCCCTATGTGAAGGGCTACGACTTCTCGGGCTACCAGGCCGCCAACCCGACGCTGCCCCTGCCGGCCCAGCAGGTCGACGCGGAACTGAACGACGTGGCGACGTCGATCGGCGAGGCCATCGCCGCGCTCGCCGACGTGCGCAGGTCCGACGGGGCGCTCAAGAACCTCGTCGTGACGACCGAGGCGCTGGCCGTCGACGTGCGCTCGCTGCTCGCAGGCGACCCCAACCCGCGCGGGTTGTGGGTGACGGGGACGGCCTACGAGCAGAACGACCTGGCCGTCTACCTCGGTGCCACCTACATCTGCGCCACGGCCCACGTCGCCGGCACGTTCTCGACCGACCTCGCGGCCACGAAGTGGTTGCTCATCGCCTCTCCGACGTCGCTGTCCTCGAGCGGCTACGCCGAGGCGCTCTCGGGCAACGGCGTCACGACGGTCTTCACGCTGTCGCAGAACTTCACCGACATCCTCGAGATCGACGTCTTCGTGCGCGACGGCAGCGGCGGCTACGAGCTCCAGCGCGTCGTCGGCGCATCGCCGCAGGTGACGCTGTCGGCCACCAACCAGATCACCTTCGCGTCCGCGCCGGCCGTGGGCACCAACAACATCGTCGTGCGCTCGGTGTCGCAGACGGCCTCGGCCTCGGCCGGCGCCGCGTCTGGCAGCGCCACGGCTGCTGCGGCCTCGGCCTCCGCGGCCTCGGGCTCGGCCAGCGCAGCGTCGGGGTCGGCCTCCGCGGCCTCGGGCTCGGCGTCGGCCGCGTCGGCTTCGGCGGCAGCCGCCGCAGCGTCGGCTGCGTCGATCTCGCTGCCGATCCCGGTGGCGAGCGGCGGCACGGGGGCGACGACGGCGCCCAACGCGAGGACCAATCTCGGGCTCGGCGCGCTGGCCACGAAGGCCACCGTGGGCGCGAGCGACATCGACGCCAATGCCGTCGGCGTGGCGAAGATGGCGCGTGAGGGGACATCTGGCCAGGTGCTGACGTCCAACGGCGCAGGCGCGGACCCCAGCTACCAGACTGCGGTTAGCGTCCCCACGGCCACGGTCCTCGACTTCGCCGGCTACACGGCGCCCTCGGGCTACCTGCTGTGCGACGGTTCGGCGGTCTCGAGGACGACCTACGCGACGTTGTGGGCCGCGCTGTCGGCGCAGTCCACCGTGACGATCACGATCGCCAGCCCCGGCGTCATCACCTGGAACTCGCATCCGTTGCAGAACGGCGACCCGGTGCGCCTCCAGACGACGGGCGCGCTGCCGACCGGCTTCACCGCGAACACGACCTATTACGTCGTGAGCGCGGGCGCCAACACGTTCCAGTTGGCTTTGACGCGCGGTGGCAGCGCGATCAACACCAGCGGCTCGCAGAGCGGCACGCACACGGCGATCTACGCGCCGCACGGGTGGGGCGACGACAGCACGACGTTCAACGTCCCCGACCTCCGCGGCCGCATTACCGCCGGCCGCGACAACATGGGTGGCACGGCGGCGTCTCGCCTCACCACGGCGGGCAGCGGCATCGCTGGCGTCAACCTTGGCGTCGCTGGCGGCACGCAGACGCACACGCTGACCACGACCGAGATGCCAGCGCACACGCACGGAGGAGTTCTTAGACCGTCTGGCGGCTCTGCAACTACGTTTTCCTGCGGTTCAATCAGTTCTGGCGACACCGACTCGACCGGAGGCGGCGGCGCGCACCAGAACACGCAGCCGACGCTCGTCGTGAACAAGATCATCAAGACCTGACGCGAGGAAGGGCTCATGCGCGTGACCGTGATTTTCGACGACAGCACCGTCTATGTCGACGGCGCGGCGCGCCGCGTCGAACTTCCGCCGCACGACGCCAACTGGCGCGCGCTGCAATGGCACGGCGAGTTCGGCGACGTCGAGGTGCGCGTCGGCGCGGCCTACATGGTCACCGACGCGACCATAGTCGATCCGTTCGTCGCCGCGTGGCGCGCGGCCGCGCCAACCCCGGCCGCTCCGGCGGTCCCGCCAGGGCAGCCCGCGACAGGCGTCGAGGAGATGTGACGTGCAGACGCGCGTCTTCTCGGGGATCGGGTGCACGTTCCAGCGGTACGCGCTGACGCGCGGCGAGCGGATCGATCGGCACCAGCACGACGTCGACCACCTGACGATCATCGCCGCCGGCAGGGCGGTGGCGCGCACAGACGAGCGCAGCCTTGAGCGCGGCCCGGACGACGCGCCGATCATCTTCCGGGCAGGCCGGTTCCACGAAATCGAGGCGCTCGAGGACGGCACGGTCGTCCTCAACGTGTTCTCGGGCACGGTGTCGCCGTGAGCGAGATCGACCCGCGCGAGTTCGGCCGCCTCGAGGCCGAGGTCAAGGCGCTGACCAAGACCGTCGACGACATGGCCAAGGACATGAAGGCCGTGCGCGCGGCCCTCGACGCCGCCGGAGGCGGCTGGCGCGTCCTCGTGGCCGTTGGCGGCCTCTCCGGCGCCATCACGGCCGTCGTGGTGAAGTGGCTCCCCGTCATCCCCTTCCGATGAGGTCCCTCATGCGAAAGTTGCTGCTTGCTGCTGCGGTCCTTTTCCCGGTCGCAGCGGCGGCCAACGACGGGCCGCTGTGCGGCCACGTCGACGCCTTCCGCAAGACGCTTTCGGACGAGTACGGCGAGACGCTGGTCGCCTCCGCGGACGTCGGCCCGCCGTCCGACGGCGCCAGGATGGAGATCTACGCCAGCCGCGCGGGGTCGTGGACGATCCTGCTCGTCGCGCCTTCGGGGCGCGCGTGCCTCGGGCAGATCGGGCTCGGCTTCCGCCTCGCCGGCCGGAGCATCTGATGGCCCCTCCGCACCTCCCTGAGCAGGAAGTCCGTCGCCGCATCGCCGCGATCGAGGACGCGCTGCGCGCAGGCCACCCGCCGCCAGGCATCGCCACCAACGGCCAGCGCGGCGCCCTCGCCGTGGCCGCCGGGGCGCTTGGGCTTGGCCTCAACCAGATGCGCGTGGATTCCCTGCGCAAGTGGAAGGCGCACTACGGCCTCGAGCCCGACTGGAGCCTCTACGCGAAGGCGCCGCCTGCGCCGGAGCCGCCGAGCCTGCTGTCGCTGCTGCGCAAGGGCGGCATGACGCTCGACGAGCTCGCGACGGCGGCCGGCGTGTCGCGCGGCGCGGCGCTCGACGCCGTCGACGCGCTGGTGAGGTCCGGGCACAACATCCACGAGATCAATGGCCGGTGGGCGCTCGAGAAGGAGGTCCGCCCGGCCTTCCTGTCGACCGACGAGATGCCGACCTACGTCTCGAGGCCCGACAACACCTTCCTCTTCGGCGCGACGTCCGACAACCACCTCGGCTCCAAGTACGAGCGCATGGACGTGCTGAACGACCTCTACGACCGCTTCGCCAAGCGCGGCGTCGACAGGGTCTTCAACGCCGGGAACTGGATCGACGGCGAGGCGCGCTTCAACAAGTTCGACCTGCACGTCCACGGCATGGAGGCGCAGGTCCGCTACCTGGCCGAGAAATACCCGCGGCGCGCCGGCATCACGACCTACGCCGTCGCCGGCGACGACCACGAGGGCTGGTACGGCCAGCGCGAGGGCGTGAACATCGGCCGCTACGCCGAGCGCGTCATGCGCGAGACCGGGCGCAGCGACTGGGTCGACCTCGGCTACATGGAAGCCCATGTGCGGCTCGTGAACGCCAACACGGGCAAGAGCAGCGTGCTGGCCGTCGTCCATCCTGGCGGCGGCTCGGCCTACGCGCTGTCCTACTCGGTGCAGAAGATCATCGAGAGCCTCGACGGCGGCGAGAAGCCGGCCGTGGCGCTCTACGGCCACTACCACAAGCTATGGGCCGGCAACATCCGCAACGTCTGGTGCCTCCAGACGGGTTGCACCGAGGACCAGACGCCCTTCATGCGCAAGAAGAAGCTCGAAGCGCATGTTGGCGGGGCCATCGTGGCGCTCGAGCAGGACCCGGAGACGGGAGCGATCATCGGCTTCACGCCACAACTGATCCGCTACTTCAACCGCGGCTACGCGAACCACCGCTGGAGCCATGCCGAGGGCGTGACGCTGCCGTCGCGCAGCGTCGCGTGACCTCGCCGATCGTCCGCATCCGCCCGGTCGATGGCAGCGACATCGAGATCGCCGAGCAGATCCACGCCATGCACATGGCGTGCTTCAGCTACGACATCGAGCAGAGGTCGCTCGACCACGGCCATTGGTGGGTCGGCTACGAGGATGACGAGCCCGTGTGCTTTGCGGGCCTCTGGCCGTCGAAAATCTGGCCCGACAAGGCCGGCTACCTCGTGCGCGCGGCCGTGATGCCCGAGTGGCGCGGCATCGGCCTCCAGCGCCGGCTCGTGCGCGTGCGCGAGCGCAAGGCGCGCAGCCTGCGCATGTCGTTTCTCGTGTCTGACACCTGCGACAACCCGCCTTCGTCGAACAACCTCATCTCCTGCGGCTTCCGCATGTTCGAGCCGCCCAAGAGGTGGGCCGTCGACGGTTCCTGCTACTGGAGAAAGGACATCTGATGCCCCTCACCGTCAGCGACCGTGGCATCCGCCTCATCAAGGAGTTCGAGGGCTGCCGCCTCACGGCCTACCTCGACGAGCTCGCCAAGCCGCCCGTGTGGACGATCGGCTACGGCCACACGCGCACGGCGCGCGAGGGGCTCACGATCAGCCAGGACGCAGCCGATCGCCTCCTGCGCGCGGACATCGGGCACTTCGCCTATGGCGTCACCAAGGCGTGCGCCGTGACGCCGAACCCCAACCAGTTCGCGGCGATGACGAGCCTTGCGTTCAACGTCGGCCTCGGCAACTTCTCGCGCTCCTCGGTCCTGCGCTTCCACAACGAGGGGAAGTTCGCGGAGGCCGCGGCGGCCTTCAGCATGTGGAACAAGGCCGGCGGCAAGGTCCGCGCCGGCCTCACGCGCCGTCGCGCGGCCGAGGCGGCCCTCTACCTCGAGCCCGTCGACGGCTCCGTGCAGACGACGCGCGCCGAGCCGCAGGTGAAAGACCCGTCGGCGATGCCGCTCTCCTTCGGCAACGTCGCCGCAGGCACGGGCGTGGCGCTGGCCGGTGCCCAGCAGGCCGTGTCCCAGGTGTCGTCGATCTGGGACGGCCTCGCGGGCTTCGGCATCAGCCCGCACCTGTTCCTCGGCGTCCTCGGGGCTGCGTCGGTCGCGGCGCTGCTCTGGTTCGTCTGGGACGCGCGCCGGCGCCGCGCCGAGGGCGACCTGTGATCGCGCTCCTCGCCACCCGGATCGGCCGCTGGCTCGCCGGCGCCGCCACAGCCATCCTCGTGGTGCTGGGCGCGCTGGGCGCGGCCCGGCGCTCGGGCCGCTTGGCCGAGCGGCAGAAGCAGGCCGACGCGGCCCTCGAAAACCTTCGCAGCAGGGAGAAGACCGATGACCAGGTGGCGCAGCGCGATGCTGGCGATCGGCGTCGCGACCTTGGCCGCTGGGTGCGCTAGCAACCCCAGCACGGCCTGCGACGGCTGGCGGCCGATCCGGCCGCTGGAGGACGACTTGGCGACGATGAGCGACCCGCTCGTCGCGCAGGTGCTCGCGCACAACGAGCACGGCGCGAAGGTGTGCGGCTGGAAACCTTGATGCCCAAGCCAACCGACATCGATCCTCGCACCGGCCGGCGGTACAACTGGAACCCGCCCGAGCAGCAGGCGAAGGCGCGCCTGGCCGAGCAGAAGGCTGTCGAGAAGGAACTCCAGCTTCTGCGCCGCGCGCAGGTCGCGCTTGAGGCGCGCGACAGCCTGCTGTCGTTCACCCGGTTCACGATGCCCGACCCGGCCGAGATCGACGACGTCGACAAGACCCGCTACGAGGCCGCGGAGTTCCACAAGCAGAAGGCCGCGGCGCTCGAGGCCGTGGAGCGCGGCGAGATCCGGCAGTTGATCCTCTGCGAGCCGCCGCGGCACGGCAAGACCGAGCTCGCGACGAAGCGCATGACGGCGTGGTACTCCGGGCGCCACCCGGACCACGATGTCGCCGTCGCGTCCTACTCCGACACGATGGCCACCGACTTCGGCGCCGACGTGCGCGCCATCATGCACTCGCCGCGCTACAAGCAGGTCTTCCCCGCGCACAAGCTGCGTCGGGGCGGGAACGCGAAGGACAACATCCAGACCGACAAGGGCGGCCGGCTCATCTTCGTGGGCCGCGGCGGCGCTCTCACGGGCCGTGGCGCGCACCTGCTGCTGATCGACGACCTGTTCAAGGACCACGAGGAGGCGCGCTCGCAGGCGATCCGCGACCAGGCGTGGAACTGGTTCACGAAGGTCGCCATGACCCGCCGCATGGGCAAGCGGCTCGTGGTCGTGACCATGACGCGCTGGCATTCCGACGACGTCATCGGCCGGCTCACCGACCCCGAGAACCCGCACTACAACGAGATCGAAGCCCAGAAGTGGAAGATCATCCGGCTGCCGGCGATCGCCGAGGACGACGACCCGCTGGGCCGTGAGCCCGGCGCGCCGCTGTGGCCCGAGCGGTACGACCTCGAGTTCCTGCACAGCCAGATGCGGCTCGACCCGCTCGGCTTCGCGGCCCTCTACCAGCAGCGGCCGACCGTGGCCGACGGCGTGCTCTTCCGGCGCGAGAACATCCAGTACTATCGACCGTCGGACCTCCCCGAGACGCTGCGGATCTACTGCGCCTCGGACCACGCCGTCGGCACCGGCCAGCGCAACGACCCGTCGTGCTTCATCAAGGTCGGCGTCGACAAGCAGAACAACATCTACCTGCTCGACGTGTTCTGGCAGAAGGTGCCGACCGACCGCGCCGTCGAGGCGATGCTCGCGATGGCCGGCGGCGACCGCAGGCCGCTGCTGTGGTGGGCCGAGCGAGGCCACATCAGCAAGTCGATCGGCCCGTTCCTGCACAAGCGAATGCAGGAAGAGGGCACGTTCATCAACCTCGTCGAAGTCACTCCGGCCACCGACAAGGAACAGCGCGCGCAGTCGATCGCCGCGCGCGTGGCGATGGGCAAGGTCTTCTTCCCGAGCGGTGCGTTCTGGACCGAGAAGGCCGTGAGCGAGATGCTTGCGTTCCCGAACGGGAACCATGACGACTTCGTCGACGCCCTCGCCTATATTGGCCTCGGCCTCGCCAGCCAGTACGGCGCGGCGCCGAAGGCGAAGCGCGAAGAGCCGAAGTTCGGCACCCTCGGCTGGGTCAAGCTGCATGACAAATGGCGCGCGGAGCAGGATGCCTCGCGCCTCCACGGAGGCTTCTGATGGAAGACATGACCGACAGCGAGATCGAGACCGGCGACGACAACGCCGCCCTGGCGACGGCCCCCGCGCCCGAGCGCAGCGAGGAGGACAAGCCGCCCGAGGACGTGCGCCGGCTCGTCCAGCGCATCCAGAAGACCATCCGCGCGGACAAGAAGCACCACGAGAAGGCATTCGAGCAGATGCGCCGCGACATGTTCGTCGCGACGCATGGCCGCGACCCGCGGTGGAGCGTCGACAACTACAAGGCCAACATCGCCGGCCGGCATGTGCGCATGAAGACCAACGCGCTCTACGCCAAGAACCCGAAGTTCGTGGCGCGGCGCAAGCAGCGGCTCGAGTACAAGATCTGGAACGGCGACCAGCAGCAGCTTCTGCTCGCCATGCAGCAGATCCAGCAGGCCGCAGTCATGCAGGCGCAGCCGCCGGCGATCGACGAGATGGGCATGCCGGTGGAGCCGGCGCTGCCGCCCGGGTTCGCCGAGGCGCAGGCCCTCATCGCCGACTTCCAGCAGGGCTACGCGCGCGAGCAGCAACTGAAGAAGTTCGGCCAGACGCTCGAGGTCCTCATGGACAACGCGGCGAAGGAGCAGAACCCGCTCGACTTCAAGACGGCCATGAAGCAACTCGTGCGCCGCGCCTGCACCACCGGCGTGGGCTACGTCGAGGTCGACTTCCAGCGCGAGATGGGCCCGGCCAACGAGACGGTCGCGAAGCTGAACGACGCCCGCACCCGCCTTGCGCACCTCGAGCGCCTGCAATCCGAGGCCGACGAGGGCGAGATCACCGAGCTCGACGCCGAAATGGCGGAACTGCGCCTGTCGATCGAGGCGCTCTCGCAGGAGCCCGAGATCGTCCTGCGCGAGGGCCTCGTCTATGACTACCCGGCCAGCACCCGGGTCATCCCCGACAAGGCGTGCAAGAGCCTCGTCGGCTTCGTCGGCGCCAACCATGTCACGATCGAGCGCACCTACACGGTCGACGAGGTGAAGGAGATCTTCGGCGTCGACGTCACGGGCGCCTTCACGCCCTACACCGAGGCCGGCCGCCGCGGCGACGGCATCAACCGCGACATGGGCGAGGCCGACGACGCGCATGGCGAACTGGCCCTCGACGCGAAGTCGCAGGCCAGCAAGGACCAGTTCGTGTGCGTCTGGAAGTACTACGACAGGCCCTCGGGCCTCGTGTACTGGATCGCCGACGGCCACGACGCGCCGCTGCGCCAGCCGGCGCCGCCCGCCGTCTTCGTGCCGGATTTCTGGCCCGTCTACGCGCTCACCTTCAACGCCGTGGAGAGCGAGAGCGAACTCTTCCCGCCCTCCGACGTCACGCTGCTGCTCGACCAGCAGCGCGAGATCAACCGCTCCCGCCAGGGCCAGCGCGAGCACCGCGAGGCCGCCAGGCCGCGCTGGGTCTACGCGCGCGGTTCCGTCGACGAGGCCGACCTGCCGCAACTGAAGACGGCCAAGCCTTTCGACGCCGTCGGGCTGAACATGGCGCCCGGGCAGAAGGTCGGGGACATCTTCGATGCCATCAAGGTCCCCGGCGTCGACCCGAACCTCTACGAGACCAACCAGTTCTTCACCGACATGCAGTTGACGGTCGGCACGTCGCCCGCGCGCCTCGGCGGCCTCGCCAAGGCCACCGCGACGGAGAGCGCGATCGCTGAGAGCTCGGCCAGCGAGGACGACCAGAGCGGCATCGACGACCTCGACGCCTTCCTGACGTCCGTGGCCCGCGCCTCCAGCCAGGTGCTGATGCGCGAGATGAGCCCGGAGCAGGTCGTCAACATCTGCGGCCCGGGCGCGGTCTGGCCGGGGCTGATGGATGCCACGGGCATGGCGCCGGCCTTCCCGGCGCTGTCCGACCTCGACATCGTCAACGAGGTCTGGCTCGAGATCCAAGCCGGCTCGAGCGGCAAGCCGAACCAGGCGATCGAGATCCGCAACTGGAAGGAGATGCTCCCCTTCCTGCTCCAGATGGGCTCGATCCCGCCGACGTGGCTCGCCCGCGAGACGATCCGGCGCCTCGACGACCGCATCGACCTCAACGAGGCCGTCGTGGCCGGCATCCCGGCCATCGTGGCGATGAACCGCATGGCGGGCGGCGCCGGCGGCCCTCCGGGCACCGGAGACGCCGAGAGCGACCCGGCCCAGCAGGGCGACAAGGGCGGCGACAAGGCGCCGCCCCCGGGCGGGCCCACGGGCTCGGGCCCGGCATTCGGCAGCAATCAGGTGTAGGCCGGTGTATGCTTTCCGTTGATACGTCGGCCGACACGCACTACCATTGCGAAACCAAGAGGAGAACTCTATGGACCCGGACGATAAGCTAGGCGCGGACTCGTCCTCCGCGCCGCCGGTCGACAAGACCCTGGACGGTCCCGAGCGGGACACGGTCATCTCCGATGACGTGGCCCCCAAAGGCGAAAGCGCGAAATCGTCCGACGCGCAAGGCGACAATGACGCCCCGAAGCTGACCTCCATCGTCCGCGACGTTGTCGCGGCGAAGCGGTCCTCCGAGGCGGCTGCGGCTTCGCCAGCCGATGGGTCGAACCAAGATCCGAAACCCGAGAAGGCTCCCAAGGAACCGGACGACGCCGACTACACGGACGTCCCGTTCCACAAGCACCCGCGCTTCCAGCACCTCCTGCGCAAGGCGAAAAGCAGCGAGCAGGACGCCACCCGCTACAGGAACGTCGAGACGTTCCTGACCAACAACGGGCTCGGCGCGGAAGAAGCGGCAGACGCTCTCGTCGTGGCGGGGTTGCTCAAGACCAACCCCGTCGAGGCGTGGAAGCGGCTGAAGCCCATCGTGCAGAACCTGCTGGTTGCTGCCGGTGAGCTCGTGCCCGACGACCTGGCGCCGCGCGTGCAGACCGGCGAACTCAGCCGCGAAGCCGCAATCGAAGTCGCCCGCGCTCGCGCGCTGGCGGAGTCGACGCAGCGCCAGATGACGTTCTCGCAGCAGCAGGCGCAGGCGCGCGAAGCGCAGGCGCAGGCCGCTTCGATCCAGAACGCCGCCGTGACGTGGGAAGCCGATCGCCGGGCCAAGGACCCGAACTTCGACGCCAAGATGAAGCTCCTGCGGGCCGAGGTCATCGACTTGCAGCGGATGGAAGGCGTCCCGAACACCCCCGAGGGTGTCCGGGCGCAGTTGGACAGGGCCTACAAGGCCGTGGTCCTTCCGGCGGCAGCCCCGCCGTCCCCGCCGCCGCAGCCGAAGCGCCCTGTCCCGCCGGGGTCGTCGAGCAATGTCTCGGCCGCCGCGGAGGACACGCTGTCCGTCATCCGCGCGACACGCGCCCGTCTGCGGGCGGCCGGGTAACCGTACAGGGTCAATCCAATGTCCTTCACCGCTGACGAGATTTCCAACATCAACAACGCCGTCCTCGAGACGTTCATCGACAAGGGGACGGTCTTCAAGCAGTTCGTCGCCAACAAGCCCATGCTGGACGCCTTCAATTCGGCGGCCGGCCGGTTCGCTGGCGGCAAGGACAACGTGTCCTTCGCCGTCAAGGCCGGGCAGGGCGGCGGCACGCTCCAGGGCTACACGCACGACGACGCCGTCGGCTACTACAACCCGACCGGCATCAAGCGTGCGCGCTTCCCGTGGAAGGAGCACCACATCGGCATGGTGGTGACGCACTCCGAGCTCAAGGTCGACGGCATCGACATCAGCAGCGACAGCAACTCGACCTCGAGCATGGACGGTCGCGAGGAGCAGGCTCTGGCCAACCTCCTCGAGGAGAAGATGGACACGCTCGGCGAGGACTACGCGGCCTCGCTCGACACGCTGATCCACGGCGACGGCACGTCGGACACGAAGGCTCTCGCGGGCATCCGCTCGCTGATCCTCGACAACCCGGCCGCCGGCACGACCGGCGGCATCGGCCGCGTGGCCAACCCGTGGTGGCGCAACCGCGCCCGCACGGCGACGGCCGCGGCCGGCAACATCACCTCGTCCACCGCGGACGGCGGCGCGCTCATCGCCGTTCTGGAGACCGAGTACCGCCAGCTTTCGCGGTACAAGCAGGGCCAGACCCGCTGGAAGATGTTCGCGGGCTCGGACTGGATCGACGCCTACCTCAAGGAAATCCGCGCCAACGGCCGCTACTCGGACGTCGGCTACCGGCAGGAGGGCGTCGTCGACGGCGGCATGAGCCAGGCGAAGTTCAAGGGGATCGACATCGTCTACGACCCCTCGCTCGACAGCCTGTCGCTCGCGAAGCGCATGTACTGGCTCGACATGGGCAGGACCGGCGTGCGCCTCCTGTACATGGACGGCCAGCGCATGAAGAAGCACTCCCCCGCGCGCCCCTACGACCGCTACGTGATGTACAACGGCATCACCATGACGGGCGTGATGATCGCGAAGCAGCTCAACACGAGCGGCGTCTACGACATCGCCTGACGCGCTGAAGGCGGGGCGGCTTTGGCCGCCCCGCCGGTGCTTCAACCCCCAACCCTCCGAAGGAACAAGCCCCTATGGCTCACTACATCTCCGACCAGAACAACGTCGTCCAGGGCGTCCTGGCGTCGACGGTCGCCGCGTCGGGCGGCACGTTCACCGTCAGCTACCCGAGCGGCACCTCGCAGGCCGACTTCGACACCGGCCTCGCCGGCGCGAACTCGGCGCTGCACATCAACGGCAACGACAAGTACGTGCTCGGCGCGTCGGCCCTCGGGCTGACGTTCGGCGCGTCCAACATCACGGTCACCAACAACTCGACCGTGGCGTGGGCCGCCGGCTCGTCCTACGTCCTGACGCTCGACCGCCAGGACGGGAACGAGGCGATCGTGATGCAGATCCCGGTCAACCTCGCGGCCATCACCGGCGCCGGCGACGTTGTCACCGAGATCCGCCCCGGCGTCTCCGGGACGATCGAGTACGCCGAGTTCGTCGTCTCGGAGCGCGTCACCACGGCCGCCAGGGCCGCGACGCTCAACTTCGAGATCGGCACGACCGACGTCACCGCCATGACCTGCGCGCTGACCTCGGCCAACTGCGGCACGCTGGGCGCTGTCGTCGCCTTCGCGCTGCCGACCGGAGCGAACGTCCTGACCCCGGCAAGCAAGCTGTCGGTCGAGGCGGCGTCGGTGACGGCCTTCGCGGAAGGCCGCGGGTTCATCAACCTGCGCATCCGCAAGTCCGTCTCCGTCTGACGACTAGCCGGGCGGCCCAGAGATGGGCCGCCCGGCACTTTTCACGAGGAGAGCCCCAGAAATGCAGACAGCCAACGTCATGGTCGCCCTTGGCGGCGACACCGGAAACACCGTCCCGCGCGCGGGCGTCACCGCCGCGGAGATCGCGGTCCTGCGCTCGATCCACGGCGACGAGGCCGTGTTCGACATCGAGCCGACCGGCAGCATCACCCGCGACAACCGCGAGGAGCGCCGGCGCCTGCTCGAGACCTACCCAGCCCGCGACGGCGAGAACAAGCTGATCGTCGAGCAACTCTTCCCCGGCGCCGCGGCGCGCGTCTTCGAGGCGATCGACGAGCTCGGCCTGCCCGAGGAGTTCTTCAAGGCCACCGGGCGCGTCGCGGCCGAGCCGGCCCCGAAGAAGACCGGCCGCAAGGCGGCATCGAAGGCCGCGCCGGCGACCGCCGACGAGGACGACGGTATCGGCGATCTCTGACGGAGGGCTAGATGCGCGGCAAGACCCTTGGCCATGTTCTGACCCTGCTGCGGGCCGAGGCGCGCCTTTCGCTCAATCCTGCGCACAATGCGCAGAGCCGCGACACGCAGGTGTCGGCCGTCCAGCGCGTGCAGGAACTGCTCTGCGACGACATCAACTGGCCGCACCTGCGCGTCGACCGCTACCTCGACCTCCAGGCCGGGCAGCGGTTCTATGACGTCACCACCACGCTGGACGTCGCCGGCAACACGAAGAACGACGTCGTCGTCGACAAGGTCGACCAGATCTTCGTGATGGACGCCGGCGAGTGGCGCCCGCTGTCACCGCAGATCGGCCGCGGCGAATACGCCCAGTTCCAGTCCGACCGCGACCAGCGGTCGTGGCCGGTCCACAACTGGCGCCTCTACGAGGACGAGCAGGTCGAAATCTGGCCGGTGCCGAGCGAGAGCGCCGACACGACGTCCCTCGAGGGGCGGCTGAAGATCGTCGCCTACCGGAAGTGCCGGCCGCTCGTCGCGGACAGCGACATCTGCGACCTCGACGACCGGCTGCTCGCGCTGTTCGCCGCGGTCGAGTTCATCCCCGACGAGAAGCTGGCCCGCTACAAGAGCGACCTCGCCAACCGGCGCCTGCTCAAGCTGACCGGCAACCTGGTGAAGGAGCGCCGGTTCCGCATGTTCGGCATCGGCGCGGCCGACGACGACAGGCGCAAGCTGCGCGGGCCGCCGACGGTCTATTACCGCAAGGACACCTGACGTGGCCACGCTCTGGCTCAAGGAGTTCACGGGCGGGCTCGACACGAGGCGGATGCCGGAGACGACCTCCGGCGGCGTCCTCGTGCGCGGGCGCGACGGCCACATCTCGCGCGGCGGCGAGTTCGACAAGCGCGCTGCGTTCGTGCGCAGCCACGTCCTGCCGGCCGGCACGGTCGGCCTCGCCTACACCACGACGGGCCTCGTGGCCTTCGGCAGCGGGCCGGAGCCGACGATGCCGACGGGCATCACCTACCAGCGCCTGCGGCACCCTGACGGCTCGACTGCGCTTGCGCGCGTCCCGTCGTGGGACCTCTACGCCGGCAAGATCTACGCCGTGGGCGAGTTCGCGGACGGCAGCCGCTACCACTACTACGACGGCGCGCGCGTCACCGACTGGTTCGACGGCCGCGCGAGGGCCAGCTTCGCGGTGTCTGGCGGGAGCATCATCCCCGCGGTCGCGGCCACCGGCTCGTTCGAGATCACCGGCGGCACGTCGGGCGCCGGCAACCAGATCACCTCGGTGACGATCGACGGCGTCGCGCTGACCTCGGGCGCCGTCGGCCACACCGGGAACAACGCGACGACGGCGGCGGCCGTCGCCGCGGCCATCAACTCCTTCGCCTCGACCCCGGACTACACGGCCACCAGCGTCGGCCAGAGCGTCGTCATCACGGCCGCCACGACCGGCACGGCGGTGAACGGCAAGGCCATCGTGGTCGTGGTCGGCGGCACGGCCACCGTGGGCAGCGTCACGACGATGTCGGGCGGCGCCGAGGCCACGGCGTCCTCGGTCACCATCTCGGTCAACGGCGTGCAGATCACCTCGTCGTCGGTCGCCTGGCGCACGAGCAATTCCGCCACGGCCACGGCCGTCGCCGACGCCATCAACGCCGCGGTCTCGAGCCCGGACTACACGGCCACCGCGGTCGGCGACACGGTCAACATCATCTCCGCGACCGCGGGCACGGCCGCCAACGGCCGCGCCGTCGCCTTCACGCTGGCCAACGGCTTCGCCGTCAGTCCCTCTGCCGGCCTCGTGCTGGCCGGCGGCGTCGACGCCTCGGGGACCTTCACCCCCGGGTCCTTCGTCAAGACGATCGGCACCCGCATGACCTCGGTGTCCGGGTCGACGGCCCACGGCTCCGGGCTGTCCAAGCCGACCGGCTGGACGACCGACACGACGGGCGCGTTCTTCATCGACATGTCGACGCAGGCCGCCGGATCGGAAGCCCTGAGCGCGCTGACCACCTACCAGAAGTTCGTGGCCGTCTTTGCCGAGCGCGTCGTCCAGATCTGGGAGTTCGCCAGCGACCCGAACAACAACGTGCTGCGCCAGGTGCTGCGCAACGTCGGCACGGCCTCCCCGCGCTCCGTGACCGACTTCGGCGACGCCGACCTGTTCTTCCTCGACGAGAGCGGGCTGCGCTCGCTGCGGGCCCGCGACAGTTCCAATGCCGCGGCGACGAGCGACATCGGCGTCCCCGTCGACAGCCTCATCACGGCCAAGCTGCGCACGCTCACGTCCGACCAGCGGCAGAAGGTCATCGGCCTCATCGAGCCCAGCGACGGCCGGTTCTGGCTGTGCATGCTCGACGAGATCTACGTGTTCAGCTACTTCCCCGGCTCCAAGGTCAGCGCGTGGACGACCTACCTGCCGGCGTGGTTCAACGGCGGCGTGCGGACGCCGTTCTCGATCGACGACGCCGTGGTCTTCTCGAGGAAGGTCTACGTGCGCGCCGGCGACGAGGTCTTCGTCTACGGCGGCACCGGCTCGACGCCCACCTACGACGCGACCGAGGCCGAGGCGTGGACGCCCTACTTCGACGCCGGGTCGCCCACGACCCCGAAGCGGCTCGAGGGCGTCGACGCGGCCGTGACCGGCGCGTGGGAAGTGCGCGTCGCGATG
>Ga0209985_10002341_pt1 | contig 17241 bp, 16 predicted proteins | sample NOAtaG_FD_187305 | JGI IMG/M metagenome (GOLD analysis project Ga0209985, IMG submission 187305) | Freshwater lake microbial communities from Lake Erie, under a cyanobacterial bloom - NOAA_Erie_Diel6S_1000h metaG (SPAdes) (version 2) | ecosystem: Environmental > Aquatic > Freshwater > Lake ...
ACGTTCCCATGCATTACTCACCCGTGCGCCACTTTACTCATCCCGAAGGACTTTCGCGTTCGACTTGCATGTATTAGGCACGCCGCCAGCGTTCACTCTGAGCCAGGATCAAACTCTAATGTTTAAAATCCTGAGTCAGTCTATGACTGACGTTCTTTTATTTTAACTCTAGCTCGCTCACCGAAGTGATCGAACTAAGAATTGACGTTCGCACTCTTCCTTACTTGCGTCTTCTATTCAGTTTTCAAAGAGCTTGTCAGCTTCGATTTCTTTTTTCAGCCGACTGGAAGGAAGTGTTTATCACTACTTCGCAACCTCAGTCAAACACTTTTTTTATCACCTACTTTCAACTCAAAACTTAGAACCAAGCATAGGTGACAAAATCTTCAGAAGGCTTTCGCGACTTACTTTGTCGCGCTTTTCAGCTTTCTTCATGCCCGACGTGAGGAAAGGGTATACCCCCTCGCCTCGAAACGGTCAAACGCTTTTTGCTAGAATTTTCGGATTTTTAAATCAAGGCTGAATGGCGCCGCCAAAGCTTTCTTACAAATCGAGCAGAATGACGATCGTACGGGAACTTAGCCTTGAGGAGTCAGAAAAATTGAGGGGAATTCCTTTAAGTTTTGGGATGGCCCGTCCGAAATTACCAAGTAACGGACAGGCTGCCGGCAAAAGCAGTCGAAAATTTAGGGTATTAACAGCTTATGCGGATTGCCCCATGATCAGTCTGAAGCTTCGCTCTCGAATTACAGCTCCCCGGGTGTTGATCGTCGACGATGAGGTTCAGTTAGCCGAGGTATGCCGGGCGGTCCTGCAGAATGCCGGGGCGAAAGCCAAGGTTATCTATGACGGGGCTGATGCCGAGCAGGCGATCGCCAGTTTCTCACCCGATGTCATCGTCTCGGATATCAAGATGCCCGAGGTCAGGGGGGACGAGCTGCTCGTCCAGCTCCGCGATCATGGCTACCAGACGCCGGTCATCATCATCACGGGCCTCGACCGAAGCAAGATTTCGATCCCACGGGAGAGCCCAAACCTTTTCGCTCTTCTGTACAAACCGATCGAGTACGATCAATTGGTTCGCACCGTTCAGAACGCTCTGAATCTCTTGGAAGCTCAGCAGGTCAACCGTTTGCTGCTTCAGAAGTTACATGCGGAGACAGGCAAGGATGTCGACTTCGAGACCTGGCAGGAGAACGCGCTTGCCACGGTCCATGGGGAGATCAACAAACGCCGAGCCTCCTGAGCCCGGCGGCTTAGCTTACCTACCTGCTTAGGTCTGGCGATGTCAGCGGCTTTAACCTATAGTATCCACCTCGTTTCGAATCATCATCATACGGGTGGAAACGCATGTCAGATAAGACCGTCATTTATTCAATGGTAGATGTGACGAAAACACACGGCCAGAAGACCGTGTTGAAGAGCATTTATCTTTCCTACTTCTACGGCGCCAAGATCGGAGTCATCGGAACCAACGGTTCAGGTAAGAGCTCGCTGCTCAAAATCCTCGCAGGCGTCGACGAAGATTTTACCGGTGAAGCCCACCTGTCTGAAGGTTACACAGTCGGTTACCTCGCCCAGGAGCCAGAGCTTCAAGCTGGTCGAACGGTTCGCCAGATCGTTGAAGAGGGTGTTCAAGAAGTCGTCTCACTCGTGAAAGAATTCGAGGAGATCAATCTCAAATTTGGTGAAGATCTTAGCCCTGAGGAGATGGACAAAGTCATCACTCGTCAGGCTGAAGTGCAGGACCTTCTCGACCGCATGGATGCTTGGACTTTGGATGATCGCCTTAATTTTGCGATGGCTGCACTGAACTGTCCACCGCCCGATGCAGTTGTCGATCATCTGTCGGGAGGTGAGCGCCGTCGCGTTGCTCTTTGTCGCCTCCTGCTTCAAAAACCAGACATCCTGCTCCTCGACGAACCGACGAACCACTTGGATGCCGAGTCTGTCCAATGGCTTGAACGTCACCTCCAGGAGTACAAAGGGACAATCATTGCCGTCACGCATGACCGTTATTTCCTCGATAACGTAGCAGGATGGATTCTCGAACTCGACCGTGGACAAGGTATTCCATGGAAGGGGAACTACACGTCTTGGCTGGAACAAAAAGATAAACGCCTCGAGGCCGAAGCAAAGAGCGAGGATAAACGCCGGAAAAACCTCCAACAGGAATTGGAATGGATCCGGATGGCTCCTAAGGCGCGCCAGGCCAAAAGCAAAGCCCGTATCAGCGCCTACGAGAAGTTACTCAATCAGGAGCAGACCAGTTACGAACGTGAGCTTCAGCTCTACATCCCCCCCGGACCCCGTCTGGGTGATGTCGTGATCGAGGCGGAAGGCGTGAGCAAATCGTACGGTTCGAAAGTCCTGTTTAAGAATCTGACGTTCAAGCTGCCCGCGGGGGGTATCGTCGGAATCATCGGCCCCAATGGCGCCGGTAAAACGACATTGTTCCGGCTGATCACAGGTCAGGAGCAACCGGATGCAGGATCGTTCCGAGTCGGTCCAACAGCATCTGTCGGTTACATGGAGCAGTCCCGTCTTGCTCTCGATCCTGAGAAGACGATCTATCAATTGATCTCGGGTGGGTATGAGACCTTCCAACTGGGCAAACAAGAGGTCAATGCTCGCGCTTACGTTGGCAAGTTTAACTTCAGTGGCCAGGATCAACAGAAAAAAGTAGGGACTCTCTCGGGCGGTGAGCGCAATCGGGTCCAGCTGGCCATGCTTTGTAAGTCAGGCGCAAACGTCCTGCTGATGGACGAGCCAACCAACGACCTCGATATCGGTACGATGCGCGCACTTGAGGAAGCTCTTGCTAACTTTGCAGGCTGTGCTGTGGTCATCAGTCACGACCGATGGTTCCTCGACCGCATCGCCACCCACATCCTGGCTTTCGAAGGAGACAGTGAAGTGTATTGGTACGAGGGTAACTTCACGGAATATGAAGAGGACCGTAAGCGCCGTCTGGGTTCGGAAGCTGACGTGCCTAAGCGCGTGCGCAACGCCCGACTCGAACGTTGAACGTGAGACGAGAGGATAACCTTGACATGAGCAAAGCGCCACAAAACGCAATTCAACCAACTCGAGCCGAAGACTATCCAGAGTGGTATCAGCAGGTGATCAAAGCTGCCGAGCTAGCTGAAAATTCCTCGGTACGAGGCTGCATGGTTATACGTCCCTGGGGCTATGGGATCTGGGAAAATATCCAAAAGGAGCTCGACCGTAAGTTCAAGGAAACGGGGCATGAGAATGCCTATTTCCCCCTCTTTATTCCACTCAGCTACATGGAAAAAGAGGCCGAACACGTCGAGGGTTTTGCCAAGGAATGTGCTGTTGTTACCCACCATCGACTCGAGCCAGGTCCTCAGGGGGGTCTCGTTCCCGCAGGTGAGCTAGAAGAACCTTTAGTGGTCAGACCGACCAGCGAGATGATTATCGGCGCGACCTATGCCAAGTGGGTGCAATCCTATCGCGACCTGCCGATCTTGATCAATCAGTGGGCCAACGTCGTTCGCTGGGAGATGCGAACCCGCCTCTTTCTCCGCACTGCTGAGTTTCTTTGGCAAGAAGGTCACACTGTTCATGCCACATCGGAGGAAGCCGTCGAAGAGACCTTGAAGATGCTCGACGTCTACGAGGACTTTGCGGTCAACTCCATGGCGATGCCTGTGATCAAGGGGGAGAAAGCCTCCCACGAGCGCTTCCCAGGCGCTGTAAACACTTACACCATCGAAGCTATGATGCAAGATCGTAAGGCGCTACAAGCAGGGACTTCGCACTTTCTGGGCCAGAACTTTGCCAAGGCGATGGACATCCGCTTCCAAAACGAAAAGGGCGATCAGGTCCATGCCTGGACGACCTCCTGGGGTGTTTCGACCCGTCTGATCGGGGGCATGATTATGACCCATGCGGACGACGACGGAATGGTTCTGCCGCCTCGTCTCGCCCCCAAGCATGCCGTGATTATGCCGATCTATCGGAATGACGAAGAACGCGCCAAGGTCTTGGCTTACTGCAAAAGTCTCCAGAAAGAACTCCAGGAGCAGGACTACAGCGGGGAAAAGGTCCGCGTGATACTCGACGATCGCGATATACGAGGTGGAGAGAAAGCCTGGCAGTATATCAAGAAGGGCATTCCTTTGCGAATTGAAGTCGGTCCTCGGGATATGGACCAGAATGCGGTGTTTGTCGCCCAGCGCAACAAACCTCACAAGGAAAAGAAGGCTATTCCACGCGACGAGTTTGTGAAAACCATAGGGAGTATCTTGACGTCCATTCAAGACGAGCTTTTTACAAGGGCTAAAACATATCGCGATGAAAACCTTGTGAAGATCGATTCACTGGAAGAACTGGAAGCATATTTCAAACCAAGGAACGAAGATAAACCTGAGATTCACGGTGGCTTTGCATTGGTTCACTGGGCCGACGATCCAAGCACAGTCGAAACCCTGAAAGAACTGAAGCTTTCCCATCGATGCATACCGCTCGACGGCCCTGAAGAGCCCGGAACTTGTATTTTCACAGGCAAACCATCCCAAAAACGCTCGATTATCGCCAAATCTTACTGATTCTCCTTGGCCTCCTGCTACCCTCAAGGGGCAGCAGGATCCACGGGGCGTTGCCTTGTCATCACTTGATTTGAACGGCCTGGACAGCTTCAAGCATCTTCCTTGTGATCTTCAACTGACCGTTGAGATTCAAGTGGAAGCAGTCATTGGCCATATCGGGGCCATCCAGCAGAATATCGGCACTGGCCTTCAGATGATGAACGCGAAAGGAGGGGTGAGCACCCTGCAGCTTCTTTACAAGTTTTTCCAGCTGGAGCCGATATTGCGAAATGAGGGTACCCAAACGCACCTGAAGCTCCGCTGGGCCTTCGTGTATCGCAAACAGAGATGGACAGTAATTGCGCGGTCCTTGATTGACGAGAGTGAGAAATAGGTCCTCAATTCCATAGTCGGGGCTCAACATGGGACGTGCTCGTGCACTGATGCGACCCGCCTGAAGATCCCGACAGCTCAAAGTCTGGCCAAAAGCCTGCACCTGATGATTCAGAATGCCGGGGGCTGTGACGATCTGCAACAGGCCTAGGGGATCGACCAACCAGATATCAGACACAGAGCGATCACTCTTTGCATTACGCATAAAATAACGCACCGCACTCTCGATATTCCGTGCGAACTCGACCGGCGTGGTCGCAAATTCCAGGTCTGGACTGCAGATATCCTGACCACTGAAAAAGAGAAAAGTGTGTCGAGGCGCCACAGACTGGGTGGCATCCAGAACACGATCTATCTGTCGAAGAGCGTCGCCTGAGCGCTCCCCATTGCGTGCTGCGATGAGGATCTGTTCCGCTAGAAATCCTTGTTTGCGGCCAAACATATAGGACCAGCTGTATTCCTCCGTGTCGAGAAACTGGACCGATACCCTTTGCAGGGCAGATTGAAAAGCCCAGGTCAATGGATGATGAAACTCGCGAGCCGACAGTGGCAAGCGTCTCGGGGCATCTGCAGGTTGCTCGATATTGACGCCTTCCTGATTCAAAAGCTGATAATAGGAGGCCTCTGGTCGCAGATCCAGTTCGTTAGCAAAGATCTTCTTCAACTGTTCGCCATCAAACACCAGAGCCGGATGGGTAGCTCCGCCTGTGCTGATGCCGTCTCCCAAAAAAGCGATGGTCTCAGCATGCAAGGAAGCCGTTGTCAGGATTGCTACGGCTGAAACGCTGAGCTTCAGCCAAAACTTGTTATGCATCATGGGATTCCGTGTACTCAGTGCAGCTCAGAACCACGTTCGACAGTTGGTTCCGCTTTGGAAAGAGGGAAAAACTGTACAGCCAAACAGTAGACGACATCTTTCCTACCCTGTTCTCCATCCAAAGTCTCTGCAAGTTGGTTGCAGGTCTCTTTGATCTTGCCTATCAGATGGGGCACTTGCTCCTGGGGTAGCGCAATCATATAACTGTGCATACCCTGCGCTTGCGTCTCTTCGACAGCCTCGATCGCTTTCCATAGTATCTGCCGGGAGAACTTTTGGAAAGATTCGGAATGCATGGAACCGACGAAGCGCTGGTAGGAATCCACAAGCTCCCAATGGCCGGGGCTAGTCTCCCGGACACAACCGAGACGCTCCAGGCGTCCCAGAGCCTCCTCTACCCCTTGCACATCAAGCCGAAGAGCGGCAGCGATACCGGCTGATGTCGGTTCTTGCTGGGGCAAACGCAGCAGCTCAAGCATGGCAACATGATACCAGTCAGAAATAGCCTGAAAAAAGTCTTCGCCCCGCCGCTCGGCAAAAGGCGCTTTCCGTTGTGTCACGAGTCGGACACGGGCAGCATCCCGCTGCAGGCGACTGCGTCCATGTTGGCTTTCTACCAGGTCGAGGAAGTAAGATCGCTGCTCTTCAGTGAAGCGCAGACACGTCGCAATGTGAGTCGCCACCTGGCTGGATACGCCTTGCTTACCATGCAAAATCTCACTGAGACGACTGGGGGTCAGGTCGAGGTCACGCGCGAAGGCCCCCTGCGAATAGCGAGGATTCTGCTTCATCCGTCGAGCTAGCTCACTCTGCAGGATGTCCCGGTAGTCCTGGTAGCTAAACACATCCAATTGACGCACTCCAAATAACGCGCAAGGGATCTCGGAGCCGTGACGGCTAGGCTTTCGGATCAAATCCGTCCGAAGGCTTATCCGGCTCTTTGTTTTCTGTCCCAATCGGGAGGGGAATGATCACGTCCCTTTGTATGCCAGTCTTCGAGTGTAATGCAAGCCCAGCATGGAATGCATGGCTATCCAGCCAGAAAAAAGAAATCACTCTGATTAAGAGCTTCAACTGCTGTAGACTGCGTCAATTAATTCAAATTGAACTGTCGGAGAACTTCGCAGAATGTTTTATTCATCCAAAAAGTTGACCTGTCGGCCAATTTAAGATTTGAATAGGGGAAAATTACCTTGACCTGACTCACGGGGAAACCTTTGGACTAAGGAGGCTGCGCGTCATGGAAACACACAGCGATAAGTACAAAAAGCTTCGCATGCTCGACATTGACGATCTCATCCTCCTGCAGCATCTGCTCAAGGGTGGCCGTCCGTCAACAGGTGCCGCCCTACTCGGACTGACACCCCCAGCTGTCAGCCATCGCCTGCGGAAAATCGAAGATGTCTTTGAAATTAAGCTCTTTGATCGTATCGGATCAAAATTAAGCCTTAACAGTGCTGGTAAGGCGCTCTCGGAAAAAGCGGATCGGGCCTTGCTTCTCATGTGCAATTAGCGAAGGACTTCAAAGCGAGTTCTTGCCTCATAAGGAGCGTCGAGCTCCTCCACGGCCGTCAGATTCCCTTCGAAGCGAGACTTGAGGGCTTCGAGCAGGGAGTTGATCCGTGCCTGCTCCCCCTCGACCAAGAGTTCAACACGCCCATCACTCAAGTTTCGAACAAAGCCATTAAGACCTATCTGCTCGGCAAATTCTGTAGTTTTATTACGAAACCCGACTCCTTGGACTCTTCCACTGAAAATATAACGCCGCGCCAAATCAGCCATCTATACACCTCCTTTTTTGCTATCCTATTCGCTTGGCATAGAGATCGTCGACCCTATATAGTGAGGCGCAAGAGCTACTCAAGGTCGCTCCGTCCACGCCGCACACGGATGCCTATTCATGACGGAACACAAGCACCCTTCACCTGAACACGTTCAGAAGGAATTCGAGGATTTCGTGCGGCAGCGCTTCGGCGATTCCGGCCAGCATTTCTCCAACGCCGTGACGCCTTCCGTGAAAAGGGATGGGGCTCAGCCTCATGACTCCGATCTGGGCTGGCATCTGCAGCTCAAGCCACGGGACGTGAAAACCTATCTCGACCAATATGTGATCGGTCAACATGAGGCCAAAAAGACCCTGGCCGTAGCGATTTGTGATCACTATAACCACATCAAGCGAGTGTACGATACGCCCCTCGATCCCGATGAGGAGTACACTAAACAGAACATACTGCTCCTGGGCCCGACAGGGGTCGGCAAAACTTATCTAATCCGCAAGATAGCCGATCTCGTCGGTGTACCTTTTGTCAAAGCCGACGCAACGAAATTCAGTGAGACGGGGTATATAGGCGCCAATGTTGAGGAGCTGCTTCGTGAGCTGGTCGCTCAGGCTCAAGGCGACGTGAAAAAGGCGGAATGTGGGGTCATTTATCTCGATGAAGCGGACAAACTGGCCGTGAGAGCCCAAACCCCTATCAAAGAAGTCAACACCCGAGGAGTGCAATTTGGCCTACTTAGACTCATGGAAGAAACCGAGGTTGATCTCCGCACTGGTCAAGACTTACAAACCCAGCTGCAAGCTTTTATGGATTTCCAACGTGGCAAATCTAACCGGAACAAGATCAATACGAAACATATCCTCTTCATCTTCAGTGGAGCCTTCAGCGGGCTCGAGGAAATCATTCAGCATCGGTTCAGGACCCGTGCCATTGGCTTCGCGTCTGATCCCAATCAGCTGGCGTCTCGGTCAACCCATCCCTCCGGACTCCTCAACTTTGTGACCGGTGAAGACCTTGTCCGGTATGGCTTTGAGCCAGAGTTCGTCGGTCGGCTTCCTGTGCGAGTGAGCTGCCATGCCTTGCAGCCTGAGGATTACTTTCAGATTCTCAGCGAATCAAAAGGCTCGATCGTCCGGCAGTATGTGCGACAGTTTCAAGCCTATGGAATTAGTCTTCACTTCACCGAGGCTGCCCTGTGGTGGCTGGCCCACCAAGCCGCAAAAGAAGCCACGGGAGCTCGAGCGCTGATGACGCAATGTGAGCGGATTCTCCGTCCCTTTAAATTCGAACTCCCGTCGACACATCTTAAACACCTCGAGGTCGACGAGAGGCTGCTACAAGATCCCAGCACTTATCTAGCGCAGCTTTTGCGGAAGGTGCAAAACGGGTCCTCCCAGGAGCGGGTATCCAGCGAAAGTCCTTAAATTCTCTATCGAAAACTCCCCCAGGGCTCGCGTGCCGAAGGCTTCAAAACATTTTGCACCTGTCATGGCACCCTTGAATCGCTGCAGTGCCAGCGGAGGCAAGAGGTCCTCCTCTGTGAGAAGCCGCTGGGGATAGCCCTAAGGTGATGACTTTAACTATCTGTATTCTATGAAAATAATCTGATATCAAGCGAAACCCCAAGGACGCCGATAACTCTGCCACATGAAGGTGATGGTAGGTCAGTTGGGTTTTGGGGAGGAAAACGTGTCCGCATTAAAGCTTTCCCCTACGGAGAAGGTTGCCATTCTCTTGATGGCTCTTGGCGAGGATATCGCCGGCGAGGTGTTTCGAAATTTGCACGAAAGTGAAGTCCGCCGAATAGGCGTCGCTCTAGGTCGCCTAGGTCGAGTGGATCAAGCGACCGTCGACATTGTCATCCAAGAGTTTCTCGCGATCTTGAATACCAAAACCACAGGTTTACACCAGGACGGGGTCACTTTCGCGCAAAGAGCGATCGAGCTGGCCTTCAAGGGTGAACAGGGCGACACACTCAGCCGCGCTGTGAAGCAGCAAGCCATCACCTTGCGTTGTCTCGATGCAGCTGAATCGCCGATTCTGGCCCGCATCCTGCAGAACGAACACCCCCAGACCATCGCGATGGTGCTAGCGCACGCTCGACCGGAAAAAGCCAGCGCCCTTCTTAAACATTGGTCCGAGTCTATGCGAACGGAAGTCCTGATGCGAGTTGCCAACCTGAACCCGATCGATCCCGAGGTGATCCTCGAGGTCGACCAGCATATTCTCAAGGAGATCGAACGCATGGGCTCTTCAAGTCAGCGCAAACTGGGAGGCCCCAAGTCAGTTGCTTCGATTCTCAACCTCCTGCATCAAGATGGAACACGACTGCTCGAAGGTATAGAGGAGCGGCAGCCCGACCTCGCCCAAGCCATACGCGAGCAGATGTTTACCTTCGATGATCTCGTCCTTCTTGACAGTCGGGGCATCCAAGAAATCATCAAGTGGGTTCCCCGCCAACAGCTAGCCATGGCTTTGAGGGGAGCAGGAGAACCTGTGAAAGATCTATTCTTCCAAAACATGTCGGAGCGCTCGGCAAAGCTTCTCCGCGAGGACATCTCCATGCTGGGTCAACAAAAAATCAATGATATTCAAAAGGTGCAGAGTGAAATCCTAGCTTATGTCCGAAAGCTTGAGGAGGACGGTAAGATCGTGATCGATCGAGACCATCGCCAAGTCAGTTGATACGTGACCCGCTGCTTCGGTTCTGTTTTGAAGCAACCCTTTTCAAGGTTTAGAAAGGTTCCAGAGTCAGGGCCCATCGCGTGTCGAAGCCCCGTTGGAAGTTCTAGGCCATGGGTAGCTGAGGACTCTTCTGCAACGACATATCTGGACCAATTCAGGATGTGCCCAGCTGAGATAAGATTCTGAACTTGCTTGCCATCCGAAACATCGATCCTCAGGAGAGACCACGAGCCTTACGGATGTGCTCCCCGTAAAGACTATTGAGCAGACACACATAGAGAACCGCCGCATTTGTAATATGCCAGAGGAAGTGGGTGCCTATAGGCAGATAATCGCATATATAAGGATCGATCGAACGGAACGTGAGTGACGCAAAAAAGCCCCAGGCAGCCCACAGAAGGTAAGGTGGATTATACTGCCGACGCTTTTGGTCGAGACCTACACCAAGCAAAAATACTGCAACACCAAGATAAGACTGCGATCCACCTAGAGGGGCCGTTGCAAGAGTCAAAGAGGCCCAGGTGGTGACGAGTCCTAACAGCGTCACAAGCAAAATCAGTTTTCTCGGGGCAAGCCTAAGACAGCGAGCAAGCCAATACCAGAGGTAGTACAGAACGAAGAAAGAAATCGGCAAGACATCGGCTATCATCGCCCACATTGTAGCAAAACTATGAAAGAGAGCGGAGCCGATTCCGATAGCATACACCAGAAGCACCTGGAGTCTGATATCCCAGCGTACTTTGAGGCCGAATCGCCTGATTTGCTTCTGAATGCTCCAGGCTGCAAGAATAAATGCGAGATTCGAGATGAAGTTGAGCGGCTCCGAGAAGAACGAAGCATCTGTCCGCTCACAATAGGAATCAATATGTAGCATCCAGTCTATCATCCCGCAACTCCATCAGGACCCTAGTATGGATCAGTTGCATGCGAAAGACTAGGGGTGACAAGGGGGTATTGAGACGGGGGACCTGACCGAAGCTCCCCCGGTAAGGCGATCAACCTTACCCTTCAGCCTTCGGCTTCGGGAGTTTGGTTTTGATCAAACCTTCCGCCAGCAGGATCTTGACCTTTTCAAGACCGTTCACATACCGCCCCTTCTGAATGACCGCATAGCGGCCCGAACGTTTCTTGATCAAACGATAAGGCTTCTTATCCGCCTTGGCTTTCTTCTTCGTCGCCATAAGCGCCCTCCTTGGCTAGACTCACTGAAAAAAAATAGGAATGCCCCTATTTTAACACGAGTCACCTTTATGAACAGTACCTAAGCTAAAGGCCAGACAGCGAATATGCTGCCCACCCTGGGTGAAGCTTTGTACACCCTGTACGGAAGCCCTCCCAAGGGTCTGACTCAGAGCCTCGAGAGAGGCAACGTCTGGAACCAATACGAATCCTCGTAGCTCCTGTTGCGCCTGAGGCAGCGCCTTCAGCCAGCGACCTAGACGTTGGTAGTAGCGGTGTGAATCCAAGTCTCCTCCTTGGCTTAACCTCTGACCATAAGGAGGATTAAGAGGCATCAAGATGGAGCGCACCGAATGAGGCAGAGAGAATTGAAACGCATCGCCTTCCATAATCATGCATGGCGGCAGATGCTTCGGTCGAGAATCTTGCTGCAGAAGCTCGGTAGGCTCGCGTTCAGAATCGGTGTGAGTGTTGAGCCTACCAACTTGATCGCTAAGACCTTGCCAGAAAATATGGAGTGCTTTGATTTGCTCAGGATCCCGCTCGATCAGTTGGACTTGATATCCCTGCGCAGGAAGCCTGGCTGCATAGCGGCGTTTTTTGATCTGCTCCCAGCTTGCTCGGGGAAGGCTAGGGGACTGGGTGATGGCGTAGTCCTCACGGAAGCTAAACGGCATCATGTGCTCATGAAAAAGCAGATACTCTCCAAGAAAGGTGCCGCTCCCCGCAAAGGGAATCGCCAGCAGATCAGGCCTCCATGTAGCTTCCTGAAGACTCTCAAACCAGCGGATTGCTGAGGCTGCCAAATGTTCCTGAAGGGGAGCTCGGTGGGCTCTTGCAGCTTTATAACGTCTATGAAACAGGGGTTCAGGCCCAACTAAAGAAAAGTAAAGATGGTGCCGATTTTCTCTTTGCAGCGAGAGTAGCTTGAATGTCGCTTCCTCACCCGCAACCCGGAACCCTTTGCTTTGCAATTCTTGGGTCAAAAGCTCGGTGATTTTACCTTCGTGAAAGAGTCGGCTCCGATAGGACTCGACTCTGAGGTTCAGAACGGCGTGAGGCGGCAGATAGAGTTCCCAAGGAATCTTGTGCCAGAAATCGATGAGCTCCCCAAAGCTGCCGACATGCCTCGATTGGAGGAGCCACAGGACGTCGCTCACCGTAAAAAGGCGGAGCGGTAACTCAATAAGATGGCGAAAATCCAAACCTTCAAGCGTCAGTTCGCCATTCTCATCGACTGAGATCTGTAACGCGCTGCTCCCTGGCAGAGACCAGTTTTGAGCGACGGCTTCAACCTCCCGCATCGCCACCTGAGTCCACCCAGGAGCAGGACGCAGAAGGGCAGCATGTTGAGAAGCATAGATTTCACGTTTGATACGTCTTTCAATGGCTTTCAACGAATCACCTTACGCAGATAATCTTCGAGGATCGCATCAGATTCCTCCGAAGACTCGCGCTTTTTTATCTCACGGACGTCCTCGAGTACATCTTCCCGGTAACGGCGGTTGACTTGATAGTCTCGCTTGAGATCGACGTCTCCACCGGCCACCTGATTACCATAGTACTGATCGCTCGTCACGCGCCGACGTCGCCCCCGCTTACCTTGCTCCTGCTGTGAGCGACGGGCCGCACTTTCGGCCTGTTGAAGCAGGCGACCTGCCATATCGGAAGCGGACTCTGCGTTTGCAAACTGCTGCTCGTTGCCCTGGGAAACCGTCATTTCCATCGCTTCAACGGCTGCACGGATGCGTTCAGAGGCTCCAGGAGCAAGGGAACGGAGTTGCCCTTCGAGTTCGCGGGTACCCTTGATGTTCGAATTCTGTTCCAGTCGCACTGCAGCCCAGTTTTGATTCATCTCTTCCGGCGATTTCTCGGCTGCTTTATCCAGCTTAGATGACACGATACTCTGCCGTCTTTGTAGCTCTCGCAATTGATTTTGCGCATTCGCCAGCCCTTGCTGACGACGTTGTTCCTGCTGCTGGCGAGCGCTGTCTTCTTTGGCTTCCAGAGCCTCGATCCACTGCCGATAACGTTCCACCGTCTGGGACAGGCGCTGCAGGGCCTTTTCCGTCTCAGGCGGCTTCCGCTCATCCAGATCTTGCATGGTCTCTAAGGCTTGGGCGAAAGGTTTCTTCTTGACCTCGGACCATTCCTGCGGTTTCTGCTCTCCCTCGAGACGCCCCACCCTCATCTCCCAGCGTCGGTGCCGCTCTTCGAGGAATTGCTGCATACGATCGACAACCTTGGCCACGGGGACTTTGCGTTCGTTTGGCTTCTGCTCCAAGAGTCGCGACAGCGTTCTTGCTGCTACGAAAAAGTCGCGGTCCCTTTCACGATCATCGAGTGTTTCGTGTTCGAAAAGAAAACGATTCAGATCCTCTGATGTCTGAACCATCTCCTGCATGTCAGGATCTTTCTCGAGTCTACCGAAGGTCATTTGAAACTGGCGGATTTGCTGACGATCGAGACCATCGAAAAAGGGTGACTCCTCAGCCTGGTTGATGGCTTTTTCACCTAGCTCCATGAGCTTCGCTGGATTCAACTCCTTGGGGTCTTGCAGACCAGCATCCAACTCCGCCTTCGCTTGGCGGAGTGTATCGAGAGTTTGTCGATACCTCCCATAGGCACTGGCCACTTTTACAATCAAAGGCTTGCTACGTCCGACCAAGGGTGTTGGCATCGCTCGATCAGTTGCTTCGGCGACAATCTCGATGTCCTGGATATCCTGTTCAAGGTAAGTCTCTAAACCGAGACTATACGAAGTTTCGAGCTCCAGCTTATCCTGAGCCAAGACCTCACTCACAAGCTCTTTTTCACTGCGCTCACCAGACTTGATGAGCAGATGAATGGTCTGCAAAGGGTGTTCTGCTTTCACCAGAATATTCAGCGGCAGAGGGCGATCATCGGGCCAAGCATTTTCGGGATCTGCTGGAGATCTTAAGACGACTTGCGGAACCGGCAATCGTTTGACTTTTATATTGGCGACTGCTTCACGCGTCGATACTGTGCTCAAAAATAGTCGTGCATCTTCCCGTAAGGCGAAGGTCACCGAGAAACGCCCCACAGCTCCGCGATCGAGATCCCCTCCGACCCGGACAAGCCGAAATGTCTGAACTGCTTTGTCGTCCGCGTCTTTCAATTGCAGAAGGGGCGCTGCATCGGGCGCTGTGACGACCAGGATTTCAATCAGGTTTTGTTCTAGCACCGTTAACTGCAGGGTCTTCGAACCGAGATTAAAGGTATCGTGATCAGGATGGGCAGCACCTTCCACCAAACGCAGCTTGGCTCCGTAACTCAAACTAAAGGCAGCACGTTCGAGAGATTGCAAGGCGTTGGTCCACGCCTGACCGCTACCCTGGATGAGAAAGATGAGGCAAAAAGCCGGCAGCAGAAGGGTGGCGAGCTTAGACCAGATCAGATTAAAGCCTTCACGACGTTGTTTGGCAAATTCAGCCTCCAAGAGATCCTGCCAAGCGACAGCAGCATAGGGGTTTGAGCGGAGCTGGAAGGCGCTTTCGGCAGTCTCAGGATAAGCCATCTCTAAGGCTAAAAGCTGTTCGCTTAAGGAACTCATCTTGAGCCCTTTTTGCCAACTGAGCAGCATGAAGATCATCAGGGCCAAAAAAAATATCACCACCTGTTGCCCCCAGGCCTCCGGTCGGATCCAGGCCCAGACAAGAAAGGCGCAAAGCGCCAGGATCACGCTGCGTGCGAGACGCAGGAGATGGATGAGAGTGTTAAGACCCCAGCGGAAACGATGGAGTCGCTGCAGGTACTGATCGAGCTGCGGGGCATGTTGCATACCTGGTTTCCTCTGATTCAGATAGCGGGCGTGCGCGTGCTGTTCTGCTGCATCCAGGGTATCAGGACCGAGAGCAATCGACCAACTTCATCCGCATCGTGTGTGAGAGCTTGCGCGCTTATTCCTGGCAGCTCAAGCACTTCGAGATAGGCCTCGCGGTTTTGCGCAGCAATCAAATCCCGAAGGCGAGAGCTGTTAAAGAAGGAGTCATCGATTGGGTTAACGATAAGATTCCGTCCCACGATACTTTGTAGGTAATCCGGTGCCGATCGAATTGCCCCTAAGAGTTCGTGAGCAAAGCCTGCACTGATCATGAGAGCACTTTCCGACCCTCTTAATTGGGCGTCATCACTCATAGGTAGAAAGTAAGGAAGTAAGAATCGCGGCAAACGCCCTCGAGGTGCCAGGAGTGCCATGATGTGAATCAAAGAGCGACTGAACAGGGGCAATGCAGCATGGTCTTGAAAGACGGGAGCGAGCAGGATACAGCTTTGCGTATACTGGGGATAAGCCTTTTGAAAATGGAGAAGCAGGAGTGCTCCCACGCCCTGACTGATCAAAAAGGGAGTTCGCCGCTGCGACTTGTAACGAATCCAGGCTACGACCTGCAAAAGGTCATTGACGAGGTCCTTAAAGTCCAGCATGCGTCCTGCAAGTGGTGTCGAGCGGCCGTGTCCCCGCATGTCGAAGCTGTAGGTATTGAAGCCCTGCTGCCCGAGGAAGCGAGCGGCGGTGTCATAGAGCTCAACATTTTCTCCCAGATCGTGCACGAAGATCACGGGAGGCCATTCACTGTGCATGCGTGCCCAGCCCTGAACATAGACGGCCGTGCCCGCATGATCTACCGGGCAAGAAAAAGCCAGGTTTTGTTCGGGTTCGTAGGGCAGAGCAGGTGCGGATAGGTCTGGTATCTCCACCTCCTCCGTGCTTTCCAGCACTGACGCCTCGTCGGCCCTCTCGAGGCTGACCCTTCGATCAAGGACATCTGTGTCTTCGATTCGTGAATCTGTCACGCCATACCATCCCTGGATTGACTTATTTTTATCGAATGCGGCTTGCCAATCCTTAAATAAATATAATAGCATGAGGGGTCCTTCACACAGGGACATTTTCTGTCTCAGCAGTTGATCGAGCGCTCTTTCTTGGGGGTGTACTGGTTTCGACGGGTGTGGCAGCGGATTTTAAGGAGCATGTCCGGGGTGGGTACGCAACCCGGTTATAAAGGCGTACCAAATGTATAATCGGCAACGATTACGCACTCGCAGCTTAATTAAGCTGCCGTCGACTCCTGAGGTGCTAATACTCCGGACGAGGCGTACAATCCATTGGCTTACTTTGAGAACTCTCCATCTGTGGGTTCTCCTAGGACACTCAATCAGGTTGCGACCCTGAATGCATGTCCGTGCGCGCTTGGGGTAAGAGGAACAATAACGGTGCTAAACATGTAGCAGCCTTTATCGGCACATATTCGGACGCGGGTTCGATTCCCGCCACCTCCACTGTAAAGGTACTCGTCTCTAGTCAGAATCCAGAGTAATTTCATGAAGTTACGTTAGTACCTAGTACCTAGACAGGTACTTTGGTACCCGCTTCATGATATACTATTCTGGCGCATTGCTGGAGATAGTATGCTCAAAGTCAGTGTAGCTAAGAACAAAGACGGCACCTTCCGCTACTACATACTTCGCCAAGACCCCAATTCCAAAGCCTGGGCAAAAGTACCAGTCGCAGAGATCGGCTTTAAGTTTACGTCTCGCGCTGAGGCCGAGGAATGGATTCGCAAGCAGAAAGAGTTCCAAGAAACTCGTCGTGCTCGGATGGAGAAGAAACAGGAATGGTTGAATCGAAACTACGATCTAGTCCGACTAACCAATGCTTTTTACGAGTGGCATAAGACGGACGCTCCGGGAAGCGTCGGAAATTTAGTGTCCGCACCTCAGTCGTATGATATGACTGTAGAAAGTTCGGTGTATGACACTTTGGAATCCTATGTCAATTCTTAAGCTTGAAATCCGTCTCAGTGAGATTGCCCCC
>Ga0209985_10002344_pt1 | contig 17223 bp, 2 predicted proteins | sample NOAtaG_FD_187305 | JGI IMG/M metagenome (GOLD analysis project Ga0209985, IMG submission 187305) | Freshwater lake microbial communities from Lake Erie, under a cyanobacterial bloom - NOAA_Erie_Diel6S_1000h metaG (SPAdes) (version 2) | ecosystem: Environmental > Aquatic > Freshwater > Lake ...
GGACGACCTCGACGCCGCCGCGATGGAGCGCAACATCGCCGCCAACGACGCGGAGGCCAAGGGCAAGTTCGTGCCCGTCAACCGCGAGGGTGACGGCTTCATCCCGCTCGCCGCCACGCCCTATGGCCTCGGCGCGCTGGTCGCGCGCGCCAAGCCGGGCGACTACCTGCGCGCGGTCCGCGTCCGTGACGGCTTTCTCATTTTGCATGTCGAGCAGGTGCGCGCCGGCAAGAAGCCGGCGCAGACTAAGGAACTGAACGAGCAGATCCGCAACCTCATCGCCCAGGATCTCCTGAACAAGGAACTCCTGGAGCGCCGCGAAAAGGCGCAGGTGAAGCTGAAGCTCTGACGTTTTTTTGCAACGGCCCGAGCTGCGCGGGCTGGATATTGAACCCCCGGCGTCGCAGGGTGTCGAATGCGCCGGAAACCATAACAACGCCCCTCGGCGGGGCAGGAGAGAGACGATGAAAATGTGTAGCAGTGGCTTCGCGCCGCGCCGCCGTCAGGGCGGTTTCATCCAGGGTGCGATCCTGTTCGCACTGGTCATCATCGCGGTCGTGGTGGCGGCGTTCTCGCTGGCCAACCGGGATTCGCAGAACAACGCGGACAACGAGCAGGCACGAGTCAACGGCGCGTTCGTGCTCAAAGTGGGCAGCGATATCCAGAATGGCATCAACCGCGCGACGGCGGACGGCTTCGCGCCCGCCGACATCGCCGACAAGTTGCTGCTGCTGACGGAGGCCGATCCTGAGGCCGGCGAGTTGAGTCTTTTCGACCCGACCCTGCGATACACCGCCCGTCCTCAGTTCCCGACGACCGCGCTGATCGCTGGCGCCGTGCAACCCTTCGGCGATTCCGAGAGCGGTGCTGGCTTGACCGCCAAGTTCACATCTGTTGCGGTCACCGGCGTGGGTGGCGCTGCTGATGACGTGATTTTGGAGATCGAAGATCTCCGTGAAGATGTCTGCAAGCGCATCAACGTGTCGGCTAACAACGTTTTGGCGACCGCCGAGGTTCCGGACGTGATCAGCGGGCGTGAGGGCTGCTATGACGTGTCGGGAAACTTCACCTATTACCGCGTTGTGGCGACAGATGTCGGCTGATCTGACTTGATCTGATCGCTTGATGCCGGGGCGGCCGATCTGTCGACCAACCCCCGGCGAGTTGAATAGCGGGACCCCGCGCCTTGATCTCCAAGGCGCGGGGTCATCCGCCCACTGAGGGACCGATGATGTTCGCACGCAGCGCGACACGCACGACCCCCGCCCGACGCCTCCCGCGCCTCGGTCGGACGGGTGCGGGCGCGCGCGGCTTCATCATGGGCTACATCCTCTTCGCACTCATGGTCCTGGGCATCGTGACCGCGGTCTTGAGCCGCATCAACGACGCCGAGGCCGACACCAAGTGGGTCAACGACGGCGTGATCCGCATCAAGGAAGACCTTCGGAACATCCGCGTCCAGGTGATCACCTGTTCCGCGCTGCTCGGCGCGGGCGATGGCGCCACCGATATCGCATTCCCGCCTGAAACCACGCCCGGCACGCCCACACCGTTAGCCGAGCTGCAATGTCCTCAGGGCGCTCAGCCTTCTGTCGGACTCTTCGACGGTTCGGCCGGCGTATTCCCGCCGATCCCGCCGCGCGGCTTCACGCCGTTCGTCTACATCAACAATTTCAACACCTACGACGCCGACAGAGGCCCCGAGGCCGTGTGGGTCGAGACCACGGTCTCCTCGCCGTCGGGTGCAGCCGTGCTCAACCGGGTCCAGGTCGGCGCGTCCGGGCCAGACATCGAAGTCGCGACGGTCGACGGCGCGACGCGGCTGCGGTTCTTCCTCGCGGCGCGGGGGGCGTGATCCCGATGATCCGTTCACGCCACCTCACGATGATCGTCGCCTTCTTCGCCGCGCTTGCGTTGACCCTGCTCAGCGCCGTCCCGGTACAGGCGCAGGCCGTCACCCAATCGAACCTCGAAGGCCGACTCGACAAGATCCGCCAAGGCCAGCGCAACGCCCGCATCGCGGTCGATGTGATGGTCGCGAAGTGGTTGCTGACCCCGCCGGACTTCCCGTCTGGCGGACCGATCGATGGTGACGGCAATTGGAAGAACACCAAGAATAAAACTTTCGCTCCTCCGGCGAATGGCCAGGCAGGTAAAACCGAGAGGGGAGGCTTCCTGCCGGCGAGCCTCGGCGTCGCGCGCACCGACGAATTCGACACGCCGCTCGGCTACTGCGCCCGCGGCAAGGGCGGCATCGATGCCAAGTCGCCGATCGTCTATGCCGTGATCTGGCCGGGCCTCGACGGCGAGTTCCAGACCATTTGCGCGGATGTGCTGCAGCCCCCTGGCCACACCCGGACGTCCGGTGTGCGTGACAGCGGTGCCAATGGCGACGACTATGTCGCCTTCGCCTCGCTCAACTACATCCTCGGCAATGCCGTAGCCCGGATCGAAGCGGTCGCGGACAACGATGCCCTCCTGGCGCTCGACACCGACGAGGTCGCGATCGGCGAACTGCGATTCGTCGACGACACGGATCGTCTCTGGCGTTGGAACGGCACGCTCTGGGAGGATGCGTCGGGTTTGGCGGATCTGGACGGCGACGGCGATCCTGATTCCCTCAAGCTCAAGACGCTCATCCTCACCGGCAAGAACGGCCCGCTGCGGGCTGCCCCCAACGGACTCGTCGTCAATTTCGCCTTCCTGCCGGACGCGACCGAAACGCTCGTCGTCACCAACGGCGATGGCAAGGGACTAGACCCCTCCGGGAATCCCATAAACGACGTCAGCATCGGCCTCAAGGCCGTCCCGCAGTCGTCGGCGCCGCTCAAGGACGGCACGGTCATCCCGGTGCCGATCATCGACGACTACGGCCGCGTCACCGGTTTCGACAACACGACCGACCTGCAGTCGGCGGTGGGCAGTTTCTCGTGGGCCTTGGCGGGCAACTTGGGCACTACGAGCGGCGGCGACATCGGCCAGTCGCCGGCCGACAAATCGAACTACCTCGGCACCAACGACGCCCGGGACCTGCGTCTCGCGACCAACGGCAAGGTGCGGGCGATCCTCGGCGCCGAGGGCGAACTGACTGTCGGCCCGCTCAACGTCACCGGCGAATTCATCTCGACGGGCAGCGCCTCCATCGGCTCCTTCGTCGGCGGCTCGCTCACCGTCCAGGGCCCGAGCGACCAGGTCGTGCCGCTGTTCCGCATCCAGAACTTCATCGACGGGAACCTCACGGACCAGGTCACCATCGCCGCGAACGGCACGGTGGCCCTCAAGTCGATCGGGGGCGCCGCCGGTACGAGTCTCAGCGGGCTCGACCGCGTCGTGGTCTCGGCGGACACGGGCTTGCTGTCGCAGGTCTCGACGGCCGCCCTGATCGGCGCCAACGCCTGGGCGTTGGCCGGCAACAGCGGCACCAACCCGGCCAACCAGTTCGTCGGCACCGTCGATGCGCAGGACCTCGCGTTCCGCACGGCGAACGTCGAACGGATGCGCATCCTCGGCACCGGCGCCAATGCCGGGTTCGTCGGCATCAACACCGTCGCGCCCACCGCCCGGCTCGATGTCGACGGCAGCCTGCGTGCGCGGGGCGCGGCCACCTTCAACGACACCGTCACGGTCACCAACCTCCTCACCGCCAACGGCGGCGTCGCCACGCCCTCGGTGACCAACGCCGGCACGCTGGCACTGAACGCGACCGGCGCCAGCGGCACCCTCACCGCCAGCACCAACGGCAGCGAGCGCCTGCGCATCACCAGCGCCGGCGATGTCGGCATCGGCACGACGGCTCCTAGCGCGCGCCTCGACGTCAACGGCACGTTCCGCGCCCGCAGCAACGCGCAGCTCGACGGCACGCTGATCGTCACCGGCGCCACGACGCTCAACGGCACGTTGGCGGTCCCGAACGGCGCAGCGACTTTCGGCAACGACGTCACCATCGCCGGCTTGCTCCGCGCGAACGGCGGTACGCAGACGACGACGCTCACCGCCTCGGGCAATGCGAGCGTCGGCGGCAATCTCAGCGTCACCGGCACGAGCCTGCTTTCGGGTGTCGTCACGGCCACCAGCGGCGTCAACACCTCGACGCTCGCGGCGAGCACCTCCGTCACCACCCCGCTCGTCACGAACGCCGGCACGCTCGCCCTGTCCGGGACCGGCGCGTCGGGCACGATCACCTTTGGCACCACCGGCACGGCGGGCACCGCCGGCACCGAGCGCCTGCGCATCACTTCCACCGGCCGCGTGGGCATCAACACCGGCGCCACGGTCGATGCCGCGTTGCAGGTCAATACCGGCGCCGACGCCACGGTCGGCCTCATCGTCCGCGGCAACAGCGCCACCCAATCCGCCGACCTGCTGCGGATCGTGCGCGGCAACGGCAGCAACGTCCTCACCGCCAACGCCAACGGTGCGCTGACGCTGCTTCCGTTCGGCAGCGCCACCGGCAACACCAACGAACTGCGCTTCGCCGGCCTCTCGGGCGCCAATTACGTCGGCTTCAAGGCGCCCGATGCCATCGGCGCGAACCTCATCTGGACGCTGCCGGACAGCGACGGCGGCAGCGGCAACGTGCTCGCGACGAACGGCGGTGGCCGGCTGCAGTGGATCAACCCGCTCACCGCGAGCTCGGGCTGGACGCTGCTCGGCAACAGCGCGACCACCAGTGGCGGCGTGCTGGGCGCGACCCCGACCTTCGGCACGAACTTCCTCGGCACGATCGACGAATCGACCCCGGTCGACCTGCGTTTCGTGACCGGCAACCGGGTCCGCGCCATCATCACCGGCGCCGGCCAGTTCCAGACCAACAACGTCGCGATCGGCGGCGGCGCGATCAACGATACGGCGATCGGCAACCTCTCGCCCTCGACCGGCGTGTTCACCTTCCTCACCGCCAACAACCGGGTGACGACGCCGCTCGTCACCGGGTCGGCGCTGCAGTTGGCGTCCTCGGCGGGCAATCTCACGCTCCAGGCGACCGGCGGCGATATCCGCGCCAGTACCAGCGGCCAGGAGCGGTTCCGTATCACCACCGGCGGCAACGTCGGCATCAACCAGGCTAACCCAGGCGCGACGCTGGACGTGAACGGCACGTTCAATGCCGCGCTCGCCGCCACCTTCGGCAACACGGTCACCGTGGCGGGCACGGCCTCCGCCGCCAAGTTCATCCCGACCGGCGGCACGGCCGCGGGCAACGGCATGTTCCTGCCCGAGGCGAACACGCTGGCGTTCAGCACCGCCAATACCGAGCGGCTGCGCATCGACCCGAACGGCCGTATCGGCATCGGCATGGTCCCGGTGCGCACCCTCGATGTCACCGGTTCCTTCGGCACCACGGGCAACGCCACCATCGACGGCGCCCTCACGGTCGGCGGTGCCACCACCCTCAACAGCATCCTCACCGTCTTCGGCGCCTCGACCATCAACAACACTCTCGGTGTGACGGGGCGGCTCACCGCGAGCGGCGGCATCGACACCACCAACCTCGTCGCGAGCGGCACCGGCAGCTTCGGCGGCACGCTGGGCGTGATCGGTGCCACGACCTTGGGCGATACGCTCACGGTCGCCGGGGCCTCGACGCTCAACAACACCCTGCGCGTGACGGGCGCCACCACGCTCGACAGCGCCTTGACCGTGGACGGCGCCACGCAGGTCAACAACACGCTCGGTGTGACCGGGCTGCTGACCGCGGCGGACGGCATCAGCACCACCGACCTCGCCGCCTCGGGCAATGGCAGCTTCGGCGGGAACCTGGGCGTCACCGGCAGCGCCACGGTCACCTCGCTCGGCGGCGCGGCGCGCACGGACCTCACGGGCCTCGACCGCGTCGTGATGTCGGACTCGACCGGCCTCTTGTCGCAGGTCGCGACCGAGACGCTGGTCGGCGCGACGGCCTGGGCCATCACCGGCAACCTCGGCACGAGCCCCGCCAACGGCAACTTCATCGGCACCCGCGATGCCGCGGATCTTGCGATCCGCACCGCCAACGCTGACCGCATCCGCATCCTCGGCACGGGCGCGAACGCCGGCTTCGTCGGCATCAACACCACCGCGCCGACCGCGACGCTTGATGTCAACGGCGGCCTGCGCGTCCGCGGCGACAGCGCGCTCGACGGCGCGCTCAATGTCGGCGGGGCGACCACGCTCAGCAGCACGCTGGCCGTCACCGGTACCAGCCAGATGACGGGTCTGGTCACGGCGAGCGCGGGGGTGCGTACGCCGACCGTGAACGGCACGAGCACATTGGGCCTGACCGCCGACGCCGGCACGCTGTCGCTCGCGGCGGGCGGCGCCAACATCATCACGGCGAGCACCAACGGTACCGAGCGCTTGCGCATCACCAGCGGCGGCAACGTCGGGATCGGCACCACCTCACCGTCGAACCTGTTGGATGTCGCCGGTTCGTTCCGCGCCACCGGCCCGGCGTTCTTCAACTCCAGCCTCACGGTCGCGACGGGCGGCTTCACCAGCCTGGGTGGCGCACTCACCGTCTCGGGCGCCACCACCCTCAACAGCACGCTCTTGGTGGCGAACGCCGCGACCTTCAACAACGCCGTCACCATCGGTGGTCTGCTGCGTGCGAACGGCGGGACCGAGACGACGACGCTGACCACCTCCGGTGCGGCGACGGTCGGCACCACTCTGGCCGTCACCGGCACCGCCACCGCCTCGAAGTTCATCCCGACGGGCAACGTGACGGCCGGCAACGGCATGTACCTGCCGGCGGCCGACGAGGTGGCCTTCAGCACCGCCGGCGCCGAGCGGCTGCGCCTCGACAACAACGGCAATGTCGGCGTCGGCACCAACGACCCGCAGCTGCGCCTCGATGTGAACGGCACATTCCGCGCGACCGGCAACGCGACCCTCGGCGGCACGCTGGCGGTGGCGAGCGACACGACCGTCGGCGGCACGCTGGGCGTGACGAGCACGGCCTCGGCCGCGAAGTTCATCCCGACCGGCGGCTCGGCGACGGGCAACGGCATGTTCCTGCCGGCCACGAACATGCTCGGCTTCAGCGCGGGCGGCACCGAGACCATGCGGGTGACCGCGAGCGGCGTCGGCATCGGCATGACGCCGGCGCGGACCCTCGATGTGACCGGCACTCTCCGCGCGAGCGGCAACAGCGAGATCGGCGGCACGCTTGGGGTGACGGGCGCTGCGAGCTTCTCGTCGACGCTGAGCGTGGCAGCGGGTCAGGCCACCACCCTCGGCGGCACGCTTGGCGTTACGGGCGTCACCACGCTGACCAACCTCGGCGGCACCGCGGCGACGTCGATCGCGGGCGACCGCATCGTGATGGCCAACAACACGGGCGTGCTGTCGCAGGTGTCGACCTCGGCCCTGGTCACCGCGAATGCGTGGACTCTGCGTGGCAACCCGATCACGTCGTCCGCCGCCACCTTGGATGTCGGGCCGACAGGCGACTTCCTGGGTGCGACCAGCAACCAGAACCTGCAGTTCGTCACCAACAACATGGTGCGCGCGGTCATCACCGCGGGCGGCCAGTTCCAGACCAACAATGTCGCGATCGGCGGCGGCGCCATCAACAACACCGCGATCGGCGCGGGCACGGCGAACACGGGCCGCTTCACGACCCTCGATGCGACCGGCAATGCGTCGGTGGCGGGTACACTGGGCGTGACCGGTCTGACCACGGCCTCGGGTGGCGTGCGCACGCCCTCGGTGAACGGCACGACCACGCTCGGCCTGACGGCCGACGCCGGCACGCTGTCGCTCACGGCGGGCGGTGCCAACATCATCACCGCGAGCACCAACGGCGCTGAGCGCCTGCGGATCACCAGCGGCGGCAATGTCGGCATCGGCACCACGAACCCGACGAACCTCCTCGAGGTCAACGGCACTTTCCGCGCCGCAGGCAACAGCAGCATCGGCGGTGCGCTGGGTGTGATCGGTGCGACCACGCTCTCCAGCACGCTCGATGTGACGGGTGCCACCGTCGTCAACAGCACGCTGCGGGCTCAGGGCGCCACCACCCTCAACAGCACGCTCACGGTGGCGGGCGCTTCGCAGGTCAACAACACCCTGCGCGCGACCGGCTTGGTCACGGCCGATGTCGGCGTGCGCACGCCCTCGGTCACCAGCAACGCGACCCTCGACCTCGGCGCCCTGAACGCCGACCCGATCATCTTCAGCACTGCTGGCGCCGAGCGCATGCGTGTGGATGCCCTCGGTCGTATCGGCATCGGCACCAGCACGCCGACTTCGGCGCAGGTGATGATCCAGAACCGGAGCCCGACGATGCCGGGTTTGATGGTGCGTGGCAACCTCCTGCAGACCGGCCGCATCATCGACATCCAGAGCGGCAGCGGCACCACCTACTTCAGCGTCGCCGCGGACGGCGAGACCCGCGTGGCGCGCCCCTTCGTCACCGAAGACGAGACTTCGTTCGTGTCCATCTCCGGCGGTGCGCCGGACACGGACATGGGCGACAACGACCGCATCGTCGTCGCCAACCCACTGGGTCGCGTCGCGCAGGTGTCGCCGGGTGCCTTCGTCGACCAGTACGCCTGGGGTCTGGTGGGTAACACAGTGCCGTTGAGCGGCGGCGACTTGGGGGACTTCCCCACCGGCAGCTTCCTCGGCACCAAGAACGCCAGCGACCTGCGCCTCGTCACCAACAACACCGTGCGCGCCATCCTCAACACCGCGGATGGCCGTTTCGATGTCGCCTCGCTGCGCGCGGGCGAGGTCTCGAGCGCCGGCAACCTGATCCTGCGCGGCGGCGCCACCGTTGAGGGCCTGCGCGTCACGACCACCGGTCGCGTCGGCGTCGGCGCGAATGTCACCCCGGATGCGCAGCTGCAGGTGAATGCGGGGCTCGGCACCACGCGAGGTCTCGTCGTCAACGGCGTATCGGGCCAGACCGCCAACCTCTTTGAAGCCCGCGTCAACAACGCGACCCGCTTCTCGATCAACCCGGCGGGTCTGGTGAGCGCCGCTGCGTTGCAGGTGGCCGATGTCGGTGCGGGCGATCCCAACACTTTGACGCCGGTCGGCTATGACCGTGTGGTCGTCGCCAACTCGGACGGCCGCTTGTCGCAGATCGCGTTCTCGCAGCTGTCGAACGAGGCCACCTGGCTGCTGGCCGGCAACACCGGTATCACGAGCGGCGGCAATATCGGGCAGACCGCGACCGGGCGATTCTTCGGCATGCGCGATGCCCAGCCGATCCGCTTCGTCACCGACGACCGGGTGCGGGCGATCCTCACGGCGGCCGGCCAGTTCCAGACCAACAACATCGCGATCGGCGGCGGCACGATCAACGGCACGACGATCGGAAACAGCACGCCGGCTGCGGGTACCTTCACATCGCTCGCGGCGAACACTGTGTCGGCCAACACCTCGGTCACCACGCCGGTGGTGCAGAGCGGCGGCGCGCTGTCGGTCACCGCAGCCGACGGGGGTCTCGCGCTCGCGGCCGGCGGCACCACCAACGACATCACCTTCTCGACCGGGGGCACCCAGCGCCTGCTATTGACGAGTGAGGGCCGGCTCGGGCTCGGCACGAATTCGCCGGGCGCCCAATTCCAAGTCAACAACACCTCGGCCGGCACCAAGCTGCTCGTCGTGAACGGCGTCGTCGGGCAGACCGCCAACCTCATCGAGGCCCAGGTCGGCGGTTCGTCGCGCTTCACCGTCACGCAGGCGGGCAGCGTGACCGCGGCCGGTGGGGTCACCGCCGATTCCTTGCGCGTCATCGGCATCGGCGCAGGATCCCCGAACAATTCGACGCCCTCCGGTTACGACCGCGTCGTCATCGCCAACAGCGCCGGTAACTTCTCTCAGATCGCCTTCTCGCAACTCACCAACGAGAACACTTGGCTGATCGACGGCAACATCGGCGGAACGAGTGGTGGCGCCCTCGGCAGTGCGCCGACCGCCGGCTCGCGCATCCTCGGCACCCGCGACGAGGTCGACCTGCGCCTTACCACCAACAACGTCGTCCGCGCGATCCTCACGGCGGACGGGCAGTTCCAGACCAACAATGTCGCCCTGGGCGGCGGCACCATCGACGGCGTCACCATCGGCGGCACGACCCGCGCGCCCGGTGCGTTCACGTCCGTGACGTCCAGCACCACGGTGGCCGCGGGCTCCAGCATCACCGCCGGGACCACGATCACCGCCGGCACCTCGGTCATCACCCCGCTCGTGACCCGAACGGGCAACCTCGCGGTCACCGCCAACAATGGTGCGTTGACCCTGTCGACCGCGGGAGCAGTCTCGCCGGGCAGCGTCACGGTCGCCGCCGGCGGTGACAACCCGATCTCGCTGTTCACCGACAATGTCGAGCGGCTGCGCATCACCGGCGCCCTCGGTCGCGTGGGCATCGGCACCACCACGCCGGGCGCGCAGTTGCAGGTCAACACGCCGGTCGACTCTGAGTTCGGGTTGATCGTGAGCGGAACGGCGGGCGCGACCGGCGACCTCATGGTCGTGCGTTCGGGCAGCAATGATGTGCTGCGGGTCCGCCGCACAGAGATGATCGTGAACAACCCGCTGATCGTGAACGGCGCCACCACCGTGGCCTCGCTCAATGTCACGGGGGCGACGACCCTCACCGCGCTCGGCGGCGCCGCCGGCGGCTTGTCGGGCGATCGCGTCGTGGTCGCCAACGCCTCGGGTCAACTGTCGCAGGTCGCGCGGTCGACACTCGTAACGTCCGAGGCTTGGGGTCTCTCGGGCAACGCCGGGATCGGTGCGGGGAACTTCATCGGCACCACCGATGAGAACGACCTGCGCTTCCGCACCAACAACGCCACCCGCGTCACCATCACCGCAAGCGGCCAGTTCCAGACCAACAACGTCGCGATCGGCGGCGGTGCCATCAACAACACCACGATCGGTTCGGGCGGCGCGGCCGCGGGCACATTCACCACCCTGAACGCCTCGACGGTCAATGCGGGGTCGTCGGTGAACACGCCGCTCGTGACCCGTGTCAACGACGGTTTGACGCTGTCCACGACGGCCACCGCGGGCAACACGGCGGGCGCGATCACCCTCGCGGCCGGCTCGGAGAGCCCGATCCGGTTCCTGACCACCGACCTCGGCACCGAGCGGATGCGCCTGACCACGGACGGGCGTCTCGGCCTCGGCACGACCACGCCGGACCGGACCCTCGACATCGTCGGCACCTTCCGCGCGAGCTCCGACGGTTCGGTCGGCGGTACGTTCGGTGTTGGCGGCCGGCTGACGGTCGCCGGTGCGAACAATACGGCGGTCAACGGCCTGACCGTCAACGGCACGTCATTGACGAAGATCGCGAGCCTCAGCGGCGCCCGCAACGAGGTGGTGTTGTCAGGCTTCGACCGCGTGGTGCTGGCCAATGCGGACGGTGAACTGCAGCAGTTCGACCTCTCGAAGTTCCATCTGGTGGGCGGCGGTGGCGGTGGCGGCGGTGGCGGTGGCGGCAGCAGCGTCGCGGTCGACGACGAAGGCAACCAGTTGACGCTGTCACTCGGGCGGCTCAATTTCGTGGGCGAGGGTGTGATTGCGACGGGCTCAGGCAACAACGTCACGGTCACGATCCCGGGCGTGAACGGCACCCTGACGCGCGACCCGGAGTTCGACACCGTGCGCGTCGAAGATTGGATCCGCACGCCCCGTATCAACGCCAGCGGCGCGCTCACCGTCGCGACCGCCGGCTCGGATCGCCTCACGGTCACCGCGACCGGACAGGTCGGCATCGGCACCGTCTCGCCTGCGGCGCAGTTGCAGGTGGTGCCGGTGGACGATGACACCGTCGGCCTGCGCATCACCGGCGCTGCGACGAGCCCGGCGGCCAATCTCCTGGAGATCGGTACGACCGGTTCGCCGACCAACTTCCGCGTCGAGCGCACGGGTAACCTCGTCACGGCGGGCGCCGTGAACGCGGGCGGCACGATCACTTTCGGCGCCCTGGGCGGCGCTGCCTCGGGCGGCCTCGGCGGCAACGACCGCATCGTCCTCGCGAACGGTTCGGGCCGGCTGGCGCAGGTATCCCCCTCAGCGCTGATCGCGAATGTCGGCTGGAGCCTGTTCGGCAACACCCTCACGGATGAGACCAGCGGCGGCTTCGGCGAGGTGCCGGTCGGTCGCTACCTCGGTACGAACGATGCCATCGATCTGCGCCTCGTCACCGGCGGTCGGGTGCGAGCGATCCTCACCGCGGACGGCGCGTTCCAGTCCAACAACGCCGTGCTCACGGGCGGTCGTATCGACGGCATGCCGATCGGCGCGACCACGCGTTCGACGGGCGCCTTCACCGGTGTTGCGGTCACCAACACCCTGACCGCAGGGACCTCGGTGGTGACGCCCTTGATCGCCAACAGCGGCAACATCGCCCTGACCGCCACCAACGGCGCCATCTCGTTGTCGACGATCGGCACCGACCCACAGGGCATCACCTTCGAGGTGGGCGGCAACAACACCATCGCCTTCCGCACCGACGACCGCGAGCGGCTGCGCATCGTCGGCGGTCAGCTCAGCCCGATCGTCATCGGCGGTGCCGCAGCCATCGAGAACTCGATGCTGCAGATCAACACCACCCAAGATTCCACGGCGGGACTGCTGGTTGTGGGTACTGCGCCCTCGACCGGCGACCTGCTGCGGGTCGGTATCGCCAATGCCTTGGATCCCTCAGACCCGACCCCGGTGCTGCGCGCACGCCGCACCGGTGTGAGCATCGCCACGCTCGTGCCCGGCACCACGGCGTTGGCCGTCAACGGCAGCACGGTGCTGACCGGCGCGCTCAACGTGAGCGAGAGTGCGACCTTCAACACGCTGGCCGGCACGGCGAACAGTTCCCTCGGCAGCAACGACCGCGTGGTGTTGTCGAACGACAGCGGTGTGATCTCCCAAGTCACGCCGGAAGGCCTCGTGGCGGACTACGCCTGGGCGCTGACCGGCAATCCGATCACTGCGAGCGGGGGCGGCCTCGGCGACGCGCCGACCGGTAAGTACCTCGGCACCACCAGCGACAAAGACCTGCGCTTGGTCACGAACGGCTTGGTGCGCGCGATCGTCACGCGCGGCGGGCAGTTCCAATCCGACAACGTCGCCTTGGGTGGCGGTGCCATCAACGGCACCAGCATCGGCGCGAGCAGCCGCGCATCGGGTGCGTTCACGACCTTGGCCGCCAACTCGGTGGTCAACGCGCCCGGCATGACGGGCGGTTCGCTCGGCTTCACGGCCAGCGGCGGCAACATCAGCCTCGTCGCCAACAGCGGCCAGATCGGCCTGACGGCGCGCGGTGCGGCGAGCCCGATCCTGTTCTCGACCCGTCCCCTCGACGATGATGTCGAGCGTATGCGCATCACGCCCGACGGCCTGATCGGCATCGGCACGGGCATCCCAACGGCGCAGTTGCAGGTCGAGACCGCGGGAGACGATGTCGTCGGTCTCGCCGTCAACGGCACCGCGGGCACCAGCGGCTCGGCGCTGCTGTCGGTGAACCGCGGCGGCACCTCGCTGCTGAGCATCGGTCGCACCGCCTCGACCGTCGGCACCACGCTCACCGTCAGCGGTACCACCAGCGTCCCGGCGCTCAATGCCTCGGGCACGGTCACCTTCGGCACGCTCGGTGGCGGCGCGGGTGCCAATGACGCGAACTTCGACCGGGTCGTGGTGGCCAACTCCAGCGGTCGCCTGGCGCAGATCTCGCGCAGCGCCCTCGTGACCTCCTCGGCCTGGGGTCTGCGCGGCAATGCCAACACCACGGCTGACGATTTCCTCGGCACCACCGACGAAGCCGACCTGCGTTTCGGCACCAACGGCGCCATCGGCGCGACCCTGACCTCGGGCGGTGAGTTCCAGATCGCCGATGTCGCGATCGCGAGCGGCACCATCGAGAGCACGACCATCGGCCTCAACGCGCCCGCCGCGGCGCAGTTCACGACGGCGGTCGCGGGCACCTCCGTCACCACGCCGCTGTTGCGCAACGCCGGTGACCTCGCCGTCACGACCTCGGCCGGCAACCTGTCGCTCAACGCCGGCGGGCTCAGCCGCATCACCGCCGCCACCAACGGCAGCGAGCGCCTGCGCATCGACGAAGACGGTCGGGTCTTCATCGGCGACCGTGACCTGAACGGTCCTGCCCTGATCGACCCCGCCAACGAGTCGCTGCCGCAGTTGCAGGTCAATTCCGCTGCCGCCGTGTCGCCGGCTTTGGTCGCCCGCGGCTTCCCGGGCCAGGTCGCCAATCTCTTGGAGATCCAGGGCTACGATCTCGCCAGCAACGCTTTCCAACGCGAACTCACGGTCAACGCGGCGGGTTCCGTCAACCTGCGCAGCCTGAGCGGACCCACCAATCAGGTGGTCACGGTCGGCGACCGGCTCGTCGTGTCCAACGCGCAGGGTCGCCTGATGCAGGTGGACACGGTGAAGCTCATCACGGCGACCACCTGGGGTCTCACCGGCAACGCCGTCATCACGCAGCCCGGCACGCTCGGCAGCGCGCCGACCGGCAACTTCCTCGGCACCACCGACAGCCGCGATGTCGGCTTCGTGACCAACAACCTCATCCGCGCGATGATCGATTCGGGCGGCACCTTCCGCACGGCCCGTAACCTGGTCGCCAACGGGGTCACCGTGGGCCGCGGCAAGGACGCCATGCCGGGCAACACCGGGGTCGGCACCGGTGCCCTCGCCGACAACAACGGCGGCGACGAGAACTCCGCGTTCGGCACCGATGCGCTGCGCCTGAATACGCTCGGCGAGCGCAACACCGCGCTCGGCGTGCGGGCGATGCAGGGCAACTTCGTCGGCCTGAACAACGTCGCGGTCGGCGTCGACGCCCTGCGCGACAACGTCGAGGGCAGCGGCAATGTCGCGCTCGGCTTCGAGGCGGCCTACGACGAGACCGGCAGCAACCGTCTCTACATCGCCAACAGCCGCGACAACAATCTTGTGTACGGCGATTTCTCGACCGGCCGCGTCATGATCAACGCCGGAGCGACGCCGCCGGTCACGCTCGGCGCGGCGCTGCAGGTCAACACCGTCAACGCCGGCGATGTCGGCTTCATCGTCCGCGGCGCGGGCGGCCAGACCGCCAACCTCTTCGAGGCCCGCAACAATGGCGGCGGCGTCGTGGCGCGCATCAGCAACGCCGGCAACACGCAGCTCTCGGGCACGCTCGGCGTGTCGGGCGCGACCACGCTGTCCAGTTCCCTCGATGTGAGCGGAGCCACGGGTCTCGGCAACACCCTGACGGTGGCGAATGCGACGACCCTCAACGGTGCCACCCAGGTCAACAACACCCTGACGGTGACGGGTGTCACCACGCTCAACAGCAACCTGAGCGTCGGCGGCAACGCCAACGTCACCGGCGCGCTCGATGTCACCGGCACCTCGCGCCTGCGCAACACCTTGCTGGTCGACGGCGCGACCACGATCGACGACACCCTGGCCGTGACCGGGAATGCCACGGTCGCGGGCACCCTGGGCGTGACCAGCACCGCCACCGCCTCGAAGTTCATCCCGACGGGCAACGTGACGGCCGGCAACGGCATGTACCTGCCGGCGGCCGACGAGGTGGCCTTCAGCACCGCTGGCGCCGAGCGCCTGCGCCTCGACAACAACGGCAACGTTGGCGTCGGCACCAACGACCCGCAGCTGCGCCTCGATGTGAACGGCACATTCCGCGCGACCGGCAACGCGACCCTCGGCGGCACGCTGGCGGTGGCGAGCGACACGACCGTCGGCGGCACGCTGGGCGTGACGAGCACGGCCTCGGCCGCGAAGTTCATCCCGACCGGCGGCACGGCGACGGGCAACGGCATGTTCCTGCCGGCCACGAACACGCTCGGCTTCAGCGCGGGCGGCACCGAGACCATGCGCGTGACCGCGAGCGGAGTCGGCATCGGCATGGCCCCGGCGCGGGCCCTCGATGTCACCGGTACCTTCGGCGCGACCGGCGCGGCGACCCTCGGCGGCACGCTCGGGGTGACGGGCGCTGCGAGCTTCTCTTCGACGCTGAGCGTGGCAGCGGGTCAGGCCACCACCCTCGGCGGCACGCTTGGCGTCACGGGCAACACGACGCTCAGCGCGCTCGGCACGTCGCTCAACAGCAGCATGGGCGGCAACGACCGCATCGTCGTCACCAACAATACCGGTCTGCTGTCCAATGTCTCTGTGGCGGGCCTGGTCACGGCCAACGCCTGGGGCTTGAGCGGCAACGCCATCGGCGCCTCGGGCGACGGCAACACCAACCTCAACGGCGCGCCGGTCGGCAGCTACCTCGGCTCCACCAGTTCGCAGCCGCTGCAGTTCGTCGCCGGCAACGTGGTGCGCGCGATCGTCGACGATTCGGGCGAGTTCCGGATCCAGAACATCGATGTGCGCAACGGCGCCATCAACAACACCGCGATCGGCGCGGGCACGGCGAACACGGGCCGGTTCACCACCCTCGATGCGACCGGCAATGCGTCGGTGGCGGGCACGCTGGGCGTCACCGGCCTGACCACGGCCACGGGTGGCGTGCGCACTCCCACGGTGAACGGCACGACCACGCTCGCGCTGACGGCGGACGCCGGCACGCTGTCGCTGACGGCAGGCGGTACCACCAACGTCATCACCGCGAGCACCAACGGCGCTGAGCGCCTGCGGGTCGCGGCGAACGGCAACGTCGGTATCGGCACCAACAACCCGACGAACCTCCTCGACGTGAACGGCACCTTCCGCGCCGCAGGCAACAGCTCGATCGGCGGCACGCTGGATGTGACCGGTGCGACCAGCCTGTCGACGCTGACCACCTCCGGTACCGTGACGCTGAACGGCGGAACGGCCAACGGCATCGCCTACCTCAATGCCAGCCGGCAGCTGACCACGGGTACGGCGCTCACCTTCGACGGCAGCAACCTCGCGACCACTGGCACCGCGACCGCGCTCAAGTTCGCGCTCGTGACCGGCGGCAACAACGGAGGTACCGGCATTTACATGCCGGCGTCCGGCGTGCTGGCGTTCAGCACCAACGGTGGCGAGCGGATGCGCATCGCCAACAGCGGCAATATCGGCATCGACACCGCGAACCCGACTAACCTGCTTGAGGTCAACGGTACTTTCCGTGCTGTCGGCAACAGCAGCATCGGCGGCACGCTGACCGTCACCGGCGGCATCGAGAACACCGCGATCGGCGCGACCAACGCCAGCACGGGTCGTTTCACCACCTTGGCCACGACCGGTAATGCGACGGTGGCGGGCACCCTGGGTGTGACCCAGGCGACC
>Ga0209985_10002345_pt1 | contig 17221 bp, 12 predicted proteins | sample NOAtaG_FD_187305 | JGI IMG/M metagenome (GOLD analysis project Ga0209985, IMG submission 187305) | Freshwater lake microbial communities from Lake Erie, under a cyanobacterial bloom - NOAA_Erie_Diel6S_1000h metaG (SPAdes) (version 2) | ecosystem: Environmental > Aquatic > Freshwater > Lake ...
ATCTCTCCGAACGGCGGCAGGATGGCAGGGTGGCGCGAGGACTGCGCGTTCGTGTCCTACTGCAGCTTTCCTGCCAACACCCGTGCTCGTCAGTGGTATCTGAGCTCGCTCTGCAGCGGCGGCGATCCGAGCAGCTGTTTCTCTTGCATCAGCTGCATCACGCCCGATCCAGTGGACGATCCAAGCGGAACCGTGAACGACTCGGCGGCCCAGCAGAACGCTGTGCTCGACAACGGCATCGCAGCGGGCTTCGTCGCCGACTACTGGCCCGGGCTTGCCGTTTCGGGGAACGGGTGCGGCCCATGGGCCTTTGTATGGAAGTCGATTGATCCATGCACCAACCCGCCCGCTTGCGGCGGCGGCGCTGGCGCTCCGCCTCTTGGCAAGCAGTTGCCGATCCCCAATACCCTCAAGCTCGTCGGCTCGGAGGCGTACGACATCGAGCTGAATGCGGACCCTGCGCAGGGTCTCTGCCCTGGGTACTTCGTCGTGGGAGAAGCGCGGTACGAGATTCCCGGCAAGGATGAGCCTGCCCGTCGCGGCCATGTCTGGTTTGCGGCAGAGGGAGGCCTACTGGGCGATTGGACCGCCGCCGACATCAACACCCTCATCTCCCCGATCCCGCCTGTCGAGGACTACTCCGAGTTGGTCGTCCGCTCGCTTCGCGGCGTGAACCGCAACGGCGATGCGGTCGGCATGGCCGAGTTCAAGCGCGCCGATCAACCGACCACCGCCCCGCCCATCCGCCGCGCCGTGCTGCTGCGCGCCGTGCCGCAACGACTTGTGGGCGACATCAACCATGACGGGGCCGTCGGAGCGGCCGACCTCACGATCCTGCTGAACGCGTGGTGTCCCGAAGGCAGCACCCAGCGATGCAACGCGCTGTCTGACCTCAACTGCGATGGGTGGATTGGCGCGCCCGACCTCGCGATCCTCCTCAGCAACTGGAGCAACACCGGAGGAACGGCTGCATTCATGCAAGGCGGAAATCCCGTGCCGGAAGGGCTGGCGCTCGATTCGGAGGAGGACCTCGAGTTCTCGATCCAGTTCGTCGGACTCGGCAACATCGAGGGCTACAGGGCGTGGGCCGCCACGGCGCCTGCGCCGCTTCGCGAGATCATCGATGAATTCGTATGGGACATCACCAAGGGAGGTGTGGAGTGAGGTTTGGACTTTTCACTGCTGCGAGTCTGCCGGGTTGTCGTCACGCCGCTGCGTGCATTGCGTTGTCAGTGCTCGCCTCGGGCGTCGCTGCGCTGTGCGCCGCAACGCCCGCCGCGGCAGCTCTGACCCACTACGCCGACGAGGCATCCTGGCATGCCGCTGCGGGCGCGACCACCACGATCGCCGTGCCGAACATCCCGCAGGGCGTGACCAGCATTCCGCAGCTTGGGCTGAGCGGCGCGGGCGCCGGAGGGGTTCCCATCCCCCCGTTCCTCGTGGGTCCTTGGAACCTCCCCGCGGGCACGACGATCTGGCAAGCAGGCATCAATGGCGTTTGGTCCTCCGAGTGGACGTTCACCCAGCCCATCGTCACCGCCTTCGCAATCGACTGGCTCTTTCAGCCGGGTAGTAGCGGTTGGCTCGGGGCGGACGTGTACCTCGGCTCGACACATGTCGGCTCGGTCTCGGGCGCGTGGCAGCCCGCGACTCAGATCCCCGGCCCGTCGGTCTTCTACGGCTTCACGAGCTCACTGCCCTTCAACCGCGTGGTCATCACGGCTGCCGGCCAGTCCTGGGGCCGCGCAGTGATGTTCTCGCAGATCCCATCGCCTGGCGCGCTTGCGCTGCTCGCGCTCGCCCCCCTCGCGGCGCGCCGTCGACGGCGGGCGTGAGGCTGTCTGTCGCGTGACCGACGCAGAACGAAACACGCGCCGCGAGTGATCGTGGCGCGTGTTGCGTTTCGGACGCACATCAGGTCTCTCACGGAGGCACGGGGGCACGGAGGCCACACGGCAGTCGGGTGCGCCAAGAGAAGAGAAGAGAAGAGAAGAGGAGCAACCAAGCGCCCCGCTCAATCTCGACTCGACCTACCGCGCAGCGCGGATCAATTGCAAGACTTGGGCTCCGTGCCTCCGTGCCTCCGTGAGAAAAATCTCTGACGAGAGCGCTACAGCTCCTCGTCTTCCGCGCTCGGCTGCGGCGCGGGCGCGGGCGAACCGCCCGAATCCACGCGCTCCTGGCGCGTGATCTCCGCGTCGTGGATGCGCCAGCCGCCTTCTTCGGCGGCCACGGTGAAGCGGCCGTCGTACTCGTTCGTGCGGTCGTGCGAGTGGCCCCAGTGGGTCACGCGGCCGTCGACCTGCCAGGTGGCCTCGACCTTGAACGCGCGCACGCGGCGGCCGTCGTCGAGCGCGATCTCGCCTTGCGAGACGAGGCCCGTGCGCACCGGCCGCACCGCGACCACGCGGCTCATCGCGCCGCCTTCCTCTTCCATCACCAGCGCGCGGCGCACGCCGAGGTAGGTCTCCTCGAGCAGGCCGCCCGACACGCTGCGCGCGAGCGCGTCGTAGATCGCGCTCTCCTGCTCGTAGTCGAACGCCCGGTAGAGGTTCGCCTGCAGCGCCTCGAAGGTCGCCGTGGCATCCGCGGCGGGCAGTTCGCGCGGCGCGCGCGTACCGAACGCGAGGAACGCGGGGCCCGACGGCCGCAAGACGATCACCACCACGGCGGCGAGCAGGCCCGACCCGAGCGCCGTGCGCGGCGGGCGCCGCGCGATCGCCGCCGCGACGAACCCGGCGATGAACACGACGATCGAAAGCGTCATCCACGCGGGGATGAGCGGCTGCGGCGCGGGCGGCACGGGCACGCGCTCAAGCCGCGCCTCGATCCCGCCCGTGGGCCGGCGCCATGTGTATCCCGGCTCCGCGCGCGTGAAGGTGTGCTGGGAACGAAGCCCGTCCGCGGTCCACTCCACCGCGATCTCGAGCGGCGGCTTCGAGGGCAGCACCGAGAGGAGATCGGGCGGATACGCGGGCCACACCACCGAGATCGTGTCGGGCGCACTCTTGACCGGATAGTCGAGGAAGAACTCGACCTTGCGCAGCCCGCGCCAGCCGCTGATCGGAAAGAGCGGCAAGAGAACCTCGTCAGGGTCGTTCAGCCGCAGGTCGCGGAGGATCGGCGCGACGCGCACGCCGTCGATCTCGACCGGCATCTGCGCCGCGAAGTAGGCCTCGAGCCGCGGCCCGAGCACGGCGAGTTCGGACGGGTCGATCCGCTCGGTGTCCTCGCGAGGGACCTCGATCATCCAGTCGAGGAACACGAGGTTCATCGAGAGAGACGCGACGAAGGCCTCCTTGTCCAGTCGGAAGCGCAGGTCGACATGCGGACCGTCCTGCGGATGGAGCGCGGCGTTCGCGGAAATCGCCGTCCGTTCGCATGAATTGCTCGATCCGAGCGCGGGGAGCGTGGTACAAAGAAAGACCCCAAGCGCCGCCACGACGCACCCCGATGGAGCCACCGATGACCACCACCCGAGAGAACAGCGCCCCCGCCTTTCGCACGCTTCCGTCGATGCTGACCGGTCTGGCGCTGTCATGGTCCCTCATTGTCGCGACTCCCGCGGTCTTTGCACAGGAGGGCGCGAACACCGACGCCCCCGCGGAAACCACCGCCGAAACCACAACAACGACCGACGCCCCCGCTGGCGCCCCCGCGGCGAGCGTCGTCGAGAAGCCGAAGAAGATCCACGAGGTCATCGCAGCCTCCGACCCGTATGTCCAGGCCTTCAACGAGCACCTCACCATCCTCGCGAGCCCGTGGATGGAAGGCCGCCTGCCCGGAACGCGCGGCATGGAGCTCGCCAAGGACTACATGGAGGCGCAGTTCAAGAAGGCCGGCCTGCTGCCTGCCTTCCAGCCGTCGGACGGCGGACCCAAGACCTACCGCCAGCCCTTCCCGCTCGGTTCCGAGCGCGTGGTGACCGACGAGCGCCTCGCGATCGCCTGCGGCGGCACCGAGACCGATCTCGTCAAGGACAAGGACTTCCGCTTCACCTCGCTCGGCCGCGGCGGCAATGCGGAAGGCGAGATCGCCTTCGTCGGCTACGGCATCGAGGAAGGACCCGACGGATACACGAGCTTCGCCGAAGGCCACTCGCTCGAGGGCAAGATCGCGCTCGTTCTCCGCTTCGAACCGATGGACGACAAGGGCAACAGCCTCTGGTCGGGCGGCGAAGGCTGGTCCGGCCGCGCCGGCTTCCAGGGCAAGATCGCCGCGGTCGCGCGCCGCAACCCCGCCGCGATCATCGTGGTCAACACGCCGGGCGCCAACGACCCGCGCCTCAACAACCTCAGCACCGGTGGCGGCCGCCCGATGGCGAGCGTGCCCGTGTTCATGGTCAGCACCGAGGCGGGCGAGCAGATCGTCGCGGCCTGCGACGGCGAGAAGCGCTCGCTGATGGATCTCCGCAAGCTCGCCGACGCGAAGGAGGCCACCGGCCCGCGCAGCTTCGACCTCGGCGGCTCGAAGATCGTCGCATCGGCCACGGTCGAAGAGAAGTCCGTCCGCTGCGAGAACATCGTCGGCGTGCTGCCCGGCCGCGGCGCGCTCGCGAAGGAAGTCATCGTGATCGGTGGCCACCTCGACCACCTCGGCCAGGGCGACTTCGGTTCGCGCGAAGGCCCCGGCAAGCTCCACCCGGGCGCCGATGACAACGCCTCGGGCTCCGCCGGCATCATCCTGCTCGGCGACATGCTGAAGAAGCTCTACGACTCCGAGCCGGCCGAAACGCCGCTCCGCACGGTCGTCTTCATCGGCTTCAGCGCGGAGGAAAGCGGCCTCAACGGAAGCCGCTTCTACGCCGAGAACCCGATCTACCCGATCGCCGACACCGTGCTGATGATGAACTTCGACATGATCGGCCGCATCCTGAACAACCGGCTCTCGGTCACGGCCGCCGGCGCCAAGGGCATCAAGGAATGGGCGGAGCCCTTCTACGCGAAGTCGGGCCTCACCGTCGTCGAGCGCGGCGCGGGCGGCGGCGGCAGCGACCACGCGAGCTTCCTCGCGGTCGGCGTGCCGATCCTCTTCGCGATCATCGCCGACTTCCACGACGACTACCACACCTCGCGCGATGTGACCGAGCTCATCGACCGCGAGTCTTCGGTGATGGCCGTGAACCTCTGGCGCGAACTCGCGTGGGACATGGCCAAGCGCCCGCAGCGCCTCGAGGCCGAGTCGAGCGGCGGACCGATGCGCCCGCAGCCGATGCGCGTCCGCGTCGGCCTGCGCACGCGCGCGGCGGACGACGGCACGGGCCTCGAGGTCGTCGATGTCACCCAGGACGGCAGCGCCGCCAAGGCCGGCATCGAGAAGGGCGACAAGATCATCAAGTGGAACAAGAAGGACATGAAGGACCGCGAGTCCTTCGTGGCCGACCTCCGTCAGCTCGCCCCCGGCGACACCGTGCAGTGCGTCTTCCTCCGCAACGGCGAGGAGAAGACGGTCTATGTCGAGCTCGAAGGCCCGCGAGAAGGTTGACGCGAACCCCGCAAGCCCTCACAGGCGCCTGAGTTCGTCGCGCAGGATCGCGGCGAGTTCGTAGTTCTCCGCGCGCACCGCTGCCTCGAGGCGCGCCTCGAGCTCGCTGCGCTCGGCCGGAGGCAGCTGCGGCACCAGCGACTCGCGCAGCGTGCGCAGCGCCCGAACATCGCCGAGCGAATCGAACTGGTCGCCGATCCCGATCCGTTCCGCCTCTACCCGAAGCAGCCGCAGGCCCTGCTCGACCGCGGACGACGCCTCGCGCTGGCGGCCGACCTGCACCAGCGCCGCGACCATCGCGCGGGTCCGCAGGACGACGACCGAGAACCTCGCGCTCTCGGCCCACTCGCGTTCGGCGGGCGGCGCCTCGTCGGCGAGACGCTCGAGCAATTCGAGGATCGACTCCGTGTCGCGCAGGGCGCGCATCGGGTCGCCAGCGGCAAGGAAGGCCACGGTGCGCTGCTCGAGCTGCGCGACCTCCAAGCGGCCTTCCGCCGCCCCGGCCGGGGTCGCAAGGCTCCTGCCGCCCGCGAACGCGCTTTCGAGTCCGTCGGGACGCCCTTCGCACTCCATCTGCAGCACCCCGAGCTCGACCCGCACCTGCAGCACCTCGCGCCCGTCCTTCGCGCGGACGAGCCGCGCCCGCACCCGCCCCGGCTCGTACGGGAAGTCGCGGAGGAGGTCGGTCAGGTCGGCCGCGCCTCGATCGGGAGAGTCGGGCTGTTGGTCGTGCACGGGTAAGCCTCGCTGGCGACAGAGCCTAGGACGGACGCGCGCCGGCGAGACGCGCCCTCACAAACCTACCCTGATCGGGTCCATCGGCCGCTCGACGACCGCCCTAAACCGAATCTTCGCCAAGCCCTGCGTGATCGGAACCCGAGACGCTTGACAGGCCGTATATGCTGTGAAGCGTCGGCATGGCTGAGCCGACTCACCGAATGGAGGTTGTGTCCTCGGTCAGGTGTCGGGGTTCGGGGCGCGCATGCGCCGGAATGAATCCTCTCACCTTGGGAGTCCGCCCACACGGAAGTGCGGCGTCTACGGGAGCGAAGGGGCTTGACGCACTGCGTCGGTCTCCGAAGGTCTGGGGTTCGTCTCGACAGGTCCCGTCGGCGTCGTCATCGTGGGTTTCCCTGTCCTTGCGCCGCGTCGTTGCGCAAGGCTCGACCGTGAACACATGTGTGTGCTCGTCGGTTCCAGCATGCGCGCAGGAGTGCCGCGCACGCAAGAGCGAGGTTTTCATGGGTCGTTCCTCTCTTCAGTCAGACCTTCATCTCTACCTGCGTCAGATCAACGAGGTCCCCCTTCTCAATGCCGAGGAGGAGAAGACCTTGGGGTGGCGCATCATCAACGACAACGACGCCGCGGCGAAGGAACGCATGATCCGGGCGAACCTGCGCCTCGTGATCTCGATCTCGAAGAACTATGTGAACCGCGGGCTGTCGCTCGCGGACCTCATCGAGGAAGGCAACATCGGCCTCATCCGCGCCGTCGAGGGCTTCGACCCCGCGCAGGGCGCGCGCTTCTCGACCTACGCGTCGTGGTGGATCAAGCAGGCGATCAAGCGCACGCTGATCAACGCGGTGCAGCCGATCCACATCCCGGCCTACATGGTCGACCTGATCGCGCGCTGCAAGGAAGCGTCGCGGCGCCTCGAGGAGAAGCTCGGCCGGCACCCCTCGGTGCAGGAGCTCGCCGACGACCTCAAGATCCCGGTGCGCAAGCTGAATGTCGTGCGCCGCGCGCTGAAGGCGTACAACGCGCCGAGCCAGTCGCCCGCGGGCGAGGCCGGCGAAGGCGCCGAACTCCACGAACTCTTCGAGGATCACCGCCACGGCAAGCCCGAGGAGTCGGTGACGAAGCGCGAGGAATTCATGCTGGTGCTCAGCCTCCTCGACCAGATCGACGAGCGCGACGCGCGCGTGATCCGGCTGCGCTACGGCCTCGAGGGCAAGGAACCGCTGACGCTCAAGCAGATCGGCCGCGAAGTCGGCTTGACGCGCGAACGCGTGCGCCAGATCGAGGTCGAGGCGCTTCGCCGCCTGCAGGCCAAGATCAACGAGGAGAAGCCGCTGCGCTTCCTGCGCCAGATGATGCAGGAGCGTTCCGGCCAGTCGCCCTCCGCCCAGCGCGGCGGCCGCGACGAAGAGCCGACGCGCTCGCTCCCGCGGTCGATCCCGATCCAGCGGCGCGGGCTCGCGTGAGTTCAGCGATCGCGGCTGCGCCTTCTCCGATCGGCGCGCTGCATGCCCTTTGACTCCGGTTCTCTCACGGAGACGAGCACTGTGACTCCGGCTTTTCCCGGAGACTGGGCGCTGTGACTCCGGTCTTTTCTCACGGAGACACAGAGAACACGGAGAAGAAGAAGGAGGAGAAGAAGAAGAGGACCAAAGCCAAACGGCCTCGGTTACGCGCATCGCCCTCCAAGTGAAAGACAGGCTCTCCGTGTTCTCCGTGTCTCCGTGAGAAAAATCCTTCTCCACGGACGCTCGAAACACGCTCGAAACCCACGGACGCTCGAAATCCACGGCCCTCAAAATCTACCGGCGACGAAGCACAACGGCAGCCGCCGCTCAAACCTTCGACACGAAGGGCAGCTTCGTCACCACCGCGGGCGTCGTGCCCTTGCCGGCGAGATCGATCTCGAACTGCGTGCCTTCCGCGGTCATGGCTGCGGGGACATACGCCATCGCGATGCCGCGGTCGAGCGTCGGCGACAGGCAGCCGCTCGTCAGCTCGCCCACGACCTGTCCGCCTGCGAGGACCTGCATCCCCTGCCGCGGCGAACGGCGTCCTTCGACGAAGAGCCCCACGAGCTTGCGCTTCGGCCCTTCGGCCTTGATGCGGCGCAGCGCTTCCTGCCCGATGAAGGTGCCGGTGCGCTCGTCGTCCGGGCCGCCCGTCATGCCCTTGTCGAACTTGATGGCGAACTCGAGGCCGGCCGACACGGGGTCGATCTCCTCGGTGATCTCGTGGCCGTAGAGCGGCATGCCCGCCTCCATGCGCAGCGTGTCGCGCGCGCCGAGACCGACGGGCTTCACCACGCTCGTCTCGCTGCCCATGTCCTTGAGGACCATGCCGAGGGCGAGCTTCGCCATCGACGACGGCAGGATCACCTCGACGCCGTCCTCGCCCGTGTAGCCGGTGCGGGAGACGAGGAGCTTGATGATCACGAGGTTCTTGACCATGAAGCGGTAGCGCTTCATCGAGGGAATCGTCGAGGACATCTTCGAGATGAGGTCCATGGCCTTCGGGCCCTGGATCGCCACCATCGCGGTCGACTCGGTCTCGTCCTCGAGCTTGAAGGCGAACTGCCCCTTCGACTCGGCGAAGTGGCCGAGCAGCTTGTGGCGGTTCGCGGCGTTGCAGACCATCAGGTACTCGTCCTCGTCGACGCAGTAGACGAGCACATCGTCGCGGCAGCCGCCGTTCTGGTTGCAGACGAGCGAATAGCGCACCATTCCCGGCTGCATGCCGAAGATCTGGCGGGTGCAGACATGGTCGAGGAACTTGCGCGCGTGGCGGCCGCTGAAGCGCAGGCGTCCCATGTGCGAGACATCGAAGAACGCCGCCGAGTCGCGGCACTGCTTGTGCTCCTCGATGATCGATCCGTAGGCGATCGGCATCTCGTAGCCCGCGTACTCCACCATCCGCGCCTTGTGCTCGAGGTGAAGGGCGTGGAACGGCGTGCGCTTGAGCGTGGCTTCGGCGGTGGACATGCGGCAGAGGGTACCGACGACGCGCCGCGCCCGCTAGGTTCCCTCGCGCCCCGCACGCTGCGCAACCCGCTATCCTGCGGAAATGTCCCCGACCGACCGCGACCAAGAGCGCCCCGGCGCCCGCCGCAGCCGACCCGATGGCGCCCAGCGGCGCCTTGCGACGCTTGTTGCGGCCGCGGTCCTCGCGCTGCCCATGGTCGCAGGCAGCGCGCTCGCGCAGTCGAGCGCGATCGACGACGAGACGCTCGCCGACCGGCCGATCGCCAAGGTGGTCTTCCGCGGACTGTCGCGCGTCACCGAACGCGAGATCCTCAACAACATCCGCGTCGCGGCGGGCCAGCCGTTCGAGTCCGCGGCCGTCCGGCAGGATGTCTCGACGCTCTACCGCCTCGGCCAGTTCGACACCGTCGACGCGGTGGCCACCGTGCTTCCCGACGGCTCGGTCGAGCTCGCCTATGTGCTCGTCGAGCAGCCGATCGTGCGCGACCTCCAGGTCGTCGGAAACAAGATCATCTCCGACCAGGAGCTCCGCAAGGCGATCCCGCTCTACGCGGGCGGCCCGCGCGACGACTTCCTCCTCGAGCAGGCCGTCACCCGCATCAAGGAGCTCTACCGGAAGCGCGGCAACTACCTCGCCGAGGTCACCGTCGACGAGACGCGGCTCCAGGAGACGGGCATCCTGATCCTCCGCATCGTCGAGGGTCCGCGCGTCAAGGTGAAGGAACTCGAGTTCGTCGGCAACGCGTCGTTCACCGCGCGCGAGCTGGCCGCGGAGGTGAAGACGCAGACCGCGGTGCCCCTCTTCGTGAAGGGCGAGCTCGACGAGGACCGCCTCATCGACGATGTGGCCGCCCTCGACAAGTTCTACAAGGACCGCGGTTTCGTCGATGTCCGCGTCGACCGCCGCATCGAGATCTCGCCCGATTCGAAGGAAGCGAAGGTCGTCTTCGTGGTGAGCGAGGGGCGTCGCTACCGCATGCGCTCGGTCGTCTTCGAGGGCTACGGCGGCGAAGGCCCGAAGCCGCTCGTCGTGTTCGACGAGCGCCAGCTCGAGGACCTGCTCTTCATCCACCCGGGCGACATCTACTCGCGCCTCAAGATCGACAAGTCGATCGCGAGCGTGCGCGACAGCTACCACCTGCTCGGCCATGTCGATGTCGAGATCATCGACCGCACCGTGCGCGTCGGCGAGGAGCCCGAGGTCGATCTCGTCCTCACGGTCCGCGAGGGCACGCGCACGATCGCGGGCCTCGTGAACATCCAGGGCAACTTCCTGACCAAGGACAAGGTCGTCCGCCGCCTGGTGCGCATCCAGCCCGGCCGCGTCCTCGACGGCCGCGAGCTCGAGCGCTCCGAGGAGCGCGTGCGGGCCACCCAGCTCTTCAACGATGTGCGCATCACGGTGCAGCGCGCGCGCGAGGAGGAACAGGACGCGCTCGACCTGCCGCCCGCCGCCCCCGCCGCCAGCGATGCCGCGGGCGGCGCGCAGAAGACGGCCGAGCAGAAGACGGCCGAGCAGAAGACGGCCGAGGAGCGCACGGCGCTTGTCCGCACCGAGGTGCGCGACATCCTCGCCGAGGTGAAGGAACGCAACACGGGCAGCGTGAACTTCGGCGTCGGACTCGGCACCGACTCCGGCGTCTTCGGCGAGATCAGCGTCAACCAGCGCAACTTCGACATCGACGACGGCCCCGAGACGCTCGACGAGCTCCTCGCCGGCCGCGCGTTCCGCGGCGCGGGACAGCAGTTCTCGATGTCGATCGCGCCCGGCAACGAGGTGTCGAACTTCTCGATCGACTTCCTCGAGCCGCATCTCTTCGAGACCGACTACGCGTTCCGCATCTCGCCGTTCTACCGCCTGCGCCTCTACGACGACTACAACGAGAACCGCGCGAGCCTGCCGATCTCGCTCTCGCGGCGCCTCGGCGACTTCTGGACCGTCGGCGTGAACGCGGCGCTGACCTGGGTCGAGCTCGACGAGTTCGATCCCGACACGCCGGTCGAGGTGTTCGAGGACCGAGGCCCGACCACGCTCGCGTCGTTCGGCTTCAGCGTGCGGCGCACCGATGTCGACCGCCAGTTCCGCCCGAGCCGCGGCTCCGCGGCCGACCTCTCGGTCAACCAGTTCGTCAGCTTCGACGATGTCGACCCGTTCACGGTGCTGAAGGCCGGCTACACCCAGTTCTTCACCGTGTCGGAGGACTTCCTCGGCCGCCGCTCGACCCTGCGCCTCGCGACCGACATCGGCTACATCTTCGGCGACGAGGCCCCCGTCTACGAGCGCCTCTACCTCGGCGGCCGCAACCCGTCGATGCGCGGCTTCAAGTTCCGCACCGTCAGCCCGAAGTCGACCGCGAACATCGATCCGACGACCCCGCTCGACAACGACCCCGTCGGCGGCACCTGGCTCTTCTCCCTTGGCGCGCAGTACGAGCAGCCGATCTTCCAGAACGCCTTCAGCGGCGTCGCGTTCATCGATTCGGGCACGGTGCTCGACGAGATCGGCTTCGACCAGTACCGCGTGTCGATCGGCCTCGGCGTGCGCCTCTACATCCCGCAGTTCGGCCCGGCGCCGCTCGCCTTCGACTTCGCCATTCCGCTCATGAAGGAAGAGACCGACGAGACGCAGTTGTTCAGCTTCTCGGCGGAAATCCCATTCTGACGCGCCCTGCGGCATGCCGCCGGTCCCGGGAGGGAACACGGCGGACCCGCTCCGCGTCCGTACAATCCCGCGCGGCGGCCCGGCGACGCGAAACGCGACAACGGGACCATCGCCACTCCCCTACGACAGACCACCGAGGATCCATCGATGAAGCACCACACCCTCGCAGCATTCGCACTTGGCTCCGCCGTCGCAGCCGCAGCGTTCCTCGCCGGCAGCGCGGAGGCGCGCCGCGTGCCTGCGATGTTCGCACCGCCGTCCGCGATCGGCGTCGTCGACATGGCGACCTTGTTCGACCGCCTCGAGGAGAGCGCGGAGTGGGATGTGAAGATCAAGGCGCTCGAGGCGCGCGCGTCCGAGGAGATGCAGCGCCGGCGGGCCGAACTCGAGGGCCTCGCCAAGGAACTCGAGGCGATGAGCGACGGCCCCGAGAAGGAGGCGAAGCTCGACTCGCTGCGCCTCAAGCGCCTGCAGATCGAGCAGTGGGCCGGGTTCAAGGAGCTCGAGGTCGACCGCGAGACGAGCCTCAAGTGGCAGGCCGTCTACCGCGCGGTGCGCGAAGGCGCGCAGAAGCTCGCCGACGCCGAGAAGTACGACCTGATCATCGTCGATGACTCGCGCGTCGAGATCCGCACGCAGCGCGCGCAGAACGCGCCGAGCCTCACCCAGCAGGCGCAGGCGCAGATCGCGCAGCTCCGCGTGCTCTACTCGGGCCGCTCGGTCGATGTCACCGAGAAGCTGATCGTGCAGATCAACAACGCGCGCAGCCTGAAGCCCGCCACGCCTGCGAAGCCCTGACCACGCGCGCCCGGGCACCGCGCCCCGGACGACTCCCCGAACGACTTCACGAGCCCATCATGTCCAACCGAACCACAGCCCTCCTCTCGCGAATCCTCCGCGTCGAGATCCTCGCAGCGCTCGCGATCTCCGCAGCTCTCGCCGTGCACGCGTTCCGCCCGCAGGCGCCCGCGGCCGACCCCTCGCGCATCGCCACCATCGATCTCGAGAAGACCTACAACTCGATCGAGCGCTTCGCGGCCGCGCAGGCGTCGATCAAGGCCTCGAACGACGAGCTCGAGAAGAAGGTCAAGGAGGCCGAGACGACCGTGAAGGACCTCGAGGCCGAGCTCGAGAGCTTCCAGCCCGGCTCCGACGCGCAGGCCGCTGCGATCCAGAAGCTGCAGATCGCCGTCGGCGAGTTCCGCGCCGTCCAGGAGTTCGCGCGCGCCAAGCTCGAGCTCGAGCGCGCCCGCGCGCTGCGCGACACCTACCTCGCGATCAAGGACGCGGCGCGCCGCTTCGCCGAGCGCGACGGCTACGACTACATCCTGCTCGACGACTCGCTGCCCGAGATGGACCTCAAGAACGCGTCGCAGACGATGCAGCAGATCTCGGCGCGGCGCTTCATCTTCGCGACGCCGAAGGCCGATGTCACCAACGCGCTCATCGCGTTCATGAACGACGAGTGGAAGGCGTCGAAGAGTGGCTGACGGCGCGGCTTCCGTCACGGCCGATGCCGGACGCACCATCGCCGCGCTCGCGGCGCTCGTCGATGCGCGGCTCGAGCTGCCCGAAGGCTTCGACGGCGCGCAGGTCGTCGAGGGCTTGAACACGGTCGACCGTGCGGGCCCTGCGGAGCTGACCTTCGTCGGAAGCGGGAAGTACGCGCGCATGCTCGAGTCGAGCAAGGCGCTCGCGGCGATCGTGGGCCACGATGTCGAGCTTTCGCCTGCGGCTGCGGCGCGCGCGATCCTGCGCGTGAAGAACGCCGACCACGCGATGATGGCGATCCTCGAGCGGTTCTTGCCGCACGAGCTGCTGCCGCCGATGGGCGTCGACCGCACCGCGCGCGTCGACGCGACCGCGCGCATCGGACCGGGCGTGCGCATCGGCGCCTTCGTCACCATCGAGCGCGGCGCCGTGATCGGCGCGCGCACCACGCTGTTCGACGGCGTGCGCATCTACGCCGGCGCGTCGGTCGGCGACGACAGCGTGCTCCACTCGAATGTCGTCATCCGCGAGCGCTGCTCGGTGGGCAACCGCGTCATCCTCGCGTCGGGCGTGGTCATCGGCACCGACGGCTTTGGCTATCGGCCAAGTCCCGACGGCCGCGGCATCGCCAAGGTGCCGCACATCGGCACGGTCGAGATCGAGGACGATGTCGAGATCGGCGCGAACTCCTGCGTCGACCGCGGCAAGTTCGGCGCCACTCGGATCGGCGCGGGCACGAAGATCGACAACCTCTGCCAGATCGGGCACAACTGCGAAATCGGCCGCTGCGTGGTCATGAGCGGCATGTCGGGCATCGCGGGGTCGACCAAGGTGGGCGACGGCGTCCAGATCGGCGGCGGCTGCGGCATCGCGGATCACCTCAACATCGGCCGCGGCGCACGCGTGGCGGGCCGCTCGGCGGTGATGAACGACATCCCCGACGGCGAGACCTGGGCGGGCGCTCCCGCGCAGGACATCCGCCTCGCTTTGCGGGAGATCGCGCTGATCCGTAAACTGCCCGAGTGGCATCGCCAGCTCAAACACCTTCTCGAGCCTCCGAAGGCGCCCTGACGGCGCCCCCAGCAACCGCGGGCGGCGCCGATCCGTCGGGCCTCCTGGCCGCACCGCGGCAGCGGACGCTCGCCCGCCCCGTCACCGTGCGCGGCCGAAGCCTGATGCTCGGCGCCGAAGCGACGGTCGTGATCCAGCCGGCGCCGATCCACAGCGGCGTCAGCTTCCTCCGCACCGACCTGAACCCGCCCGTGCGCATCCCCGCGACGGTCGAGCATGTCACGCCGCGCCCGCGCCGCACCACGCTCAAGTCGGGCGATGTCACGATCGACACGGTCGAGCACTGCCTTTCGGCGATCGCGGGCCTCGGCATCGACAACGCCACCATCGAACTCAACGGCCCCGAACTCCCCTGCGGAGACGGCTCGGCCGCGCTCTTCGCGGAGCCGATCCTCGAGGCGGGCATCGTCGAGCAGGACGCGCCCCGCAAGGTCTTCAAGATCCGTGAGCCGATCGTGATCGAGGAACCCGAGGGCATGATCGCGGCGATGCCGTTCGATGCGCCCGGCATGCGGGTGGTCTACGACCTCGACTACGGCAAGCAGGGCCATCGGATCCGCCACCAGACCTTCAGCTACAACACGGCCGAGGGCAACTACATCGAGGAGATCGCCCCCGCGCGCACCTACAGCCTGCGCGAGGAGGCCGAGGCGCTGCAGGCGGCAGGGCTCTGCAAGCACCTGACGCCGCGCGACATCCTCGTGATCGGCGACGACGGCAATCCGATCGACAACGCGTACCGATTCGACGACGAGCCCGTCCGTCACAAGACGCTCGATGTGATCGGCGACCTCTCGCTCATCGGCGTCCCGATCCAGGGCCGCGTCCTCGCGGTGCGCTCGGGCCACGGCCTCAACCGCAAGCTCGCGATGCGCGTCCGCGAGCAGATGCTCGCCGCCGACCTCCGCCGCACGATCGTGGACGGCAAGGTGATGGACATCCGCGCCATCCAGAAGCTGATGCCCCACCGCTACCCGATGCTGCTCGTCGACCGCGTGGTCGAGGTCGACGGCTCGCGGCGCGCGGTCGGCATCAAGAATGTCACGATCAACGAGCCCTTCTTCCAGGGCCACTATCCGGGCACGCCGATCATGCCGGGCGTCCTCCTCGTCGAGGCGATGGCGCAGCTCGGCGGCCTGCTGCTTGCCAATGTGCTCGAGCACACGGGCAAGATCGCGGTGCTCCTGTCGATCGACCGCGTGAAGCTGCGCAGGCCGGTGGTGCCGGGCGACCAGGTGGTGCTCGAAGCCGAAAACATGCGGGCGACCGCGCGCACCGGCCACCTGAAGTGCCGCGCGATGGTGGGCGACAAAGTCGCAGCCGAGGCGGAACTCCGCTTTATGATGGTCGATCCCGACATCGAGTGAACCAAGCCGATTCACCGCAGCACGATGCCCTCCATCCACTCCACCGCCGTCGTCGACCCTTCCGCGATCCTCGCGGATGATGTCGTCATCGGGCCGTGGTGCGTCGTCGGGCCCAAGGTCTCGATCGGGCCGCGCACGGTGCTTCGGAACCATGTCGTCGTCGAGAGCCACACGCGGATGGGCGCCGACAATGTCGTCTATCCGTTCGCGTTGATCGGCGGCACCCCGCAGGACCGCAAGTACCGCGGCGAAGAGACCTGGTGCGAGATCGGCGACCGCAACCACATCCGCGAGCAGGTGACGATCCACCGCGGGACCTCGACCGGTGGCGGGAAGACCACCCTCGGCGATGGAAACCTGCTGATGGTGGGCGTGCACATCGCGCACGACTGCCGGCTTGGAAGCGAGATCACGATCGCGAACGCCGCGCTGCTTGCCGGACATGTGCATGTCGGAACAGGCGCCACGATCGGCGGAAACGCCGCGTTCCACCACTTCGTCACCGTCGGCACCGCGTCGCTGGTCGGCGGGCTTGCGCGCGTCTCGAAGGATGTTCCGCCGTATCTGATCGTCGAGGGCTCGCCCGCGCGGATCCGCGGTCACAACCACATCCAGATGACCCGCCGCGGATCGACCAACGCGGCGATCGAGGCGATCCGCACCTGCTACCGCCGGCTCTTCTGCGAGGCGGGCGCCACGATGTCGGTCCGCATCGCCGAGCTGCGGGCGGAGTTCCCGTCGATCCAGGAAGTGCACGAACTCTGCGACTCGCTGCTTGCGAGCGCGGCGGGTGTCCACGGGCGCGCGCTCGAGACCCTGCGGACCGACGACAAGCGCTCGGTTCCCACGATGTGGCAGCCGACCGTGCGCCCCGAGGGCGCCTCGGCCGAGCACTGAGGTCGAGCACTGAGCTGGAGGGCGGGTCGGGCGGGCTGGAAAGGCCCCCGGGCCCCTCTGGGCAGCTCTGGGCGCCCCCGAGGCAGCCCGCACAAACCGCAGAAACCTCCCGATTGGCTCAATCGGACCGAAATCCCGACCGATAGCATGGCACCAAGGGCGGTTCATGGGTTGTCCCCCAGGTTCCGTCCCTCGCGTCCACCGGCACTCACGGAAAGGCGATCCAGATGCGCATTCTCCTCGACGAAGCAGAAACCCCCCTCGCCGCCAGCACCGTCGGCGAGGCCCTCCGACAGGCCGCCGCCCTCGCGGGAGAGCGCGGCCGCATGATCGTCGAGGTCGAGGTGGACGGCATCCGCTGGTCCGAGGAAGACCTCTCGACCCCGGAGACCGCCCAGCGCGGCGCGGGCGAACTCAAGCTCCTCACCGCGCATCCCGGCGATCTCCTCGCCGAGACCTTCAGCCAGTCCGCCGACGCGGTCGTCGAGATCGAGGAAGTCCAGTGCGAGGCCGCCAAGCACTTCCAGGCT
>Ga0209985_10002346_pt1 | contig 17218 bp, 17 predicted proteins | sample NOAtaG_FD_187305 | JGI IMG/M metagenome (GOLD analysis project Ga0209985, IMG submission 187305) | Freshwater lake microbial communities from Lake Erie, under a cyanobacterial bloom - NOAA_Erie_Diel6S_1000h metaG (SPAdes) (version 2) | ecosystem: Environmental > Aquatic > Freshwater > Lake ...
GGCGGAGGCCGCGGCGCAGAGGACGATGCGGTCCCCGGGCTCGAGCCGGCCATGCCGGTGCACCACCAGCGTCCCCTCGAGCGGCCAGCGGGCATGGGCCTCCGCGGAGATGCGCTGCAGCTCGCGCTCGGTCATGCCAGGGAAGTGCTCGAGCGTCATCGCGCCGACGCGCGCGTCGCCATGGATGTCCCGGACCAGCCCGAGGAAGCTCGCCATGCCACCGACGCCCGGCCTGCCGCGCGTCAGGGCCTCGAGCTCGGCGCCGACGTCGAAATCCTCGCGCTGGACCTTGACCAGCATGTGCGGTGCCGGGGCGGACACGCCTAGCCCCCGGTGACCGGCGGGAAGAGGGCGACCTCGTCGCCGTCCCGGACCGGGTGGTGGAACGGCACGTATTCCTGGTTCACCGCGACGCGCACGACCGAGAGGTCGCGCAGCGCCGCCGCATGCCCGGGCGAGCGCGCGCGCAGGAACTCCAGCAGCCCGGCGACGTCCGACACCGAAGGCGGGAGCGCGAGCTGCTCCTCGGCCGTGCCGACGCGGGTGCGGAACCAGGCGAACCACAGGATCTTCATGTCAGCTCACGCGCCCAGCTCGCAGAAGGGAATGAAATCGACCATCGCGCCTGCCGCGACATCGGTCAAATCCTCGGGCAGCTCGAGCAGGCCATGGCTGGCGACGAGGGAGGTCAGGATCCCCGCGCCGTCGCGCGGGAACTTGCGCGCGACGGGCGCGCCGTCGGGGCCGCGCTCGATCGTCGCGCGCAGCCATTCGCGCCGCCCGCGCTTCTTCGACAGGGCGGTCGCCGTCGGCACGCGGAAGGCGAGCGGCTGGCGCGGCGCGGCGCCGGCCATCGCCATCAGGACCGGCCGCGCGAAGCGCATGCAGGTCACCATCATGGCGACGGGGTTCCCGGGCAGGCCGACGAAGGCCTTGCCGCGCACCTGCCCGAGCGCGACCGGCCGCCCCGGCCGGATGGCGAGGCGCCAGAAATGCAGCGAGCCGAGGCCGCCGACCGCGGCGCGGACATGGTCCTCCTCGCCGGTCGACATGCCGCCCGAGGTGACGATCGCGTCGGCCTCGGCGCTCGCGCGCTCGAGCGCGCCGCGCACCGCGTCCAGCCGGTCGGGCACGATGCCGAGGTCGATGGCCTCGCAGCCGAACTGCTCGAGCAGCGCCACCAGCGCGGCGCGATTCGCGTCGAACACCTTGCCGGCCGGCGCCGGCGTACCCGGCTCGACGAGCTCGTCGCCGGTGGAGAAGACGGCGACCCGCAGCCGGCTGCGCACCCGCAGCCGCGTGCGCCCGATCGATGCCGCGAGGCCGAGGTCCTGCGCGCGGAGCAGGGCGCCCGCGGCGAGGATGGTGGAGCCGGCGACGATGTCCTCGCCGCGCCTGCGGCGATTGGCGCCCCGGCGGATGCCCGGTGGCAGGACGACCGCGCCCTCGTCCTCGCGCGCGTCCTCCTGCATGAAGACGGTGTCGGTGCCCGCGGGCATCGGCGCGCCCGTGAAGATGCGCACCGCCGTGCCCGGCGCGGCCGCGCCCGGAAGGGCCTGGCCTGCGGCGACGCGCGCGCAGACGGGCAGCCGCGTCGCGCCATCCGTGGCGAGGTCTGCGAAGGCGACCGCGTAGCCGTCGACCGCGGCGTTGTCGTGGGGCGGCACGTCGCGCGGCGCGTCGACGTCCTCGGCGAGGATGCGCCCGCGCGCGAGGCGCAGCGCGACCTCCTCGGTCGCGGCGACGCAGGAGACGCGCGCCGCGAGGATCGCGAGCGCCTCGTCGGCGCGCATCAGCTCGCCGCCGAAGGCGAAGCAGTCGTCCGAGAGCTGTGCCATCGCGCCGCCCTCAGCCGCCGCGGGCGGGGCCGAGGCCGCAGCGGTCGACGACGAAGCCGGCGATCGCCTCGATGTCGTCGAGCGGCAGGCGCGGCACGGGCAGGCCCTCGAGCGGCGCGTCGGAGGCCACCGCGACGACCCGCGGGTCGCCGGGCGCGAGCAGCGGCTTGCCGAGCGCGGGGCGATGGACCTCGAGCTTGTCGTGGGCGTGGTGCTTGAACCCCTCGATCAGGAGAAGGTCGACCGGCGACATGCGCGCGACGAGTTCCTCCACCGTCGGCTCCGGCGCGCCGCGCAGCTCGTGCATCAGCGCGAAGCGGTTGGCCGAGGACACCATCACCTCGCGCGCGCCGGCCAGGCGATGCGAATGGGAATCCTTGCCCGGCCTGTCGACGTCGAAGGCGTGGTGGGCGTGCTTGATCGTGGAGACGGAGAGCCCGCGCGCGACGAGCGCGGGGATGAGCCGCACGAGGAGCGTGGTCTTGCCGCTTCCGCTCCAGCCCGCGAGGCCGAAGACCTTCATGTCGTCGAGGTCTGGCCGGCCGCGGGCGGCTTGGGCGCCGCGGCCTGCGGCTGGCCGGGCGGCGCCGGGACGACCGGGCGCGTGCCGTGCGTCACCGGCCTCTCGTCGAGGTGGCGAAGGCCTTCCGCGAGGTAGTCGTATCCGGTGATCAGCGTGAGCACCGCCGCGCTCCAGAGCAGGACCTCGCCGATGGCGAGGACGGGGAGGAAGGCCGTGGGCTCCGCGTCGCCGACGATGAGGAACCCGAGCGCCGTCATCTGGATGCCGGTCTTCCACTTGGCAAGCCTGCTCACGGGGAGCTTGGCGCGCAGTTCGGCGAGGAACTCGCGCAGGCCCGAGACGAGCACCTCGCGGCAGAGGATGACGAGCGCGGCGAGCACGTCGAGGCCCGAGACGCGGCCGAAGGCGACGAGCAGCAGGATGACGGAGGCGACGAGCAGCTTGTCGGCGATCGGGTCGAAGATGCGGCCGAGCTTCGACTGCTGCTTCCAGGCGCGCGCGAAATAGCCGTCGAGGTAGTCGGTCACGGCGGCAGCGACGTAGACGGCCAGCGCCACGAAGCGCGCGCCGTCGCCATCGACGTAGAACAGCCCGGTCAGCAGCGGGATCGCCGCGATCCGCGCGAATGTCAGGGCCATGGGCAGGGAGCCGAGCATCGTCGACCGGGCATCCGTCAGCGTTGCGTTTCCGGAGGGCAGTCTATCCGGCGGCGTTGAAGTGGTCATAGATCTTTCGCGCCGTCGCGCGGTCTATGCCGTTCACCGCCTCGAGGTCGGCGAGGCCCGCGCGCGCCACGGCCCGCGCCGAGCCGAAATGAAGCAGCAGCGCCTTCTTGCGCCGAGGCCCGATCCCCGGGACCTCGTCGAGCGCGGAGCCCTGGATCAGGGCCGAGCGCCGGGCGCGATGGGTGCCGATGGCGAAGCGGTGCGCCTCGTCGCGCAGCCGCTGGAGGAAGAACAGGACCGGGTCTCCGGGGGGCAGCTGGAAGGGCTCGCGCCCGCGCATGAAGAAGCGCTCGCGCCCGGCGTCGCGGTCGGGCCCCTTGGCGACGCCCACCAGCGCCAGGCCCTCGATCCCGAGCTCGGCGAGGGCGGCATGCGCGGCCTCGAGCTGGCCGGCCCCGCCATCGACCAGGACGAGGTCGGGCCACGTCCCCTCGTCGCGGTCGGGGTCGTCGCGCAGGGCCCGCGCGAAGCGCCGCGACAGGACCTGGCGCATCATCGCGTAGTCGTCGCCCGCGACGACCGGGCCGCCCGGGCCGTCGGGCCGGATGTTGAACTTCCGGTAGGCCGACTTCATGAAGCCCGCGGATCCGGCGACGACCATCGCGCCGACCGCCTCGCGGCCCATGATGTGGCTGTTGTCGTAGACCTCGATGCGCTCCGGCGGCGCGGGCAGGCCGAATGCCGCCGCCACGCCGGCCAGGAGCTCGGCCTGGCGCGCGTCGTCGACCCGTCGGCGGACCAGCGCCTCGCGCGCGTTGGCGAGCGCATGCTCCACCGCCTTGCGCTTGTCGCCGCGCTCCGGGACATGGACCTCCACGCGATGGCCCGCGCGCGCGGACAGCGCCTCGGCGAGGAGCGCGCGCTCCGGGACCTCGGCCGAGAGCAGCACGAGGCCCGGCGGGGGCTTGTCGTCGTAGAACTGGCCAAGGAAGGCAGCGAGGATCTCGCCGGGGTCGTCCGCGCGGTCGTGGCGCGGGAAATAGGGGCGGTTGCCGCAGTTGCGCCCGCCGCGGAAGAAGAAGACCTGGATCGAGGCCACGCCGCCCTCGTGGTGCAGCGCCACGACGTCGGCGTCGCCGATCGATTCGATGTTGATGTCCTGGCGGCTCTGCACCTGCGTCAGCGCGCGGATGCGGTCGCGGTAGAGGGCGGCCGTCTCGAAGTCGAGGGCGTCCGCCGCCTGCTGCATGCGCGCGGCGAAGCCCTCCTGCGCCTCGCGCGAGCGCCCCGACAGGAAGGCGCGCGCCTCCGCGACCAGGCCCGCGTACTCGGCCTCGCCGATGCGGCCGACGCAGGGCGCCGAGCAGCGCTTGATCTGGAACAGCAGGCAGGGCCGGGTGCGGTTCGAGAACACGGAATCCGAGCAGGACCGCAGCAGGAAGGCGCGCTGCATCGCCGTCAGCGTCTGGTTGACGGCGCCCGCGGAGGCGAAGGGGCCGAAATAGGCGCCCTTGCGCACCCGCGCGCCGCGATGCTTGGCGATCTGCGGGAAGGCGTGCTCGTCGAGCAGCGCGATGTAGGGGAAGGACTTGTCGTCGCGCAGCAGGACGTTGAAGCGCGGCATCAGCCGCTTGATGAGGTTGCTCTCCAGCAGCAGCGCCTCGACCTCGGTGTGGGTCACCACGATCTCGACCCGGCGCGTCCCGGCGACCATGCGCTGCAGGCGCAGGGGCAGGCGCGACCACTGGAGGTACTGCGCGACGCGCCGCCTCAGGCTGCGCGCCTTTCCGACATAGAGGGCCTCCCCCTCGGCATCGAGCATGCGGTAGACGCCCGGCCCGCTGGACATGTCGGCCAGGGCGGCGCGCAGGACCGTGGCGCCGACCCGGAAGCTGGCCGGCCCGCTCTCTTCATCCGTCACATGAGGGTCGGGTGGTGAATCCCCGGTCATGCCGACCGCAAGTCCCCAATTTCGAAAGGGTCCAGAAACATGGCCGCGAGCCTATCCACCGTTTCTGTGGATATGTCTGTTGGCAACAGCGCGCCGATCAGCGGCCACGCGTGATTCGGCGAAGGTTGCGCTCGACTTGCACAAAAACTGTGCATCTAACCAACCCATTGATTTCATTGAAAACACATGCGCGACGATGCCGCGCCACTGTCAAGAAATACCTTCAGGCATCGATTCCCCGGGCAATTGCGTCGGCGCGAGGGCGGATGTGGGCAGTTTCGCCGCCGAAGCGCCGAGTCAAGCCCTTCTTTCGATCTCGATCCCGACCGAGGCGGCATCGGCGTAGACGTCGAGCTTCTCCACGCGCACGCGCACGCTGGCGACGCGCCGGTCCTCGAGCGCCACCTCGGCGATGCGCTCGGCCAGGGTCTCGATCAGCTGCACATGGCCGCTTGCGACGATCTCGCGCACCGCGCGCGTCATCCTGTCGTAGCAGACCACGGCGTCGAGCCGGTCGGGGAAGGGGCCGGCGGGCTCGGCCACGGCGAGGTCGAGGTTGACCCGCACGCGCTGGGTGCGCCCCTTCTCGTGCGCCCAGACGCCGACCGCGGCATCGAGCAGGAGGTCGCGCACGAAGACATGGCGCATGCCGCGCCCGGCGTCCGCGATGGCGGGCGCCGCCCAGTGTCCGGTCTCGGTCGTCATCGCTATTCCTCGGGTTCCTCGCCAGGCCGCGTCGCGCCCCAGTTCAGGTGCTGCCCGCCGTCGAGGGCGAGCATCTGGCCGGTGAAGGACCGGGCGGTGAGCAGGAACCGGATCGCCGCCGCGAATTCGGCGAGCTCCGGCCCGCGCTGCAGCGGCACGCTCGCGGCCTGGCGGGCGAACTGCTCGGCGCTCTGCCGCGTGTTGGCAAGGGCGGGCCCGGGCCCGATGCCGCAGACCCGGATGCGCGGCGCCAGGGCGAGGGCGAGGGTCTGCGTCAGGGACCAGAGCCCCGCCTTGCTCAAGGTGTAGCTCGTGAAATGGGGCGTGGGGCTCCAGACCCGCTGGTCGAGCAGGTTGACCACGAGGCCCTCCGCGCCGGCGGGCAGGCGCCGGGCGAAATCCTGGGCCAGCACGAAGGGCGCGCGGAGATTGGCCTCCATGTGCCGGTCCCAGCTGGCGCGGGTCGCGTCGAGCGCGTCGTCGCGCTCGAACACCGAGGCGTTGTTGACCAGCACGCCGAGCGGGCCGAGCGCGGCCTCCGCGGCCGGCACGAGCCGCGCGACCTCGTCCTCGCGGCCAAGCTCGGCCACGAGCACGCAGGCGCGTCCGCCGCGCGCGGCGATGCCGGCCGCGAGGTCCTCCGCCTCGGCGCGCGAGGCCTGGCAGTGGATCGCGACGGCGAAGCCGTCGGCGGCGAGCGTCTCGACGATGGCGCGGCCGATGCGCCTGGCGCCTCCGGTGACGAGCGCCGCGCGGGGGATCGGGGGATGGTCCATCGGGGGGGACCATGTGGCGCGCGCGCGCGCGGATCAAGGCTCATCCCGCGGCCGTCGCTCCTCCGTCGCCCGCGATCATCGCGCGGAACATCTCCTCGACGCCGGCGGCGGTGGCGTCCCAGGAGAAGCCCTCGGCATGGCGGCGCGTCGCCGCGCGCGGCGGCGGCGACGCGGCGAGGGCGCGCACGCCGTCGGCGATCGCCCGCGCGTCGCGCGCGACGAGCAGCCCCGCCGCGGGCGAGGAGACGACCTCGGGCGTCCCCCAGATGCGCGTCGCGACCACGGGCGTGCCGCAGGCCATCGATTCGAGGAGCACGTTCGCCCAGCCCTCGCGGTCCGAGGCCAGCACGAGGACGTCGGCGACGTTGTAGAGGCGTGCGAGCTCCTCCTGCGCCAGGCGCCCGAGGAAGCGCACGCGCCCGGATAGGCCACGCGCCGCGGCCAGGCGCTCGAGCGCGCCGCGCTCGGGCCCGTCGCCCGCCAGCAGCAGCGTCCAGCCTGGCAGCGTCTCCAGCGCGGCGATGGCGAGGTCGTGGCCCTTGCGCGCCACGAGGTGGCCGACCGAGGCGATCGCCGGCCCGTCGATGCCCATGCGCGCGCGCAGGTCGTCGCGGGCGAGCGGCCGGAACAGCCCGAGGTCGACGCCATTGCGCAGCACGCGTGCGCGCCGCGGGTCGGCGCCGAGCGCGAGGAGCGGCGGGCGCAGCGCCTCGCAGACCGTGGCCAGCGCGTCGGCGTCGCGCACCGCGCGCGACATCCAGCGTCGCGCCCAGGGGATCGCCGGGTAGAGGTTGAGGTCGGTGCCCCTGCCGGTGATGGCGAAGGGCACGCCGAGCCGCCGCGCCACGAGCCACGCCGCGACGCCGTCCGGGTAGACGAAATGCGCGTCGATCGCGTCGAAGGCGAAGCCCTCGCGCCGCCAGGCCATCGCCGCGCGCAGCGCCGATGCCGCGAGCAGGAAGGGATGGGCGCGCATGCCGACGCGCGGCAGGTGGAGGTAGCGCGGATGGCGCAGCTCGATGCCATTGCGCGTCTCGCGCAGCGGCACGCGCGCCCATTCGGCCCACGCGCCCCAGCGCGGATGGCGCGACGCGAACCACGGCACCGGGGCCAGGACGCGCGCATCGATCCCGCCGCGCGCGAGCAGGGCGCGCAGCCGCGCCTCGACGAAGATGCCGTGGTCGGGCCTCGCCGCGTTGGGGTAGAGCGTGGTGAGCACGAGAAGGCGCATCAGCGGCAACGCGCGGGGCACGCGGCGGTTCCGCATGGCATGGGCGCGGTCCTTCGGGCGTATGCGGCGCGCCGCCGCCTTGCCGCCCGTGCGCGGCGACGGGGAAGATCCGCGCCGCTCGCCACCGCCGGGGCCCCGCCGATGCTGCTGTCCGCCGTCATCCTCAGCTTCGATTCCGCCGCGCACCTCGACACGGCCGTGCGCTCGCTCGCCGCCGAGTGCGCGCGGCTGCCCGGGCCCTGCGAGGTCGTCGTCGTCGACAACGGCTCGCGCGACGGCAGCGTCGCGCTGCTGCGCCGGCTCGAGGCCGAGTTCGCGTCGCTGCTGCGCGTCATCCGCCTCCCCGTCAACCTCGGCACCACGGTGTCGCGCAACATGGCGCTGCGCGGCGCGCGCGGGCGCTTCGTGCTGGTCATGGATTCGGACGTCGAGGTGCCCGCCGGCTGCCTCGTCGCGCTGCTGCCGCGCCTCGCTGCCTCGCCGCGCACCGGCATCCTCGCGCCGCGCCTCGTGCATCGCGATGGCAGGCCGCAGCTCTCCGCCGACATGTTTCCCACGATCACGCGCAAGCTGGCGCGGTTCTTCCGGCTGAGGCGCATCGAGGCCGCCCTGCCCGGAGGGGAGGGCGGGCCGCGGCGCGTGGACTACGCCATCTCGGCGTTCTGGCTGATGCGGCGCGAGGTCCTCGAGCGCGTGGGGCTGCTCGACGAGCGGATCTTCTACTCGCCCGAGGACGTCGACTACTGCCTGCGCGTCTGGGCGGCGGGCTACGAGGTCGTGCTCGACGACGCCGCGACCGCCATCCACGACGCGCGCGAGGTCTCGCGCGGGCTTCGGAACCCACGCTTCCTGTTCAGCCACGCGCTCGGCCTCGCCTATCTCTTCGCGAAGCATCGCTATGCCTTCGGACGGACGCGCCTCTACCGGCGGCTCGGCATGGCGGGACATGGCGCCTGAGGCGGCCGGCATGCGCCGCGCGCTCCACGTCCTCGACCATTCGCTGCCGCTGCGCGACGGCTATGTCTCGCGCACGCTCGGCCTCGTCGACGCGCTGCGCGGCGAGGGCTGGGAGTCGGAGCTCTTCACCGGCCCGCGCCAGCCCGGCGCGCGCGCGCCGGAGGAGGAGAGCGGTGGTCGCCGCTTCCACCGCGCGCCCGGCTTCCGCGCCGGCGCGCGGCCGCCGCTGCTGCGCGAATGGGCGGAGATGGCGCATGCCACGCGGCGCCTGATGGAGGTCGCGACAAGGTTGCGCCCGGACCTGCTGCATGCGCATTCGCCGGGCCTCGGCGTGCTGCCTGCGCTGCGCGTCGCGCGCGCCCTCGGCCTGCCGGTGGTCTACGAGGTGCGCGCGTTCTGGGAGGACGCGGCGGCGGACCAGGGGCGCGGCGCGGAGGCCGGGCCGCGCTGGCGCGCCGTGCGCGCCTTCGACACCTGGCTGTTCCGACGCGTGGATGGCGTGGGCGCCATCTGCGAGGGGCTGCGCGCCGACATCGTCGCGCGCGGCATCGATGCGTCACGCGTGCACCGGCTGCCGAACGCCGTCGACGCGGCGCGCTTCCGGCCGCTGCCGCCGGCGGACGCGGCGGCCCGCAGCGCCGCCGGCCTCGCCGGCGACGGCCCGGTCGTGGGCTTCGTCGGCTCGCTCTACCGCTACGAGGGGGTCGACCTGCTGGTCGATGCCGCGGCGCTGCTGGCCCGCGCACATCCGCGCCTGTCCTTCGTCGTCGTCGGTGGCGGGATGGAGGAGGAGGCGCTGCGACGGCGCGTCGCCGCGGCGGGCCTTGGCGCGCGCTTCTCGATGCGCGGCCGGGTCGACAACGCCGAGGTCGAGCTCCACTACGCGGCGATGGACGTGCTCGCCTATCCGCGCCGATCGATGCGCCTCACCGAGCTCGTCACGCCGCTCAAGCCGCTCGAGGCGATGGCGATGGGTCGGCTCGTGCTCGCCTCGGACGTCGGCGGGCATCGCGAGCTCGTGGAGGATGGCGCGACCGGCTTCCTCTTCCCGCCCGGCGACGCGGGCGCGCTCGCCGCGGCGATCGACCGCGCCCTGGGCGCGCGCGACGCCTGGCCGGGGATGCGCGCGCGCGCGCGGCGCTTCGTGGAGGACGAACGATGCTGGGCGCGAACCGCCAGCCTCTGCGCGCGGCTCTACCGCGAGGCCACGGCGCGCGCCGCGGCCGGCGCGCGGCTCATGCCAGGCCCTGCAGCCAGTCCTCGATGAGGCGCCGCGCGATCGAATCCGGCCGCGGGAGCCTGAAGACCTCGGGGTCGTGCGCGGCGAGCAGGAACTCGCGCGAGAACCATCCGGCCGTCTCGAGCTCCTCGGCGTCGACCGACAGGCTCCGGTCCCGCGCCTCGACATGGAAGCCGAGCATGATCGAGCCGGGGAAGGGCCAGGGCTGCGAGGAGTGGTAGCAGACGTCCTCCGGGCGCACCGCGACGCCGGCTTCCTCCATGACCTCTCGCGCCACCGCCTCCTCGAGGCTCTCGCCGGGCTCGACGAAGCCGGCCAGGGTCGAATGCATCCCGGCGGGCCAGACGCGCTGTCGGCCGAGCAGCGCGTGGTCGCCGCTGGTCACGAGCATGATCACGGCCGGGTCGGTGCGCGGGAAATGCTCGGCGTTGCACGAGGCGTCGGTGCAGCGGCGGACATGGCCGGCGGCCTCGGCGCGGGTCGGCGCGCCGCAGACGCCGCAATGACGGTGCCGCGCGTGCCAGTGCATGATGCCGCGGGCATAGGCGAGCAGCGCGCCTTCCGCGCGGTCCAGCAGGGCGCCGACGGCGCGCAGGTCGACGAACGACGCCTCGGCGCCGAAAAGCGTCGGCAGCATGTGCTCCTCGTGCCCCGACACGTCGAGCGCGAAGTAGCTGGCGCCATCCTTCGCGCCCAGGAAGACGACGAGGCTCGGATCGGTGCCCAGCGCTTCGATGGCACGCGCCTCGAGGAACAGCGCGCGCGGCCTGTCGCCATGCGCGACGAGGTTGCGGCCGCGCCAGACCGGCACGACCCGCGCCATGGTGCCCGCGACATGGGCGTCGATGAAGGCGGCGTCGCGCCGCCGCTCCGAATGCCGGGCGAGGCCGAGGCCGGAGTAGAAATTCGGGATTCGCATGTCCCGCGCAGACTGCCCGGCGGGTCGCGCCGAGGCAACCGCCGCGCCCGTCGCGGTCGCGCGCCAGGGGTTTTCCGGCGATCCGCGCGCCGCGCCTTGCGCCAGCCCTCCGGGCGGTTCATATATCGGGCGGGAGGTTGGCGGCGGACGGACTCCTCGCCAACCCGGCCAGGTCCGAGAGGAAGCAACCGTAACGAGTTCCGGTCCGGGTCGTCGTTCCAGCCTCCCACCTCCCGCCTCCACGCTGATGCACCGGGCCGCGAGATGACCGAACCGTCCTCCGCCTATCGCGTCCTCGCGCGCAAGTACCGCCCGACCCGCCTCGGCGACCTGCTCGGCCAGGACGCCCTGGTCCGCACCCTCACCAACGCGATCGAGTCCGGGCGCATCGCCCATGCCTTCGTGCTGACCGGGGTGCGCGGCGTCGGCAAGACGACCACGGCGCGCATCATCGCGCGCGCGCTCAACTGCGTCGGCCCCGACGGCAAGGGCGGCCCGACCCCGGATCCCTGCGGCATCTGCGAGCAATGCGTCGCGATCGCCGAGGACCGCCACATGGACGTGGTGGAGATGGACGCCGCGTCGAACACCGGCGTGGCCAACATGCGCGGCCTCATCGACGGCGTCGGCTACCGCCCCGTCTCCGCCCGCTACAAGGTCTACATCGTGGACGAGGTCCACATGCTCTCGAACAGCGCGTTCAACGCGCTGCTCAAGACGCTGGAGGAACCGCCCGGCCACGTGAAGTTCATCTTCGCGACGACCGAGATCCGCAAGGTGCCGATCACGGTCCTGTCGCGCTGCCAGCGCTTCGACCTGCGCCGCTTCGAGCCCGCGACGCTCGCGGCCATGCTGTCGGACGTCGCGCGCAAGGAAGGCCGCGCGATCGACGAGGGCGCGGCGCGCATCCTCGCGCGCGCGGCGGACGGCTCGGCGCGCGACGGGCTGTCGCTGCTCGACCGCGCGCTCGCCCATGCAGAGGGCGACCTCGACGAGAAGACGGTGGCCGAGCTGCTCGGCCTCGCGGACCGCGCGCAGGTCTTCGACCTGTTCGAGGAGGTGATGCGCGGCCAGCCCGCCGCCGCGCTCGACCGCCTGCAGGCGATGTACCGCGCAGGCGCCGATCCCGCCGTCGTGGTGCAGGACATGCTCGAGGTCGTGCACCAGCTCGCGCGGCTGCAGGCCGCGCCGTCGCTGGCCGACGACTCCGCGCTCTCGCAGGCCGAGCGCGAGCGGGGCAAGGCGCTCGCGTCGAAGCTCGGCGTGGCGTCGCTGGCGCGCGCCTGGTCGATGGCGCTCAAGGGCCTGGGCGAGGTGCAGTCCGCGCCGCAGCCGCTCTCCGCGCTCGAGATGCTGCTCATCCGCCTTGCCCATGCCGCCGACCTGCCGAGCCCGGCCGACCTCGTCGCGTCGCTGCGCGATGGCGGCGGTGCCACGGGTGCCGGCGCGCCCGCGCCGCGCGGCGGTGGCGGCGGCGCGCGCGCCGCGCTCGTGTCCACGGCGGCGCTCGCCGCTCCCGTCGCCGTCGCGGGCGAACCCGCGCCGCAGGTCGCCGCCAGCGCGGCGCTGGCGCCGCAGCCGTCGAGCTTCCGCGAGGTGGTCGCCCTCTTCGAGGCCAGGCGCGAGGGCATCCTGCACGGGCTGCTCTGGAACTCCGTCCACCTGCTGCGCTTCGAGCCGGGCGTGATCGAGATGCGCGCCCCGGGCTGCCCGCGCGACTTCCCTGCGCGGCTGATGGAGATGCTCGGGCGCTGGACCGGGCGTCGCTGGATCGTCTCGCTCAGCGACCAGCCGGAGGGCGAGCCCACCCTCGCGCAGCAGGCCGCCTCGGCGATCGCCGCGCGCAAGGCCCGCGCCGCGGAGCATCCGCTGGTGCGCCGCGCGCTCGAGGTCTTCCCCGGCGCGACGCTCGAGCGCGTGAGCGGCGCCGGCGAGCCGCCCGCCGCCGAGGCGGGGCCGCCCGCGGTCGCCGCCGATGCGGCCGACCTCGAGGACGCGCCGCCCGACTACGACCTGATACCCGAGCATTTCGACCCGGAGGGCGACGAGCCATGAAGAACCTCGGCAACCTGATGAAGCAGGCGCAGGCCATGCAGGAGAAGATGGCCGAGATGCAGGCGCGCCTCGCCGAGATGGAGGTCGAGGGCCAGGCGGGCGCGGGCATGGTCCGCGCCGTGGTCAACGGCAAGGGCGAGGTGAAGCGCATCCGCATCGAGCCGAGCGTCGTCGACCCCCAGGACGTCGGCATGCTCGAGGACCTCGTCGTCGCGGCGTGCAACGACGCGCGCGCCAAGGCCGACGCGATGAGCGCCGAGGAGACGCAGAAGCTCATGGGCGGGCTCGGCCTGCCGCCCGGGCTCGGCCTGCCCGGCGGCTTCAAGCTTCCCTTCTGAGCCGCGCTTGGCCGGGTCCGAACTCGAGCGCCTGGTCCAGCTGCTGGCGCGGCTTCCCGGGCTGGGGCCGCGCTCGGCGCGCCGCGCCGTGCTGGCGCTGATGAAGAAGCGCGACCAGCTGCTGCTGCCGCTCGCCGGCGCGATGCGCGAGGCCGCCGAGCGCGTCGTGACCTGCAGCGCCTGCGGCAACCTCGATACCTGCGATCCCTGCGCGATCTGCGCCGACCCGCGGCGCGACCCCACGATGATCGTCGTGGTCGAGGATGTCGGCGACCTCTGGGCGCTCGAGCGCTCCGGCGCCACCAAGGCACGCTTCCACGTGCTGGGCGGCGTGCTCTCCGCGCTCGACGGGGTCGGGCCCGACGACCTGGACATCGCCGGCCTGCTGCGCCGGGTGCGCGAGGGCGGCGTGGAGGAGGTCGTGCTGGCGATGAACGCGACGGTCGAGGGCCAGACGACCGCGCACTACGTCGCCGACCGGCTGGCCGGCCTGGGCTGCCGCGTGTCGCGCCTCGCCCATGGCGTGCCGGTGGGCGGCGAGCTCGACTACCTCGACGACGGCACGCTCGTCGCCGCGCTCCGGAGCCGGCGCAGCCTCTGAGCCGCCCGGCTCAGAGGCCGGCGATGGTCATCCCGTCGATGCGCAGGGTCGGCGCGTTGGTGGCGTTGCGGAAGACCAGGTCGTCCGCCGGCGTCAGCGCGAGGAACATGTCCCTGAGGTTGCCGGCGACCGTGATCTCGCTGACCGGGTAGGCGAGGACGCCATCCTCGATCCAGAAGCCCGAGGCGCCGCGGCTGTAGTCGCCGGTGACGCCGTTCACGCCCATGCCGATGAACTCGTTGACGTAGAGCCCGCGCCGCACGTCGCGGATCATCGCCTCGCGCGAGATCGACCCCGGCAGCATGTGGAGGTTGGTGGGCGAGGGGCTGGGCGGCGAGGTCGTGCCGCGCGACGCGTGGCCCGTCGAGCGCAGCTTGAGCTGGCGCGCGGCGCGCAGGTCGAGGAACCAGGTCGACAGGACGCCCTTCGCCACGACCTCGCGCCGGCGCGGCGCGATGCCTTCGCCGTCGACTGGCTTCGAGCCGAGGCCGCGCGGGCGGAACGGGTCGTCGACGATCGTCACGCCGGGGGCCATCACGGCCTTGCCCATGGAGTCCTTCAGGAAGGACGTGCCGCGCGCGACGGCCGCGCCGTTGGCGGCGCTGGCGAGGTGACCGACGAAGCTAGCGGAGACGCGGTTGTCGAAGACGACGGGGACCTTGCAGGTCTCGATCTTGCGCGGGTCGAGCCGCGCCAGCGTGCGCTCCGCGGCGCGACGGCCGATCGCGGCGGGGTCCTCGAGGTCGGAGGCGTGCGCGACGGTGGCGTAGTCGTAGTCGCGCTGCATCGCCGTGCCGGTGCCCGCGATCACGCTCGCGGAGACGGAATGGTGCGAGCGCGCATAGGTGGCGGCGAAGCCGTTGGTGGCGACGAGCGCGACGCGGCTGCGGCTCCAGCCCGCCTCGGCGCCCTCGGAATTGGTGATCCCCTTGACCGCCATCGCGGCGTCCTCGGCGGCGCGGGCGCGCTCGACCAGCGCCTCGGCCGAGGGCTCGACCGGGTCGAGGAGGTCGAGGTCCGGGATCTCGCGCGCGATGTCCGCGGGGTCGGCGAGGCCCGCATGCGGGTCCGGCGGCGCGACGCGCGCCATGGCGACCGCGCGCTCGACCAGCTCGGCGATGGCGCGCGGCGAGCGGTCGGAGGAGGAGACGATCGCCTGGCGCTGCCCGACGAGGACGCGCAGCCCGAGGTCCTGGCCCTCGGAGCGCTCGAGCTTCTCGAGCTTGCCGAGCCGCCGCGCATGGCTGACCGAGGCGCCCTCGACGAAGACCGCGTCGGCGGCGTCGGCGCCGGCCGCGCGCGCCTTCGCGACGAGGTCGGAGAGGAAGTCGAGCATGTCGCCCCACGCAACCATGGGGCGGCGGTCCTGCGTTGCGTGGGGCGGCGCCAGATATAGGCCCGTCGGGCCGCGCGGGCCAGCGCCCCGCGGCTCAGCGACGCCGGCGGGCGTGGCGCGCCTCGGCGAGCACGCAGAGGATCTCGAACATCATCGTCGCGCCGACGAGCGCGGTGTTGCCGCTGGCGTCGAAGGGCGGCGAGACCTCGACCACGTCGCCGCCGACGAGGTCGAGGCCGCGCAGGCCGCGCACGAGCTGCTGCGCCTCCCAGGTCGTCGCGCCGCCGATCTCCGGCGTGCCCGTGCCCGGCGCGTAGACGGGGTCGAGGAAGTCGACGTCGAAGCTGGCATAGGTCGGGCCGTCGCCGACGATCGCGCGGGCGCGGCGGATCGTCTCCTCCACGCCGAGGCGCTTCATCTCGTCGATGTCGATGATGGTGATGCCCTGGCGCTCGCCCCAGTCGTCCTCGGCGTCGCGGTAGAGCGCGCCGCGTATGCCGATCTGCACCGTGCGCCGCGGGTCGAGGAGGCCCTCCTCGATGGCGCGGCGGAAGGGCGTGCCGTGCGTGAACATCGCGTCGCCGAAATAGCGGTCCCAGGTGTCGGTATGGGCGTCGAAATGGACCATGCCCACGGGGCGCTCGCGTGCGATGGCGCGCATCACCGGAAGCGTGACGAGGTGGTCGCCGCCCGCGCAGAGCGGCGCGATGCCGCGCGCGTGGATGGCGGCGAGGAAGCGCTCCACCCGCGCGAGCGTGTCGTGCAGGTCGACAGGGTTCACCGGCGTGTCGCCGAGGTCGGCGCAGTTGCAGAGCTCGAACGGGTTGATGCCGCTCGCGCGGTTGACGTTGCGCACCAGCGTCGAGAGGTCGCGCAGCTGGCGCGGTCCGTGCCGCGCGCCGGCGCGGTTGGTCGTGCCGCCGTCCCAGGGGATGCCGACGAGGCCGATGTCCACCTCGTCGAGCAGCGCGTCGCCCTCCTGCAGCCAGGGCAGGCGCATGAAGGTCGCGATGCCCGCGAAGCGGGGCAGCACGGTGCCGGTGGTGGGTGCGAAGCGCTTGTCCATCGTGCGAACTCCCCTTTCGCGCGGCTCAGGCCAGGAGGCCCGCCACGCCGTCCAACAGGATCTTCAGCGCCAGCGCCGTCAGCACGAGCTTGAAGGCGAGCGCGAAGCGATGCTCGGGCATGCGGTCGAGCAGCGCGCGCCCGGCGAGCGTCCCCAGGAAGCCCAGCGCGATCATCAGCGCCAGCATCGGCAGCCACGGCATGAAGGCGAAGCCGAGGGCGGTGAAGGCCAGGACCTTGAGCCCGTGCTGCAGCGTCATGAAGGCCGCGTGCGTGGCGACGACCTGCTGGCGCGACAGCGGGTCGGGCACGAGGAAGGACGCGACGAGCGGGCCGGTGGCGCCGAGGAACATCGTGCAGAAGCTCGACAGCGCGCCCGCGGCCGCGAACCAGCGCGGCGGCAGGCGCGCGGGCCGCAGCTTCGGCGACCACACGGACCAGAGGACGAAGGCGCCGAGCAGCACCAGCATCGCGGGGCGCGGCATCAGGTCGACGACCTGCGCGCCGAGCGCGACGCCCGCGATCGAGCCGAGCAGGAAGGGCAGGACCAGCGGGCGCGCGATGTCGCGGCGCATCAGCACGCTGCGCCCGAAATTCGAGCCGATCTGCACCACGCCATGGACGGGAAGCAGCACGGCGGGCGGCAGCATCTGCGTCATCGCGGCGAGCATCATCACCCCGCCGCCAAGGCCGAGCGCGCCGGTCAGCGCCGAGGTGAAGAACGAGAGGCAGAGCAGCGCGAGGGCGGCGCCCGGAGTCGTCCCGGGCGGCACGAGCAGCGCGGTCGCCGCGTCGATCATCGCGCCCGCGTCCATGCGCCTGCCGCGCCGGGACGCTGGCGCGGGTGGCAGGGCGGTGCGTGGACGACGGCTTGCATGGGGCGGCCTCGCGGGCGCGGGTCAGGGGATGGCAAGGCTAGCACGCGGGCCGTCTTCACAGTTCTTAACAGGTGCCGCCACGGGCGCCTGCGTAGCTTCGCCGGCGTTCCAACGTGAAGGGTGGGTCCCGCCATGCCGCT
>Ga0209985_10002351_pt1 | contig 17195 bp, 16 predicted proteins | sample NOAtaG_FD_187305 | JGI IMG/M metagenome (GOLD analysis project Ga0209985, IMG submission 187305) | Freshwater lake microbial communities from Lake Erie, under a cyanobacterial bloom - NOAA_Erie_Diel6S_1000h metaG (SPAdes) (version 2) | ecosystem: Environmental > Aquatic > Freshwater > Lake ...
CTTCAGGAAATAGAAGTCTGTGATGATGGTATCGAGGAAGAAACCGCTGCCCGCAATGAAGGGAAAGGAAGCGATGAGGAGTCCGTTGGCGGGCGTTGGCACCCCGAGAAAGCCCTCGCGCTGCCGCGTATCGATATTGAAGTTGGCCAGGCGCCAGGCCGAAAAGAGCGGAATGAGGATGAACACATAGGTGTTGATGCAGAAACCTTCGGCCGGGCAATAGCCGTAGTTGTTCATGAGGGCGTGGATGATGAAACCCGGCACGACGCCGAAGGTTACCAGATCGGCCAGGGAATCGAGTTGCGCGCCCAGGGCAGAACTCACTTTCAGGAGCCGGGCGGTGAAGCCATCGAGGAAATCAAGGCCTGCGGCGAGCAACATGAGCCAGGAGGCGCCCTGCAGGTTGCCATCGCGGATGAAGAGCAGGGCCAGGACGCCGCAGCCGAGGTTGGCCAGCGTCATGTAGTTGGGAATATCCGCGTACCAGGGTTTCGGCGCTTGTGGTTCCATATCAGTCTTTGATCACAAAACCAACGGTAGCCTGGGCAAAGGCGCCAGATTGGCTGGTACTGGCAATACCGGGCATCAATTGGCCATTGTAGCGCCAACCTTTTCTGGAAATATCCAAACCGTATCCCATGTTCAGCCCGAAACTCAGCGGACCTAAGGAGGCTTTCAACTGGGCAATGGCTGTGAGCAACACAGCGGGATTGCGGTAACGGACCACCCAATTGGGTCCGGGATTGCGCAGATCAGGCACCTGCGGTGTCTGGCTCAGTTCGAGTTGGAGCTGCTGGTAAGCCATACCCGTACCGAAGGCCAGGTTGAAATGTTGGTCGCGCAGGATATCAAAAAGGCTTTCGTTCGACACATTGAAGGCATTGAAGCGCATGGCCGTGTCGTTAGTGAGCGTATAGTTGCGTGTAGGCACCCAGGTCATGGCCAGACGACCGCCTGGTCTGTTGCCCCGATTGATATAGCTCACTTCAACACCTTGCCAGATCAGGCCTGGATCGATTTCAGGCAAGCCGGCTGCGGTAAGCATGGTCTGGAGCCCTGACAATTTCGCATTTGAATACCCAATCAAACCGGTGATATGGACGAACTCCTTATCCGGCTTGTATTCATCATCATACGCAGCGGTATCGGTATCATCTTCTTCGTCGTCATCGTCTTCATCTTCCATCCAGCTTTGGTCTTTGTTGTTGTAGAGAACAAAATCGAAGCGCTTGCCGATTTCGGGATAAGCGGAACGCAGGCTGTCGAGTGCAAAGAGCGCCACCTCCCCTTCGGGCGTTTCATCCTTGAAGTCGATGGATTCCTTGTTCAGTTTATCCTGATCGTAATCATCGTCTCCTGCGTAGAAATAGCCGACGGTGGTGATGCGGCCTTTGAAATAGCCTCCGCCCATTTGTTCCATCTTGTGGGCGATGGACACGTAGTTATACCAGTTGCATTCGCCGTTCTGCACGGTATTGCCGGCATGGCAGCGCCCGAACTGGCCAAAGAAGCGGCCGGTGGGATATTGCTGCACGAGGGCCATCATGTTATCGAACATGATTTTCTCGCGGTAGACGTATTGATAGGTCGTGTATTCGTAGTCGTCCCATTTCAGGTATTGGCGCAAGCTGTTGACAAGGGTATCGACGCGGCCAAAGTCTTTGCCCAGCCAGGCTTTGAAGCGGCTGCGGAGGGAATCGTAGTCTTGCACAAAGGTGCTGATGGTGCGGTATTCGTTGAAATCGCCACGGTCTTCGTATTCCCAGGCATCTCCCTCGTCTTCATCTTTTCCTTCGTCTTCTTCGCCGACATTGATGGTATAGGTGTAGCGCGCCAGGCCTTTGATGGCTTCCACGGGTATGAGCAGGTCGGAAGGGATACCGGAGTCGGGCAGGAACTGTTCGATCAGCAGGACGGGGATATCGGTGAAGCGTTCCACGTCGATGCCGCTCACGGTGATTCTGGTTGAATCGGGCAGGCTGCGGTTCCAGTCGCGCATGGCCTGGTACATCTTCATGTATTTCTTACCGGTAGTGGCTTTGAGGATAGAACGCCAAACGGAGTCGCCGGTATTGAGGTATTGCTGCAGCACATAACCGCGTGCATAGCCCAGTTCCATGATCATGTGGCGCACGCCGAAGCGGTGCAGGTATTGCATGAATTTCAGTTCCATGCGGCTGTTGAACTGCATGAAGCGGTGATCTTCCCCGGAGAGGAAGAAGCGCGAATGACGGGCTGCGCTGTCGAGCACTTCGAAACCCTTGAAGTTTTCGTTTTGCGCGGGATCGATGGTATTGGCACGCGGTTTCTGGGCAAGGGCTGCAAGGGCAGTCAAGCCGCAGATCCAGGCGAGGACGAGGATTCTTTTCATGTTACAGCAGGTTGAGCACCTGTTCTTTGATTTGTTCGAGTTGTTCTTTCATGCGCACCACGGCCTGTTGCATGGGGAAGTGATTGGATTTTACGCCGAGGGTATTGATTTCGCGGCCCATTTCCTGGGAGATGAAGTTCAGTTTTCGTCCGCCCGGTTGGGTTTCCAGACATTCCATGAAGTAATCGAGGTGTTGGCGGAGGCGTTGTTTTTCCTCTGCTATGTCCAGTTTTTCGATGTAGAGGAGCAGTTCCTGTTCGAGGCGGTTGCGGTCGATGCGGCCTTCGGGGATATGGTTGCTGAGCGATTCTTCGAGGCGTTTGCGGAGGTTTTCCCTGCGCCCGGTTTCTTCGGCTTCCACCAGTGCGAGTCCATCGCGGATGATACCTGCCGATGCGGCCAGCACTTCTTTCAGCTTCTCACCTTCCGTTTTCCTGAAACGGTCGATATCGTCGAGCGCGGCATCCACCGCTTCGAGGGCTGCAGCAAGCAATTCGGGATCCTGATTTTGCGCGCCGTCGGAGAGCACATCGGGCATTTGCAGGATGGTCTGGAAGAGGTTGCCGGTATCCATTTTCAGATCGGTGGCCAGTTGCTGCAAGGCCTGTTGGTAGCTGGCTGCGAGGGCCGCATCCACCTGAATGCCCGCGTTGGCAGCACCGGGCGTTTTTTCCACCGAAATGGTAAAAACGATCGAGCCGCGTTGGAGCCTGTCTTGGGTGCGGCTTCTGATCTGCGGTTCGATGGCCGAGAACTGCCGGCTCATGCGCAGGTCGAGATCGAAATACTTGCCGTTGAGCGAGCGGATGGCGGCGCGGACGGTGAAGGCGTCTCTCCTCGCCTCTCCATTGCCGTAACCGGTCATGCTTTTAACTTCTGCTGTCATCTTGAATGGGTATGCTGTGTTTTTCCGGCTGTTTCCGTGAAAACACCACCAGATAGACTCCGGCAAAGATGACACAGGTAAACAATATTTTGTGCATGGTGAGGCTGTCGCGCCCGCTCAGCGTAGCGATGAAAGTAGCCATGACCGGCTGGAGGTAGATATAGGTTCCCACGAGAGAAGGGCTCGCGCGGTGCACGGCCCAGGCATTGAGCTGATAGACCACAAAAGTGGTGAATACCAACACATAAGCCACCTTCAGGCAGATGCCTGTCGGAATGACGGACCAGTCGGTAGCGAGCAACTGGCCTGCGCCGAAAGGCAATACCAGCAAAGCGCCCAGGGTGAAGGTCCACTGGTTTACGGTGAGCGGATGGTAATGTGCGAGCAGCTTCTTCACCCATACCAGATAGAACGCATAACTGGCGGCGTTTAGCATAACCCAGATATCGCCGATGACGGTTTCGCCGGTGAAGCGGAGTCCGGCGCCGCCCATCAGCATCACGGCACCTGAGCAAGCCAGCAGTAGGCCAGCCGTTTTCCGCAGGCCCGGCATCTTGCGTTGCCTGAAATGGTCGAAAAGCACCACGAACACCGGCGTCACCATCATCAGGACTGCGCCGTTGATGGGCGTGGTTATCGACATCCCTTTGAAGAACATCAGCATATTGGCAGCCACACCGGTCAGGGCACAGATGAAGAGCAGGCGGCCATGGGCTTTGAAATCAAACTTTTCTTTGATCAGCAGGCGGCGCGTAAGCTGGAAAAGGATGGCGGCGGTACCGATGCGCAGCACGATAAACCCTTCGGGCTTCAGGTAATGCGGCATGATATCGCGCGCCCAGGAGAAGAAGATGCCGTAGATCAGGGAAACCGTGAACAGTGCGACATGCACCAGTGGGCGGTTCATGCCATGCCCCGCTTTCTTTTGATGCTTTCGTAGGCTTCTTGCACGCGGCGGAACTTCTCTTCCGACTCTTTGCGCACCTGATCGCCCAGGCCGCTGAGTTTATCGGGATGGTATTTCATGGCCATGCGGCGGAAGGCTTTCTTCACATCTTCGTCGCTGGCTGAGGGTTCGATTTCGAGGATTTTGTAATCCGAATCCGGCGTCACCACGAACATGGCCCGGAGCGACATGAAGTCGGGCGTGGTGATACCCATGTGCGAGGCGATGTATTCGAGCAAGCCCAGTTCTCCGGTACTTACTTCTCCGTCGGCCCTGGAGATGCGGAAGAGGATATGCAGCAGTTCCAGTCGCTGACTGTAGGCCATATTGCTGCGGATCTGGCGGCATACGCCGGCCACATCAACCTGTTGCTTGAGCAGTTCGCGCAGGATGACGAGGTATTGCTTCACCTGGTCTTCGCGGTAGGAACGCAGGAGCATGGCCTTCACCATATCGAGTTCGCTGCGCATCACCTTGCCGTCGGCATTCATCACGGCGCTGATAAGCACGAGGAGGCTCATCACAAAGTCACCTGACTGGGTTTGACTGGCGCGTGGATTACCTGCACCGGCACGGGTATTTCGTGAGCGGTCAACGGGGTTGTCTTCGCTATCGTCCTGCGCTGCCAGGTCGAAGAATGAGCCCAGGGCAAAGCCAACCAGGCCGCCGATTGGTCCGCCCAATACCCAGCCCAGTCCGCCCCCTATGAATTTGCGGTAACTCAAGGCTGTGCCTGGAAATCGGTAATACGTTTCATCCGGTTGCGCATCACGGCATCCTGCATCTGTACCAGTTCAGGGCGGCCGTCTATCCTTGCCCAAAAATATTCAATTTCAAACAAGCGCGCATTGCCGTCACGGTCTTCAGGTGAATAGGTTTCATTGCTCACCGGGATTCGGAACAGTTCAATGCTGTGCTTCGTCCCGTCGACATCTTCCACCATCAGGCTGTAGAACGGTTTACCGCGGAGTACGGTGTCCATCCGCGCCTTGGAAATGTTCGGCACCCCTTCCATGCGGATATCCTCCATCATGGCGGTTGTGGCGCGGAGGAGGTTGCGTGGGGCATTGAGTTCATGGCCTGAGATATCGAACAGTTTGATGTCCTGATCTGAATTCCTGACGATTTTCCAGCCCATTTCGGGTGTTTCGTTCCAGCTCACCTGGACGGATTTCACTTTTTCCGGCGGCACCTGCATAACGGTTTTACTGCGCCAGTCGGAGAGGTTTACAGAGAAATACGGCGTGAGATAACCATCGAATCCGGGCACATGCATTACGCAGGGCCGGTCGACCTCTTTCATGAACATGTAAGTACCGAGTGAATTCGGTGTTGGTCCGCCTACGAAGATGGTCTTATGCAGTTTGCCATTGAGATAGAACTCTGCTTTGGTCGATTTAAGAAACAGGAGTCGGCTGATGGGTTCTACGGCGCTGTCGCTCACGGGGAATTTCACTTCGAGCTTTTTCATGACGAAGTTGAGCAGCATATCGATATTGGATGGGTCGGCAGGCAGGGGGTTTTTATCCGGCCCCTGGACGGTCCACTTTCCATCTTTATCTTTCTCCATGAGTACGAATTTTTGCGTACCGGTAAGGGAGAGGAATATGCGGTCGACGGCTTCGGGTTTTTCGATGGCGAAGTCGCGCAGACCGGCAGCAGCAGTGGTATTGATGTTTTTGCGCAGCAGCAGGTACCCGAGGGTGATGGCTGCCAGGGCTCCGATAAGGTAAAGAATTCGCTTCATCCGCAAAGAGATGCAAAGTTAGCGCGGGGAAGCGTGTTGGAGAGCGGTAATTGACAAAAGGCTCAGGGAAGGCTATGGGGAGTGTCGGCCACGGCTTATAGGGCCGTGGCGACCGGGCTTTTCGCTGCAAGTCCTCGCCCCTTCATGCTTCGGGGCTGTGGGCTTTCCGCTTCAATCCCTCACGCGGGGGCGGTGGTAGGGTGGGGATCAATAGGCGATGAGAAAAAGGGGAATCTGAATCTGTTTGTACCTAATGCCTGGCACTCTTCAGAACAGATTCGTCGGGAGCATGCACAATGTATGGCAGGTTCCATGCCTTGGAGACAAACAAACGAAACAAATGTTCAATTTTTTCTTCTCTGCTATACCTGCGATTGGTGAGATAACAATATTCTCCAACGTAATTAGGCATGTAACGCTGGCTTACGAAATGATGTATTCCTTCAAGGTTGCGCTTGGCATTCACAACCATTATCCCGGTGAACCGCAAATGGCCTTTGTACGGGTCATCCGGTAGCCATGGGCGTGGACGCTTGTCCAAACTTCGAATAAGAATGTTCATTCCGTTCGGAATTTCACTTGGCGACCTGGGCGTTGTAAGTCGGCTGACCGGATGGTGATGGCGCTGAGCCGTTGCGGGCATGCATTTCATGGAAATAAGGCGAAGTCGACCACCAGCCGCTCGTTTAGCCCAAACATGATTATCCGGCATTTTCAGGTTCAAGCCCTTTAGCTGTACCGCTGTTTGGACCAACAGACTTCCTTTTTCAACTTTCTGATCAGAATTATGCTTCGATTGGGCTTTTCCCTGATTTGGTTGACTTCTGTCCTCATTAAGGCGTTCATTTTTATCACCAATTGCCGAAAACTCCGCCGTTCCGGCGGCCAGATGATCGAGCATGGCATACCAGTTTACCACATCAGCCATCATCACCTTCAGCTTTTGCATCATCAACCAGATTGGCCTGTAGTGCGGATGACCCAAATTTCGTTGGACCTGAATAGCAGAAACCGACTTCATTTGATCTGCAAGCATCGCTATGGCATAAACCCAATACCGAACCGGCAGCTTTGAGTATTCAAGAGCGGTACCGCTCCTCAAGGTTGTTTCCCAGCTGCATTTTTTACATCGATACCTGGAACGGGTTGACAGCCAATAATGCTGGTCATGACCGCAGCGATTGCAGTAAACACCGCATTTGTCGCGCAATTCCTTAAACAAAACGACACACTTTTCTTCGGTGCCATACTTCTGTGTAAATTTTATAAAAGACATAGAAAAAATATGCTAAAAGCTTGTGCAATATAGGGAAATCGTGTTCATCAGAAAATCAATGTGCACGCTTCGGCACAATCTAAAAATAATTATTCGTGTATAAACGTTTAAACTAAACCAATAAAAAACACACAAACCGATACAACCAGGCTGCATGCTCCCCAGCATAATCAACCCCAATTCTTGGAGTACGAACAATCGCCTCGGTTTTTATTTCAATGCCAACATCCGCCAACCCAATTCCCCCGGCATCCGGTAACCAAAGTCCGTTATGGGTCTTATCAATTCCCAAATACGTTGTGACCCTGCCAGGGCCGGAAACCAATTTTCCCTTCCAATCTTTGGCGTTTTCCGCATCATGCATGGTAGTTAGTGGAACACCACCACGCACCAAAACGGCATGTGGATTGCCCTCTCCCGCCGTCACTACATTGAAAAGCCAGTGTATGCCGTAGCACAAATACACATACGCGTGTCCGCCGCGTAAATACATGGTCGCTGTGCGCGCAGTGACGCGCCCGCCCCAGGCATGCGAAGCCCTGTCCGTAATCCCTTCGTAAGCTTCTGTTTCGGTAATGACAAGGGCTTTCAGCCCGCCATCATGCGCCACCCACAGCACCTTGCCCAATAAGCCGCGGGCAATTCCACAAACATCTTCGCCCTGATAAAACGCCTTATCCAGTGGTTTCCAGGATTCCGCAATCATACAAACTCCGGAACCTATCTCAGGATTACTTCAGGTCGTACAACAGGTTCACCGTAATGCGCGCCGTCTTCTCCTTGGAATCGGTATTGAAGGCCCCGCCCCAGGAAAACTCTTCAGACGAATGCAGCCCGGTGATCTGGAAGATGCCCATATCTGCCTTGCGCAAATCGCAAAGACCGGCACCCGCCGCCTTCGCAATTTCGCCCGCGCGCTGTTTTGCATCTTCCGTTGCCTTGCGTATCAGGTCGAGCTTCAGTTCGGCCAGCTTCGTATAGTAGTATTCGGGCGACTGTGAACTGAGCTCAACCCCCTGGTCGATCAATTCGGTCACCTCGCGCGAAATCGTTTCAATTCCGGCTACATCGGTCGATTCAACCTTTACAGACTGCGTAAGCCGGTAGCCAAGGAACTCGCGGTGGTTTTCGCCGGCATGGTAGGTGTAATTGTATTCCGAGTTGATATCAACCGCCGAAAAAACAACTGCTTCATCTTTCACTCCTTTGCTCTGGAGGTAGGCACGGATTTTAGATTCATCCTGCTTCAGCTCCTGATAGGCATCCTTCAGGTTCATGTTCAGTTTGTTGAAGCTGCCACGCCATACAATCAGGTCACTCGTGAAGTTCTTTTCGGCCAGGCCGGTGACACGCACGGTTTTCACCTGGCCTTTGTTGCGGATTCCGGTTCCTACGAACCAGGCGGCTATGGAAAGGCTCAGCGAAGCCAATACCACTCCGGCCAGTGCTAATCGGTTCATGTCAGTACGTTTCGCTTTGTGTATTGTCTATCGCTTCGCACAGGCTGCCGAAGATCTCGTCGATGCTGCCCATACCGTGGATCGACTGCAGCTTGCCCTGGGCTTTGTAAAACTCCTTCAAAGGCGAAGTTTCGTTGTTGTAAACCTTGAAGCGGTTGCGGATGGTGGCTTCGTCCTGGTCGTCTACCCTGCCGCTGGTCATGCCACGCTCGAGCAGACGACGCGTGAGTTCATCTTCATCAACCTCCAGAGAAAGAACGGTCGTGATGTCCATTTCCAGGCTCTTCAGCATGGCATCCAAAGCTTCACCTTGTGCCACTGTGCGCGGGAAACCGTCGAAGATGAAGCCCGGAGCTGCCGCATGGGCGCGCACCATCTGTTCCACCATGCCGATTACAACTGCATCAGGAACGAGTTCTCCTTTTTCAATATACGCATTCGCCTGACGGCCCAGTTCCGTGCCGGCCTGGCGCTCAGCGCGCAGGATATCGCCGGTTGAAAGATGCTTGAGCGCATAATGGCTTGTGAGCTTTTCGCTTTGTGTGCCCTTGCCCGCACCGGGAGGACCGAAGAGGATGATATTGAGTTTTGACATGAATGTGTTTGTTAGGGGTATAGGAAACTTAAGCGTTGGCTTCTTCTTTGCGGCGACGGCCATACAGCCAGGCTGCAGGTAACAGGAGCAGGATGAGTGCAGAGCCGGCCAATTCCAGCTTGCCGAGCGAAGATCCGCCCGGATCGGTGTATTCCATCACAATTTGGTGCTGTCCGGCCGGAACCTTCAACGCACGCAGGGCATAATTCACCCGGCCAAGCGGAACTTCCTTACCATCAATCGTTGCTTTCCAGCCTGGGTAAGCGAGTTCTGAGAAAACAACGATGCCTTCGTGTGCACTGTTGCTGCTGTACTGCAGTTTATCGGGGTGATAAGCCGTAAGCTTCACCGATGCGCTGCTGTCGCGCTGGTAGGTGGTCTGCTTGCCAAGTGCCACATGGTTATCGGTTTTTGTTTCCGGCCACAGTTGCTGGGCCACTGCATAACGGGAAGGCTCAAAACTGCCGATCACACCGGTCATCATTCCGGTACTGTCGAATTGCGGGAAATTGGCCAGGGCGTCGATTTCTGCTTTCGGATTGCTCACCCATACCAGACTATCCACAAACCAGGCGTTTCCAAGCGCAGTCTGACGGCGCTGCGCCATCGTTCCGCCCGATTTATCGTAACCGATGAAGTATTTGCAGTTCAGCATATCGAGCACCTTCTCGTTGTTCTTGCCGAGATGGTTCAGGATAAGGTCCTGATACACGCTGAGCTTAGCCGGATGGTAACCGTTGATGAGCTTGTGGAATTTCGCTCCGCGGTTGCTGGAGAAGGGATCGCGGTCGGGCGTGAGTTCGAACACACGGTAATGCGGATCCGCATCCTTCATAATCTGCTCATCGGCCTGCGTCATTTCAATGAGCGGCTCCGTGCGGTACTTGAACTTGTAATCGTCCCATCCGAGGTAATGCCATGCGATGGTGCCGAGATCGAGGAATCCAACCACCAAGACAGCGGCATACAACCCGGCATGCTTGAGGCGGCCTTTCATCCACAACCACAAGGCGCCGAACATCAAAGCCATGAAGAGCAGGGAACGAAGGGAGTCGCTGCGCACCAAGCCGGCGCGCCCGTCGAGGATTACCTGATAAAGACTCTCGGCGCCGTTGCGGCGGAGGTTCTCAAGCAGTTCACCGTCGCGGGCTGCTTCAAAATCACGTGCAAAGCTGCCGATCAGGCCGAACAACAATACCAGGCCACCGGCAACGATGCCCGTTTTCTTCAGTTGTTCCCATTTATCAGCCATCTTGATATCGTCCGACATCCAGCGCTGCAGACCAAGGATACCCAGCAAGGGAATCATCACCTGTGCTATCGTCAGCGCCATCATCGGCGTACGGAACTTGTTGTAATACGGCAGGTTTTCAAACAGCCATTCGTTGAGCAGGGGGAAATGACGGCCCCAGGCAAGGAAAAGTGAAATGGCCAGGGTGATGAGGATCGGCCAGCGCACAGCATCCTTCACCACAAAAAGCCCGAGGATGAAAAGAAGAAAAACAGCTGCACCGATATACACCGGACCGCTGGTAAAAGGCATATCACCGAAGTACATAGGCGCGCCCGAAGCCCAACTCTTGGCATTGGCGCGGTCCATCCCCGCATCGATCAAACCGTCGTAGAAACTGCCTTCGCCGAGGTCTTCATTGCTGCTGCGGCCAACATATCCGGGGATAAACAGCGAAATAGATTCGGTGATGCCATAGCTCCAGTCGAAGGCGTATTTCATATTCAGACCTTCGCCGCTCACTTCGCTGCCGCTATTTTCTTCAGCGCCTTGCTGTTGCGTGCCGGCAAGGGCTGAGCCGCCGCGCATGGACTGACTGGAGTAATCGCTTGTGCTCTTGAGTTTTACGATGTTGGTACCAACACCGAGTGCCCCGGCACCAACTGCGAGTAAACCGCCGAGCAGCACATGCGTAACTGCTTTTTGTTTGAGCTGGTACACCGCGTAAAACAGTCCGAAAACCAGCAGGATGACTAGGGTATAGAACGTAATCTGATAGTGGAAATAGTAAATCTGCAGACTGAGCGAAAATGCCATCGTGAACAAGCCCCAGAGGTAATTGCGGTTTAGGATCATGATCAAACCGCCGAGGATGGCCGGCATCACGCCCATGGCCAGGCATTTTGTATAATGCGCCGCCTCGACACTGCTGATGCTGTAGGTGGCAAATGCGTAAGCCAGCGAACCGCCCAATGCCAGCCACGGATTCACCCTGAAGGCCAAGAGCAGGATCATGAAACCAACCATGTTCACCACCATGATGCGGTAGGGATACAAGGTCTTGGTGAAGATCAGGTTGAATTTGGCGATAAGGTTATCCGATGGACGGCCGATGATCAAGGTAGTCGGCATGCCGCTGAAGATGCTGTTGGTCCAGTACGGCAGCTTGCCATCCTGCTTTTCATACTTCTTCGCTTCGGTCATGCTGAGCAGGCCCTGGTTCACGTCGCTCTGTGAGTGGATCTTGCCGCGGAAGGTCGGCAGGGTGTAAAAAGCCGAGATCAGCAGACAAAGGAGCAAGGGCAGGCCCAACGACCTGAGTTTATCTTTCATAGTCAGCCTCAAAAATGCGCGATTTGGGCCGATGTTTCAAACACTTGATCAAGGAAAAAACACTTCCGTTTACCCAAGTTCGCTTCCTGGCTATCCGCCGTTCACCTGATTTTCATCATATTTGGAGCCTGTCTATGAAATTTCATCGCACATTTCTCAGCCTGGCCATCCTGTTCTGCGCAGGATCAGCCTGGGCCCAGACCGATACCAGCGGCGCCGAAGAAGACTTCAGCCAATACGAAAACCTGGGCTTTGCCGACGATGGCGCCAAACGTTTCTGCACCAGCAAGGTACTCGACCTGAGTCCGCAGAAACTGATTTCCATCGGGATCGATTTCCAGGGGCCCCACAACATGAGCCTCGACACCCTTTACGGTGCCGATGGCAACCTCTGGAGCAATCCGGTCGAACGCCGCATCGCCCATAACCGCGGTCTGCGCATCGCTGCTTCCATCCCCGTCATCTCCAAAAACTCCATCATCTGGACCCTGGGCGGCTATTACTGGGAAAACCTTTACAAGCAAAAAAGTACCACCGGCATACTGCCTGCTCCGCATGAATTCGACCAATGGCTCCAACAGGGAATCCGCACCACGGCAATCAACACCACGGTCTTCAAGCCGGTGAACGACAAAACCTTCTGGCTCTTCCAGGCCCAGGCCGAAGTGAACGGCGATTACGGCTGGAGCAACGTGGGCACGGCCATGGAACAAATGAAGTTCGGCGGCGCGGTGCTCTACGGCAAGAAACCCCACGACCGCCTGCAATGGGCGGTGGGCGCAGTACAAACATGGCGCGCCGGCGAAATCAACTATATCCCCGCCCTGCTGTACAATTACACCTGGCCATCGCGGAAATACGGAGCCGAAGTACTGTTCCCGGCACGCGCCGCCATCCGCCGCACCTTCAATCCGCGCAACCTGCTCTTCTTCGGGTACGAGTTGGAAGGTGCTTCGTATTGGATGCAACAAGGCGCTGCCCTGGGCTATACCGGCAACCGCAATTTCGAACTGCGCCGCAGCGAACTGCGCTTCCGCTTTACCTACGAACACAGCCTGCACGGCTTCTTCTGGCTGAGCGTACAGGGCGGCATGCGCATGAACTACAGCTTCAATGCCGATGAAGGCAACTTCTTCCGCGGCTTCTTCGGCAGCCAGCCTTTCGTACTGGAAAACAAACTAAGCCCGGCTCCGTATTTCAATGTGTCGCTGAATCTGGTAAGCCCCTGATTTTATCCAATCCTTACATACAAAAGGGGATGCTGCTCTTCATGCGGCGTCCCCTTTTCTTTTGGTGCGCGCGGCATCATGACCGGCCCTTCACCGCAGCTGGAAATGAAAAAGCCAACCCGGTTTTCGCACGGATTGGCTTGGAATAATCTTGGTTGGAGCTAAAAGGATGCCCTGGATCAGCGTAACACGTCTTTCATGCGCTGACCGATTTCGGCCGGGCTTTCCACCACGTGGATGCCACACTCGCGCATGATGGCCATCTTGGCCGCAGCTGTATCGTCTTTTCCTCCTACGATGGCACCGGCATGGCCCATGCGGCGGCCGGGAGGCGCTGTCTGGCCGGCGATGAAACCAACCACAGGCTTGGTGCCGTGCGCCTGAATCCAGCGGGCGGCTTCGGCTTCCATGCCACCACCGATTTCACCGATCATCACGATGCCTGCGGTTTCAGGGTCGTTCATGAACATTTCCACTGCTTCGCGGGTCGTGGTGCCGATGATCGGATCACCACCGATACCAATGGCCGTGCTCTGGCCAAGTCCAAGCTTGCTGAGTTGATCTACTGCTTCGTAAGTCAGGGTACCCGACTTCGAAATCACGCCTACATTGCCTTTCTGGAAGATGAAACCAGGCATGATGCCGATTTTCGCTTCACCGGGCGTGATGATACCGGGGCAGTTCGGACCGATCAGGCGGCTGTTGCGGCCGTTCAGATACGCTTTCACTTTCACCATGTCTTTCACCGGAATACCTTCGGTGATGGCTACGATCACACCGATACCGGCATCCGCAGCTTCCATGATGGCGTCGGCCGCAAATGCGGGCGGAACGAAGATGATGCTCACATTGGCTCCGGCCTGCTTCACCGCATCGGCAACGGTGTTGAATACAGGGCGATCGAGATGCGTGCTGCCGCCTTTGCCCGGCGTAACACCGCCGATCACCTGCGTACCGTATTCGATCATCTGCGTGGCGTGGAAGGTTCCTTCGTTACCGGTGAAACCCTGTACGACGATGCGTGAATCTTTATTGACCAGAATGCTCATGTGCGTGAATAAGGCCGCGAAAATACAATTTGCAGACGGCAAAGGCAAAAGCGGATTCGCTTTCCGCTTCACGCGGGGAATTGCGAACTTTGCAGCCGATGAGCACCACCCAACAAGCCCTGGAAACGGTTGAAAACGCCCTGCGTCAACTGTCGGTCGACCCCGAAGAAGTGCGCTGCAGCGAAGAAGGCCAATGGCTGATTTTCAGGGAAGAGTATGAGATTTACCTGGACGTGTGGACCCAGAACGAGGTGAATGTCTGGAACTATTTCAAGCCCGATGGTGAACTCTCGGTCTTCCAGGTAAGTGTACCCGTGTTCTTCATCCCCGACGAACGCCGTGAGGAATTGCTGCAGGAACTGCTGGCAGTGAACATGAACCTGTTTTATGCTGCCTTCACCATCAATCCGCACGAGAAAGTGGTGATGCTGAAGTACAAGCGCCTCGCAGATAACCTGCAGATTCCCGAAGTAATTGAAGCCATCGAAGCCTGCGGCTATTATGCAGAAATGACTTTCCGCGCGCTGAAAGATGAATTCAAGCTGACGGCCGTTCAAACCACCGTCTGATGCCTGCTCCACTGCTCTCGGTCATCACCGTCAACTACAACAACCTCGCCGGGCTTGAACGCACCTTCAACAGCGTTTTTTCCCAGACGCGCTTCGATGCCATCGAGTATATCGTGATTGACGGAGGCAGTAAAGACGGCAGCCGGGAATTGATTGAGCAACACGCAGGCCGCATCCGTTATTGGGTGAGCGAACCCGACCGCGGGCTCTACCACGCCATGAAAAAGGGCATGGAAGCAGCCAAGGGCGACTATCTGTGGTTCATGAACAGCGGCGACGCCATGTTCGGACCCGACAGTGCGGCACACGTGCTGGAAGCGGCAGCCAAAGGTGCCACTTTCATTTACGGTGACACCATGTTCATCCGGCCCGACGGCAGCGAGATCGGCCTCATGAGCCGCGTTACGCCCAAGAAACTGCCCGAAGCAGCCGGACCGCACACCTTCCGTTTCGGCATGAACATCTGCCATCAAAGCGTGGTCGTGCGGCGCACCCTGGCTCCGCCTTACGATGAAAAATACCGCATGGTCGCAGACATCGACTGGATCATCCGCATCCTGAAAAAGGCACCTGTTTCGGCCCGCACGCCCGAACCCCTGGCGCGGTTTGAGCTGGGTGGCATCTCGCAGCAGCGCATCCGCACGTCGTGGAAGGAGCGCTACCGGGTGCTTTCGGAACATTACGGCGCCCTGCCAACCCTGCTTCGGCACGGCTGGCTCTTGGTCCGGAAAATCGTATTCGACCTGTTCAGAAAAAGCTGATACCCGCCGCGCACCGAACAAGCAATCCGGCGCAAAATCCCATCTTTGTTGCATGAAGGCAATATTCCTTGTCGGCTTGGGAAGCATGGCCGGCGGTATGGCGCGCTATGCTCTTTCCAATGCTGTGAACGGCAGGATGTGGTTGGGCTTTCCGATCGGCACCCTGCTCGTGAACCTCTTGGGTTGCCTGCTGATGGGCTTTTTGATCGGTGCTGCTGCAAAAAATCCGGCACTTAAAACCTGGCTGCCCTTGCTCGGCGCCGGTATGCTGGGCGGCTTCACCACCTTTTCCGCCTTCTCAGCCGAATCGGTGTTGATGCTCGAAAGTGGCAAATTCACAGCCTTGTTCTGGTACCTGCTGATCAGCGTGGCCGGTGGCATTGCGCTTACCTGGATGGCTTACCGCAGCAGCGGTGGTGGTTGAGCGCCCGCCCCGACTTTTTCAGCAGGGGCATTTCGAGTCAATCAGGCTCCTGATATCCAATTAAAATCATCGACATAAACGAATCAAGCTATATTCTTAATTTGCGGGTGAGCTTCTCTTTACCCCATGAATCACCGGCAACAACCTGGCATCCAGATTCCACCTTTCTGGCATAGCATACTCGGAAGAAGATCCAGTATGGCAGATATAGCAGCCATTGGCACCGGTGCAGTTGCATCGGGCGTCATTGCACTTGTATACAGTCTGAATGGAGGTTTTGTAACCTTGCACACGATTGCCTGTACATTGCTGGCTATGGACCTGGGAGGTGGTGTTATTGCCAACTTCACAATGGGCACCAACAATTATTACGGGGAGTCTCCAAAAAGGTGTTATCAGTTCATCCTTTTTCACGTTCTGCAACCTTTGATCTTAATTTGGATTTTCCCAAGTGCATATTGGAGTATAGTATGGGTTTGCGCATTTGTGTTGGTTTGCACAAGCGTCATTGTCCGTTTGCGCGAACTGTACTTCCAGGCAAGTGTTGCCGCCATGTTGCTCACGATTTCCATAATTATCCTTTCTTGGTTGAAGTTAGCGGATAGCTTACTGCAGTTGATGCTAACATTCTATGCCATTAAACTCATTCTCGCTTTCGGCGTTAACTGGCATTACAGGATTTCACCCGACCGGTATTGACTTACGCGCTGATCGAGGCCACCTGCTGCATTCTTTGAGCGGGGTATCCGCCGGTTCAATCAACTTTTCCCGGCATTTTCCTGACTAAAAAATCCGGGTCTTACAAACGCGGGTTGAAGGCAGTTGAAAATTTGGGCTCGATAAGCAGATTTCGACATGAGGGTTTCCAACAGATGGTTTCCCCGACTTAAAAAGTCGGAGCAGGCAGCTCAATCACCGACGCTGAACTCGGTCGTTGAGCGCTCGAAGCGTAGCGGAGAGCAGTCGAAACGCCCCGACTGAAAAAGTCGGGGCAGCCTCGCTACTGGTTTCGACAAGCTCAACCACCCGCCGGTCACAAATCAACCCTTGTGCGGCCTTCGATCAGGCGGATATGGCATTCGTCGTGCCCGATCTTGAACTGCTCACGCACGAGCACTGCATTGCCGACCTTTCCTTCAAAAAGGAAATACTCGCCGTTTTCCTTGATCTTATTCGTCCACAAGTCGTCCAGCACTTCGTAATACTTGTCGGCAATCGGCCTGTCGCGGCGGATGGTGTCGCCGGTGCGCAGCCGGATGGTATAATAATCGTCAAGCACCACGCCGTTCACCTCAATGGTAATCGTTGCGAATTCCTGC
>Ga0209985_10002356_pt1 | contig 17180 bp, 19 predicted proteins | sample NOAtaG_FD_187305 | JGI IMG/M metagenome (GOLD analysis project Ga0209985, IMG submission 187305) | Freshwater lake microbial communities from Lake Erie, under a cyanobacterial bloom - NOAA_Erie_Diel6S_1000h metaG (SPAdes) (version 2) | ecosystem: Environmental > Aquatic > Freshwater > Lake ...
TTGATTTTGCCTTCATTCGCCCAGCGCCTCAAAGTGACTGGATGAACGCCTAACTGTTTTGCTGCTTCTGAGAGTTTGAGTTTCATGAGGATAAACCTATACAAATAGTATCGCTTTGTATAGGTTTCTTTAGTTTTTATTGAGCAGTGTCGAGCCCCTTCTCATACGAGGGGAGCCGGGAACGGGCAAGACGCAGCTGGCTCGCGCTATAGCCGAGGATTTGCGGCACCCCCTCTACACTTGGCACGTAAAATCGACTTCCAAGGCCCAAGACGGCCTCTACGTCTACGATACGGTACAGCGGCTCAACGATTCGCGCTTTGGCACCGGTGATGTTCGTGACATCAAGCAATACATCAAGTTAGGACCGCTAGGCCGAGCCTTTCAGTCCACCGAGAGGTGCATCGTCCTGATCGACGAAATCGATAAAGCAGATCTGGAGTTCCCTAACGATCTCCTCCACGAACTCGATGCGATGAGCTTTGCCATCCCAGAGACTGGCGAAACGATCAAAGCGAGCAAACGTCCCGTGATCGTGATCACCTCCAATGCTGAAAAAGAGCTTCCCGACGCTTTTCTGAGGCGCTGCATCTTTCACTACATCTCTTTCCCTCAGCCTGACGAGATGAAGCGTATCCTGGCCGTGCATCACCCCAAGATTGAGGAGACCCTGCTCTCGCAGTGCCTCGTTCGTTTTTATTGGTTGCGAGAACAGAGTGATATCCGCAAGAAACCAAGTACCAGTGAGCTCATCGACTGGATAGGGGCTCTCCTGCGAGGCGGTATCTCAGCTCAGCAGTTAGAAAAGGATTTGCCATTTCTCGGTGTGCTTCTCAAAAAGGAGCAGGATCTTCAAGCGTATCGACATCGAGTCAAGCGTGGCTCTCGATCTTGAGAGGTGAAGACCATGTTTATCGGTTTTCTTTATCTCCTCCGTGCTCAGGGTCTAAAAATCTCAAGCCACGAGTGGTTGACCCTCTATCAGGCTATCGCTCGTGGCCACGCCGGTGAATCACTCAGTCGATTTTATTATCTGACCCGAGCGATTTGCTGCCGAACCGAATGGGACTTCGATCTTTTTGATCGTTGCTTTGCTGAGTTTTTCGAAGGGGTGAGCCCTAGCGAGAGCCTGAGCGAAGATTTTGAGCAATGGCTCAAAAACGCGAAGCCACCTCGCCCGTTGACCGGAGAGGAGCAAAAGGCTCTCGAAACACTCAGCCTCGAAGAACTACGTCAGCAATTCGAAGAGCGCATGAAACAGCAGAAAGACCGTCACGATGGAGGCAATCGTTGGATTGGGACCGGCGGTACCAGCCCATTCGGACACGGCGGTTACCATCCGAGCGGTATCCGGGTGGGTGGCGAGGGACAGCATCAGCACGCGCTACAGGTAGCAAGCCGCCGTGACTTCAGTAACCTCAGAAAAGATATCGTCATCGATACAAGACAGATAGGCCTAGCGCTGCGCAAGCTCAGGCTTTGGGTACGCGAGGGACATCCGGACGAACTCGACCTAGACGGGACAATCGAAGCGACTGGGCGCAACGCTGGAGATATTCAGCTGGTCTTCCGACCCGAACGGAAGAATCATATGAAATTGCTTCTCCTCATGGATATTGGTGGGTCGATGACCTACCACGCGCGCCTTTGCGAACAGCTGTTTTCGGCAGCGCATCAAGCAGCACATTTCAAAAAGTTTGAGCCTCTTTACTTTCACAATTGTCCTTATGAATATCTCTTTCGGGACATCGCCCATCGCGAAACGATTCTCACCAAGGACCTTCTTGCGACCTACGATGCGAGCTGGATGCTGATCATGGTTGGGGATGCCGCCATGAGTCCCTTCGAATTGACCGAAGTCGGTGGATCGGTCGATTACTACCACCGCAATGATGAGCCTGGACTGGAGTGGATTCAGCGCCTCAAAAAGCATTTCCCGAGTTCCGTTTGGCTCAACCCTGAGCCCAAGGAAGCGTGGATGAGACCCTCCAATCAATTGATACGCAGCGTTTTCCCGGACATGTTTCCCCTCACGCTCGACGGCCTTGACGATGCCATCGACAGACTGAAAAGTCTCAAACTGCGCTTAGGACTCTGATGCCAAGGGGAGGGTATCAAAGGCGAAGATCGTGATCGTGGCAAAGGCGACGAGAGAGCCACGGACATCGAAAGACAGTAGCCCAAGACGAAGCGAGTCGCTCGAGCTCATAAATATGTCAGTATGGCGACAACAAAGCCCAAAAGCCATTAAACCTCAACACAAACCTGCACAAAAAACGAAATCCTTGTCGCTTTTCATGGTTTTGCAGGGAAAAGCTTTGCTATAGTCGCCTCGATTCTCATCGTTCTCGATTCGGGCCGCTTCAGGGTCTGTACCCCAAGCGGTACAGCCGGGTCTGGGACCGTTCTAACCTGCAATGAAGGATGCACAATGAGACACCGCCAACTTTCATCGCTACTCCTGCTTGGCCTGGGGGCCCTGCTGCCCGCAAGCCTCAAGGGCTCCGAAAAACTGCCTTTAACGATCGAAAAATCATGGGAATTTAAACGCATCGGCAGCCCTTCACTCTCGCCAGACGGCAAATGGGCGGTCGCCCCAGTTGCCACCGCAAACATGAAGGAGAGCAAGCTCGAGACCGACCTTTGGCTCTTTTCGACCGATGGTAAGGTCCAGGAGCAGCTGACAACCCACGCGGCGGATGACGCCAATCCTGCGTTTAGCCCTGACGGCCGCTATCTGGCCTTTACCGCCAAGCGTGATGGGGACAAGACCCCTCAACTCTATGTCCTGCCGATCGGCGGTGGCGAAGCACGCCGGGTGACCAATGTCCCGACCGGTATCAGCGAGGTGCGTTGGTTTCCGGACTCCCAGAAGCTGGCATTCGTCAGTCGTATTTGGCCCGAGCTGAAAACCTGGGACGAACAGGGAAAACGTCTCGCAGAGCGCGATGAATCTAAGATGACGGCCAAAGTCTGGGATACGATTCCTGTGACCAGCTGGGACATCTGGGTCGACGAGCGCCAGGCACATGTCTACAGCATCAAGCTCACGGGCGGTGAGCCGGAGGCCATCACCCTCAAAGCCGGTGTCGAGCTCACCCGAGCTGTCAGTGAAAATGAGAGCGGACGATACGATATCAGTGCCGACGGCAAATCGATTGCTTTTGTCACCGATACTGACCCCAGCGCCGCGAAAGCTAACATCGATGTGCTCCTACTGCGGATCGGGGAAAGCAAGGCTAAGAACATCACGACCGACAATCCTGCTTCCGACTCGAGCCCCCGTTTTAGCCCGGATGGCCGTTACCTTGCTTATCTCAAACAGAGCATACCTGGCTTTTACGGCGACACGCGACGATTGGTCTTGGCTGATGCGGACGGGAGCGACGCGCGAGTTCTTTTCTCCACTTGGGATCGATCGGTCGGTGATGTGCAGTGGGCTCAAGACGGACAAACCATCTATTCCGTCATCGATGATGCCGGTATGAGTCGGCTCTACGAACTTCCGCTCAAGGGTCAACCCCGTCCGGTGACCACTTCACCAAGCTTCGGCGCTGTTCAGGCATCTAAGGGTCAGAACTTGGTCCTCGTCGGTCTTCGCCAAAGTTTCGTCGAAGCGCCCACCCTGGTTCGGATTGATCCTCGCAATGGCGCCTCGACGCCTTTGTCGAGACTTAACGATTCACTGCAAAACAGTATTGCCTGGGGCAAGTATGAATCAGTGACTTATAAAGGCGCCGACGGCAAAGATGTTCAAATGTGGGTCAACTATCCACCCAACTTTGACAAGTCCAAGCGCTATCCTCTCTTCCTCATGCTGCACGGTGGTCCGCACAATGGTATCACAGACGGCATGCACTGGCGCTGGAATGCGCAGATTTTTGCTTCCCAAGGCTATGTCACCGCTTGGCACAATTTCCACGGTTCGAGCGGCTTTGGCCAAGCCTTTACCGATAGCATCAACCCGGATTGGGTCAGCAAGCCTTACGAAGATACCATCAAAGCTGCGGAATGGTTCCAGCAGCAAGCTTGGATCGACAAGACTCGTATGATCGCGGGTGGAGGCTCTTATGGTGGCTTTCTCGCTTCGACCCTCTTGGGTCGCGAGCATCCTTTTAAGGCTCTGATTGCCCATGCGGCGGTCTACAACCTTTACACCCAATACGCGGCGGACTTTGCATACACGGCGCGTCGCCACGGGGATTTCTGGGAGAACCCCGAGATCTTCGCTAAGACGTCACCGCACCTGCAAGCTGCTAACTTCAAAACTCCAACGCTGGTCATCCACGGTCAGCTGGATTACCGAGTGCCTGTCACTCATGGTATTGAGTTGTATCACACACTGAAACGTCTTGGCGTCCCTAGCCGCTTTGTTTACTACCCCAACGAAAATCACTGGATCCTAAAGCCTCAGAATTCTGTTTTTTGGTATCAGGAAGTGACTCGCTGGTTGCAGCAGTACGCGCCGATCAATGGCAAGCAGCCAGAAAAAGCCGTCGCTGGCTCAGCTACAGCATCGTCAAGCCCCTAAAGAATCCCCAGTGGGAAGCATCAGCACGGCTGATGCTTCTTTAGTAGCCTTGCGAGAGACCAAAATGTCCGTTCAAACCGCGACAACAGGGTCCGCATTGCGAACGAGCCCATCGCTGTCCTTGCCGATAAAACCTCATCTGCTCACCGACCGCACGCACACTCCGCGCCTAGCCTCTGCACCCATTCTCAACGCTTCAACAGGCATTTCAGCGCAGACACAATCGAAGCATAGGCCGCTCACCTCGCTACCGCTCGGATCACGGCAGTCGGCCTTCACCACCAGCCTAAACGGCTCACAGATGCATTTCACGTTCTCGCCAAGCGAGTCATGAACGCCGAGAGCTATGGCGATGCCAGGGCCGAATTCGCGGCTTTGAAAGCCCAATTGGAAACCGAGTGCCCGCGAGCAGTCGCTTGCCTGGAGAAAGACCTCAGTTCGCTGCTCAGCCACTATCAATTTCCCGCCAAACTCTGGCGCGCCTTGAGGACCACAAACGCTGTCGAGCGTATCCACAAAGAGTTTAAGCGACGTGCTCAGGCCATGGAAGCCATGGGCGAGAATACCTTGATGACAGTAGTCGCTTTTACTGCTACGAAGTTTGAACTTGGCTGGCAGCAACGATGTGTTGATACATTCGAATCCAAAAACATTGGTAGAAAAAGCCTTGAAGAAGGCAATGACGATCTAACGATTGATATTAGCGTCCACTAGCAGTCAGATACCAAATTTCTGACACCACCAAGGAGATCATAGTTGGCACGAAAGTGTTGAAAGCTGAGGCATCATGTTTTTACTATCAAACCCTCACCACTGGTCTAGGGTTTAGGGTCCACTTCCTTCTTCGCGACAAGAGGGGGATAAAAGCTTTATCGACTCCCGCCTCTGGGCGAACTGCGATGTTCCAAAGAAGGCATTCGCCCGCCTTGGCCCGCAACAGCCATCATACTTTTTCCCAAGTCATTTAGATTTAACGTATTCCGAGCATGACCCTTGTCTCCCGCAGTAGCGAGCTCCCTAGATCATTCCTACTGTCCGTCAGAGGCATTACCCAGATGTGACGAGCGAGCTGGTGGGAAGACTGCAAGCGGCCGGCTATGATCTGGCCGAGCCGGATCAACCCAGCCTGGCCCAGATAGCAGCGGTGGCCTCATGGGGGAAGGTGTCACGCCAGGGACAATCGGCGGATCTCTACGGGGATCGATACCAAGGGGTGGCGTCACAATAGGTCCAGGACCCCTTATCGGTGGGAACAAAGGATCGACAGGCGGAAGGCCCGCAGCCGGGCTTTGGCCTATAGGCGAAGCCCCCCGGCTGCGCATGATCGCCTCGATATCGAGTTCAGTTCTGCGCAAAGATCTCGCGTCAAGCTTTAAACCGCTGAAACCGATCGCCTCTGCATCTGTGGCGTCCTGCCAGGGCTCTACTTGAATGTTGGCGGCTTTCAGCCGACCAATATACTGCTCATCATTTGGAAAGAGCGGCATGAAATCAGGCAACTGTTTTGCATAGTCGTTGATAAAGATTGCCGTCCCGCCACTTTCAGCAGACAACCGCGAAAAATAGCTTAGCGAGTCAGTCGCCATCGAGCTGTTGCCGGCTGTGCCAGTAGCGATCTTTTGAAGCTCGCCGAATACACTCATATTGAGCCTGATCGCTGGGCTTGTGTTCCTAATTTTATCCTCCACTTTTGCCCGCCAGTCTGATCCTCCGCAAGGGCCAGCACTGCTATTTTCCTCGCCATCGGTTGCCGCGACTAGCATAAGAAAGGTCTCGCTATCGGCGGCGACAGCAGAGAACTCCTCTCGCAAACGATCCGCCCCTTCACAAATGGCATCGGCCAAAGCCGTACTTGACCCATCGCAAGGACTGTCGTCAATGGCAGAAAGCGCAGCCGCTTTGATATCAGTGAAACCCTGCGTCAGGGATATCGATTGTCCGGGCTGTGAAAATGTTCGGATGTCGATAGCCTGGCCATTCCACTTTTCAAAAAAATTTCGAACCGAGACTTTGGCTATCCTCTTTGAAGCGTCGCAGCGAGTTCCACCATCGCTGACTGTGCCTTGCATCGATGCTGTTTTGTCGAGGTAAAAAATTGCATAATTCTTCGTCTCAGCAAGGGCGCTGCTGGCGATAAGAAGGTACAGACAAAGAATGGCTCCGCAATGCATGTTACGATTTCCTTCAGGGTGAAAGAGGGCAGAAAGCATCAAAAACACTGCATTTGCTTCTTCCTACCGGCCCTTCGTTGGTTGTGGAAAACTGCGACCCATCGAGGATATAAAAGTTCCTGCTCGCATCCACCGGGCGCTCTTGAAAAAGTCTTTTAGTCAGCGTTTGGATCGAATCTTTGATGCTCTGACTCTGCGAATGCTTTGTGATCAGCGCACAGATCCTCGTTGCTGAACCATCCAGATCTGGCCTACATTGACTGCCGCTGAACAGCGTCTGTTTCAAATACCCGTCGACCTCATCGAGGCTCGTGAGATTAAGAAAAGAACGACCCAGACGGACAAAGCTCACATATTTTCCAAGCTCGCCATAGTCAGAAAACAAGGCCGCGTCGGTGGCGTTTGCTGCCAGAGCATATTGGTTGATAAGAGGGATACCGGCCAGGGTCTGATCACAGAGGCGAGCGGTGATCTGTCCTGAACATTGGAGCTCAACATCCACGGATGCCAGTACATAACCAAACGCAAAAACATTCTGGATCTGCTCCTCGGTCAAATCCTGGGTAAAAAAGTACTCAAGGTGAACCTCGTTCAGCTGAAAGGTTGCACGCCAGCTTTTGACTATGGTTTTCTCTTCGAATAAGCTTGAGAAGTGTCGAATTCTGAGGGGCAATAGCTCCGCCTCATAGATCTCCTTTGAGCTAATAGCAGGTCCATACAGCTGGAAAAGGTACTGGCTTAGATCGTCCGTATCAGCGGCATAACTCAGCTTTACTTTGAAACCGTCCGCCATTTTTTCGATGGAAAATTGTGGCTGATGGAATCGCTCCGAGATGCGCATCTGATCGGGGATCAAAAGCAGCTTTTCACTGTCAGCATCGGCTGCCTTGGCAATTGTCAACCACTGAAGGGCAATCAGCACGTTTGTCAGGATGGCTAGCATTCGCATGGCTCTCGTCCTCAAATCTTCATTCGTTCGCAGGCAGCGCTTCGTCATAGCTGAACTCAAGGCATTTCGCGTCCAGTCTGCCACTGCTGACCGCCAGCGCTACCAGAAAGGACGTGCTTTTAAGGGGCGTTGGCACAGTCTCGCTATTGACCAGTTGCTGCCGACTGGCTGTGTCATCGACTTTTTTCTGACAGACCTCCGCCGTCAGCTCCTCTGCCGGAGGCGGTGTGGGAGGCGGCTGCTCGCCAGGTTTTTTGCCCGAGCTGCTACGGCAGCTACCCAGTAACAAAATAGCGAAGCCGACCCAAACCAGAATCTTCTTTTGCATGACCATCGCCACCTTTCCTTAACCTTTTTAGGGTACGATCAAAAGTTTGAACTGACCGCTACTCCGCGAAAACTCGATCCAGTAAAGCTCTTTAGCTGCGAGCTTCTCCGCGCAATTTTTCCCAGAAGGATCCGCAAGGTACTCTTGCAAGCACTGGCCGTGAATCTGATTGATCCAAAAGAGGGATCGATCGAAGGATGCGGGCGTCGGCAGGCCTTCCTCGAGGGCACCGAATGCCTCGGCGAGGGTCGCGGAATCCAGAAAGCCGCCTAGCGTCAAAGCAAAGAGTTTAGCTGCTGTCAAAGGCTTCCGACTGCCGAGCTCGCCTGCAAGGCGATCGAGACTTGCAGTTTGGCTCAGCCCGAGATTCGCAAAAGAATCAAAGTAGGCAGCGGTCTTCGCCAGAAGATCGGCGCGAAGATTCTTGTCCGATTCGATCTGAAAAAGGTTGAAGGATTGATCATAAATGCTCGCAAGGTTTTGTGCTTCGGCAGTTTGCGCCCTGTTTTTGAGCTTGTTTTCGATGTAAATGTTTGTAAAGTACTGGATGTCTTCAGTTGGAATGCTCGTGGTCAGTTTATTGCACTCTGGGAGGTGTGCCGTGAAGTAGTCGGCAAGGCTCGTCCGAACAAATCTCGAATTGTCGGGGTCTTCGGCCGTAAGATAGGCTTTGTTGAACTTTGCTCTGTTCTCATTCGATTGCGCATTAAACCATTGCCCAACGCACGCAGAGAACGATTTCTGACTGGACGCAAGAATAGCCGCCGGCTCGATACGAAGTTTGAATATCAGGGCTTCCTTGTCGAACTGCGCATCAAGATCCTGCCTGTCAAATGATTTACTGCCCTCGCCCAGGAACTGAGCAAGACCCGCGCCCAGCTTTTTCTTCTGCTCGGGAGGAGTTAAATCGTCGAAGCTTGCGGAAACTTCGAGCAAAAATCCGCTGCCGTCTTTTTCAAGTATTGTTGGTTTTAGTGTCACTTTTGTCGAACGCACATCAAGTGCCAAAGCAGGCGCGCTCAGGGCAAAAGCCGTCGCTAGAATGGAAAGCCGCTTTTTCATATAGGTTCCTCGCATTGACTCTCATCTCCAAAAGGGGCAGGAGTCGCTGTCCTGCCTTCCTGCCTAAGGACTGGTGTCAGATGGTTGCCGGCAGATCAATCGTGCCGTTACTAGGGTTCTTTGGTGCTTCGGTATTGCGGGCCTCGCCGCATGCCTCAGTCGTATCGGTGTTCTGACATTCGGGACTTTTTTTGGCGATTCCGGCAGCTTCAGTCAGTGAGCCGGCCCTCGGCAGCTGGTCAGCGGCGCAGCGCACATAAGACCTCAACTCGGGCTGCCACGCAACGCAAACCTGCATCGGCAAATCGATGGTCACCTGGGAGTTGCCGCGCTCGACGATCTGGGTGTGGAACTCGATCGAATCGGTCATACTGACGTTTCTTTTGTCTGTGTGCCAGTAGAAGTTGGACGACTGCGAGAACACACCAACAGCCAGACCAGCCCACCCACCTGTCAAATAGCCGCCGATAGCCCTTGACCAGCCTTTGTTTGAGCCCTTGTGACGGTTTGCAGCGATATCCGCTTGCACGGCATCAGCAAAGCGCTGCCGCTCGGCGTAGGCAAGGTTCGACCTTTCAATGCCAAGGTTTTGTAGCGTGTTCATGATCTGATCGAGCGAGGCGCGGATTGCGGCTTCGCGAACCGCCTGACCAGGGTCGCCGCCACCTTCATAGGAGAGCTTACAGGGCGATTCAGCCGAACCCGTGGTGCCGTAGGCATCGCTGACAATGTTCTGGGTAATATCGTTGTTATAGATAATGAGACCGTCCCGGACATCGGTACGGCCGTTGTAGAACCAGCTGCTTTTGATCACACAGTCGAGTTTTGCGGTAAAAGGAGGCAGGGTTTGGAGGACCTTGGCCGACGTTGCCACGGGCAAGATAAAGGGTGGGGGCGAAAGGCCAAGGCTTGAAGCACCGTCGACCGTAAGGTCAATCGTAGCCGTCGCGCCCTGCAGATTACCACCGCCATTGACCGAGCGGAAGATAGGGACACCACCCAGATCATCCGTGGCGGTCTCGGTCAGCTTCTTCCAACCGATCGATTGAACGGGCAACATGGCGAAAGTGACGGTTGACTGACCCGCCGCCGCGCGCAGCTCTTTGTATTTGCGGATTGCAGCATACTGCTCAGCCGTGAGCCCAGCCACCATATTAACACTGAGGAGTCCGCCGTAGGATCCGTTGAGTTTCCCCGCCGCCTTACCCTGGTCGGCAGCCTTGGTGAGATCTAGTCCATCGACAGCAACATTCGCGCTGCCAAGAACGAATTGAAACTGCTCGGCATAGATCTGTCTGAGTGAGGCAGGCACCGTGCTGTCAAGGTTGGCCAGTTTCCTTTCGAGCAGCTCCATCTCGTTTTTGAGGTTGAGCATAATGGCCTGCATTTGCGAGCGCAAAAACTGCTGATCCTCAGGCAGCGAGGCCAGTTTTTCAGAGATTATATTGTAGGTGATCCTCGTTTGGTTGACCTGATTTTGGATCTGTTTGTAGGCGTCGAGCTGGTCCTTGAAAAGATCCTTGCGCAGACCTCTCACCTCGTCAGCTCGTCCGATCTGGGCAGTGTTGGTGGTCAGGGTTGCTGCGATGCCCTCGACAGGCACGAAAGGTGGAATGTAATAAACCGAGTTCGCGTTATCGGCATCCGTGTAAAAGCCGACTGTGCCAATCGGATCAATCGTCTTACCATCCTCCTCGCTCGCTGTTATTCCCTCCATACTGGGAAACCAAGTTTTCCCGATGACGGTCGCTGCGCGCGCTGCCGGTAGCGCAGCGATCGTAAGCGATAGGCACACTAAACTTCGTGTTCTCAATTTAATGTAGAACTCCTTCATCTTGATTCATCATTTACGCAGGATCACAGTTGACCCGGCATTCCTAGATTTTTTCTGGCAGAAACAATAGATCGCCACGCTTTGTTACGGTGACCTGGGTTCCATCAATCATGTAGATTCTGGTCCCATACTCATCGATTTTTACGAGGGCTGCTTTTTTTTGCTGCCTTTCGCCGAGGTCTTTGCTGCTCGAAGCTTCGGATGACGGAAGCTCTGCTTTGCGTTGGGATCGCTCTGGCTTGGATGTTCTGGTTTCTTTAGGCGCTGATTCCCGGGGTCTTTGATGCAGAGTCAAGGCGATGGCTGCAGCAAGTGATAGGAGAAAAAACAAAGGCGTCGCGCGTGGTCTTTTCATATAGTTTCATCTCTCTTCGGATGTGGTGAACTAAAAATCAGTTCGCCACATCCTTGGAGCAAGCTCTGTGCCAGAAAAAAATTTCAAGCATAGTCGAGAGATGAGGCCTATCTGAAAGATTTGGCGCAGGCAGTTCGTTCGCCATTCTCCGTGAGCTCCTCCTTCTTTTCGGAGAGGCTCACGAGTGAAGGGTAGCCATTTCATCAACGAGACGCTCGACCTGATCCTTAAGTGGGAAGCACGTGGCTGGACCGCCGATAGTCGCTGGCTCTACGAACGTCTCCTACACCGTCTTTGCTGCGACGCCTTCCCACGTAGCTTGATCCGCTCGATGATGGCACACATTCCTACATCGTCGGTCCGTCTTGCTCGTATCGAGCGAGGACTGGCGATGGATATGCGGCGTTACCTTTTGCAAGATGGTGGTTATGATTTTCGTGCAGCCCTACTAAAAATGAAGGTACCTGCGATCCCTCTAGCCGGTGAAAAGTCTCAGTATTTTCTCGCTGCGGCTATTGAATGGATGCTGAAAGTGTGGCCTCAAAGTGAATTCCACTTGTTCCTTAAAAGTGGGCATGGGTTTGATCTCAGAACCGCATCGCTTCGCCCAACTCTTTGGACACTTTCTGAATCAATTCCTGCTTCCGTCCCCCCATAATGACGAAATCGGTTCCGCCCCAAATCTGGCCCGAGCATTTACCTCTAGTGGGATGTTGGAGTACGCAGGTTGAGCTAGGAATCATCCTAGGCTCCCCGTATCTAGATACTTCGACCCGTGAGAGATGTCTAGACGCCCACGATCTAGCTGGCGATGGGATTAACTTCAACGGCTGGCACGCGAGGAATCGTGATCACGAACTCGGTGCCTTGACCGACCTCAGTGATGATCTCGATCTCCCCGGGGCATGCGTGAACCGCTTCATAGACGGCTCCTACCCCCACTCCACGTCCCGAATAGAGATCGATCGTATGGCTGGTACTGAATCCCTCCTGGCACAGGAGTCGGAAAAGTTCGCTGGTCGATGTTCCAGGCAAACTCTCCTCTTTGGCGAGACCTCGCGTCACGACAGCTTTCGATATCTCATGCCGATCAATGCCACGCCCATCATCTCGACAGCTTATGCAAAGAGTATCTCCACGCTCCTCGAAGCCTAGTACGATTTGACCCCTCGGATTCTTGTGAAGAGTCTCTCGCTGCTCTTCCATGCCATGAAGAATGGCATTGCGCACGAGGTGGATCAGGCTCCTGACGAGATTCGTCTCCTATTCGTTCAGGATGCGAACCTCATCTCCCTTCAGCTCAAATTGGATCTTACGCCCCAATTTTCTAGCTAACTGCTGAGCATCCTCCCCAATCGGTCCAAGCAAACTGCGAACCGAAGGTGCAGTGATCTTTTGGCACCAGCGATCAAAACATTCCACCATCTTCGGTTCGACTGTGAGCTGTTCTAAATCTCGCCGCAATTGGGCCAGGGCCGACTGTCTGACCAAAAAGGCCTTGTCGAAATCATCACTCCACCTCATCCCTAGGACATCGTGGTGCGAGCTTAGGAAGCTCTGAAAGCTAGCCTCAAGTTTTTGAATATCATCGACACTGAGCCCATCGCGTTCTTCCAGCTGATGAATCAGGTCCGCCTGAGCTTTCATGTTAAACAGAAGTTTCCCAGAAAATCTGATCTTTAGAGCCAGGATCCATTGCAGGTCATGGAATGCGGATTCGAAACCGATGTCCGCAGCACCTCTATCAAGGGGTTGGGCGCAGGATAAGAGCACCTTGGCTTTGACGCAACCCATGGCTCGCGAAAAGGTCCTGATAGGGTTCCAAAGATATGCTGAAGTTGGGCCCAGAAATCCACTGAACACAGCGGGTCCGCGCATTCCATAGTCTGAATGCCTTGATCATCAGCCTGCGGACACTATTCCGGTTGATGAATCGCAATGCCGGAAGTGCTTGAAGCAAATTGAAGCCCAAGCTTTCTGGGAAAGTTCTGTTAATCTTCGCCTGAACGAACTCAAGGCAGAGGTCGAGGGCCTTAAAGGAAATCCAATTGCCTCTAAAAACACCCTTTTAGGGTTCATTGATCTCGAGGGCATTGCTCCCATGCCAGCCGGTAAGCCGAAGATCTTGGTTTCGTATCTCATCGACCGGGAGGGCATCCTCCATGTTTCGGCTTCCGATGAAAACGGCAACGAGCAAAAGGCTACTCTGAAGAACGCAGGCAAGCTTGAGAAGCGGGAAGTCAAGCGTATGATCAAGGAAGCAGCGATGCCTGCCGAGGAACGCAAACTCCTTCAAGAGAAACGTCAGGAGCTGTCCAATGCTATCAAGAAATTTCAGGATCAGCCGACAGATCAAAAAATGCTGGTGAAAGTGGAAGAGGCACAAAAGCTCCTTCAGGAAGAGCTATCGGCGAAAGAACTGACCAAAGCAATCACTGAACTTCAGGATTAACAAGGGTATCAGACATGAAACTTGATTTTAGCTTTCTCACGCTTCAATCTGCGATTCGGTATATTTTTCAAGGATTCTGTCTGACCTTTGGTTGGGCATTGGCTAAGATCGCTTAGAAGTATATTCCATGGCTATGAATTGACCTGTTCAGCAGGTAGCTGCTTAACAATACCAGTTCTAAGGAAACTTAGATTAGCAACACCCAGCTTTGGGTGATGCCGTTTCAACCCTGACTTTTCTTTTCCACAATCTCCTGGATTCCACGGTCAAAAGCAGAACCAAGGCTAAAAGAGATCCAACGGAATACCAAAATCCGGCCCAGTTTTGCTGGCGGTTAGCATCGAAGAAAAATGGTGCCCCAGATATGTTGTAAAGTGAGTGAAATAAGCAGGCATAGATTAGCCCAAATCTTATAAAGATCAGACCAGCAATCAATCCCATTACAAACAGGCCCAGACCATACGTTGCTATTCTTGGTAAATCGTGGAATAAGACAAACGTTAGAGCTGATAGTAATAAAGCTGAAGGCAAACCAATCTCCGATCTGACGCCTGCTCTTTCGAAGCTTTTGACTAATGCTCCAAGTATAACCCCGCGAAGAATCAGTTCTTCCCAGCTAGCAAAAATGATCGTTTTAACAAGCTCAACAAATGAAAACTCAGATCCAGAATCGCGCACTTCAGGCAGAAGGTTATGAACCTGATTTATAGTTAGATTATTCTTGAAGTAGAGCCACCTACCGTCGAGATAACTAAAAAGTGCTTCATGCGGTAAATAATAGATAATGATAGTCCCTACGGACACTGACGCATATGCTGTGGCAATGGCCATAAGGGTCTTTTCTTTTTTGTGGCGTAAAGTGGCTGAACTCCAACGATAGACTAAAACAGAGAGGCCAGTCATAATCATCATACTAATGGTGAAACTTAGGTCTGGATGAAGAGATCTAATGTAGGGCTGTATCTTCATCTCGATCTGAAACCGAATCAAAGGTAAAAGAAGGCAAAAAAGTATCTGTATTATAAGTTGTAACTTATTCTTCATGATCTATACTTTTCTACCTTCACACCTTGGTTTATTGAAAAAGGCCCTGTTCAATTTCGTCTATCGACGTCGCATAAAATTCGAACGCCCCCTCTGGCGTACACGCCCAGAAAATAGCATTCATCCTAGCATCATATTGGGCACATGGCGTCTTGATAGGCGTATATTGGAATCGAATCATTTTCGTGCCATCGGGCATTTGAAACTCTTCGATCCTATTATCGACACAGTAGTCCTTTCCACTATTAGCTGCTTGTCCGGCTTGGAAAGCTCCGCAAGCCTCGTAGACTTTGGTTCCGTCTGGTAGTTCTTTAAGTCTCACTTTTCCATAAATATTTCTGCTACCAAAAGCCGCCCATGCTTCTCTTGCTTTTGTGAGAAACTCAGAAATCAACGACTTATCGGTTATTGACTTATCGACCATTTTTTTCTTTGCTTCTTCGTTTTTTTTCTCCTGCTCTGGCTCAGTTTTTTTGGGTGCCGTCGCCTGGGCAATACCGCCACTTCCACCGCCACTTACGGAACTGCCACCACTTCCACCGCCTGCGCCAGAGCCACCTATGATAGCGCCAGGAGTAGACCAGCCAGCACCTGCTCCAGGCTTTTCTCCTACCACCGTGATGGTTTCAACCTCGTCATCTCGCCCAGCCGCAAGATCTTGAGAATAGCCGATTTGAGCGAAAAAAAACGTAGCCAATCCGACTGAACAAAACACCTTTTTCATCCAAAAACCTCGCATACAAATAGCTTTTGACGGAAAAGGGTGGACCCGCTAATGTGCTACCAGCAAGGGACTTGCACAAAAACCCCACGCCAATGGGGGCAGGTCCTACCTCTTCGAACGACAACTTCACCAAACCCATTTCGTGACGGTCATCTGGGAAAGTCTTAGCGGAGTTTATAGACACGGTGAAGCATGAATCAATCGTGTTGATTAAATCTCCCGCCATGGCTATGTTTCGTCCATTATACTCACCACCGTGGTGGGATTATGGGAGAAATAGGCATGTCGCTAAAGGACGAGTTGGCGCAAGCAATCGATGAGTGGATTCAGAATCGACGCGGGGGCTCTGTTTCACTTCTGGCCAAGCTTTCTGGCGTTAGCTATAACACGGTACTTCGAATTGCTCAGAAGGAAGTCGAACCATCCTTTAAAGCAGTTGCTCTCATGTTGAGAGTCTTGATGCCGAAAGAAAAGTATGGCGATAAGGGCGCAAACTTTCTGGTAAAACATTTTCCCGAAACGGGCTATTTTTTAGAAAAAGACGGCCAAATAGACGTCGAAGAGCTGGATGAGATTGTCAGGCTCGATTCGTTTAACAGGGAAGAATTTATAGCTCTTTCTATCGTCGCAACGAGTGACGGTGCAAGTAAAGACCGGATCGTGGCGAAGTTGGGAGAAAAAGGGCATGCATCACTTGAAAAGCTTGAGAATGCTGGGATCATATTTGAGTATGATGGGCGCTATTTCGCTTCAAAAAAGCGATTTAAAATCCCAGGTACTCAAAGAATTCTCACTGAGATCCGATGGCTGACCGAGCTCTACGATGAAGGTCTAGATGATTGCTACGGTAGCTATTACCGCCTGAAAACCGAGGGTCTTTCAGACGAAGGCGTGATGTTGGCTCATAAAATCTTGGACGAAGCTAGCGATAAACTAAGCGAGCTTATTCATAACCCGACTTACCATGGCCCTAACGTAATGGGTTACGGTCTGGTTTCGACATATGTTGATGCACCGAAAGGGGGCGTGAAATGAGAATGTTTATGAAATCCTTGCTCGCTCTCTTTACACTGATAAGCACCCCACCATCCTTTGCCGGTCAAGACTCTGGTGGCGGAGGACCTAAGGCCATTGCAAATGACGCACTTTTGCTCACCGATCCTTTCCTTGTTGGGCAACCTAGCTTAGATCTTAATATTCCAAGGCTGGGACTTTCTCCTGTGAGGACCTCGCTCGATGATTACCGCCGAGCAGCGGCGCGGCTGTCTGTAGAAACCCAAAAATCGACTATGCTAAGGGCGGAAGGTCTTTTGCGTGAAGTTAAAGCCTTGGACGGGGGAATTGTAGACCTAGATGAAACGAGTCAGTTTCTGCCCGAAGTGAACTAGTTTTATCTCCTGAGTCCTCTCAATAGTAGCCCGCCGATGTCAAAGCGGGCTACTCGTTCCGATCTCTTCTTCGTCTTCTTTTTCAGTGTCTGGGCCGTATGTCATATCCCATAGCTTTCGAAAGCGCTCCAATATCTCCTCTGGTGTCCCCCTAGCTTCCCAAACATAATCAGATCCATCATTATACAGAACTTTCCCAGAAAGCTTGGGCTTCAATTTGCTTCAAGCACTTCCGGCATTGCGATTCATCAACCGGAATAGTGTCCGCAGGCTGATGATCAAGGCATTCAGACTCTAGAAGGCGCGGACCCGCTGTGTTCGATGGATTTCTGGGCCAACTTC
>Ga0209985_10002357_pt1 | contig 17159 bp, 14 predicted proteins | sample NOAtaG_FD_187305 | JGI IMG/M metagenome (GOLD analysis project Ga0209985, IMG submission 187305) | Freshwater lake microbial communities from Lake Erie, under a cyanobacterial bloom - NOAA_Erie_Diel6S_1000h metaG (SPAdes) (version 2) | ecosystem: Environmental > Aquatic > Freshwater > Lake ...
ACACCGCGATCGGCGTCGCCCAGATCTTGCCGCCGCCAAGAAGCTCGCGGCCGAGGATGTCCCAGCCGAGCACGACCACCATCAGCGCAAAGGCCGCCGTCGTGCCCCAGCGCTCGACCTGGCGCAAGCCAGCCAGCACGGCGGCGGCGACTGGCCTCACTTCAGCGTCGCAAGATCCTTCTGGATCTCGTCGTAGATGCGCTTGGCCTCGGGTGTGAAGGCGGCAATCAGCTCATCGGCCGCCTTCTTGCCGGCGGCCTGCCACTGCGCCTGCTCGGCAGCACTCGGGCGGTGGACCGTGATGCCCATGCCGGCCGCGTCGGCCAGGAACTTCTCGTTCGCCGCCCGCGTGTCGCGTGCCTGATCCTTGGCGTTCCAGCCGTTGCGCACCGCCTGCTGCTGCTCGGGCGTGAGCTTGGCGAAGAAGTCCTTGTTGCACATCACGGTGCCGGAGTCGAAGGCATGCGCCGTCAGCGTGTACTGCGGCGCCGCCTTGGCGATCAACCCGCTGTAGACCACGATGCCCGACTCGCCACCCTTGATCAGCCCGGTCTGCAGGCCCGGCACCGCCTCGGCGATGGGCAGCACCACCGGCTCGGCGCCTGTGGCCTTGATCCAGGCCTGCGACGCGCGCGACAGCGTGGCGCGCATCTTCACGCCCTTCACGTCGGCCGGTGCCTTGACCGGCATCGTCGCGTAGGTGTGCGTGAAGCCGACCTCGACGAAGCTGAGCATCGCGATGCCCTTGGCGTCGAACAGCTTGCGGTACGACTCGACCAGGCCGGCGTCGTAGGCGTGGTCGACGTGGCGGAAGCTCGCAAACAGGTAGGGCAGCTGCAGCACTGCGACCTCGGGCAGGATGGTCGCACTGCCCTGCAGCGACGCGCCGACACAGTCCACCCGGCCGCGGCGCAGGTTGGACAGCAGGTTGCCCTCGTTCGGGTCGCCCATGTTCAGGTCGACCTTGATCGTGCCCTTGCTGTCGCGCTCGACATTGGTCTTGAAGCGCGCCCAGTAGGTGGCGAACACGCTGCCGGCGGGGGCAAAGGCACCGGTGCGCAGGACAACGGGCTCCTGAGCCAGCGCGGGCGACGTGGGCAGCGCCGAGAGCGTGGCGGCAGCCACGAGGGCAATCGCGACAGGGGCAGCGAAGGCGGGTTTGGACATGGAAGCGGGCTCCGTGGACGGGTCGGGCGAGTATCGAGGGCGGCCTTCAGCCGCCAAGGCCGAGGGAACCCGGGTTCATGCGGCCGGCAGGGTCGAGCGCACGCTTGGCGGCCTCGACCAGGGCCCGAGCGGCGGGCTGCAGGCGTTGCAGGTACGGGTAGGCACGGCCGACCTGGAAGTGCACCGCGCCATGAGCGTCCAGCACTTCGGTGCATTCGGCCCACAACTGGCGGACCAGGGCGTCGGCCGCCGGCCGGTGCGGACGCTGCATCCAGGGGGCGGTGAGATCCTCGCCCAGCACGTCGACATGCAGCGGCCGTATCTCGTCGGGCCAATAGAAGCACGGCTCGAAGAGGAAGGCGCGGTCCAGGTTGGCGGTCAGCGGCGAGTACACGATCTGCTGCTCGCGCATCGCATCGGCGTGCGTCGCGATGCGGGCCTCGACGGCCTGGACCACCGGCAGCGCCTGCGACAGCGGAACGATGCCGTGCACCGGCACCCATCGGTCGCCGTTGGGGCCGAGCACCGACCGCAGCGGCTGGAACGGCTGCGCGCGCAGGATCTGCGGCACCGAGGCCGGCTGCGCCGTGCCGCGGTTCGCGGCAGCGATGCTGGCCACGCGGGCCAGACGCTCGTCGACATGGGCGGCGCTGTCGCCGTCGAGCGTGAGGTGGATCGAGTACGGGTGCACGGCCAGGTAGTCGGTGCCCGCCATCGCGATGCCGGCCGCGGCCTTGAGCCCGGACATCAGGCTGCTGCCCTTCCTGGCGACTTCGGCCAGCGTCTTCACGCCTGCGGCGATCTTGTTGCCGGTCTGCGCCGAGTTCTGCGCCTTGAAGGCGTCGATCCCGAAGGTCTCGCTGCCCAGCCCGGCGCGCATCAGCGCGACCTGGCAGTTCACCATGTCGGCGATGCCGGGGAAGCCGTACGAGGCATGGCCTTGCGCCGCTGCCACCGGAACCAGGCGCAGCGTCGCCTCGACCTTGAGCCCGAAGGCTCCGGTGTCGCCCAGGAACAAACCGGTCAGGTCAGGCCCACCCCAACGCGCGAAGGGCGACCTGCCCGGACCCTCGAAGGCGCCGCTGCCGGTGGTCAGCATTTCGCCGTCGGCCAGGACCAGCTTCAGGCCGAGCACCGATTCGGACGCGGCCCCATGCTGGCCGGCGCCGAAGAACATGCTGTTCTGCGACAGCGCCCCGCCGACCGTGGCACGCAGTCCCGACAGCGGTCCGCCAAAGGGCGTGGTCAGGCCGGTTCCGGCCAGCGCCTGGCGCAACTGGGCCCAGGTGCAGCCGGCCTCGACGGTGATGAAGAGATCGTCGGTGTTGACCTCCAGCACCCGGTTCAGCGCCCCGAGGTCGACGCAGACGTAGCGCTCCGCCGGCAGGTAACCCCCGGTGTACGACATGCCGCCACCGCGCGGCGCCATCGCCACCCCGGACGCGGCCAGCACCCGGACGCCGGCCGCCAGCGCCGCAGCGCTCGCAGGGCGCAACACCGCATCAGGCCGCATCGCGGCGCGGTGGAAGACATCGTGTGCCGCCAGTTCAAGCGTCGATGCGTCGTCCAGCACCGCGCCAGCGCCGCAGGCGGCGCGCAGGCGCTCGATCAGCATCCCGGCGTCGACTGTGGCCACGCGGCCGGCGAGGCTCGGTACATCCAATGCACCCACGGATCCTGCATCCAAGTTGTACGGACAACTTGGATGCTAACGCAGCACCGCTCCCGGGGCAACGCCATTCGCCATCCGGTTGCTTTGCACGAACCGGCTCGCTGCCGGCCAGGACTTGCCGGAGTCCTTGTCGGTCTTGGCGCCCGTTTTTCATGTCCGATGGACCCGACCCGTCCATGCCTCCGTTCGGGCCCGGCGTTCCGGCTACACCGCCTCGTGCCGCAACACCGTCGCGTAGCGGAACAGGTCGGCCCGGTGCAGCGAACGTGCCACCAGCACCAGGGCACCCTTCTTGTCGAAGTAGGCGCGTTCGGCACAAAGCGACGGCGCGCCCTTCTTGGTCTGCAACTGCTCGGCCGCGTCGGCGTCCAGCGCGACGGCGGTGAACGCCTGCTCGATTCGGCCGAGCGTGCGGGCGTCGAGTGCAGCGAGCATGGTCGACAGCGCCGTGTCCGGGTGCAGCAGCTTGTCGCGCCGCCGGGCGGGCTGCGCGCTCATCCAGATCGTCGTCAACGCAAACGGACGCCCCGGCAAGCGCGTACCGTCGGCCCGGGCCTCGCCGCGTTCGCTGCGCAGGCCCCGCAGCTCGATCACCGGCGTGCCTTCGGGCAGACGCAGTCGCTGGGCCAGTGCGGCATGGGCCGCGAGCTCGCGGGTGCCGAGCAGCGACAGCCGGCTCTGCTTGCCGTACTGCAGAAGGTCCTCGATGGTGTCCACGGTCTGCCGGTAGCGCACCGGCGGCGTGTCGGCCACAACCTCGGAGCCCGAGCCCTGGCGGCGCGAGATCAGGCCCCCTTCTTCGAGGATGCGCAGCGCCTCGCGCACGGTGTGGCGGCTGGCCTGCAACTGCTCGCACAGCTCGGACTCGGCTGGCAGCGACGAGCCGACCGCATAGCGCCGGGCCACGATGTCGGCGATCAGTCCGTCGGCGATCTCGCGGTAGCGCGGGGTCTTCTTGTTCTGCGTCACGCGGCACTCCCTACAGGCTCGATTTCAGTGTAAGCCAGGCCCCTTCGAGGGCCGGCCGGTGCTCGGGCGCCGCGATCGCGATCAGTGCCTGCGCCCGCTCGGCCACGCCCTTGTGGCGCAACTCGGCGTGGCCGTGTTCGGTGACGACGATGTCGGTGTCGGCGCGTGGCACCGTCACCGCGCCGGGAGCCAGCATGGGCACGATGCGCGAGCGGCGCTTGCCGGGGTCATGCCCGACCGTGGCCTCGAAGGCGACGATGGCACGCCCGCCTTCACTGGCGCGGGCGCCGCGTACGAAGTCGAGCACCCCGCCCAGCGCGCTGACCTGGCGCCCGCCCAGCCATTCGCCGTTGACGTTGCCCAGCAGATCGACCTCGAGCGCGGCGTTGACCGCCACCAGCCGGGGCAGCGCCGCCAGCGTGGCCTGGGCGTGGGTGAACTGCACGGGCGCGAAGCGGGCCAGCGCGGGGTCGGCCAGCGCGGCGTACAAGGCCTCGCTGCCGAGCGCAACGCCGGTCGTCACGGGCGGCCGGTGGTCGTCGCGAGCCGCCAGGGCGCCGGCCGCGACGAGGCCCAGCAGCCCTTCGGACACCATGCCCGAGTGCAGCCGCAGGCTCCGGTGCGAGCGCAGCGCTGCCAGCACCGCCGCCTGCAGCCGACCCAGGCCCAGCTGGACCGTGTCGCCATCGTGCACCAGGCCAGCGACCCGGCAGGCCACGGCCTCCAGATCCGGACCCGGAGCTGCATCATGGGTTGTCAACGGCGCCATGGGGGCCTCGACCCAGGCGGAGATGCGCTCGGCGGCGACCCAAGGTCCATGGGTGCGCGGCAGGCGCGGGTTCAGGTGGGCCAGAACGGTGGTGCCGGGCAAGGCCGCGTCCAGCACGGCCGGCGTGAAGTCGGCCGCGACCGACAGGCTGCAGCGGCCTTGCGCGTCCGGCGGCGCCAGATGCAGCAGCACGACGTCGAACCGGCCGGGCTGGCCGAGGTGGCGCACGATCTCGCTGTAGTGCCAGGGACAGAAGTCAACCGCCCCACGCTCGTAGCCGCCGCGGAAGTCACGCGACAGGAAGAAGCTCCGGGCGCGCGCCTGGGCGTGCATCGCGCTGGGGTCGAAACGGTTGATGCCGGGGATCCAGACGCCAGAGAACTCGGCCCCTGCTGCGGCGTCGGGCGCGGCGCGCAACCACTGCTCGAACAAAGGCGAGTGGCCGGCACAACCGGGCCAGTAGATGCGGCGCCCACCGGCCAGCGCGGCGGCAAAGACCGCCGGGGTCAGGGCCTGCGGCATCGTGCGGGCACAGGGTCGGTCGGGCTGGGTCGCGTTGTCTGCGTCACGAGGCCAACTCTAGAATATGTCCGTACAACTTTCCAGCACCGGGCCATCGCGACGACACCGCCCGGGTCGAGGACCCCCCAGCCCGCCACCCGTGACGATGTCCGACCCGACCCCGGCCGCACCCACTGCAGGCATGCAGCGCCTGGCGACCGTCCTGAATTCGGTTGCAGTCGGCAACCCGGTGCAGCTCAGGGCTCTTCGTGAACGTGCCGCGCTGCACGTGCTCGACTGGCTGGGCAATGCCGCCTTCGGCACGACCACGGTCACCGGGCAGGCCTTCGGGCGGTGGCTGGCGATGCAGGCCCCGGGGAAACAGCCCACGCTGGCGGGCTGCGGTGCCGATGCTGCGGCCGCCGCGGCGTACCACGGCGCCCTGGGCAGCCTGCTCGAGATGGACGACGTGCACCGCAGCGCGATCCTGCACACCGGGCCCGTGGTCGTCCCCGCGGCGTTGGCGGCGGCAGCGCCCGCGTGCTCCGGCGCCCGGCTGCTCGACGCCGTGGTGGTGGGTGTGGAGGCGATGGTCCGCGTGGGCCGGACGCTCGGGCCTTCGCACTACCGCTTCTGGCACAGCACCGGCACGGCCGGGTGCTTCGGTGCGGCCGCCGCGGCGGCACAGGTCCTGGCACTGTCCGGCTTGCAGACCGCCCATGCACTGGCCCTGGCCGGCACCCGGGCCGGCGGCCTGTGGCAGGTGCGGCACGAAAGCAGCCAGGGCAAGGCCTGGCACATGGCCGGCGCCGCGCGCGAGGGCCTGGCCGCCGCGCAACTGGCGGCCTGCGGTCTGACGGGCCCGTTGGGCGTGGTCGAAGGCGAATCGGGCTGGCTGGCGGCCACCGCGGCCGGGGGCGACGTGTCGCGGCTCGACGAAGCCCGCGACGGGCCCTGGCTGTGGGACCTGAGCTTCAAGCCCTGGCCGGCCTGCCGCCACGCGCACCCGGCGATGGACGCCTGTCGCGAGCTGCTGGCGGCCCGGCCGACAAGTGCCGACGAGATCGAGGCGATCGAGGTCCACACCTACGCCGACGCGCTGCGCTTCTGCGAGCGGGTGCACCCCGAGACCGAGGCCCAGGCGCGGTTCTCGATCCCGCATGCCCTGGCGGCCTGGGCGCTGTGGGGCGAGCCGGCGCTGGAGCATTACCGCGAAAGTGCACTGACCGAGCCACGCGTTGTCGCACTGCGTGGCCGGGTCCGGCTGTTCGAGGACGCTGCCGTGCAGTCCAGGTACCCCGAACACTACGGCGCTCGTGTCGTGCTGCTGCGCCGCGACGGCAGCCGCAGCGAACATGAGCTTCGCGACACCTGGGGTGACCCGGCGCGGGCCATGCCCACGTCGGCCATACAGGCCAAGGCCGCGATGCTAATGCGGGCAGCAGGGTGGCCGGATTCGCGCACCGAGGCCGCGCTCGCCGCCTGCGCCGCGCTGCCGCAGGCGGCGGACCTGGATGCGCTGCACCGCGTCATCATCGGTGCCCCATGACCCCCAACAGCAAGTTCCCGCTGGCCGATGCGCTGATCGACCACACGCTCGCGCTGCGATTCGAGGCCCTGCCACCGAGTGCAGTGCAGGCAGCGATCACGTTTGTCGCCGACAGCGTCGCGGTCGGCCTGGCCGGCAGCCGGCACCCGCGGCTGGCCCAGGTGCGCCAGGCGGCCCGCGGCTGGGGCCATGCCGGCGAGATGCGGCACGCCGCACACGAGTGGGGCAGCGGCCGACCCTGGCCCGCCCCGACGGCCGCGATGCTCAACGCCTGGCAGATCCACAACCAGGAGTTCGACTGCGTGCACGAGGCCGCGGTGGTGCACCCGATGGCCACCCTCCTGCCGGCATTGGTCGCCCAGGTCGAGCGCCAGTCCGCCAGCGGCGACACCGTCAACGGCCCGCGGCTCATCGAAGCCCTGGTGGTCGCCGTCGATGCCGCGACGACCATCGGCGCTGCACAGGCCGCGCCGATGCGCTTCTTCCGCCCGGCGATGTGCGGTGCGCTAGGGGCCACACTCGGTCTGGCCAAGCTGGCCGGGTGCGACCGCGAGACCACCGCCAACGCCTTGGGCATCGCCTACAGCCAGCTGGCCGGCACGATGCAGGCGCATGCCGAGGGCTCGCCGATGCTGGCCATGCAGATCGGCCTGGCGGCACGCGCAGCGGTCACGGCGCTGGACCTGGCAATGGCCGGCTTTGGCGGCCCGCGCGGTGCGCTCGATGGCCCGTTCGGCTACTTCGACCTGTTCGATGCGCCTCTGGAGCCACGCCGGGCGGAGGTCGAGGCCCGCTTCGCCACGCTGGGCCGGGTCTTCCAGATCGAGCGCTTGAGCCACAAGCCATTTCCGACCGGCCGTGCCGCGCAAGGGGCGCTCGACGGCCTGGCCACGCTGGTCTCCGACCACCGCCTGATGGCCGCCGACATCGCACGCATCGAACTGGCCGCGCCGCCGCTGATCCTGCGCCTGGTGAGCCGGCCCTGGGTCGAGGCCATGGACGTCAACTACGCCCGGCTGTGCCTGCCCTACCTGGCCGCCACCTGGCTCATGCGCGGCACCGTCGGGTTGCAGGACTTCCAGCCCGAGGCGCTGGCCGACCGCGCGCGCGCCGAGATCGCCACGCGCGTGCACTGCAGCGCCAACCACTGCACCGACCCGAACGCACTGGCGCCGCAGACGCTGCGGCTGCAGTTGCACGACGGCCGGCGGCTGGTCATCGACCTGCCGGCCGTGCTCGGCCACCCCGACAGGCCGCTGTCGGCCGCCGCGCAGCGGGCCAAGTTCGAGCAGTGCTGCGCGCACGCCGGGCTGTCGGACATCGCCACCGAGAGCCTGCACCACGAGTGCTCGCAACTCGCGCAGGCCAGCGACCTGCGCCCCTGGCTGCGCGCGATGCACCTGCCGCAGCCCCACCCCATGGCACCACCGGCATGACCCGACACCTGAGCTACTACGAGAGCTTCGACCCGCGTGCCCTGCTGGCCGAGGTCCCGCTGGGCGAGGCCTTTGTCGACCGCGTGGCCCGGCTGCCGCGCGAGGTGCTTCGCGCTCAACAGGAGGCTCGCTTCGTCCGGCTGATGGCCCGGGCCTGGCAGATCCCGTTCTACCAGCGGCTGTGGGGCGACAAGGGCCTCGTCCCGGGCGACATCCGCGGCCTGGACGACCTGACCCGGCTGCCGACCTTCGGCAAGCACGAGATCATGGCCAGCGTCGAGCGCTGCCCACCGCTGGGCGACTTCCACGGCGCGGACATCCCGATCGACGGGCCGCAGGGACCGGGGCTGTGGCCGATGGTGCTGCACACCACCAGCGGCACCACGGGCCGGCCGCAGCCGCTGCTGTTCTCGCCCCGGAGCCGCGAGATCCAGAGCCTGCTGCTGGCGCGCATCTACCGCATGCAGGGCCTGCAGCCGGGCGAGGTGGTGCACTCGGTCTACGGCCACGGGATGATCAACGGCGGCCATTACGTGCGCGAGGCGCTGCTGCACTACACGAACGCGCTGCTGATCACACCCGGCACCGGGGTCGAGACCCCGAGCGTCAAGCAGGTCGAGCTGATGCGCGACTTCGGGGTCAACGTCGTCGTCGGTTTTGCCGACTACATCAAGCGTCTGGCCGACGTGGCGCGCGAGCAGGGCATCGTGCCGGGGCGCGACATCCCGGTGCGCCGCATCTGCGGCCACCTCGGCCGCGAGTCGCGCGAGTCGCTGGCCCAGGCCTGGGGTGGCGCCGAGATGTTCGACTGGTACGGTGTCGGCGACACCGGAGCGGTGGCCGGAGAAGGCCCGGACCACGATGGCCTGTACCTGATGGAAGACATGCAGTACGTCGAGGTCGCCGACGTCGACACCGGTCTTCCGGTGGCCGACGGCCAGCCCGGCGACATCGTCGTCACCTGCCTGTACAAGGACGACATCTACCCCATCGTGCGCTTCAACACGCACGACGTCACGCAGGTGCTCACCACGCCGTCGTCGCTGGGCTGGAACCTGCGGCGCATCGCCGGCTTCCTGGGCCGCAGCGACAACATGGTCAAGCTGCGCGGCATCAACGTCTTTCCGCAGGCGCTGGCGCCCATCCTCGAGCAGCAGCCGGGTTACGCCGGCGAGTTCCTGTGCACCGCGGTGCGCGACGCGGCGGGTCGCGACGACCTCATCGTCAGCATCGAGACCCACGCCGAGCGCAGCGACACCGCCGCTGCGCCGTATCGCGCGCTGCTCAAGCGCGCTCTGGGCGTCGAGGTCCAGGTGGTGCTGGAGCCCCCGAAGTCCCTCGCCCCGCTGACCGGCATCGAGACCCGGCAGAAGCCGATCCGGCTGATCGACAAGCGGTTCGCGAAGTGAGTGTCGTCGCGACGCCGGGGCGAGTCCCGCTCGTGGCCCACAGCGGCCGCTGGACCGGCGAGTTCAAGCAACGCCTGGCCGCCGCGGTGTCCGACCCCGAGGCCTACGCCATCACCAAGGACCCGGTCTTTCACCTGATGGCCCAGGCCGCCGAGCAGTGGGCCGCCAAGACCGGCTGGCACGCCGGAGCGTCCGATGGCTGACGACCGCACGGCCGCCGCGGAGCTGCTGCTGGATGCCGACCTCACGGCGCAGGCCGCCGCGCTGGCTGCGGGTGCGACGTCCAGCGCCGCGCTGACCGAGGCGACGCTGGCGCGCATCGCGGCGCGCAACCCGGCGCTGAACGCCTATCTGCACGTCGACGCCGCCGGCGCGCGTGCCGCGGCGGCGGCCAGCGACGCTCGACGCGCAGCCGGGCAGGCGCGCGGTCCGCTGGACGGCCTGCCGCTGGGGGTGAAGGACAACCTCGACGTCGCCGGCCTGCCGACCACCGCCGGCATGGCCACGCGCCGCGGGCGGGTCGCCGCAGACGATGCCTTTGTCGTCGCCCGGCTGCGCGAGGCCGGCATGGTCGTGATGGGCAAGCTGAACATGCACGAGGCCGCCCTCGGAACCAGCAACGCCAACCCGTTCTACGGCGACTGCCAGCACCCGCATCGGCCGGGCTTCGTGCCCGGTGGCAGCAGTGGCGGGTCGGCCTGCGCGGTGGCCGCCGGCCTGTGCGCACTGGCGCTGGGCACCGACACCATGGGCTCGGTGCGTCTGCCGGCCGCGTTCTGCGGCGTGGTCGGGCTGAAGGGCAGCTACGGCGCGGTGTCGACGCGCGGCAGCGTCGCGTGCTCGTACGCACTCGACCACGTCGGCCCGCTGGTGCGATCGGCACGCGACCTGGCGCTCGTCTGGCCCGCCATCAGCGTGTTCGACCCCGCCTGCGGCGATGCGCGGATGAACCGGCCCAGGTCAGTGCCCGACCGGCCGCTGGTGTTCATGGTGCCGGCGGACGTGGACGCGCTGGCGCTGGAACCGGCGGTGCGCCGCGCCTACGAGCAGGCGATCGCAACGCTGACCGCACAGGGCGGGCGCGTCGTGCGCATCGACCTGGCGTGTTGGGACTTTGCCCGCGCCCGGCGCAGCGGCCTGCTGCTGGTCGAGGCCGACCTGCTGCACGAACACGCCGCCGACTGGGCCGCCCAGCCGCAGAACTTCTCGCCCGAACTGCGCACCCTGCTCGCGTGGTGCGAGCGCCAGCCGGCTGCGGCCTGCGCCAAGGCGCAGCGCGTGCTGGCCGCCGCGCGCGTGGAGGTGCGGCGCTGGTGGGCGCAGGGCGACGTGATGCTGCTGCCCACGGTGCCGCAGACCGCGTTTGCCCAGGGCCGCGCGGCCCCGGCCCATGCGGCCGACCTGACCAGCATCGCCAACCTGGCCGGTGTACCGGCCATCAGCCTGCCGCTGCCGGTGGCGCCGGGCGGGTTGCCGGTCGGCCTGATGGCGATGGCGCCGCGCGGTCATGAGCCGATGTTGATGGGCCTGGCCGCAGGCCCGCTGGACGGCGTGGTGGCAAGCCCATGAAGCTCGAAGGCATCCGTGTGCTTGACCTGAGCCTCTTCCTGCCGGGTCCGCACCTGACGATGATGATGGCCGACCACGGTGCCGACGTGATCAAGGTCGAGCCCCCGCAAGGCGAGCCGGTGCGCGAGGTCGGCCTGAAGCAGAACGGCCACAGCGTCTGGTTCCGCAACACGCACCGCGGCAAGCGCTGCATCGTGCTCAACCTCAAGCAGCCCGCCGCGCGCGAGGTGCTGCACCGCCTGGTGGCCACGGCCGATGTCTTCATCGAGGCCTTCCGACCGGGCGTTGCAGAGCGGCTGGGCATCGGGCCGGCAACGCTGCGTGCGATCAACCCGCGGCTGGTCTACTGCTCGATCTCGGCCTTTGGCCAGACCGGCCCGCTGGCGACGAAACCGGCACACGACCTGGCCGTGCAGGCCGAGGCCGGGCTGCTGTCGGTCAACCTCGGGCCCGACGACCGCCCGGCGATGCCCGGCGTCCCGGCATCGGACATGGCGGCCTCCTTGATGGCGCTGTCGGGCATCCTGATGGCGCTGCTGCGCCGCGAGCGCACCGGCCAGGGCGACGTGCTCGACATCGCGATGTACGACAGCCTGCTGGCCTGGACGCCCAACGTCATGGGCCCGCCGTTTGCGCAGGACCGCGCACCGGTGGCCAAGGACGAAAGGTCCTGGGGCGGCTCGGCGTTCTATGGCCTCTACGCCACCGCCTGCGGCGGCCACCTGACGCTCGGCGGTGGCGAACACAAGTTCGTCGAGAGCCTGCTGCACGCGCTGGGTCGTCCGGACCTGATTGCGCTGGCCCTGCAAGCGCCCGGCCCCGGCCACGAGCCGGTGCGCGCCTTCCTGCGCGAGCGCTTCGCGACGCGCAGCCTGGCCGAATGGGCCGCGGTCCTGGCGCCGCTGGACATCGCCTGGGCTCCGGTGCGCACGCTGCACGAGGCCGTCAACAGCCCGCACGCGGCGGCGCGCGGCATGCGCGTCGAGCAGCCCGCCGGCCAGCCGCACCTGGGCCTCCCGATCAAGTTCGGCGACGAGCCCGGACGGGTCGACCCGCATCTGGACGCGCTGGGCGAGTCGACCGATTCCGTGCTGGCGCAAGCCGGCTACAGCGCCGAACAGATCGCCGCGCTGCGGTCGGGCGGCGCCCTGGGCTGAGGCTGCGGCCTCAGAACGGCTTGACCGCGCCCAGGAACGCCACCGTCAGGATGCCGATCCAGTACACGTAGGCGAGCTTGCGGCCGAAGGCGATGCTCTTCTCCAGCTGGCGCTCGACCTCCGGCGGCGAGCCCTCGGTGGCCAGACGGCGGAACAGCACCGTCCACTCGCGCATGATGAAGCGCAGCAGCAGTCCGATGACCAGCATCAGGGCGTACACAAGCACCTTGGCCGAGTACCACATCAGCCCGGTCTCGGCCTTGAAGGGCCCGTGGCCGAGCAGCGAGAACAAGGCGCTGAAGAACAGCACCGGGATCACGACGTAGCGGATCGCCTCGTCGGCCTTGGTCAGGCGGATGCCGCGGTCGGTCTCGCGGGCGAAGAACGCGGCCCAGCACAGTGCCAGCCAGCCGGCAAAGGCGATCCACATGCCCACCAGCCAGGCGCCGCCCAGCGGTTGCAGGCCCCAGATGTGGCCCATGTGCAGGCCCAGCGGCAGCAGCAGGATGATGCCGGTGCGGGCCAGGATGTCGATGCGGTAGGCGGTCTCCATGTGGCGCCGCCGCTCGTCCAGCGCGAGGCGGTGGTTGACGACGTTGTACGAGGTCTGGAACACCCCCCATTCGCCGCCCAGCCAATACACCATGGCCACGATGTGCAGCCACTTCAGGATCGGCAGTTCGTACATCCCCAGGCCCATCGCATCGCTCCGTCTTGGTCTGTCGTCGAGGCGGGTCGTATACTGGTTGTCCGGACAACTTTCGTCAATCCGGACCGACCGGGAGCGCCCTGTGCCCAGACACCGCACGCTGCGCGGCAGCATCCGCTACACCAGCGCCAAGCCTGAGCGCATGGGCCAGGAACGCGGGCGCGAGTACTTCATCGTCACCGACCAGGCCGATGGCGTGCGCACCGTGCATGCGCACTGCGAGATCGACGACGCACCCAATGTCATCCGCGACGTGGTGCTGGCGCTCGACGGCGAAGGCCACCCGATCGACTGCTCGGTGCGCATCACCGTCGGCGACCGCCACGAAGGCACCGGCCTGATGCGATTCACGGCCACACAGGCCGAGTGCGAGGGCTACAACCGCAACGCCGGCCGCGTGAGCCAGCGCATCGAGACCGATGGCCGGCTGCGCGCACTGGGCGCCCACCCGATCATCGGCGACGCGCTGATCCTGCGCCTGTACCCGCTGGCTGAGGGCCCGGGCAGGCGCTTCTTCCCGAACCTGATGCTGACCTCGCCCGACCACCGCGGCGCCACCGGGCCGATGCTGTTCCAGCTCGGCTTCGGCATCGAATACGTCGGCGCCGAGCGCATCACGGTCGGGGCCGGCAGCTTCGATGCGCTGCACTTCCGCTATGTCGACACCGCCGGCCAGCTGCCCGAGGAGCATCCGCCCTACGACGTGTGGTGCACCGCGGATGGCCGCTATCTGTACCTGAAGGGCGGTGTCGGCGGCTACATGCAGACGCGCTACGAACTGGTCGAACTGACCGGCCTGTGACCCCCGGACCCAGGCCGACACGAGGCAAGATCGCGCCATGCCCTGCTACATGATCGTGCGCGCCCGCATCGCCGACCGCGAGAAGTTCGCCCGCTACACGGCCGTGGTGCCGGCGCTGGTCCAGCGCTTCGGTGGCCGCTACCTCGTGCTCGGCGGCGCAACGACGGTGCTCGAAGGCCCCTGGCCGGCCGACGCGCCGGAGCCCAAGACCGTGATCAGCGTCTGGCCCGACCGCGCCGCGGCCGAGGCCTTCTGGCAGTCGCCCGAGTACCGCGCCGCCTGTGAGCTGCGTGAGGGCGCGGGCGAGTTTGCGATCCAGCTTGTCGACGGCCTGCCCGGAGCCTCGCCCCCATGAACACGGTTGCACCCTACACGGCGCTCGCGCTGCAGACCACCTGCCCGGCGGTGAACGGCATACCGGACACCGCCAGCGCCCGCGCCCAGATGCGCGCGACGATCGAGCGCGTGGGCCGCCAGATCCGCGCCGCCAAGGCCTTTGTCGGGCCGGACGTGAAGCTCGTCGTGCTGCCCGAGTACTTCGCGTCCAGCTACCCGGCGGGCGAAGCGCTGCCGCTGTGGGCAGAGCGTGCGGCCTGGGCGCCCGACGGGCCCGAATACCAGGCCGTGGGCGAGATCGCGGTCGCGCAGTCGGTCTTCATCAGCGGCAACTGCTACGAGACCGACGTCCACTTTCCGGGGCTGTACTTCCAGGCCAGCTTCATCGTCGACCCCGCAGGCGCGACGATCCTGCGCTACCGCCGGCTGGTGTCGATGTTCGCGCCGACGCCGCACGACGTCTGGGACCGCTACCTCTCGATCTACGGCCTGGACGCCGTGTTCCCGGTCGCAGACACCGTGCTCGGCCGCCTGGCCTGCATCGCCAGCGAGGAGATCCTCTATCCCGAGATCGCCCGCGCGCTGGCGCTGCGAGGGGCCGAGGTGTTCTTGCACTCCACCAGCGAGGTCGGCAGCCCGCGTTTGACGCCCAAGGACATCTGCAAACGCGCCCGCGCCGTCGAGAACATCGCCTGGGTCGTGTCGGCCAACAGCGCCGGCATCACCGGGCTCGACTTCCCGACCGCCAGCACCGACGGCATGAGCAAGATCATCGACCCCAAGGGCGAGGTGCGTGCCGAGGCCGGCTACGGCGAGTCGATGGTCGCCAACGCCGAGATCGACGTCATGGCCGTGCGCCGCGCACGGGCCAGACCCAACATGGCCAACACCCTGGCCCGACAGCGGCTTGAGCTGTTTGCCGCCGGATACGCCGGCAGCGTCTACCCCGCCAACACCATGCTCGCCGCCGACGGCCAGCCCTTCGTGCCCGAGCGCAGCCACTTCATGGCCCAGATGCAGCGCGGCCTGGCGGCCCTGCGCGAGCGCGGGGTGTTGCCGGCCGAAGCGGGCAAGGGCTGACTCAGGTCGGGAGGCTCGCGAAGGCCCACAGCGACTGGGCCGCGCAGCCCCGGCCGACCGTGGGGTGACCATGGCGATTTCGGCGCAGGTGGAACGCCAGGCCCTCTCGGCGCTGTCATCCGCCACTCCTAAGCTGAACGTCGATCAGGAGATCGACCCCCATCACAGCCAGGAGAAGAGCCGCATGTCCAAGACCCCTTTCCAGCCGCCTGCTTCGAAGCGCGCGGTCCTGGCGGCCTGTGCCGCCATGGTGACTGCGCTGGCGATGACGCCCGTGCAGGCCCAGTTCCGCATCAATCCGTACCTGCAGAACCCCTCCAGCGAGTCGATGAGCTTCACCTGGTTCACCGAGCAGGCCGGGGCCGGCACCTTGAAGATCTTCGAGGCCGGCAGCAACCAGGCCCTGTTCACGGCATCCAGCACGCCGGCGCTTCAGTCGGTGCTCGCCTACACCCAGGCGGAGAAGAACCAGGTCATCGGTGGCCTGGTGCAAGGCTCCTGGCTGCGCAGCGACGACAACTGGAAGCACGGCGTCGACGTCACCGGTCTGACGCCCGGCACCCAGTACCGCTACACCGTGGAGCAGAACGGCAGCGTGTTCGAGTCCACATTCCGCAGCGCGCCCAGCAAGCAGGCCTGGAACTCGGTGCGCTTCGTCGCGATGTCCGACTCGGAGACCGAGCCGCTGGGTCAGGTCAACCGGCGCGAGTGGACCCCTGGCGCCTTGGCACCGGGCAGCCTGGCGCGGCCGGACGCCAACAGCAGTGCCTGGGCCAGCAAGTTCGGCAGCCGCACACTGTCGGGCGTGCGCGTGCTGAACTACGCCTTGACCGAAGACGAAGGCTACCGCCGCAACCTGCAGGCCGTGGCCAGCCGCGACATCGACTTCCTGATGATGCCGGGCGACCTGGTGCAAGGCGGGGGCTACCAGCCCGGATGGGACAGCTTCTTCCGCCACAACGCCGGCGACATCGGCAGCGGCCTGTCGCGCCACGCGCTGCTTCCGGCGTTGGGCAACTGGGAGAACTTCGGCGCGCTGAACGGCGGCTACGGCACCGATGCCGACGGCCGCTTCGGCCCGAAGTTCGGCCGCGACAAGTACCACACCTACTTCGACGCGCCTTCCAACGGCACGCCGGCGCACCGCGACAACTACTACCGCGTCGACTACGGCCCGGTCACCGTGATCACGCTGGACAGCTCCAACGGCGAGCCCGACGACCGCCCGCAGAACTACGTCCAGAAGGCCACGGGCCAGCAGTACAACGGCCCGGGCACCGACACCCAGAACAACTTCAACCGCGCCGCCTACGAGGCGGCCGGCGGCACCGACCTGGCGGACTTCAATCCCGGCAGCCCGCAATGGCAATGGGCGCAGGAACAACTGGCCCAGGCGCGGGCCAACGGACAGATCGTCTTCGTGCAGTTCCACCACGCCCCGTACAGCAATGGCGAGCATGGTTTGCCGATGGACCACGTGCTGACCAGTGGCCAGGGCGGCACGCCGATGCGCCAGTACCAGGCGATGTTCGAGCGCTACGGTGTCGCCGCCGTCCTGTCCGGGCACAGCGAGATGTTCGAGCGAAGCTGGGTCGACGGGGACAACGACGGTGTCGGCGTGACCTACTACGACGTCGGGGTCGCCGGCGACGGGCTCCGGGGCGAACGGCGCAACGGCAACTCGCTGAACGACCCGCTGCTGAAGTACAACCCGTTCAGCCAGTGGACGGCCGATCAGGACGCCGCCGAGCGCTGGGAGCTGGTCGACGGCGTGCCGCAGCTGGTGGCCGGCGGCAAGCACTACGGGCACCTGGAGGTCAACGTCGTCAACCTTCAGGACCAGGACGACGGCCTGTACCTGGCGAAGATCACGCTGACGCCGGTCTACCTGTTCCCGGTGCTCGACAGCAACTACAACCTGGTGCGCACCGAACGCCGCGTCTACAGCGACGAGATCACGCTCCTGGTCGGCCGCGACGGAGCCGTGGTCGCCGTCCCCGAGCCGAGCAGCCTGGCGCTGATGGCGCTCGGTGC
>Ga0209985_10002360_pt1 | contig 17152 bp, 13 predicted proteins | sample NOAtaG_FD_187305 | JGI IMG/M metagenome (GOLD analysis project Ga0209985, IMG submission 187305) | Freshwater lake microbial communities from Lake Erie, under a cyanobacterial bloom - NOAA_Erie_Diel6S_1000h metaG (SPAdes) (version 2) | ecosystem: Environmental > Aquatic > Freshwater > Lake ...
ATCGTCATCTCCTTGACCGCTTTATTTCCCTGTTAGATTTAGACCTTACCTTGATTAAATCTCACCCTAATTTCCACAAACTTTGCTCTTACGGCTCTATCTCTGGCTAACTTTGTCCGTAGTATTGAATATCCGCCCTTTGAAAAGTATGACGTAATTCTTGAACGGCTAGATCGCATTCTTGTTCAAATTTGATAAACGGGATCGGATCGGCAAAACGACGAGGAGATTTAGCCAAAGTCATTAATGATTGAATTACGATTGACTCAACTTGACAAGATAGACTCTGCTCCACTTTTTGCGTTTGCCAGATCGCGCCTTGCTTTGTCGTCGCATACATAGCAGGCAAGCGATTCAAAACATAAGCACAGGCATCGTCAATCTCAACTTTACGAGGCAAAATATTTGCCATTTTGGTCAACTGTTTTTTGACTTCTTTGATTGCTAAATTTTCTAAAACATTAGTTGCCATGATAGAAGCTGAAAGCAGATAGGATTCAAGAACGGGATTGGTAAACTCAACAGTATTGTTGGTACTCTGACTTCTTTGCCTACTAGAGCCTTTACGAAGTAAATAGCCTTTAACATCTCGAACGCGACAGCGATCGCTGATACTCAATCCGACATACTCAGACATGCAAGCATCTGAATTGAGAGCTTGCAGAAAAGCTTGTGGAACCTCCTGCCATCGCAAAGAAGGATTGCGAAAAAGTTTTTGCAATCTAACCAAAACATGAGCGGGAGTCTCTGAATCCCTGGAAATAACTCTAGTTGGTTTTCGCAAAGGATCTCGCATCACCCCCAAAAGCCCTTGTCGAACAGCACTGAGGATTTGATTTTGTAATTCATTCTTTGCTCGATTGCGTTGTTGGAGCCATCCTCGGTTAGTACTAGCATAAAGAACTGGTAATCGATTGAGGGAATAGGCAGCGACCTCACTAATATTAATCCCTTCGCGTGCGGGTTCGCTGAGATGCTTGAGTCGATCTCGTACTTCCACGACAACGATCTCCTCAAGGACATTTTTGAAACTGGACATAGACTTTTTTGAAACGAGAAAATTAGGTTTGAAAGTATTCCTCAATACTTCCATAAAACAATTATATCTAGGTAAAAAAGACTTGTAATTAATAGAACTTTACAAATATCATTGCTTGACAAACGTAATAGAACAATTTACAAAAGCCCCTTTTGTAAATTGTTCTATTGTAGGAAAATCAAATTTTTTCAAAAATGTATAAAATAGATTAAACAATAAAATTCTTATTGGTGAGAATGAAAAATCTGAAATAATTTAAAATTGATAATATTTGCTTAGCAGCTAATTTTGAGTAAACAAAATGAGAAATAGAGCTATACGCTCTATTGAAAACTAGAAAAAATAAGAAATATGAAGAAAAATATTCAAGAATACATCAATCGCGGATACACCTACGAAGAACTACTGAGCGAAGGACTAGCAGACACAGACGATCTCGAAACATACGAATCAGCTTACTCACTGCCACCCCAAACAGAACAGCCGAAGAGCAAGAAAAAAGCAAAAACGACAAAGCAAACAAATAACCAAATTGATTTTTGATATTCATCGCATTCACAGAATAGGGAATATCAAAGACTCGATGTCTGTTCGGGCGTAATCCGCTCGAACAGACATTCCTAAAAGATTTAACTGCAAGATTTTTTAAGACATGGAATTCAGACAGATCAATATTAAAACGGGGAAAGAATTACCACTACCGCCTAAAAGCGTTGAGAATACATACCTCGAACAAAAGTTTGGCAACGAACTAGACCCAACCAAACTCGCCATCGGCAGAATGTACGACGGCATAACCGAGCGAGACATAGAAAACCTCAAAGAGCAAGGAATGCATATCATCCTTGCCAGTGGGAGAACCGCCTACTTTGCAGATCGCGAAATCGCCGCAAAAGTAAGCCAAGAAATCTTCACCAACCATAGCGATGCCGTCGCCTATGGCAGCCTGCCAATATCCGATGCAAAGACATCAGTATTTAAAGAGAAATCGCGCATCCTAATTATTGACGACGAAACCCTAAGCCGAGATCCTGAAACAGGAACCTACAAAGCAGACTGGGGCAAACAATCCATGACCCTCAGCAATGGCATCACCCTCAGCGACAAAGCAATGGGAGCGATCGCCAGCAAACTCGGAGATTGTTACAGCCTAATTTCCACCGAATTAGCCACAGAACTAGAAGCCGAACCAAACCGCCCATTTCAATTTCGGGCAGGAGTACCCGAATGGGAAGGGATTTTCAAAGGCACATGTCGGAGCAGCGTACTCTGTCAAGCCCTAGAAGTCGATGCCATCGTCGCCAAATCCAGCATCAAAGGCGACGGTAAAACCACCGCCACAGGTCTCCATGAAGTCAACCTATTCTGGTCAAGAAAAGAAGACGCGAGATTTACCGAACAAAAACTGGGAACCCAAGCCCTAGTCTTTTTCCCAGAAGGAGTCCAAGCCGACGTACTGCCAAAACTCAAAGCCAAAGCCGAAAACCTAGCCGAAGCCCAAGCAGATCCCCGAAAAATCGCCCAGTTATATATAGATCGCCACGAAAAACGGCTTGAAAAAAGTCAAGAACCAGAAGAAGAAATTACACAGTTAATCGAACCAGAACTAGCCCAAGAACTAGGATTGGATAACTTAGTCAACGCCAACACCCAAAACCCAAACCCACCCCAAGAAAAAGAATACAAAGATTGGCTCTATGAAGTCTTAAAAGCCGACCTAATCGAAGGTGGACATTGCCAAATCCTCGAAATGGAAGATATCACCAAACGCTTGCAAGAATTCATGCAAAGCGAATGGGTAGATGTCGCCACAGGAGGCGTATACGTTCCTAGCGGAATTGCCCAACCACACAACCAACTACAAGAAGGAGAAATTAGCTTTAAAGGACTTCCCGATGGCGCACAAGTCGGCATTTACCGCAGCCCCGTAGCCAACGCTGCCAACTTTGACGTATTTACCAACAACCTCAAAACCCTGCGAGAGCAAGACCCCGAAGCCCACATACAGAAAGGCATTTGCTACATGAATCCCATCGATGCCAAAAGACTGGTCATCGATTTTGACGGCGATCGCGTTGGCATAATCCCTAGTGAACTAACACCCGAACAACAAGCCCAAACCAAAAAAGAGATCGAGCAGTATCCTACCCTGATCCAAGAAATAATCACCAAAAACCTACCCGAACACAAACCCGTACAGGTTGAAAAAGAAAAGAAAATCCCCCGCGACCGAGAACATGGATTCCCTAACTTAGCCAGCGCCGCCGTCAACGCCGCCGATAATCCCACAGGCAAAGTTGCCAATCTAGGCATGAGGCTAGAAGCCTTGCGATGGGATACCCAGAATATTGCTCCAGAAGACAGATCGAGCTACTTACAAAATATTGGGAACCACTTTCAAAAGGTACTTTCCGAAGACAGAAACGACAAACGGAAATTTGAAATTCTCAATGACGACTGGCGAGAACGCATTACCGAAATCGGACAAATCGCCAGCGAAGTCCCCCATCTGCCCGAACCCGAACGCGCAAAAGCCCTAGACCAAGGCTTAGCCAAAACCGAACGGCTGCTATGGGATCTGGAAACCCTCACCGCCATCAACCTCCAACGCGCAGTCGATACGCCTAAAAGTGCGAGAAAAGTTGACGAACGCGAATTTGAATTTTGCCAAAAAATAGGTAAATTCAAAGAAGTGGAATGGATCAAAGACAAAGACAACACCCAAGCCTACTTAGGCGATCGGGGTCTGAAAACCAATACTCAAGATCCCGTGGGCTGGATGGTAGAGCAAGCCAACCAAATCCATCAAGAATACAAACTAGTCGGCGATCGCAACTACAACCGCTTCGACCATATCTTTCCCAAAGACCAACCCAATCACGAACACACAACATGGGCAAAAGAAATTGCCGCAGAATATAGCAATCAAATTTCCAAAGCCGTCGCCGCTCGTAATCGACTAGAGCATGAAGAAGAAATCTCAATCGTCGCCACCTCCCCCAAAGGAAACATCATCGAAATAGTCAGCCCCAGCCAAGCCGACCCAGACGGTAAATCGCCAATATGGGACATGGCAAAAAAAGGCGAAAGCATAAATATTCAGATCGACCAAAACAAAGACTGGAAAACCAAAAGCATCTATCCCTACAAAGCCATTGCCATTATCGACGATGAAACCAAAGTCGATATCGGACTGATCTCCCCAGAAACGATCAAAAAACACGGAAAGATCCTAGAAGTTGGAAGAGTACTACCAAATTTAAAACTAGACTTCAACCTTGGTATATCAAGCAACGATGTCAAAGACATGTTTGCCACAGCCGAAAAATACCTAGAAGCGCAAAGCACCCTCATCCCCGAAACCGAACGTGAAAGCCGAGCCACCGCACTATGGCATAACAACAACCGCGCCATCTCCGCCAAGGTGTTTGCGGAAGTCGTCACCGACCGACTGCATGAATTACAAGTCGATAAACTAAAAATAATTGGATTGCAGTATGACAGTAACGAGCTAAAGGACAAACAATGGCAGCCCAACGAATCGATAAATTGCAGACTGGCAATCGAATCCAATCCCAACAGTCCGATTTTTGACAAACGGGCAATCCAAGTAAGAGAAGACGATCTCTGGAAAAACATAGGCGTACTCCATACTGACGCAGCCTACATGCCAATCGGCACGCAATTTACCGCCAACATAAGTTTTTCCGCCAGCAAAAAAGATGCAGACTTAGCGATCAATCCAAGCTCTATAAAAATGCCAGAAGTGTGGCATGGACTATCCCCCGAACGACTCAAGGAAGCCGTTAACCTCAATGAAATCGCGCCAAAATTAAAAGAAGCGATCGCCAAAGCCGCCGAAAACAAACCAACGATGACAGAATTTGCCGAAAAGCTCGCCGCCGAAAACGTGGGAATCAAAGTCCAAGTCCAACAAGGCGGTCGAATTAATGGGATTACCTATCTCTACGAAGGGCAAGCCGTTAAGGCAAGTTCGATCGAAATGTCGTGGAAGAATCTTTCCCTAATGGGAGTTAAGTACGATCCAGAGCGAGATCGAGAAGCGCTTACCGCCTCTATTCCCCAACCATTACCGCAATCAAAATTACCAGTAGAGCAGGAACCAGAGCGCTTGGAAATAAATGCTCAAACCAATATTAAACCGAATTCTCCAAGCCAAATTGAGAGTCAACTAAAGCCAGCCCCGTCAGAACAACCCGTGAAAATCACAGGTAAACCCGTCCAAATGGTTTACCCCCTGAAAATGCATGGAGAAACAAACCCATTGCCAGTAAATACTTGTATCGATGCAATGCGTGGACATGGCCGATGCCACACGACAAGGCGATACGAACCCTATGCCGCCTATGGATTTAAGGAAGGAGACATCGCGATCGCCCATGCAGGAGAGCAGAAAGTCGCCATGCGCGTGGGAAAGCAATATCAAATCTCACAGGAAATGCTGACTGACATTGAGTACCAGAAACAATGGACGAATATGGAAAAGCATGGAGCCAAGGAATTGCTCACCTTTCAAGGACACCGCAATACTTGGGGAATGCACTTTGAGCCATTGGGAGACTATATCGACGGCAAGATTGTCCCATTTCCATCCCTACAGAATGAATCCAACTCAATAGTTGCCATCCAAAAACTAGAAGAATGGAAACAGACCGCCCAGTATCTAGGTAAAAGTGAGAATTATATTAATCGCATCCAAGAGATTATAGAAGGAGAGAGCATATCCGAAAAAGCCAGCCTTGCCATGTCAAGAGATTCTGAGATGCTGGGTAAACACGTAGCATCGCAATGGCGAGAGATACTAGCAGTCAATAGCGATTATGTCGAACGACAAGACGGGAAACTCGTATTTGAACGCAAGGGTAATGAAGGCAAATACAGAGCAACTTGGGAACAGACCACAGACACCCTTACCTTGGAATCAAAAAACGTAATCGACGGAACTATCAAGTATTCCCCCTTACTCGTGCAACAAGGACTAGAAATTACCCAAACTCAAGTCAACGTTAAGGATGCAAAGAACGTCGATCTCGCGCTCAAAGTCATAGCTGAAAGCCAAAAGGAAAATCAGAAACAGAGATAATTACCCGAAATTAACCCAAAGCCAAAGTATTGGTAATGTTTTATTTCATATTTATTGAATCAAGCAACGCACCAACCAAAAAATATAAGCCAAAAGTTAAAGTGGATCGGCATTTAAAGCGAATGGGATGAGTTATGAGGTTGTATGATGATCGAAATAAGTGAGAAGCTTGCTCACCAATTGAGGTAAAACTATGATTCAACTCGAACAAGTTCATCAAGATATTGATACTTTGCCCGAAGAGGCTCAGAATTTGCTGGTTGATTTTATTCAATTTCTTAAGCATCGTTATTCGCAACCAAAGCCCGATCTGTCATTATTGCAAGCTGGAAAAACTTACCAAGTTGTGACACCTTTAAATTCACACAAAGCGGCGCAAACACTAGCAACATTATTAAAAGAAACTAAGCAAAAACAAAGCCATGATTGAGTCTCAGAGTTTTCCATTTTTAGAGGCAAAGGATATTTATGGTGATGTGGATGTAGTGCCAAACTTGCCTCTGACCTTGATTTATGGGCAAAACTCGATCGCTGTGTCTGGACTTTTAGATACTGGTGCTAGTGTTAATGTCTTGCCGTATTCAGTGGGGTGCGATCTGGGTGCTATTTGGGAAGAGCAAAATTTTTCTGTGCAATTAGCTGGCAATCTGGCAACAGTTGAGGCAAAGGGTTTAGTATTGTCTGCACAAATTGGTGATTTTCAGCCAGTAACCTTGGTGTTTGCATGGAGCCAAACAGATGATGTGCCAATCTTATTGGGGCGGATGAATTTTTTCCTAGAGTTTGATGTGTGTTTTTACAGATCGAGATCTCTGTTTGAATTGCGCCCGAAGTCGTCAATGGTATAAGTAGCAAGTTGCTACTTAATCCCCTAACTCAGTAAGCGCATATTTCACTTCTGAGAAATTCTTGATCATCATTTCTTCTTTTAAAAATTCCCCACTACGGCGATTAAATAATTTTCGCCAAATTTCATTCTCACGATAATTTTTACCGTCTTGCTGTAAGAACCGATGATTCTTTTCGACAATATGATAGGAATACATCCATTCTCGATCCGCATAGATTGCGCCATTTAAATGATCTTCCGTTAACCAAACTCTAATTTGAAAAGTGATATCAGTCGGATTATAAAATCGCAGATCTACATAATTATAAAAAACACTAGCTCCACTGCCAAACGGTAATACGCGCCGCTCGTCTGGGAATGGATCGAAGCTATGATGATGTCGTTCCACAACTTCTAGAGGGCTGTGCAAAGCCAACCAATAGAGCAGATTTGCTAATTGACAAAGCCCACCACCAATACCAGTTCTCACTTCACCCCGCGACAACTGTAGTCCTTCTACATATCCTTTCTCAGAAGTCGTTTTTCCTAATAACGTCCAAAACGAAAAAGTTTCATGGGGTTTGATTAAAATTCCATCGATAGTCTGACGAGCAATTTGTAAATTAATGACCTTACCTTCTTGCAAAGCTGGATCTGAAGTTCCCAGTTTTCGCCGCAGTAGAGATTTGTGGGATTTACACTTATGCAGAAGATTATCAGGCAATCGCTCACTGGCAAATCTTTTTATAGTCAACAAATCTGATGCGCGGCGAATAACTCGCTTTTGTTGGACGCGCAGATGATAGAAAACTGGATGAATTTGCGATAGTCTTGCCATCAAAAACCTCATGCTTAATTACAGCTAAATATAACTATTCAACGCATCTTTTTTTGTTAACGAGCCACCGCCACTGCGGCTAATTTTGAGCCATAAATACCAAAAATTATCATAGCTGAAGTTGGTTTGGAAAGTTTGCCAATACCTCTCAAAACAGAGCTTTTCTATCTCCTTCAATATCTTTGTCTTATTCTCCTAAGTCCTCCTGAATTTTTGCTAGGAGTTCTTCGCAGTCTTTGACTAAAGGAATGCCAAGTTCTTGGGAGAGGGTGAGGGCGGCTTGGCAATGGGTGAGGGCGAGTTGGGGTTGATTGGTTTGATAGGCAATTTCGGCAAGGGCTTTGAAGTTATAGGCGGTTATCTCTTTAAAGTTAATCTCTTGGGAAATAACTAAGGATTCTTGAATTTTGGTTTCTGCGTCGCTGTAGTTTTCTAACTTAATCAACGTCTCTCCGATATTGTGCAAAGAAATGGCGATACCAGATTGATTCCCGATCGCTTGATTAATTTCTAAGGATTGCTGGTGGTGGTTGATCGCTTCTTTATATTCTCCTAAGAAGCTATAACAAATGCCTAAACCACAAAAAGAAATGGCGATGCCCGACTGATTGCCGATCGTTTGACTAATTTCTAAAGATTGCTTGTAGTAGGCGATCGCTTTTTCATACTCTGCTAGTTCGGAATAACAATTGCCTAAATTATTGAAAGATCTAGCTATACCAGACTGCTTGCCGATCGCTTTGTCGATTTTTAAGGATTGCTGATGGTAGGAGATCGCTTTTTCATACTCTCCTAATGTTTTATAAAAACTGCCTAAATTACCTAAAGAAGCGGCGATGTTCGATTCATTGCCGATCAATTTATTAATTTCTAAGGATTGCTCAAGGTAGGAGATCGCTTTTTCATGCTCTCCAAGTGCGAAATAACAACTACCTAAATTACCTAAAGAAGCGGCAATGCCCGACTGCTTGCCGATCTCGTTGTCGATTTCTAAGGATTGCTGATGGTAGGAGATCGCTTTTTCATACTCTCCTAAGTAGTAATAACAAAGTCCTAAATTACTTAAAGATGTGGAGATGCTGTGCTGATTGCCGATCGCTTTGTTAATTTCTAAGGATTGCTGATGGTAGGAGATCGCTTTTTCATACTCTCCTAATGATTCACAACAAATACCTAGAGGGTTTAACGATTTGCGATAACAATCTTGTTCCCGTTGACTCCCTGCGACCACCTGCTCATATAACTGCACTTGCAGACGATAAAATCCTTGTAAATCCAAAAATTGATCAACCGATTTATTTTTCCCTTCTCCCCCTCGCTCCCCATTCAAAATATCAAAGGCTAACTGCCATTCTCTCAATTCCCCTGCATGGTGAAACGCCTCTAAATACGCCGTCAAATCCTCCAACGATTCCCACGGTGGCGCAGGTAAATGTGCCAAAAAATAATCCAACGCAGCCTGATGCGCCGATCTCAACAACTCAGAATCCGCTTGCTGTTGCACAAACGTCTGAATTAAGGTCAAAAACTCAAACCGTTGCTGTTCAGTCTGTTTCCCGTCCTCCCATTTGGGGGGAAACTCCTGCAACAACGACAAACGGGCTAAATACCGTAACTCTGCCTTCGTTGCCTCTGCCTCTAACCCCTGAGCCAAAGGCTCATCAAAGGCAATCCGCAACACCGACAACCGTTTTAACAATGTCCCTAACCGAGGGGATAAACGAGCCAAACTTACCGCCACCACTTCACCCACAGAGGTTTCCACATCACGGTGATACCCTTCCACCGTAAACAAATCTAACCCAAAATTTTCCGCCTCTGTCACACACACACCTTTCCCCAACTCCACCCTCATCCGACTCGATACTAGTTGCATCAAGAGGGGATGCCGATCCATTCGGTTGACAAAATGGGCTAATTCCTCGTACGTTCCCATTAATCCATAGTCTTCCGTCACCAAACGAATCGCATCGGCTTCTGCTAACCCCTTTAGGACTAACCAATGACAACGCAGTAGCAAATTGTCGCTAAACGTTGGCTGTTCCCGACTAGTGAGCAATAGCTTACTAGTGATTCCGTCATCTAACCATTTTTTCAAAAATTGACTATAAACCGACTCTCCTTCTGCTGTTACCACAGTTTCAAAATTGTCCAACACCAGCAAATAAAGCTTTTGTTTTAACCCCTCTACCATTGCGTAAATTAAATCATTCTCTGACCATGTTTCATCGTATTGTTCCCCGAAACCCAACCGCTCCAATAACCAACGCCCGAATTGCGGGAATCCGTAGGCTTGGTTAAAATTTACCCATAATACTTGCCAATCAGGGGTTAACTGCTCTTTGAACTTCACCGCTAGGGCTGATTTACCATAACCTCCCGCCGCTGTGATACCGATTAAGCATACTTCGTCATTGCTTAAGGCGGTTTGTAGCTCATTTATTTCATCCTGCCGTCCCTGCCACTTACGCACAGTGGGCGGGGCGGTTCTCAAGGTTGCGGCGATCGCAACAGGTTGAGAAGTTTGACGAGACTTAGTGAAATTCCATTCATTAGGATCGACAATCTCCGTGACCTCTACACCCAAAGCCTTACAAATCGCTAGGACGTAATCTCGATCGATGCCTTCACCCTTAAAAAATCGTCTTACCGTTCTCGGATCTACTGAAGCTTGAGAGTTCCAAGAAATGCGATCGGCAATGCCTTCATAGGTCAAACGGGTTCCATCCGCTTCGCCAGCCGCCTTAACCTCACGGAGTTTTTGCAGTCCCGCAACCGTTGCGGCGATCCCTCTATTGCGCTGTGTAGGCATGGCTCAACCAAGTTTTGCTGACTGTGTTGATTTAGTTTAACTCAATTCAAAGAGGACAGAAAAGGCAGTTAAAAAAAGTTTGCTATCTGCCTTAACTCGTCTGGAGGCTTAATGTCATTTTATCTATGCTGGTGTCAAATTTATGGAGAACTTCCCATGACTCGCCTACAACGCTTTGTTAAGTTCCTAATCATTGTCAACACATTACTGCATCTTTTCTCCTCCATCGGGTTAAAACTCGATTTAGTCCGCTCTTTTAAAGAATCTCCTCTCGCACCACCCAGTCAAACTTGCACCAAGTAACCCTAACCAAACAGATCGCTGACTTTTCTAGACAAGCAAAGATAATTTGCGAATTTACAAAAAGTCGGCGATCTTAACCTTATGCTTTTTAACTTTTCTTATGCCTGCCTACTTGGAGCGCTTACGCTTGAAGTCCGTGACGATTGACAAATTAGGAAAAACAATCTTATGGAAGTAGCAATAAGTTCACTAACAGGCAGGACACAAGCACAGGTATTCAGATCGAAATCACGCTGTCTGAAGACGACCAAACAGCACATCGACCTAGCCAAATCGATGAATGCAAAAGTCACCGATTTAACAGACGGCACAAAACTATTAACCTTCCGAGACGGCACAAAGAGAACAGTGCAGACCCAAGATTCGATATTGGATGCAGTGAGAGACAGCGTTCAAGAACTAGGCGCATATCTCAGCCAACACCCCGACCAAATCTCGAAGATTGGCACAGGCGTAGTGGAAATGCTGACCAGTGCCGAGTATTTCGCCAAAGCCGCCATGAATGAGTACACCACAGATCGGGCAAATTGTCGGCGAATTGTTGAGAATCATTTGGAAAGCCTTCATGAGAGCTTCCCCTATGTCTTCTCTAAAAAAAACGCAGCCAGACAATTGAACTAAAAATCAGTCTAGCGATCGCGCTCAAATTCGATTGGAATCGCAAAGATCGCTAGAAACATCCCCAGCAAAATTGAACAGCCTTAACCCCGATTAGGAAACCCATGAAAACTCAATCATTAATCGAGATCGCAACCGAAGCGATCGTCACAATCAGCCTCATCGCATTACTGGGATTAGTGACCGCACTAACCTACGCCCTACTATCGTTTCTAGGAACCGAACCCACCCCTCAATCACTGCTAACTTCTCATGTGTCAACATCTGAAGCCACAGTCAAGCATCTAACAGCCACAAACCCTCTACCAGCGACAAAAGTTGCTCTAATCTCAGCGAAAGCAGCCCCAAAATTAGAATCGGCTATCAAGGAAGTAAACCCCGAAATCATTGCCAAAATCGCTACCAAACCCCTCACGAAAATGACCGTTCAAGAACTAAGACCGTTAGCCAGAGAACGCAAAATCCCTAACTGGCGAAAACTGAAGAAGAAGGAACTGATCTTCCACTTAACCGCCTAATTTAAAAGCGCAAACCCATCAATGCAGATATCCATCAAAGAATGAGATCTGCATTGACAAACTTTAGCTCCAATAAGAACGCTAGCGCGTAAAGTCCGCGAACGATTGTCAACAGAAAAAATAAAGTCAGGAGACTAAAAACATGTCACGTCAACTAAGATTCGATACCCCAGAAGAACTTGCCACAAAAATCATTGACAAACTCAATCCAGAAGAACTGCGCGTAACCACCAGAGCCTTGATCGTCCATATCCACGAGCAGATTCCCGTCAAAGAACTAGAAAAGACAGTCGCCGCCAGCCATACAACCGTGGAAACAAGCCGCAAACCGAAAGCCAGTAAACCACAAGCACGTATACCAGAAACCATTGCACCACAAGCAAGCACAGACAAGATGTGGCTATACCGAGCCAAAAAGGGATGGGGATTGACCAACCTCACTATGCCAATCGAGCGAGTCGCCCAACGCCTGCAACAACACTACGGATGTGAGATCTTGGCAACCAAAGAAGGCAAAATCAACTTCCTGCCATCCAATCCTACAACCATTGACGAACTGCAAAATAAAGGATTTGTCGTTTATCGCCAAGACCTGAACAAGAAAGCAGCCTAACCCATCAACCCCATCAAACAACCAACAAAAGCACCTAGATCCATCGGATCTAGGTGCTAAATCACTTTGAGTGTATAAACAAATGCTAACGATCGCCAAGACCAACCTCGCCACAGGCGAGATCGTCGATAACGAAATCCAATTTCGGGACACCCTCCTCGAAGCCCTGCATCCAGACATCAAACTCAGCATCGGCAACATTTCCACCTACTTACAAAAGATCGCCAAAGCCGAAAGCATCGCTAAAACCAGCAAATCCGCCAGCAAGCGTAGTACCGCCATCAAAAGCATTGCACCCCTAAAGAAACAAGCGATCGCCGCCTTAACCAAAGGACTAGAGAAACACCAACTAGCAGGAGCATCAGGAGCCAGAAAACATGGAGACTTCTTCTTCAGCCAAGGACTCAACCCCTTTGCCACCTATTTCCCCAGCGCGATGGGACAAATTAACTACGGCTCGATCCTGATGACCGAATGCCTGAAAATCTACAGCATCGAACGAGTAAGCATCCTGATTGTCCAAGACAAAGAACATCGCACCGATGACTGTCACGGCAAAATCAGCCATGAATTTCTAAACCAACTGCGCCAAAGCGAGGATTTTGTCATCCCAGCCAACACACCATTCCAGTTTAGAGCAGGAATCGCCAATCAATGGGTTGCCAAAGGAACCTTGCAACTCAGCCTAAACTGTCCCAAAGGCATTGACCTAATCCTGCCCCTATCCTGCTTCAAAGGACACAAACCCAAACTAGGTATCCACAAACTCGCCAACCTGAAACTAGGAATCGTCAACTTCGCCCAAAAGCGCAGAGTCAAAACCTCCTACACCGTCTGGCAGTGGTTTAGCCCCCAAGCGATCGCCCAAGATGTCTTACCCACCACCCAACAGAAAGCCGAAACCCTAGTGTCCGCCCAATCAGACATCAAACAACTCTGCCAACTGGTGCAAACAGAGCAATGGGTGAAAACTGACGACCCAGAAGCCGAAACCAACGAAGAAGAAGCCGATGGCAAAATCCTGTCGGAAATCCTCAAACACGACATCCATGGACAACTGCTAGAACATCCTTATGTAGTGAGAAAGATCGAAGACCTAGTAAGAAGAAGGTGGTTAACCCTAGCCACCAGTGGTGGTATCAACTTCTCCAGCTTTATGGCACAGCCATACCCCGAACTAGGCGAACTCGAAATGTGCATACCCGAAATGCCCGAAGGCGAATATGTCGGATTTCGCTATCCCATCCGCGATCGCAATGACCTACAGATTTGGACAAACAAACATATCAAAGGCTTAAACCAACAGGGAACCATGTATGTCAACCCAGACATCGCCCGTGACTATTGCGGTATGGACTTTGATGGAGATACCTTTTGCGTGAAATCAGTCCAGAAATTACCAGAAATCGCCAAAGAAATCCGCCAGCACCATATCAAACCTACCACTTACAAACCCGACAAAGTGCCAGTGCAAGGCACATTAGCCGAAGTCGCTCTCAGATCCACTGAAAACCAAATCGGACTGATCACCTATTACCTAGCCACCGCATGGGCAACAGGCAACCATCAGTACATTGGAGGATTAGCCCAAGAAGTGCAAGTTGCCGTAGATCGGCTCAAATCCGACCTTAGCCACGACCAAGCCTTTTTAGATGAAGTCGGCAAAAGCCTACCAAAACTAGATTGGCTAATCGATCGCAAGCAGCAAGGAGTCTATGGCAGCTACTACGATCCTAAGCAGAGATGCAAAATGCAAGCTAGACCTATGCAGGCAAGTGGCGAATACCAAGACGCAATCTCATTCCTGATTCAAGCTGTAAACGACATCTGGCAACCTGTAGATTTGCACGAGCGCACCCTGCTCGAATTCCGCGAACTATTTAGCAAACCAAGCGAAACCCTCTACAAAAGAGCAATCGCCCGACGTGATGAATATACCAGCAAGATCCGAGAAGCGATGAAACTATCGAGTGAGAAAGAATCTCGCAAGAAAATCCTGAGAGCCGCAGTGCAATGGGCAAAGGGACTAGGCGATAAACTACGGCAGAAAAGCGAGAAAACGGCGCAAACTTGTGCCGCCGCCATGTGGCAAGCCAGTCACAACGGCGATCATGGCACTGCAAGCGTAGTCTTCAATATGTTCCTACCAGAGATCTGCGATCGGCTCCATGACAACCAACTGATGCGACTGCAAATAGTGGGAGCGCAGTATGGAGAACTTGCATCAACCAAATGGACAGGAAATGGAGAACACGCCTGCATCCCCATCCTTGTATCTCAACGCCAAGAAGATGGCAGATATCAAATTGAAGTCATTCGTAAAAGTAGGAAAAAGCCATACCTACTGGGACTCGTCGCCAAAGACTCCGCCAAAGTATTGGTGGGTGAATACACAGCCTCGCTGAAAACACAGCAAAAGACCATAGTTTGCGAACTGGTCGCTGCTTAAAGATCGAGGGATAAAAGGCAAAGGTAACGATTTTCAAATCAAATATCTGAAAAGGGACACGACAGCTTTAGTTGTGTCCTTTTTCCTTTTTTTATATCTAGGGCTAGCGCTCGATCTCAAGAACAAAAACTAGGAAAAAGCCAAAAATGTATCAACCTATATTTGAGATTACGCCCGAAATCGAACAGCATTTTGATAGCCCATTGCGAATAAAAGCCGAAGCAACCGTCGCCGCGCTCGCCCTATCGAAATCCATAACCAAGGCAACAGCAGAGCAACAGGTAGAACTCGCTAAAGCATCGGGATGGGGAACGCTTACCGATATCTGGGTGAAAACTAATCATCAAGGCAACACATGGCCCCATCGATGCCATGAAAAACTGAGTCAACTATTGACCCAAACCGAAATCCAATCTGCCAAATCAGCCACAGCAACTGCTTACCAAACCAGTTTTGAAGTAATCCGTGCCATGTGGGATATCCTCAGCGATATCGGCTTTACAGGTGGAGCGATCGTCGAACCAGCGTGTAACACCCTAGCGTTTATGGGATGTCAGCCCGCGCTTATGAGAGAGCGATCTCAATGGGTGGGTATAGAACTAGACACAATCTTTGCCCAAATCGCGAGATTGTTATATCCCGAAGCGCTGATTTACGCTCAAGGATTTGAGACAGTGAGCCTATCCGATAATAGTTTTGACCTAGCGATCGGTAATGTTCCCTTTGGCAGTTACAAACTCTACGATCCGCGTTATGCTCACCTGAATCTAAGCATCCACAACTATTTCCTTGCCAAATGTACAGATTTAGTGAGAGAAAATGGATTGATATGCTTGATTACCAGTTGTTTTACATTGGATTCAACAAGTACTAGCTTTCGGAAATATCTGGCGAGTAAGTTAGAGCTAGTGACTGCAATTAGATTGCCAGACATCGCTTTTAAGAGATTTGCCAACACGGAAGTAGTTGCTGATATTTTGATTTTCCGTAAACTTACAGAATCTGAACAGATGGCAACGAATCAGAAAAATTATAAATATCCTGCTTGGGTAAAGGTAGCTCCATCAGGAAAATATACAGACAATCAGGAGCCGATCTCGATCAACCAATGGTTTATGGAACCAGAGACAGCCTCGCGACAGACATAGATATTTATAACATCGAAATTACAGAGCGAGTCAATCCTATTAAGGCTGGACTCGCTTTTTAAATTGAGCACAATCCCATAACGGGTTAGCTACACGATTTGAGATAGAATCTTGCCGATTGATTACAGATTAATCGTCTAATGGAAAAGCTTACAGAATTTTTATTCGCTTAATAGCAGTGGTCATACAAAGTGCTGTTAAAGCTATAGACTAGATTAGAAAAAGATTTTCTAATTAGCTACATCTCTACGGAGGCAATTTCTCATGTCAGGAAATTTGAAAGGTAAAGTTGCCTTGGTAACGGGAGCATCACGGGGAATTGGTAAAGGTATTGCCATTGGTTTAGGTGAAGCAGGTGCGCTGGTTTATATCACTGGGCGCAGTGTGAATCAGACAAGTTCAACAGATTCTGTTTCGGGCAGTTTACTAGAAACTAAATCCGCCGTCGAAAAAGCAGGTGGGATATGTATTGCAGTTTCCGTTGATCATAGTGATGATGAGCAAATTAAATCTCTATTTGAGCAAATTGATCGCGAACAAAATGGACAATTAGATCTGTTGGTAAATAATGCTTATGGTGGCGTGCGATCGCTAATCTCTTCCAATGGTAAACCTTTTTGGGAATCAGATATAAGTCTTTGGGATGCTTGCAATCAAGTTGGTTTGCGAAGTCATTATATTGCAAGTCATTTTGCGGCGAAAATGATGACTCAACGCAAACAAGGCTTGATCGTGACGATTTCTTCTTGGGGTGGCTTAGCTCCTATCTTTGGAGTAGCCTATGGTACTGGTAAATCTGCTTGCGATCGCCTTGCGGCTGATATGGCAATCGAACTCAAGCCTTTTAATATTGCATCAATTTCACTTTGGCCGGGGATTGT
>Ga0209985_10002365_pt1 | contig 17141 bp, 16 predicted proteins | sample NOAtaG_FD_187305 | JGI IMG/M metagenome (GOLD analysis project Ga0209985, IMG submission 187305) | Freshwater lake microbial communities from Lake Erie, under a cyanobacterial bloom - NOAA_Erie_Diel6S_1000h metaG (SPAdes) (version 2) | ecosystem: Environmental > Aquatic > Freshwater > Lake ...
TCAAGCGATCCAGTGCGACCACTGGCTTCCGCAATATTCAAAGGCACCGATAGAGCCGCTCGCTTAAGCTGGTCACAGAGTTCCGCGTGACCTCGCGGCACAGTTGACAGCACCTGCGTAGAAAGGGCAAGAAGTGCTATCGACTTCTGATAGACCTCTAATTTTTCATGACTAAGTTGAGGTAGATGGTCCAAAGGCAAAGCCTCCAAGGCGACGATCATGATCAGGCCAAAGGCTAGGGCAAAGGCAACGCGAAAGCCAAGGACATCGGCAGGCAACGGCGAAAGATTCTGCTAGTCTCTGGTACTAAAGGATCGGCCTGGATGACGTTGGCGAAGCCAAACGTCAACAGGCCCTAGTGGAAATCCAGAAAGAAAGCTCAAAGATGCTAGATGGAGAAGGTTCGGAAATCCTGGCGACTCTTCTCAAGCTTGGAGGTTCCCCAGGAGGAGCTAGACCCAAGGTCACTGTCGGCATCAAGTTTCTACACCCGGATTCATGGACTGCTCGGGCCAATCTTGCACAAACACAGGGTTTCCATCCTTGGTTGATAAAATTCTATACGAAGGAGGATACGCCGGAAGCCTCGATCATCGAGTTTAATTATATGAGAGCTGCAGCTGAAGTGGGAATAATTGTCCCCGATTTCCATTTGTTTGAGACAAAAGGGCGAAGTTACTTCGGAACCAAGAGATTTGATGTCTCTGAAGCGGGTGAACGCTTCCATTTGCATTCAGCCGCGGGCATGCTTCATGCTGACTTTCGTCTACCTGCGCTCGACTACAGAGATTTGCTTAAGTTGGTCTCGCGATTGACTCGTGACCAAAACGAAGTGCGGAAAATGTATCAACTCTCGTTTTTTAACGCTGTATTTCACAATCGTGATGATCATGCTAAAAACTTTAGCTTTCTGATGGATCAGACCGGACAGTGGCGCATGTCCCCGGCTTACGATCTGACCTATTCGGAGGGTCCTGGTGGCGGGCACTCAACCTCTTACTTAGGCGAGGGGAAGAATATCAGCAAAGAACTATTGCTAAAACTTGGGAAGGAATTCAAAATTCCTCCAAAAGAAGCTCATGAGATGATCGAACGGACGAGGGAAAAAAAGGAAGATCTTGTGAAAGAGCTTCAAGCCCTGGGCCTATCCCATCACCCACTTAGGAAGTTCACCTTCTGATCGCATGACTTTGTGGCTTGCAAGAAAGTCCTTGCTTTGTTGCCCGATGCAACGCCACACTCGGCCCGCTTTTGCTGAATAAGTGCTTGAGATGGTGAAGACGGTGAGAATCCGTCGCTGTCCCGCAACTGTGAACTGACCTCGCTGAGCCAGATCCCACTTTTGCGCGTACAAGCCGAGGAGGTTCAAACATGCTCCGCATGTCATGCGCTGTGTTGTGCTCTCACGTTGTATACATCCCGGCCGTTTTTTCTGTCGAAACCATTGAAATCAAAAGCCTTCGCTATTCGTGGTTCGATGCCCAGCAAACCGCTAGTGAAGGTCATGTTGACCAGAAACATCTTTCTGAACGCTCTCTACTCCGCTCAGGAGAGCTCATGGAGACTGCAGCAGGGCTGATAGCAGCACAGATACCGACAGTCTCAGAAAATGAAGTCCCCCTTCACTGATCAGAGTCAAAATAAACAGCCAGTCCCGGTTCAGCAAGCCATGTCCACTTGCCAGAAGCCCACCTCGGATGGCGAATAATTCGAGCGTGGAACCTTGAGGCGACACGAATAGGAAAAGCTTGCTAAGGCCCAGCGACACAGGAACAAGCGGCAAGCTAAGCCCATTCATGCTAAGATCAAGAACAAGCGCCAGGACTGGAACCACAAGGCTTCCCATAGCCTTGCAAAACGCTACAACACAATAGACTTCGGTGATGTCGTGAGCGTTTAGTTGGGTTGAATGTCATCAGCAATGCGTTCAGAGAAACGCCAACCAAAAGTCGTACTGAACTCAAAACCAATAGGTCAAGTGCAGGGTCCCAAGTGGCGTCGCCTGCTCGCCGACTTCCTTGGTGAGGGTGTCATCCTCATAGATCGGCCATGGATTGGATTTCTGTACAACTTTGCCAGCGCCGCCCTGCAGGTCGAGACTCCAAGATTTAGCGAGTTGCCACTCATAGCCGATCAATCCCATCAGTTCGAGATCCCAACTCCGATAGTCTAACTTGGTCTTGACGGCATCCTCGAGGCGACCTTGGCCATAGGCTGCCATGAGCTCCACATGCCAAGCTTTGCCAAAATACTGGCGCAGGGCTAATGAGCCACTGGACTCCGAAAAGCGACCCTCAGTAGCGCGATCTTCGGGCAAGGACACTCCAAGACCGACGATGAGCTCCGTCCGGTAGTTCGCTTGATCGTGCAAAGCAAGGCGATACGCGAGACGATACTTCTTGCCTGGGTAGATAGGCCAAAGTACATTAATTCGCAACCCGTGGTCAGGCAAACGCTCGCTCGCCTGGAGTTCTGCAGCAAGGAATCCTAACGCGAGGACCGATAAGAGGATTTTCATAACGACTCCTTTCTAAAGAGGTTTTCTCATTGTACACGATATAGACCGTCCCAGGTAGATAGAGCGGGAGAAAGCAAGTCGTCCTAACGCGAGGACCAATAAGAGGATTTTCATAACGACTCCTTCCTGAAGAGGTTTCCTCATTGCATTCGATAGAGACTGTCCAAGCCATATAGAGCGGGAGAAACATGGTGTCGATCAGCAAGAGAAAACCTTGCGCCGCACGGGCGTAAAAAAGCTCCTAAGTGATTGAAAAAAAAATCCCGCGTATGCTCCTCTTTTGAGCAGAGGCGATCGCGACTATCAGGAGGCCTTGTTTGCTGCCATCCGTTCGGTGCGAGCGGGCTTGAACCTTCAAGTCATCGGCCAAGCGATTGCTACTGCTGTGGTTTCACGGAACTCCACATGGAATCGAGGCCCCAGATCACCCGACCAGAAAGATGTCCCGGCCCATCCATATGATGTCGCTGGCGTAGTCGAAGATCGTCCTTCATACACTGCGATCATGAAGGCAGCAAATTTTCCGCCTCCTGACGAGGCATGTCGACCGACGGCATCCACTCTTTATCAGACTCTTGCCGAGTCACTCGCAACATTCATGGATGAACGTGAACGCGAACTTTATCCTCGGGACCTGCACCTTCCAAACGATCGAATCATAGGCCGTCTGAAGCACCAGCAAATTGGGGTCGCTGGGGCTCGCTGCATCCTGGGGCTCTGGTTCGCCGTAGCAAGGGCTCCCCGACGGACCGAGACTTCGCGCAAGTCCTCCGCTCTTAGCGCGGCAGAAGACAGCCTGAAACCGCGAGATCAATGACGCCCTCAGCATTGCGACAGGAGTAGATCCAGGAAGTCTGCTGGGCGTAGCTGTAGCCTTTTTGGTAAACGACGCTGCCGTCTTCATTCACTTCACAGGGGTTATTGACCTCACACCTCCGGCCGGCGGTGTTGCCCGTGTTATTCACAGCCACGACCAGGCGCGTTCCACTGGCGAGAACGGGTGACCCTGAGGTGCCACCGATGGTATTGCAAGACGATGTGTAGCGGATGGAATCTACAAAACTCCAGCGTCCCTCTCGCAGCGTGGGCGCGATGGCCTCGACCGAGCACGAGTAACCGCGCTTCCAATAACCTGAGAGCACTTCGATCTCGGTGCCGAGTTCGGGACCTTCGCGGCTCAGGGTGAGGGCTTCGACATCAAATCGATCGCGAATCTCAGCGTAGGTCTCGCGCAACTGGTAGAGGATCATATCGGTTTTGGTCATGGTTGCGTAGAGGATCCGATCCGCACGGACAGTGCCGAGCTTTTGGGCTTCCGCTCCCAAGACATCGAAGCTTCGGCTTTGGCTCTGGTTCTGGATGACCCTGCCCGGATCGATCAGGCCAAAACAGTGCCCATTGCTCAGCACCATCGCTCTGTCCGCATCCTGGCTGTCATCGAAGCGCACGAGACTTCCGGAGCAGTTCGAAAGCGCGACAATTCCTCGAAAGTCATAGGCGGGTGTGACATCGGAGCTAATCTCCGCTCGGAGCGGCATGGGTAGACCAAACTCTGGCATAACAGGGGATGCAGCCAGCAACGAACTCGAACAGGCCATCACGCAGGGAATCCAAAGCAACAAGCTCTTCATGAACACCTCTCTTCGCACTTTTGGTAAACCTGACCTTATGGCTAACCAATGGTCGAGACTTCTGCAATGCAGCGAAATTGAAGCATGGCCACCTGAGGATGGCGCCTGCGAGACGGGATCGCCTGGTTCCTGAGTGCAGACCCTAAATGCGCTCATTTGGTGCCATTCATGCCCTTCGCTCGGCCATTATAAAAGATCTGTCAAAGTCTGGGATGAAGCGGCCACCAGCGCTTTCCTCTGCTTGTCAGGGGGGCGGTTCCGTCCGTGTGCGTCTGAGAGCAGAATAAGCCATAAAGATGGTTCTTGAGATAGGAGCTATCCATGACATCGTTTCCTCCCTACCCCCTAAAACCGCGCAGCCCCCTTGCCGCTCGGCTGCGTGCAGGCATCGCTTCGCTCTGTTTGTTTGCGCCCCTGGTGGTGGTCAATCTTCTTCAAGCCCTAGGCTTGTTCTGGAAGCCCTTTGCGCCATGAGCCTTCCGGCGATGGAACACCGCTCTCGCCCAAATCTACTGGTCGCGCATCGCTTGGGCTGTCGAGTCGGTTAACCGTGTGGATGTTACCTATACGAGTGTGCGGCTGCTGCAGCGCGAGAATGCCCTCCTGATCTGCAACCATCAGAGCGCGGTCGACACCGTGATGTTGCTGGCATGGGCAGAGAAGACTCGTCGGGTTGGAACCGTCCGTTTCTTTGTGAAGGACGTCCTCAAATACCTGCCTGGTCGAGCTTTGGGGATGTACCTCCTCGACGGCATCTTTCTCAAAAGGGACTGGCAGGGTGATAAAGACAAACTCCAGCGTACCTTCGCCCGTTACAAAGCCCAAATGATCCCTTCTGTCTGATGATATTCCCAGAGGGAACACGCATTCGCCTCGCCAAGCTCCTGGAGAGCCAAGAGCGTGCGATAGCCATAGGGCTCCCCCCGTGGTCGCATGTGCTACTCCCCTCAGTTGCTTGAAAAACCGCTTCGCCGCCTTCTTGTCACGTCGTTCGGTTACGGGAATATCAGCTCAATTCCATCTTGATCAACGGCTCGCCACATGTAGAAGTTCTTGCCATTTATCGATAGGGGAAAAAAAACCTGCTCGCTCCGTAATCTGCAATCTCATCAAGAGTTCGACCTAGTACATAATAGTCAAAACACTCCGGCTTCATGTTCGGCGCAATCAGTCGATCCACTGGCTTGTTTTGCAGGAACTCGGGCACCAGATAAAGCCGATGATTTGAGAAACCAAGACCCTTCGGAATCGTAGCGGGAGTGCACTGTCCATTGCTTACTTTTCGGCGAACATTGTAGCGGGGGCAGTCGACTTTTTTGAGTAGAGCAAGTTCGTGAGCTATTGCAAACATGATACCGAGATGATCCAAACTAACCGCTTCCAGTCCTGCTACCGAAGTGACGTCCATGCTTATGCCTCATTTGGAGTCTTCTTCCGCGATAACAGGAGGTTAGATTGCTGCATGATAATCGATATCGCTAGGATTTTTTTCGTGGGAACATCGCCTTCAGCGCACGCAATCATGTTTTCGATCGACCCGAGATACCACAGTTTCACCAGACGCGGTCTGACCTGAGCATGCGGTACAAGGCTCAGCCGGCGATCCTATCCTGCCCCTTTGGGTCTGTCGGGGGATCGGGAGCTTGGTTCCGACCTAGCCAGAGCCGACCTTTCTCAACCAGAAGCAAAAGGGAGGGGACCAACACCAGGGTGAAGAGGGTCGAGGAAACCGTCCCTCCCACGATCGTGATTCCCATACCCGTTCTCTGCGCTGATGCCTCATTGAGACCGATCGCGATCGGAATACAACCAGCGATCAACGCGAGACTGGTCATGAGGATAGGACGCAGGCGACGCACCGAAGATTCTATGATGGCCGTGACCGTCTCGGGATAACTCGAGATGATTCCTGACTTGAGCCGGTGGTTGGCGGTATCAATCAGGAGGATGGAGTTCTTAGTGGCGACTCCTAACAGAAGGAGCATACCGATCGTCGAGTAGATATTCAATCCATCATTGAGAGCATAGAGAGCAAATACACCCCCCGACATGGCCAGCGGAAGTGTGATGATGTTCAGGAAAGCCAGAAGGAAAGATTCATAGAGGCTCGAGAGGACAAGGAAGAGGAGGACTACTCCAAACATCATAGCCAGGCTCATACTTGTCGCCATTTCTTCAAAGCTCTCTGCATCTCCCTCATACAAACGATTGACACCGGGTACCTGGTTTTGTACCTCGGCGATCACTGTATCGACCTCCTCGATGATCTGAGCAATGTTTGCTCCTGGTACCATGTCAGCAATAATGCGTGTCGCATAAGAGCGATTCACTCTTTCGATTTTAGCAGGAGAACGAATTTTCGAGAACTCCGCAACCCGTCTGAGGTCGACAGGCGTCATGTTGATGTTAGGAACCAGTATCTCCTGCTTGCGCTCTAACCACAGTTGGCTGGGATCGTTGGTCTTTAACTTGATATCGTACTCATACCCACCGTCGCGCAGCTTGCCGACTTCGAGCCCCTCGATTCGTGCCCGCATCTCCATTCCGACGGTGTGTGGTGTGACTCCAAAACGCACCGCTTGGCTGTCTTTCAGTTGCACCTGCAGCTCCTGGATACCCGGTCTGAGCTCGAGCTCGGGGTCGATGAGTCCAGGGTGCTTTTTCACAAACTCATAGATCTTCGTCGCTACGCCTTCGAGCTCCTCAAGCTTCTTGGTTTGAATGACCAAGGTGAAAGGTCGGAACCCACCCCCCGTGATGTCATTTTGCAAAACCCGAACTTCGGTCCCCTGGGGCAGATCCTGGAGCTGTCCCAGTTGCTGACGCACTTGATCTCGAACCATGCTGGGCATAAGACCGGTCCGTTCCTTGGGTGGCTTCAGACGCACATAGATATCTGCCTCGTGTAGCTCTTGCATTGCATTACCGACAGTGACTAGGGTGTAGGCAACCACTGGATTCTTCGCGATGGCATCATCAACCTTGGCAGCTACAGCGGCTGTCGCCTCAAGATTTGTGCCCACGGGGAGTTGGACCCGAACGTTGAATTCGGGCGATTCATCTGCGGGTAAAAACGACGATGGAAGATGAACAATGGTGGTCGCTAAACCGATCGAAGCCAGACTCACGACTAAGATCGTGAGCAAGGGAAAGCGGGTCGAGCCTTTCAGGAAGGCTTCATAGAGCCTCTCGAGCCATGATTGAAAACGATCGAAGGCACGAACCAGAAAGCCTAGTAGCGAGCGGCCACCATGCTGAATTTTCCCCCCCCAGTAGGCTGATAGCATAGGAGCTACAGCCATCGCATCGAAGAGACTGATCAGCATGGCAAAGCATACGACCAAGCCAAATTCACGGAAAAACTGTCCGGTGACACCTTGAAGAAAGCCGACGGGACCAAACATTGCGATAATGGCAGCTGTCACAGCTACGACCGCCATGGCTACTTCATTCGCGCCCACGACAGCAGCTTCCTTCGCTGGCATGCCGCCTTCCATATGCTTGAAAATGTTTTCTCGGACGACAATAGCATCGTCCACGAGAAGACCCACGCAGAGCGAAAGGGCCAGCAGGGTCAGGATGTTAATCGAGAAGCCCGCAGCAGCCATCAGAACGAAGGCACCCAGCAGTGAGTTAGGAATGGCGAAGCCAGTAATGAGGGTGGAGCGCATTGAGCCAAGAAAGAAGTAGACGATGATAATCGTAAGGACCACACCGATGACGATCGATTCCCACACGTCGAAGACGTTGTCTCGGATCATTTTGCTGCCATCACGGACCAATACAATTTCAGGAGCCCCTGTCATGGCAGATTCCACATTGATCTTTTCGATTTCTTTTTTTACCGCATCAGCGACGGCGAGAGTGTTAGCCCCAGACTGCCGATAAACTTGGAGGACAACACCCTGTTCGCCCCCAAAGAAGGCTTTCGACTTCAGACGCTCTGAACTCTCTACGGCCCTGCCGAGATCCCGGACTCGAATGGAGGTTTCGCCGTTTCCGAAGGTCACAACTTTTCTATCGATATCTTCGAGGCTCGTGTATTGACCGACAGAACGGAGTCCGATCTCTTCAGAGCCACTTTGGAGGGATCCAGCGGGTATGTTTTTACCGCCCATTTCGAGGCTGTTGGCGATCTGCAATAAGGGGATTCGATACTGTGAAATTTTTTCGGGATCGATCACGATATCAATCTGCCGACGTTGTCCTCCCAGAATGTCGATACGACCAACCTTGGGGATGCGAGCGAAGAATGGTTTGAGTTCTTGCTCGGCCCAGGTTGTCAGCTGGATCCGATCCTTCGTTTTCGAACGCAGGAAAACGGTGATAACAGGTTGGTTCGAAGGATTGAACCTCTCAATGACGGGTGTCTCAGCTTCCCGCGGGAACTTGCTTGCAGCCAGCGCCACTCGATCGCGGACCCTTTGCTCGACCGAGTCCATGTTAATACCTGTGCGGAACTCGACCCAAACCAGCGAGAGCGAGTCTTGACTATTCGCTGCGGTTTTTTTGACTCCTTCGATGGTTGAGAGTTCATCTTCGAGATGTTTCGAGATGGCTAGTTCCACCTCTCGGGGGCCAGCGCCGGGATAAAGAGTCGTGATGGAGATGAAGGGAACGTTGGTCTCAGGAAACAAGCTGACGGGCAGCTTGAATAGACTGTAAGCACCCGTGAAAAGCATCAGCAGAACGATACTGGCAATGAAAACCGGTCGTCGAACCGAAAGCGCGGGTATGCTCATGGTGCTACCTCGTAAAGTTTGAGTTGGGTGAGAAGTTCCAGTCGTTGGGAGCGGAGAGTGATCAGTTGCTCACGTGATTCGGTTAACTCCTGCTCGGCTTGGATGAGATCGAAGGTCGTTGCTCGTCCCCGCTGCTGACGGGCACGCTCCAGCCGGAGACGTTCGTCCTGCTGACTGATGAGTTTATTGAGGATCCGTTGGTGATCAAATAAGCGATTGATCTGTTCCATGATTTGCCGACGGTCACGTTCGGCCTCGATCTGGGCTCGCGCCAACTCGAGGACTCGGGCTTCGACCTGGGCTTGGCGACCTTCTGTCGCGCGGCGAGCCACTGCGCGATCGAGGGGCATGCTGAACACCAGGCCAATCGCAGAGCTTGAGCACTTCCAGGGGTCGTCACAACGGGCTGTATCGTTTTGATCTGAGACCTTGGTAAAGGCATGATATTGAGCCCGGAAGGAGAGGTCTGGCCGATACGCCTCTCTCTCCAGGGCCAATTGCGCCCGTTCAGCGTCGACCTGGTTTTGTCTTCCTTTGAGATCGAGTCTTTGGCTCAGATTGCGCGGCATAGTGATGCTTGATTCCAAGCGATTCAGGGTCTCCAAACGTGGTAAGGCAAAGGGCGTTTTTTCTTCGATCGCGGCATAGAACTGCATCTTGGTCGTTTCAAGTTGCAGGCGACGGGATTCTAGTCCCAAGCGGCGAGCTTCGAGGGCTACTTGGACCTGCGCTAGGTGGACGGCTTCCAGCAAGCGATCTTTGACCTGACCTGAGACCCAAGTGACCAGGGTTTCACCTTGGCGAAGCAGTTCCTGGTGAACGGCAAGATGTTCCTGGGCTTGAACGAGTCGGATGTAAAGGACCTGCGCTTCCGCGCGTAGTCGGGCCTTGTCAAAGTTTGCCAGATTCTTCTGACCCTCAGCCGAGGCTTGGAGCGCTTCACGCTGCAGGCGCACCTGCAGTCCCAAACCGTTTTTGATGAGAGGAAGTTCAAGTTCAACTGCAGCCCCTCGGTTTTCGATATCCATCGAGGGATCCTGCATGGCAACTGCGCCTGAGATACCTTGGTAGTCGCTGATCACGTACACGCGATTCTGCAGGCCGAAGGACCATTGCTGTTGGAGGCCAAGCTTGACGGTTCTCGCGCGACGCGTAGTACCGTTAAACTGTGGGGTCAAAAGAGGGCGTTTGTCCTCGGCGATTGTGACGTCGGAAAACAACGCAGGGTCGGTCAGGATCTCGGCGTCTGCCTGAGCTGCAGCCGTTGCTTCCTCACTTTTGCTTAACGAGCGAAAACCACTGTTTTGTCGTTCGATCTTTTGCAGATAGGTACTCAGAGGGAGCTCGTTTTGAGCCCAAAGAGGTTTCTCGAGAATCAGAGCTAGAAACAAGATCCAAAGGCTGCGATGCATGATATCCAGACTCCTTCATCGATGCAAAAGCGGTGCAAGGGACTTTTTCTGCGACGACGATTTTCGGGGTCAGCATGACAACGAAAGTGCCTGTCTTCTCACAGGTTACATTTCATCTTGACTCTTAGGACCAAACAATTTCCCCGCATCTTATCCCTCGTATCGGAGGAAGACCTGCTTTCTTGATCAGTTCGTTCGACCTATGACTGGAGAGCATGCGAAGGAGGGATCAAGCCTTGAAGGTGTTCTTTGATTCTGGATAGGATGTATTGGGCGGTCTAGCGCGTCGTCGGAGACGAGGATTGAAGCCTGCATGTCGCGGTCACCATGCCCCAGGGAAGATTGGACAGAAACTTTTTCTCGGATGTATAGGTGAAGGATCGTCCGTCGGGATGGAAGGCGATCGCTTCGATCTGGGGGAGAGGAGGTACTTTGATCGACTGGAGCCAGGGGAATCCCGGCATATGCGGATCTGACTTAAACCCTGGAGCAGTGTGGGCGCTAAACTGTAGAACCCCACGCCAGGAAATCAGAAGCAGACGTTGACCATCTGGGCTGAATGCAGCACCGGAGATGGGCCCGTGAGGTAAGCTGGCGACGACTTCCGCTATGGCTGGGGTCTTTCGAGTCCAGGCGAGCTGCGGTATCCGGAAGACTTGGCTTTGCCGATCTTTCTTAGTAAAGAGGAAGACATCTCCAGTCGTGGGGTGAACCGCTTGTGCTTCGACATCGACAGAACCATCTGGATACGTGACATCCAAGGTTTCTGCGCTGGTGAGAGCTTGGTCCAGCGCGTCTTCCGGAAAGCGGTGAATGCGAACGCGACTGCGCAATCGGAAATTATCACCGGTGTCTGCAACATAGAGGCAACTGCGACTCATGTCAGCACAGGGCCCAAGGCTCAGGTCTTCGGTGTCGACTGTGCCCTTAGCGAAGGGGAATCGTCGTTGCAAATGGCCCTTAGCATCTGTAACGAGGATTTCGGCTGCGTGGCCTGAATCATTCACATGATAAAAGCGATCAGCAAACTGACGACTGATCACAAGCCCGCTCATTTCCTCTAATGCCTCGTCGACTGCATGCAGATGGCTGAAGGTCCAAGCGCAAGATATTCCAGGAGCTGCTTGCAATTCTGCAGCAAAACAGAGAACCAAAGCTCCCATCCATGCCATCAAAAGACTCGACATCTGATCTCCATGCGCTTCTAACCGTCAAGAGCTGTACTTGTGGACATGGTGCTGCATGCCTCGTAGAGAGTCCTCGCGGCCCTGCCTATGTCTGCTCAAAATCGAAGACGATTGAAGATAAATCCCGGTAAGAGCTTGATCACCAGCATGATCCACCGCCAGAACCATGGCGTGTAGAGTACACTTCGACCTTGATCGACGGCGCGCACGATATCGCGAGCGACGGTCTGCGGACTGGCCATCAGAGGGCCCTGGGGTAAATGGGCTGTCATCGCTGTAGCAACCATACCGGGTTTAATGGTCAGGACCTGGACCCCATATGTTTGCAAGTCAGCCTTAAGTCCTGAACAGTAAGCCGTCAAAGCTGCTTTACTGCTACCATAGACGTAGTTACTGGCACGCCCCCGATCCCCCGCAACACTTGACAGCACGGCTATGCAACCTCCGCGCTGCTCTTGAAACCGCGGCCGAAACATATTGATCACTTGCACGGGTGCACTCACATTCAATTCGTACAAGCGACGGCAGAGATGATGATCGTGCACCAACTTCTGCTGATCGCCGAGTATGCCAAAGGCAAGTAAAAGAACATCGATATGCATCCAGCGCTGGAGGATATGCAGACAAGCTTCCTCGACTTGCTTTTCACTCGATAAGTCGGCTACCTGGATCTCGACGTGTGTGGCACCCCTGGCCCGAAGATCATGGGCTAAATCGCTAAGTTTTTGTGCGTCACGGGCTACAAGGTAAAGCCGCGAACCCTGGGCGGCCCACCTTTGAGCTGCAGCCATGGCAATCCCCGAACTTGCTCCCATGATAACGATCGACTCGACTCGTGCTGGATTCATGAACTGCTCACGCGTTTCCAGAAGGCTGATTGGAACTTCGGATCGATATGTCGTTTCAATTCCTGCCATTGTGGGTAACCAGCTTGAAAGGTTTGCGCGCTCATCAAAGCATCCTTGGCGGGATACAGTCGCCCTCCCGCCTCGATCACCATGCGATCGAGCGTTCGAAAGAGCTGCTGAGACCGACTGCCTAGCTGGCAGAAATCCAGGGTCAAGGTGTATCCTTCGCGCGGAAAAGACAAGAGACCAGGAGAGGGGAGATCTCCGAACTTTTTGATGACTGCCAAAAAAGATCCCTGACCGGATGCGGCAATGACATCGAAGAGCTGCCTCAATTCATCCTTGCGATCGGGGGGAAGAACGCATTGATACTGCAGAAGACCGCGTTTACCGTAAAGGCGGTTCCAGTGCAGGATCATATCGAGGGGATAAAAAAATGGATCGAGAGCGGTCCGGGACGTCACGTACCTGCGACGTTGTTTGTGGTAGTAAATTTCGTTAAAGATACGGATGGACCATGGATTGAGTAACCACCCAGGAGCATCGCAGGGAACGCTCACCTTCCATTGACTCTGGGCCGCATACTCAGGAGCGGGATGACCTTCTTTCGCATGATTGCCCCGTAGAAACAAGCCGCGGCCTCGCCGCGCGCCCTTTGCCATGCAGTCGATCCACGATACGGTGTACTCGAACTGTTCTGCCGAATCATCCTCGAGACTGAAAAAATCTTCGAGGTCATGGGTTTTGATACTTTCCATATCAATCAAAGCCGAACGAATAGGTATGAGTTCGAGCGTGGCCCAGGTGATGACACCTGTGAGCCCGAGACCACCGATCGTAGCCCGAAAGAGTTCCGTCTCCTGGCTCGGGCTGCACACGCGTGCTTCCCCGTCGGAACGCAAGAGTTCTAGCTCGCGAATATGGCGACCTATCGTACCGCGCTTGTGGTGATTTTTGCCGTGAACATCATTGGCGATGGCCCCGCCCAGGGTGACGAACTTGGTGCCTGGAGTCACCGGTACAAACCAACCCCGGGGCACGACGATATCCAAAAGTTCTGCAAAACTGATCCCAGCCTCGCAAGAGATGACACCTTGGTCGGTGTCGAACCATCGAAGCTTTTGCATCGGAGACATCAGAAGCAGTTGACCCTGTTCGATGAGGCAGCTATCCCCATAACTGCGACCGAGTCCATGCGCCAAGAGGGGGCCGTCTACCCGTCGGATCAACTCGGGAAGTTCGTGACGCCAGAATATGGGAATGGATGCTGTTTCCTGCCCTTTGAGGCGGCCCCAGGATGTTGCGACCAAGGATCTGATCTCCTTCCCTACTCAGAAAAGAGCTAGCTTTCTGCTATGATGCGGGACCTTGTCAAAAGAATCAAGCGGTGAGACAAAACCTGAAGGAAGGGCAGGATGGACGCGGTGTCAAAGAACGGCGCGAATGTCAGGGGGCAGGGACTCACGACGATCTCGGTCCGCAACGATGGTTTCCATCAGCCTATCGACAGCCAGCATAAAGCTCATCGACCCACGAATGGCGCGCCTAGTGACATCAGGAAGTTCGTCAAGCGGAGGTTTCGGCTCCGTCGAGACTTCGAGAGTAAGTGCGTAGATGCCATGTCGCATGTAGGCGTAATCTATAAACTCTCCGTAAGTCTTGTAGTCATAGTAAGACTGTGTGTAACGAGGCATCCCCATACTGCGGGCGACCGCTTCACCGATCGACTTGAAAATAGGGTCGTGTTGGCTTAGTTGGGGCGTGTGACACCATGGCCAAAGCACAGCTTCCAGACCCGAGTGGACGGTAGCCGCCGCCACAATCGTCTCCCTCTGAAGGAGCTTACGCACGAGACGGGTCTCCACCAGTCGAAAGGCCGGCTTGTCTTTTTTGCCAGGACTTGGGTAATCCCGATTTGGGTCGATGCCCCGCGAGTCGGTGCGAAGACCAAGCGCGTGGCCGTCTGGATTGACCAGCGGTTGCAGAATAATGCGGTAGCGTCTGAGAAGACGATCGACCTCATCTTGGTCGCGATTATCAATCAGGTGCTTGATCAGAGCTAACACGGCCTCCGTCGATGCTTTCTCGTTGCCGTGGTGGGTGCCGTTAAAGTACAGGGCTGGGGTATCTTTCGACCAGCTTTTCGACAGTGTCAGCAATGCGATTTCCCGCCCTTGCTGGGAGCGACCCAGGACTTCGAATCGAGCCAGTCCGGGAAACTGCTGGGCTTGCTCACGCAGGAACGTCGCAATTTCCCTTTGGTCGTGATAGCGCTGAAATTGCAGCGCGAGGGCTGAATCCAGCGTCAAACACCAAAGGAAGCAAATCCTGACGATGACTGTGCCTATGAATCGCATGGGAAACGCGTGTCCTGCTGACCTGAGTTAGGCTGAATTCTATCCAGCGAGCTGCTCTCTGTCAATTGACAAAGGTGTCGAATCCAAGTTCAGCCAAGGCTTTGCTTGATTGATCGAGCGCTAGTTTCCCAACCTAGAATCTTCTTGTTTGACAAAGACGACTCGATGTTCGAAACAAGGAATACGTAAACATGCTAAGCCCTGAAGACCAGGCAGATTTCCCGGGGGGTTCCCATGGTGCTCTCGTATCGCATTCGCGAGGCTGCGCTCGACGACAATCAACGATTGATCGAGCTTGTGCGACGCTGTCCCATCAAAGGGTCCGTGCAGGTGATCCTCGATCGGCATCCGGATTATTTTGCTATGACTCGCATGCAGGGCGATCGCTCCTACATCTACGTTGCAGAAAACATGCAGGGCGAGCTGGTTGGCAGTGTCGCCTTCGTGGAACGGACTGAGTATCAAGCCCAACAAGCCTTCAAGGTCCTGCGCTTTAGCGATCTCCGTACCGATCCTGCCTATCGCCGAACCCGAATTGCTGCCAAGTTTATTGAGATTTATCGTCAAAAGTTGCTTGAGGAGGGCTACCATTACGGGATGGCAGAAATTTTGGAGGGTAACGTTGCTCCGGTGAAGGCGCAGCGCCTATTGGGCGAAGGAATTAACGTTGTACCCCGCGGTGCGATGGATCTGTACCAACTCCTGCCGCTCTGGCCTTACCGCAGCAGTCAACATTATCGGACCCGAACGGCCACCCCCGAAGATGTGCCACGAATTGCCGATCTTTTGCAGCAGTGCTATCGCCACGTCAGCGGAATTCCACCCTTCACCGTCGAATGGCTGGAGCGAGCCACCCAGCAGCACGCCTCTTTTGGAGTTGGGGACATTTGGCTCGCAGAAAACCAGACTGGAGAACTTTTGGCTTGTGTCGCCACCTGGGATCAAAAAGGCTTGAGGAAGACGATCGCGACTCGCTTTAGCCGTAGCATGCGTATCGTCGTTCGCATCTTGGCTCTGCTGGGTCTCGTCTGGCGACTACCGCCCACTCCGGTCGAAGGAGAGCCCTTGCGCTATTTATACCTGCGCTGGCCTGCATCCCGACCGGGTCAGGGACCTGCTTTGAATGCCTTGATCAAGCGGGTGATGCGAGAGGTTCGATCGCGCGGCGAGCATCAATTCGTTGCTGTCGGCTTTCATGAAAAGGATAGGTTACGAACCTGCCTTCGTGGTATCGTTAGAATCAAAAGCCGAATACATCTCTACATGCATCAAGTCAAGTCGACATGCTCAGTGCTGCCAGCAGGAGGAGATCCCCTCCCGTTCGTCGACCCTGGCCTGATTTAGGCCTTCGCCTTCCGGGTTTTCCACTCCGGTCGAGCCCAGCATGCTCTGAGGCTAGGTGAAGGAAGGGAGAATCCAGTCCATGCAGCGCGTTCTCTTAACTGCGGGTCGTTTGCCAGTAGCTTTGGAATTGGCGCGAGCTTTGCATCGACGCGGTTTGACCGTGTTCGCTGCAGATAGCTATCAGCGCTTTGTGTGTCAGGCTTCCAACGCCGTCACTCGCTGTTTTCATGTGCCGGCACCTCGGGAGCATCCGTTAGCCTTTCGCGAGTGCATTCTCGACATCATCCGCCGTGAGAGAGTTGATGTCGTCGTGCCCTGCGGGGAGGAAGTGCTTTACCTGGCGACCGCTCGTGAGCGCCTGGCCCGAGTAGCTGAACCCTTTTTTCCCGATCAAGATCTTCTCCTGACACTGCATCATAAGTTGCGGTTCAATGAACTTTGCATGAGGCTCGGCCTCAGCGTCCCAGCTTCAGCAGCCTACACCGGGCAAAGTGTTTTGCCAGAATTTGCACAAAAGGATTATGTACTGAAACGGGCCTACTCGCGTGCGGGCGTGCGCGTGCATTTTGCTCCAGGGGGGACACGACCCGAGCGCTATCTCTTGCCAAAAGATGGGTCCTGGCTCATGCAAGAACGGATGTTTGGTCGAACCGTCTGCTCGTTTTCTCTTGTTCGTCAGGGTCAGGTCCTACGTACCTACCTTTATCAACCAGGCGCTCAGTTGGGGTCGATCAGCGTCATCTTTTGTCACACTCAATCACCACGCATAGAGGCCTGGATAGAGCGCCTTGCAAAAGCAACAGGCTTTCACGGATTTCTCTCACTGGACTTTATCGAAAATGATCGGGATGTCTTTGCTGTCGAATGCAACCCACGTGTGACAAGTGGTGTCCATCTCGCCGATCCGGCTGCAATGGTTGATGCCATTGTAGGCCGACCCTTAAGCGCGCAGGAGCAAGCGCGCCCCCCGGCTCAAGTTACCTTAGCCGTTCTCAGTGCCCTGCCGCAGATTCTACGGGAACCACAGCGGTGGCAGAGATTGCTCCACTTCCTACAAGCTCGTGATGTGATCTGGGATGCTCATGATCCTTGGCCCGTAGCC
>Ga0209985_10002373_pt1 | contig 17098 bp, 12 predicted proteins | sample NOAtaG_FD_187305 | JGI IMG/M metagenome (GOLD analysis project Ga0209985, IMG submission 187305) | Freshwater lake microbial communities from Lake Erie, under a cyanobacterial bloom - NOAA_Erie_Diel6S_1000h metaG (SPAdes) (version 2) | ecosystem: Environmental > Aquatic > Freshwater > Lake ...
GTTGGCAGGAGCGGCTCGATCAGCTTCCACTGGGCGTCGGAGAGATCGCCCCGTCCCTGCTTGCGTCCTGTCGCGCCCATCGCTGGCCTCCTTGCCGGAAGCCACAGTGTGACGACTGCTTCACGAAAGCGCAACCTAACCCGCGCCGTACAAACGATCCGTCAGACAGGACCTAGACGGTATCGGATCGTCGCCAAGACGTTGTCAATCGTTGCTGCGTCGTCACTTGAACTGCTTGTCATGTGCGAAGCTCACTTTGCAGGGTGGAGCCCAGACAGACACGCGACCCTGTGTTCACTCAGGCCGCCGCCTCCAAAGATCCTCCATCTGGATGCTGAAGAAGCCGGCGACTCTTCGCGTCGTTCAATCTCGGTGTGAATGAGTTGAGCCCTCAGCAGTCCGCTTTGCCAGCCTCGGGTCCAATACGGATCGTCTTTGCGTTGTGCTACCTTGGGCGCAGCAGACACGAGCCAGTCGGCAAGTCTCGCACGGGCGACACGGAGTTCTTCAAGCGAAGCATCGCGCATCTGTTTAACGATGTACTGAACGAGCAGCTCTCGCTCTTCGAATGAGATCGTCTTGGGCGTGTCATTGAGGATGTGGATGAATTGGGCCCACTGTTCAGTCACTCGTCACCGGTCCTTTTGAGGTGATGTGCGCGGCATCAGTTCGAACAAGTGCATCCGCAGGCTCTGACGCGGGGCTGGGAGTGCCTGATGTGCGTCACATGAACCTGCCGCCCGTGGATTATACGTGTAATCTGTGGTCGTCTACTGGCCAACGGGAGCGCGGCACCGGTTCCGTTCCATCGACTCCACGGGCACTGGCATGGAGTCGGTGCGGCTGGTCTGTGGTCCGTCTGGCCTCTCGGCTCCGGGGTGTGAGCCCGACAACGAGCCTCGAGTCGCCAGCCCCGCCACCCGTCACCGACGTTTCCACCCCCTCCCCCCGCACGCAGTGCGCACGAGCGTTGCCGGCGGCGCGGCGAGGCTTTGCGAGCAAGCCGCCGGAGATGAGGAGCCACACGCCCCTTCGCGCGTTTCTTTCCGCCCGGCTGAGGGCGGACGAGCCGTGTGCGCGGGCGGGGGCGTCCGCCCTCAGACGGGCGGGGGAGAGGAAGGGGACGAGAGAAGTGGCCGTGTTCCGGTGGCTTGCAAGGGCCGTCCGAGCACGGCCCTTGCCGCGCCGCCGGCAACGGTCGTGCGCCCGAAGCGGGCGGGGTGGCTGGGGCGATGCGGGCGGGGAAGGCGGGGCGGGGAGGGGTGCTGACCGGGGCGTGCGCGGGGGAGGGTCGGCGGCTTTGGGGGTCCGTGCGGCCGCGACACCGGGCCGGACGGCGGCTCCGGCACCGCCGCAAATGTCTTCTGCGGGCCAGCAGAACACTTCTGCGTCGATGCAGAAGGCTTCTGCATCGCGCGCGGAGACTTCTGCGTCGATGCAGAACCTTTCTGCATCGATGCAAAACACTTCTGCATCGATGCAGAACCTTTCTGCGTCGATGCAGAACACTTCTGCATCGATGCAGAACACATTTGCATCGACGCAAATGTCTCCGTACGCGGCTCCCGAAAATGCCGATGTTCGGCGAACGTGGCGGGAAGAAGCGGCTAAATGCGGCGAACGCGCATCGAAACGCCGCGAAAAGTCACAGTTCAAATGAGGAAACGTTCAATGCGGAAGGGGCGGCGGCGGGGTCGGGTTTCGATAGGTTTGGGCGGGGACAGGCGGGGACGGGGCGGGGACGGGGCGGGGACGGGCGGGGGGGCGGGGCATGGCGGGCATGGGGCGATTTCCTGCCCGGGGGGTGCAAGAAAAATCTCGCCCCGAGCACTCGCGCCGGTCGATGCACCATCATCGGCGTACGCGTCCGGCCGTGCCCGGAACGCTCCCCGCGTGTTCGCCATCGCAGATGATCGCCCGCGATGCGGTCGCTTCCCTCGACCCTCCCGCCTCCCCCGACCTCCCCGCTGGGCAGATGAAAGGCGCACACACCCGATGCACGCCACCAATCACGATCACAGTCCAGGAAACAGTCCCAGTCCCAGTCCCGGTCACAGTCACAGCCACGTTCAGAACGCCGTCCCGCACAACGTTCACGCACCCCTGACCCACGCACCCCTGACCCACGCACCCCTGGCCCACGCACCCCTGACCCACGAGAACACCATGTCCGACCCGCACACCACCATCATCGCTCCCGACACCCTCATCCGCGGCGAACTGATCTTCCAGAACGCCGCCATCGTCCTGGGCAAGGTCGAGGGCAAGATCATCTCCCAGGGCCAGCTCCAGCTCGGCCAGGGCTCCGAGTGCAAGGCCGGCGTGCAGGCCGGGACGCTCATCATCGACGGCACCGTCGAGGGTGATGTCGTCGCCACCGAGCGCCTGGAGCTCAACACCACGGCCCAGATCAAGGGCGATGTCGTCGCGGCCAAGCTCATCGTCGCCGAGGGCGCCAGCTTCAGCGGCCACTGCCTGGTCGGGCCCGATGCCGTCAAGCGCGCCACCCAGGGCCAGGTCCCCGTGGTCAGCACCGACAACAAGGTCCGCACCACCGCCAAGAACGCCCCCGCCGTCACCATCGCCCAGAACGGCGAACTGGAGAACTCGCTGGCCGGCCTTGAGAGCAAGCTCGCCGGGTTCAGCCGCGCCCGCAACGGCTCGGCGGCCCAGGCCGGCGTCGAGTAATCACGGATTCTTCCCGGCGGATGTTCATCCGCCGCGTGTCCGAAACGGACACTCCTTCTCTCCGCGTCGCCGATGCGACGACACGCGTCGGCGACGTTTTGACCGATGGCAGCGCGGGGGCCGGGGGGGCCGGGGGGGCCGGGGGGGGCCGGGAGTAGGCCGGGCGGCCGGCGGGGCCGGGGTGCCGGCCGCGGCGGAAGGACCACACCGTGAACTGGCGCAGCGTCTTTGCCATCTCGCCGACCACGCGTCCCGCCGAGACCGGCGGCGATGCGCCCGCGCCCGCATCGGCAGGGCGGATGCGCTCGGTCGCGTGCGTGCACTGCTTCGTGCCCTTTAGCGTCCCCGGCCGCGCGATGGTCCTGACCTGCCCCGCCTGCTACAAGCGCGTGCAGGTCGCCGATGTGGCCATCGACCGCGATGAACGCTTCGCCAGCATCGAGAGCGGCGGCACCATCACCATCGGGCCCGGCGCGCGCGTCGTCGCCGACCGGGTCGCGGCGGGCGGGCTGCTGCGGATCGATGGCCACCTTCAGGCCCGCGATGTGATCGCCGGACGCGTGGAACTCGGCCCCGGCGCGGGCTTCGCCGGCAACCTCCGCGCCGGGAGCATCGGCATCAGCCCCGGGGCGACGATCGAGGGCGGGGCCTTCCGCGTGGACAAGTCCCTGGCCCCCAGCGCGCCGCTGGATGCGATGCCCGGGGGGCAGGGAATGGCGGCGGGAGTGGCGGCGGGAGTGGCGGGGGGAGTGGCGGGGGCGGGAGGAGCGGGAACTGAAGAAAGCCCCGCGGCGACCGGCGTCGGCAATGCCTCGGGCCCGGCCACCCCGCGGCCGATCGTGCTGCCGACGACCCCGGACCGTGCGCCGATGATCCCCGCGCCCCGGCCGATCCCCATGCCCGCCTCGGCCGAGCCCGCCCATCCGCCGGGGGTCGTCGCCCGCGGCAAGCCGCGACAGAGCATTGTTGCGGTCCGCGCGTGGATGCGGACCGATACCAAGCGGTAGCCGGCGAGCACCGGCCCGTTGCACCCATCCCGGATTGACGAGCGGTTGGCGGAGCCATCATGCCCGAACGAACGAGCCCAGACCCGACCAGCACCACCGGCTTCATCGCCGGCTCCGCCGCGGCGCACGCCACAACGAGCGCCGCCGAGCGCGAACCCATGCGCGAGGCGATCCGCGAGGTGTTCCTCTCGCCGCGTGTGGTCGATCGCGAGGCGTTCAACGACTATTCATCGCTGCTGCGCCGCCTGATCGAGGACGCCAGCGGGCACGCTCAGGCCCTCCGCACCGCGGCGGGGGATGCGGCGCTGGCACGCGAGGCGCTGCGCGAGTTCACCGGCAAGAGCCAGCCGCGGCTGGACGCGGCGGCCAGGGCGCTGGAGCTCTTCGAGAAGCGCGCGGCGGAGGTCGAGTCGCTCATCGACGGGGCGCGAGCCTCGGCGCGGGGCATCGAGGCCCAGGCCCGCGATGCACAGGACCGCATGGCCCGCAGCATGGCGGAGTTCGAGGCCCGGTTGGTCGAGCATCAGCGCCGGCTCGAGGACCACGCCGCCGCGGCGGAGGCGGGGCTGCGCCAGCGGCTGGAGGCGCTCAGCGCGCAGGTCGAGCAGGCGGCGCGCACGGCCCAGGGCGAGTGTGTCCGCTCGGCGCAGCAGGCGGTGGAGATGGTGCGCGAGGGCGTCAACGACGCCGATGCCCGCGCGCGGGACATCGAGCAGCGGCTCGAGCGGTCGCTGGCGCAGTCCGGCGCGGCCGGCGAGGCGACGATCGCGCGAGGCCGCGAACAGGCCGATGCGCTGGCCGCGGCGCTGAACGAGCGCTTCGATGCGGCGCACGCGCGGGGCGAGCAGCAGACCGAATCCCAGCGGCGGGTGATGGAGGAGCAGGCCGCGGCGATCGTGGCCAGCGCCCGCGGCAAGATCGATGCGCTGGGCCGCGCGCTGCACGAGCAGATCAACACGACGCTGACCGCGGCCAACGGAGCGCTGGCGAGGCTGAACTCGGGTGTTTCGGCGGCGCGGACGTTGCTGGGCGAACTCAACGAGGCCGAGCGGACGCTCGCGCCGGCGGGCGAGGTGGCGGCCGCGGGTGCTCCCGCCGGCGGCAGCGCGACGAGCGCGGCGGGCTCGGCGGGGTCTGCCTCACGACGATTCACCTTCGCCACGGTGCTCGAACTCATCGAGCGCGCCGACCAGATGGGCGAGCACGCGGCGTTCGCGCTGCGGCAGCTCGACAGCGTCCGCCAGCAGGCCGACCAGGCCCGATCCATGCTCGGCGAGGCGATCATCTCCGGCAGCACGCAGGTCGACAGTCTCCGCAGCATGAGCGATGAACTGCACGAGAAGGTCCGCTCGGCCCTGGCCCGCGCCGATCAGGCCGGCAGCACGCTGAGCACCCGCGAGCACCAGATCCGCACGCTGCTGGAGGGGCCAGTCGCCGAAATGCAGACCGTCGCGGCCAGCATCCGCGAGCAGTTGACGAGCGTGGCGGGACAGGTTGAGCGATCGCGCACCGCCGCGGATGATGCCCGCGCTGCGACCAACGCGATCGTCGAGCGGCTGAGCGGACTTGTTGCGGAACTCGAGCCCTGGCGGGCGGTGCTGCTGGAGGACCGCACGCCGGATCAGTTGCCCGCGCCGCTGGCCAAACTCATCGCGCAGGTCCGCGGGGAACTCTCCGCCGACCTCAAGCGGATCGCGCGGGCGATGGAGTTTATCACGGGCAAGGCCAGCGGGCTGGCCGAGGGGCTGGGGGGGTGAGGATGAAGGGGCGTGCGATCGTGCCGGGGTGAAGACGCGCCGGGTGCCCGATGCGGCGGAAGCGGGGGTTGATCACGGCGTCAAGGGTGCGAGCCCGGAGACGGGTCTTTGCCCGCAGACGCTCGTGATGCGGGGCGCGACAGCCCGCGTTCGGGTTGCTCGGCGTCGGTCCGGCCGCCATCGGCGGTCTCGATCACCCGTTGCGTGCGGGGCGTGTCGTTCAACTCGGGCCTGCTGAGCCGCTATCCTTCCGCCCCAACAACCAAGCCCCCTTCGGGCAGGAGACCTTCATGGCCAGCCGACTGTTCACGTCCGAGTCCGTTTCGATGGGCCATCCCGACAAGGTGGCCGATCAGATTTCCGATGCGATCCTCGACGCGATGATCGCCGATGATCCGTACTCGCGTGTGGCCTGCGAGACCCTGTGCGCGACCGGGCTTGTGGTTGTCGCCGGTGAGATCACGACCAAGACCTACGTCGAGATTCCCGAGATCGTCCGCCGAACGGTCAAGGACATCGGGTACACCAGCGGGGACATGCGGTTCGACTCCGAGTCCTGCGCCGTGATGGTCGCGCTGAACAAGCAGAGCCCCGATATCGCCATGGGCGTCGACCGCGAGGGCGCGGGCGACCAGGGCATGATGTTCGGCTTTGCCTGCAAGGACACGCCCGAGCTCATGCCCCTGGCCATCCAGCTCGCCCACCGCCTCATCGAGCAGCAGGCCCACGTGCGCCGCGAGAACAAGATCCCGGGCCTTCGCCCCGATGCCAAGAGCCAGGTGACGGTCGAGTATCAGGATGACAAGCCCGTGCGCGTCGACACCGTCGTGCTCAGCACGCAGCACGATCCGCAGTGGAACGAGCGTCAGGCCGACCTGAAGAAGCAGGTCATCGAGCACATCATCAAGCCCGTGCTGGGCACATGGTTCAATGCCGGCCTGACCATCCACGTCAACCCCACCGGCCGCTTCGAGATCGGCGGTCCTCACGGCGACACCGGCCTGACCGGCCGCAAGATCATCGTCGACTCCTACGGCGGCATGGGCCGCCACGGCGGCGGCGCCTTCTCGGGCAAGGACCCGACCAAGGTCGACCGCTCCGCCGCGTACATGGCTCGCTACATCGCCAAGAACGTCGTCGCCGCGGGCCTGGCCGACCGCTGCGAGATCCAGCTCTCGTACGCCATCGGCGTTGCCGAGCCCACCAGCGTTTACGTCGACTGCTTCGGCACCGCCAAGGCCCCCGAGGAGAAGATCTCCGCCGCGATCCGCAAGCTCTTCAAGCTCACGCCCCGCGGCATCATCGAGAGCCTCAACCTCCGCACGCCCATCTACTCGCCCACCGCCCGCCACGGACACTTCGGCCGGCCGCCGGGCTCGATCACCTTCAACGGCAAGAAGTACGACACCTTCACGTGGGAAAGGACCGACAAGGCCGAGGAGCTCAAGAACCTCGTCAACGCCTGATCGCCCGGTCGGACATTCAGCATCGAATCAACCGCCGACCCCCGGAGCACCGGGGGTCGGCGTTGCTTTTGGATCAGCTCGCGGGGCATTCTCCGGCCCATGCGTTGCCGCGCTCGCGCTCAGCGCCGGCCGCGGACATCAGGGCCCGCTGGCGTCATCGGGGGTGTCGACGGAATCGGCGTTCTTGTCAAAGCCCTTGGCCACGCGTTCGGCCGGGAGGAACCAGAGCAGGAAGATGCCCAGTTCGTAGAGTAGATAGAGCGGGACCTGCAGCACCGCCAGCGAGATCGGGTCGCTCGTCGGCGTGACGACCGCCGCGAGCACGAGCGTGCCCGCGAAGGCGTGTCGGCGGAACTTGCGCAGGTGTGCGGGCTTGACCAGCCCGGCCCAGCCCAGCAGCAGGATGACCACGGGCAGTTGGAAGCAGATCGCAAAGACGATCATCAGGTTGACGAACAGGTCGACATACTGGTCGAGCTTGAGCTTCACCTCGATGAGGCTGCGCCGCGTCAGGGACATGCCGCGGATGTCGGGCGTGCCGTCGGGCTCGGTGCCGACGCGGACGCGGATCTCGCTGGACTCCTTGAGCACCCATGCCGAGCCGACGGGCGCATCGATCGGGTCGGCATCGAGCACCGGCATGCCCGGCAGGACGATCCCCGCAGGCAGCGGCGCGGCGGGAGTGGCCTGTCGCTCCAGACTCGTGCCGAAGCCGATCAGGAATGCCAGGGCCAGCGGCAGCATGCCGAAGTACATGACACACACGCCCGCGATGGTCAGCAGGATGCTCAGCGGCGCGAGCACGTACGCGAAGCGTCGTTCCGATGAATACAGCCCCGGGGCGACGAACTTCCAGAGTTGGTAGACGATCCACGGACCGCCGACGACCACCGTGGCCAGAAACGAGACATAGAAGAACGATGAGAAGCTCTCCAGTGCGCCGGTCTGCTGGAGCGTGCGTGCCTGGCCCTCTTCGCCAAGGGCCTTGATCGCCGGGGCGATCATCAGTTCCATGAGCGATCGCCCATAGATGATCGCGATGATGAAAATCGGCACCAGGCCGTAGATCGCCCAGATTAACCTCGAACGCAGTTCCTCAAGATGCTCACCAAGGCCCATCACCGCGCCGGAGGCCTGGTTGCGACGGTCGGTGATGGTTTCGGTAATGGACTCGAGCACAAGTGGTTCCGGGAACTGCGCGGGGCGGGCGGGATGATCGATGGGGCCTCAGGCCCGGCGCGGATCATCCGGTCAGAGGATCGGGCCGAGCCGGCTAACGGTAGTGGCTCCGTCGGCTTGCCGGGGACCGACATGTTCACCCGCAACGCCCGGGGCCTTGGCAAGAATACTGACGGGACCACCCCCGGGGCGCATCCCGAAGCCCGAGGGTTGCCCGCGTCAATGGAGCCAACGACCGCATATCGCACACCGGCCGAACGGGCAGTCCCGCCCGATGCGTTCGCTGCGCCGGTCGAGAAGGCACCGGTGGCTGGCGGTGCCTCCCAGGGGCTCGAAGCGGATGAGGCGTCATCGGTCGCGGGGGTGTCGGGGCAGGTCGTGCGTCGGGCCATCGCGGGCGATGCCGAGGCCCAGGGCCAGCTCTGGCAGCACACGCGCCGATACGTTGCGACGGTACTGCTGGCCCACAAGCCCAGGCACGCGGATCTTGATGATCTGCTGCAGGAAGTGGCCGGGGCGCTGGTCCGCAAGATTCACACGATCGATGATCCCGGAGCGGTGCTCGGGTGGCTGAGGATGGTCGCGCTGAACGCTGCGCGGCTCAGCGTCCGCAAGGCCGCGGTGCGCAACGAGCGCAGCCTGGATGCGATGATCGATGCCGGACGTGCGACGATTCCGGAGCGTGAGCATGGCGATGCGGGGATCTCAACCGGACGGCCGCTGGTCGGCGATGGGCTCGAGCAGCACGCGCGGCTTGAGCAGGCCCGGTCGCTGCTGAGCATGGCTCAGGCGCTGCCGCCGGAGTACCGCGAGCCGCTGCTGCTCAAGTGCATGAAGGACCTGAGTTATCGGCAGATCGGACAGGTGCTCGGCCTGCCCGAGACCACCATCGAGACCCGCATCGCCCGCGCGCGGAAGATGCTCCGCGAAGCCGCGGCACGGGCCGATCACGCACCATAATGCCCATCTTCTCCCGCGGCGGAGGCCGGCCTCCGGTCAAGACCCATAAGCGGGAGGCTTCCGCTCGCGCCCGCCCCGTCCCTGCACTCCTTCCCGTTCCCCGAACGGGTGAACCTTCACGCACGCTCATCGGCCCGAGCCTCGATGTGACGGGAATCGTCTCGGCGCGCATCGGGATGGGTGCAGGTCCATCGCATTCCGCGACTGGACCGACAGGCGGAGAATCTCGCCATGAACTCAAGCCAGAACACCAACCCGATTCCGCCCGACGCACCCGATCGCGAAGTGCTCATCTGCCGCGTGGTCGAGGGCCGGGCCTCGGCGCAGGACTGGTCGGACCTTCGTCAGCGTGTGCAGAGCGACCCGACGTTGTGGGCGGATATCGAGATCAGCAGCACGCAGAGCCGAGCGCTCGAGGGCGAAGTGGCGATGGCGCTGGTGGGTGTCGAGGGCATCGAGCTGCCCGCGAACGCGCCGGCTCTCTCGCTGCGCGATCACGCATCGAGCGACGCCCGCACCGCCGGGCACGATCCGCGGCTGTCGCCCGTGCGTCGCTCGGCGTGGATGGGCTGGGCCGTCGCCGCGGCGCTCGGGCTGGCCTTTGCGGGGCAGTTTGTTCGTCAGCAGTCGCCCGGTGGAATCAGCGGCAGGATCAACGGCGCGGGCGTGACCGCGGGGCTGGGCTCGTTCACCTCGCCGGATCAGGCCCTGGCCGAGTATCTCAAGCTCGGCGAGAAGCGCGGCAGCGTGCTGGGCGAGATGCCCCACCAGATCGTCGAGGCGCGCCCCAATCCCAACGGCCCCGGGTACGAGGTGCTCTACATCCGCCCCGTGCTCGAACGCATGATCGTGTCGGATGTGTACCGGCGCGGAACGGATGAGGCCGGCGCGCCGACGCTGGTGCCGACGACGTTCTCCGAGCCGCCTGTCGGGTTCTAGCGGCCCTGTTGGCGCGCGATTCTCAGCGCGATGGTTCATCGGCCATTCTCGTGAGTTCTGAGTCTTGGAGGTTCGAGTTTTCTACGGAGGATCGATCATGTCCCTGAATTCGTCCGTCGTGCAGCCCATGTCCGTTCTCGCCGTCGCCGCGATGCTCGCGATCGCCGGCAGCGCCCGTGCGGAGACGACCACGCTCGTGCAGGATGACAACGCCGGCCGCAGCGTGACGATCATGCAGAATGACGGCAACCGCAAGGTCAGCGTCCGCATGGTCAACGGCGAGGTGGTCTCCGCGGAGATCGACGGCAAGGCCATCAGCAAGGACAAGGTCATGGTCATGGGCGACCGCCTGATGGTCAACATCGATGGCCAGGCGCCGGTAACGCTCAAAGTCCGCAACCCCGACACCGATGTGCTGATCCTCAACGATCTGCCCGTTTCGCGTCTGGGCTCGACGACCGATACCGTCCGGCTCGGTCAGTCGGCGCTGGCCGACCTGACACCGCCCAAGTCCATGATCGGGATCACGATGGTCTCGCCCTCGCCCGAGTTGGCCGGGCACCTCGGCCTCGAGGAGGGCCAGGGCGTGATGATCACCGGCGTGAGCGAGAACCTGCCCGCGGGCAAGGCCGGGCTGCGCCAGTACGACGTGGTCCTGAAGATCAACGACAAGCCCGCCAGCGAGGAGAGCATCCGCTCGACCCTGCGCGATGCCGAGCCGGGCAGCACGATCGCGATGGAGGTCATCTCCCGCGGCGAGCGCCGCACCCTGAGCCTGACGACCATCGCCTTCGACCCCACCCGGGCCGCCGTCACGCAGAGCATGGGGCAGGCGAACCTGCTCCGCGGCCAGGCGCAGACCTTCACCGTGCCCATGCCCGAGGAACTGCCGGGCATGAGCCAGCAGGACATCGAGCGGATGAACAGGCAGATCGAGCAGCAGATGCGCGGGCAACTGGGCCCGAACTGGCGCACCCGCTCGCTGATCACGCCCGGACAGGGCCAGGCCGCGGTCTCGATCGCCACCGACCGCCGCACCGAGGAACGCCTCGACCGGCTCGAGCAGCAGCTCAACCGCATCGAGGAACTGCTCAAGGCCCAGCGCCAGCCCGCGACGGACCCGAAGCGCTGAGCGGAGGACTCTCGCCGGTCTTGCCGTTTCGTGACGGACACGCCCGCGCGACGCATCCCGTCTCGGGCACACACACTCGACGACGCCGTACCGGAGTGACGCCCGGTACGAACCCCACAGAGGCCCGGGCGGTTCCGCCCGGGCTTCCTTGTTTTTGCATCGCGCCTGCGCCGCAAAGAAAAGCCGCCGATGCGATTCCGGAGGGAAGCGCATCGGCGGCGAGAGAGGGGAGTGTCCCCCGTGTGTGCGTGTTCCGCGGCCTTACTGCGGATCGAAGAACGAGCGGAAGAACGCGGTGAAGTCGCCGTTGTCGACCACGCCGTCGGGGCCGCCCGACTCGGTGCCCTCGGGGTAGTCCGGCCCGACGTCGGCATCGGTGTCGGCGATGTCGGCGACCAGGCGGTCCGGGTTGCCGTCCTCAAGGAAGAAGGCGGAGAAGAACGCGGTGAAGTCGCCGTTGTCCGTCGCGCCATCGGCCCCGCCCATCGGGTCGCCGGAGGGGAAGGCCGAGGGGATCAGCGCATCGGTGTTGGCGATGTCCGCGGCCTTGGTCACCACCGCGCCGCCGGTGCCGATGACGATGCCGCAGAGGTTGTAGTGGCGCTTGGACGGCGTGAAGCGCTCGGGACTCCAGGTGATGCTCTCGACCAGCGGATTGGGCCGCAGGGCCACGGGGTACGCGGGCGTCTCGGGACGGAGGATCGCCGGGGTGAGCACGGCGGTGCCGCAGTTGGCAAAGCCGGCGGGCGTGGTGCGGACGTGGTAGACATCATCGAACGTGTTCGTGCTCCAGCGGATGCGGCCGGCCATGCTGAACTCGTTCGTCGGCTGATCGACCGTCACGCCCTCGCCCTGGTTGGAGTTCAGGTAGCGGTGCAGGAAGTTCGAGTTGCCCGCATTATCCAGGCTCCAGAGCGATGCGCTGGTGGTGTTGGCGTTGCGTGTCAGACCGGCCAGAACGATCTTCAGATCGCTCGTGCGCTCGTTGAGCCCGACGACCGCGGCCTCGTGCAGGTTGGTGGTACGCCACCAGGAGACCAGGCCGGTGGCCAGTTGCAGCCGCGAGATGAACGAGCCCTGCGTGATCGGCGAGGTGGCCGTCAGGCCCGGATGGTCGCTCCGCCCGGCCAGGATCGGGTAGCCGGCGGCGCTGAGGTGGATCGCGTCGGCGCGCTCGGTCAGGTCGGCCTGTGTGGTCTGGTAGAGCGGGTCGTACCCGTTGCTCCAGATGACGTTGCCCGTCGGCTGGATCATCATCGCCCACGCATCATCGTTGATGGTCCCCGGCGTGCCGGGCACATCGATGCGCCGCAGCGTCTTGCCGGAGATCACGAAGTTGCCGAAGAAGTTGCCGCCGGTGGTCGTGCTCACCCTCTTGAGATCCGTGAACGTCGGCACGGGGCTGGCCTGGCCGGTCGGATCGGTGTAGTACAGGTGCGTGATCGGCGCCAGGGTGCCGGTGGTGCGCAGGAACACGCCCGCATCGCCCGCGACGTTCGGCAGCTTGATCCGCCCGGTGACGGCGAAGCCCTCGGGCTGGAGCACCAGGCTCACACCCGCGTTGCGGTCGAGCGTCGGCGTGCCCTGATACACCCGCGCACCGAGGAAGTTGCCGGCCAGGTCGATCCGCACCAGCGCGATCCCCAGACCGCCGGGCACGTTGCTCGGCACGCTGGTGGTCTCCGCGGCGATGATGTACCCCTGCTGCCCGGGCACCTCGCGGACGACGTAGCCGATGTCCGAGGCCTGACCGCCGATGATCCGGTCCCACTGCAGGAGCCCGGCGAAGTTGGTCTTGGAGACGTAGATGTCCGGCGGGCCGAAGGTGCCGGTGGCGGTGGGGGTCGAGATCGCGCCGACGGTGATGAACCCGCCGTCGCTGGTGCGCTCGACGTGATAGGCGATCTTGGTCCGCTGGGCCGGGCCGTGCGCCCGATGGAACGGCGCGGCCAGACCCGAGGCGGCGGTCAGGGCCATGACCGCACCGACGGTCAGCACCGACATCAAGCCGGGACGAGCGTTCGTACGCGTGCGGGACGGGTCGGCGGGACGGGTGAAGTGATTCTGAGCATTCATCGTGAGTCTCCCTTTCGAGGTTGAGATGGGCTTCACGAGGACATGCGGCAGCCCGCCATGCCGACTGCCAGAGATTCCGACGGTCGGCTCCGGGGAGGTCGGCATGTTGACCCCGGCCGCGGCCGACTGATCGGTCGTGCGACCGGTTCTTCGGGATTGGGGGATGGCGACGAACCGGCGCGGTGGCGCTTCGGCGTTCGATCAACCCGGGCTCGGTTCCTTGTTCGCGGGTCCGGGCGCACCGACTGACCGGCACCCCCCTCAAGCCCGTGGAGTCGGTGGCCCGGGACCGGTACCACCCGCCCTGCGCGTCCGGGAGTTTCGCCGCATCCGGCACACTGCTGATACCGCGGTGCGTACCGGTTTCTACCAGAGCATCCGACGCTGGATCATCGCTGAACACGGGACTGGAGGGTGTTTGACGCGAACCCGAAAGGCCTCCAAGTCGTCGGGATTGATGCTCGAACGTTTGCAGACGAGCTCGATGGTTCGCAGATACTCGGGAGATTCCTCAAGGCGGAGCCCGCCGAGACCAGAGCCCCGCTGCTCGATCGACTCGCACAGCGCCAGGCTGATGAACTCGCCCGGGTCCGCTATTCCGAGGGTGGCACCGCCGAGGGTGGTGTACAGCGAAAGTTCGCAGGGTCCAAGAGGGGGAAGCCGACGGTGGAACAGGAGATCAAGGACGAGAGCTTCGCTGGGAGTATGGGCGCTGGCGATCAGTCGGAGACAATCCTGCCGTCGGTCAACAACGGGCGGCAGCGCCGGCGTGATCGTCTCGCCCATGAAGAAAGTCAACTCACCCTGGCGGCCGATTGGACCACCTTGGACGCGATCCACAATGGATCCGTCAGCCGAGACCGAGCGCAAGACCGATGCATCCATCCAGTTCCGCGCATTGCCGCCGTCCGAGAGGATCGGCACGCCGCCGTGGCGTGCCGCGGACTCCGGATCGATTGGCTGAGAAGTCCGTGCCGATGAGCCATCGCCTGAGGCGTCGATGCGCCGGCCGATGCCGATGATCCAGGAAAGGTCCGGTCGCAAGCGCCGAAGACCAACATATCCCCGGATGATGGATGCTCGGGTGTGCAACGGATCCGGCGAGTCGCCAGCGTCAGCCGAGGGCGTGAACATGTATGTCAGAACCTGCGCCTGCGCCTGAACACCGACTAAAGCCGACACGGCACGGAATGCGTTCCGTCGAGCGGTCAGACTGGCACGGACTACGCCGGCGGAGGCCAGATGCCCCAGCAGCGAGTCGAGAGCCGGGCGGTTGCCGGCGTGATCCACCATCAAACGCTGATAATCGACGAGAGATCTTTCGACGCGCAGCAACGCCGCCGGATCAACACCCTTCCGCGCCGCCGCCTTCAGGAAGATCTGCACCGCCAAGTCCCCCGGCAGCTTCTGCAACCCGGCAAATGGGTCCGAGGCGGTGACCAGATTGCAGATCTTCCAAGCAAGGTTCATGTCGATGGAGAGCGCCTCGGCCAGATCGAGCGGGCGACTCGGAGCGCCCGGAATGAGGTCGAGCACCCTTCCCATCGCCGTTCGAACCTCTGTTGCTACAGCGGTCGCGATTGACTTGAAACCGGCGGACTCGCAGATCCGTTCATCGACGGCTGCGGCGGCTCCAAGGGCAGGATCTTCATTTTTGATCAAGTGATCCATAGGGAATACTAACAAATTGCGTACGTGGACCCAAACCCACTTCGAACTCTGATCGATAACGCCGATCCCAGCCTGAAATTCAGGATACCACGCAATTTTTGAAAATCAATTTGCACAAATCAATCGAGAGAGTATCTTGAAGCTTCTCCGCACTTGTGAAGTCGCCCTGCCTCACACAGAGTCCTCACGAACCATGCGGCGTCTCTGGGGAAACAAGAGAAATGGAGGTTTGGCTATGTTCCGCGAATTTCATCGGTCATGCATGTCGGCCGCGGCTCTGCTTGGGATTGCCGCGTGTTCAGCGCTCCTCGGAGATCCGACTGCTGCCATGGCAGCCCAGCAGCCGACGTGGATCCGAACGTGGGACGGTGCCCGCGCAGGCGTGACCGCTGCACCCCGCGATCACGCTTACAGGATGGTCGCGGATGCTTCTGGGGGCGTTTTCGTTCTTGGTGGGTCGCTCTCGAATGCGAACACGCCGGTACCACCCCCTCCTCCGCCGTTGCCGGGGAGATTCCAATCACACGACGATCTGGCGGTGGTCAGACTCTCGCCCGAGGGAAGCGTGGTCTGGTCGCTGACGTACGATTTTCCCACAATCGGCGATACGAATCTGACGCCCCAGACGCAGTCGGGCAACGACTTGCCGATGGATGGGGTGCTCGGCCCCGACGGCAGCCTGTTCGTGCTGGCCCAGATGACCCATCGCTACGACACCGTGACGATCAACATCGGCAATCCACCGCAGCCGACCGAGACCACGGTTGCGGCCAGTGGCCTGGGCATTGTGAGAATCTCGCCGACGGGATCGGTGGTGTGGAACTCGATCTACGTCGCGCCCGGTGCACGCTCAATGGCACCGATATCGATGGCTCTAAGCGACTCGGGGCGGCTGTATGCCGCGTATGTGGCGATCACCGAACAGGGCGGACAGAGTCAGGGCGTGCTTGTGGTGGACTCGTTGAACGGGGCAACGATCTCGGATCTGACCGTGAACGCGGCCGGAGCATCGGCCTTTACCCTGCCGAGAGTTGTGCGGCGGGGAGCCGGCGGCCTGATTCATGTCGCCAGCACGCCCCCGGCGAGCACCTTCTCCTCGGCACTGTTGACGGTGATCGACGACGCAACCGTCTCGATCATCCGGGAGACCTTCGCTTTCGGCGCGTTCAGCCGGGGCGGCGTCACGGGCATGGTCGTCAGTCCGATCAGCGGCGAGGTGGTCATCAGCGCATCGGTGGACGGCGCTGGTGGCGGGGACGCGCTGGTTGCGAAGTTCACGCCGTCGGGCGACCTTGCGTGGACCTCGCAGTTCAACGACCCTGAGAACAGCAGCCAGAACCCGACGGCGGGTGTTGCCCTGGACGCCGCGGGGAACGTCTACACGGCCGGCGTTCAAGGAATAGCCCCCTTCCCGAGCGACGTCTTCATCGTCAGATTCGCCGCCGCCGACGGGGCCCAGGACTGGAGCCGCATCTGGAGCAGCGGGAACAACACCTGGGACTATGTGACCGGTCGGCATGGCATCGCGGTCGGGGCCGGCAAGGTCGTCGTCAGCGGATGGGCCCAAAGAGGCGGATCCGACCATGATATGTTTGCACTGCCGCTGAACGCCGAAACCGGCGATCTGAACGCGGCGATATTGTATAATGCACAGTTCTCCGCCGCCTCGGATGATCGTGTCAGCGCCGGAGTCCTTATCTCCGCAGATGGCGGCGTGTTGCTGGCCGGACACGCATCCTCCCCGCGAAACATGGACCTCATCGTCGTCAAGTTTGCTGGCGAGACCGGCTCCTGCGGCATTGCCGATGTCGCCAACACCGATGGGGATCCGACGCCGGACGGCGTGATCGACAACGGCGACTTCAGCTCCTTCTTCGCCGCCTTCTTTACGAACAATCTTCTGGCCGACATCGCCAACACCGATGGGGATCCGACGCCGGACGGCGTGATCGATAACGGAGACTTCAGCGCGTTCTTCGCCGCCTTCTTCGAGGGCTGCCCCGCTGATTGATCCCCGCTCGATCGCGATGCCGAGTCCATCTCACGGCCCATGACACCGACCCGCTGCGAACTCCGCGGCGGGTCGGTGCACAAGCACTCATACGGATCGCCGTCGAATCTCGTGCGCGTACGGCGCATGATCGGGTTGCGCCGGGGTGAATCGGTGTCATAGTTGTCTCGGAACGGAGGCCGAGCATGGACATCCGCGAGCGTTCACCCGGA
>Ga0209985_10002376_pt1 | contig 17084 bp, 16 predicted proteins | sample NOAtaG_FD_187305 | JGI IMG/M metagenome (GOLD analysis project Ga0209985, IMG submission 187305) | Freshwater lake microbial communities from Lake Erie, under a cyanobacterial bloom - NOAA_Erie_Diel6S_1000h metaG (SPAdes) (version 2) | ecosystem: Environmental > Aquatic > Freshwater > Lake ...
GGCGTTCATGTCGTTGTTGTAGCCATGCACGAAGACGAGGACGTCTCCCGTCGTGCCCGTGATTTCGTCCTCCACGCCGTCGGCCGCAGCCCGCACCGCCAGCCGCCACCGTTCGCGGCTGCGCATCTCGTGCGATGGGTCGTAACTCCTGGCGCCCTTCGGAACGCGCAGAAAGCGAGTATCCCCGGGCTCCGCGACAAAGCGACCTCGGCTGTCCACATCGCGCGTGCAGATGATGAAATTGCTCCTTTGTGTGGCCATGGTGTCCTCCCTGGGTGGGCCGCACAGTATTGAGCTACTCCACGTCCACTTCAAGGCGATGATTCGGCCAGATCCGGATGGGACCCGTTGGACGATCGCCGTGGTTGAAGCGCCCCGCGCCGGCGATAACGGGAGCCGTGCGACTGGGAAGGTCCAGGGCTTTTCTGCCGCACCGCAGGGCGGCGCATAGCGCGTCAACGAGACGCGGCGCGATCGCCTAAACGAGCATGCGCCAGCGCAGGCCGTACGTCTTGCAACAGCTCTTCGCGGCGACCAGCCCGAAGGTGATCGCGATAAGAAGCCCGGCGGTCATGTTGTGCCGATGCGGCCGACAGCTAGAGCTGGAACTGAATGGAGATCGCGCAGTGGTCCGACAGGAATCGAGGCGGCACGCGCTTGGCGCGCTCGTCCGACTCCAGGATCTTGTACGAATGCTCCACCACGTTGCCCGGCACTCGGTCCAGCGCGGCACCGCCAGCGACGACGTGGTCAATGAAGTACGGCGACTTGCCCGCTGGCGTGTTGTGCTGGCAACCGCTGGAATGACGCAGGCCGCGGGTGAGCAGCTTGAGTTTCAGGCCGGCCGGATCGTTGTCGTCCAGCTCGGGCCACATGTTGACCGTACGGCCGGCGCTGCGTGCCTGCGGTCCCTCCACGTCGAAGGCGCGATTGAAGGCGCCCAGCACGAGGAAGGGCGCGCCGCGCTGCGCCGCCTCGTCGATCCAGTTCTCCAGCGGCCCGACCTGCGCCGCCAGGATGCGGCAGTCGGGCGTATCGGTCGTGAGCGGCACCTGGTGACAGAACGACTTCAGGTGCACATTCAGCAGCCGCAGCTCTGTACCGCCCAGCAGCGGAAGCACCGCTTCCAGCGCATGGCGCGGACGCTCGCGGTGGGCCGCGCCGATCTCGCGCACCTCGCGAAACTGAGCAGGCCCAGCCAGGATCGCCCGACGGACCGCGAATGCGGTGCGCTGGCGCCCCGGGGAGTCGGCGACCCGGAACACGTACTGCCGCTCATCGAACACGCGACGCAGCGCCTCTTCGCCTTCGATCTCTTGCAGCGCCACCACGTCGGCATCGAGCAGCCGGGCGTACACGGACAGGGCCCCGTAAGCCCCGCCCATGCGAAAGACGTTGCCCTGACAGGCCGGGGAGCGTAGCGAAGCGTCAGGCTGGGCCTTGCGCTCTTGCTCGCAGCGCGCCACTGCGGCCTGCACCTCGGCGGGGTGGAGCATGGCGCTGGCGATTGCCAGCAGCGCGGCCAGCAGGCCGGTGGGCTTCATACGGGATCCCCCTCATCCTCTAGTTTGCACCGCCGCCCGCTCGCTGCGGTGGTGGCGCGAGAGTGAATGACCACTGCATCGCGCACCGTTAGGGCCGCCGCCGCAAGGCCGCCTGAAGCGAGTCAGCCCGGCAGGCAGGCAGCCAGCATTTCGGCTACCGGCGCGGCGGCCCCGCCCGCCACTGCCGCCGCCGCGCGGTCGAACGCGGCCGGGTCGCGCCGCGATACTTGCCACAACGGCACGGCCCAGTCGCGCAGGCTGTCTGCGTTGATCGCCAGTTGCTGGCCAGCGTCGATGGCATCGTGCTCGATCACCGCGCCGTCTGCGCAATGAACGCGCACGCGGCACGACAGCGGCGGCAGCGCCGTGTCGCCGCTGAGTTCAATGCGCGCGACGAGCTGCTCGACGGCATCGCTGGCCGGCTGCACGAAAGTCTCGAAGTCGAAGCGGCCGGCCGTCAGCACCGAGGCCACGCACCAGCGCGCGCTCATCAGGCGGTCGGAAAACGAGCGGAACGGCCCCCGGTTGTCGGTGCCGGGATAGCTAAGCTCGAAGGCGCGCATCACCATCTTCACGCGCTCGATGCGCCGCCCCGCCAAGCGCGGTGCCAGTTTCTCGCAGGCCAGCACCACCGGCTGGCAGATGCCGCTCACGGGATAGCGCTTGAGCACGGTATCCAGCAGCGCGGCATCGGCATTGAAGTCAGCCGCGATGTCGGCAAAGCGCGGTTGCTCGCCGGTGAGGCTGGCGTACAGCCCGGCCTGCCCGTCGAGCGCGCCGGCGCCACCGCGCACACCGGCGAGGGTCAGCTCGCAGGCCAGCAGCGCGTGGGCTGCGCCCTGCGCCACGTGTAGCTGGTACTCGTCCGAGCCGTCGAGCCAGCACTGCGTGGTGCCACCGACCAGCGAGGCTGTGAGCGCCAGTGCGTTAGCGGTCTCCTCGACGCTGAAGCGCCACTGGCGCGCCACGGCCGCCGTGGCACCAAAGGGTGCATACAGGCAGGTCGAGCGCAGCCCGCGTGGCGTGGTGATTGGCGAGAAGCGCTTCGACAGCCCGGTGGCTACCGCATAGCCGGCGGCAAGCGCATCGAGCAGGCGCTCGCCGGGGCCCGGCTGCACCTCGGCGGCGGCCAGCAGCGCTGGCAGCGCCACGGTGGCGATGTGCAGGTTGCCGATCGGATGAAAGTCGTCTTGCGTGCGTGCGTGCATGGCCGCCGCGTTGAAGCCCGCGGCGCTGCGCGCCTCGGCTGCGCGCGCGCCGCTGAACAGGCGATGTGCACTGCCGGCGGCCGGCACGGGCAGCCGCACTGCGGAGGCGCCGGCCAGTGCCACGGACACGTTGGCCAGCAGGCAGAGCCGCAGCTTGTCCTGCGCGGCAGCCGTCAGCCGCGCATAGGCCACCTCGCCGGCTGCGCGTGCGACGTCATAGATCACGCCGCACCTCCGATGCACGCGAGTGCTGCCGCCGGCACCAGCGCCTTCTTCTGGATCTTGCCGGCCGGGTTCTTGGGCAGCTCTCGCATCAAGTAGATGCGCTTGGGCCGCTTGAAGCCGAGCCGCGGCCGCGTGAACTCGAGGAGCTCGCGCGCCAGCGCCTCGCCCCCACTGGCTTCCTCACTGGGTTCCTTAAGGCACACGTAGGCCACCACCGCCTGGCCCCACTCGGCATCGGCCTCGCCCAGCACCGCGGCCTCCTGGACGGCGGCGTGCTGGTAGAGAACGTCCTCAATCTCTCGCGGCGCGATGTTGTAGCCGCCGCTGATGATCATCTCGTCCTTGCGACCGAGCAGGTAGACAAAGCCATTCTCGTCGATGCGACCCATGTCCTTGGTGTGCAGCCAGCCGTTGCGGATAGTCTCCGCCGTGGTCTCGGGCCGCTTCCAGTAGCCACTCATGAGGTGCGGGCCGCACAACACCACTTCACCAACGCCCCCGGGCGCGACGTCGACGCCGGCATCGTCGACCACGCGCACTTCGACGGTCCCCCACGGCCGGCCGGCCGACGTCAGGCGCTGCGGCCAGGGCGTGTCGAGCCGGTGCTCGTTGCCGTGCAGGACGGTGAGCGTGACCGGGCACTCGCTCTGGCCGTAGATCTGCACCAGCTTGCCGGCGCCAAACACCTGGATCGCCTGCCGCAGCGGCTCCTCCGGCATCGGGCTGGCGCCGTAGATGATGGCGCGCAGGCGCGGCAGCGCCACCTTCTCGACACCCGGCACGCGCAGGATCCGCTGCAGCATGGTGGGGATGAGCTTGATCATCTCGACCTGGTGCTCGGCCGCCAGGCGCAGCACCTCAGCCGGATCGAAGTGCCGCATGATCACGCACACCCCGCCTTTCATGAGCTGCGGCAGCACAAAGAAGCCGGCACCGTGCGACAGCGGCTGCATCAGCAGCGCCCTTTCACCCACTTCCAGCGGCCCCACTTCCATCAACAGATTCCAGGCGACGTGCAGCATCGCGCGGTGCGAAAGCATCACACCCTTGGGCTTGCCGGTGGTGCCGGAGGTGTAGAACAGGCAGTACAGGTGCTCGGCGTCGAAGACGGATGCCACCGGCGCATCGTTGCCGCTCAACAGGAACGCGTCGTAGTCCGGCAGACCGGCGACGGGCGGCGTGCCCTCGCCGACGCGCAGCGCGCGGCGCGGGCCGCCGTCGATCAGCGCGGCATCGACCGTGCCGTCGAACGAGGCGCCGAAGATGAAGAGTCGCGCCTCAGAGTCGGCGAGGATGTATTCGGCCTCGGCGTGCGTCAGCCGCGGGTTGAGCGACACCCGCACCAGGCCGGCCTTGGCCAGCGCGCAGTCGATCTCGATGCAGGCAATGGAGTTCTCGAGCCACACCGCGACACGGTCACCCCGCTGCAGCCCGCTGGCGAGCAGTGCGTTGGCCAGCCGGTTGCTGCGCTCGTCCAGTTGCGCGTAGCTCTGGTGCTCGCTTCCGCAGATCAGCGCCGGCGCGTCGCCATACAGGGGTGTGAGGCGTCGCAGTGCATCGGGGACGTTCACTGCTCAGGCCTCCGGCGCATAGGCAAAGCCGACGCGACCATCCGGTCGCGGCACCAGCACGAAACGCAGCGGTAGGCCGTGCGGCAGCGGCGCATCCACCGGCACCAGGATCGGTGCAAAGCTGCGCGGGCCTTCCTCGGTCTGCACCTCCGCGATCACGTACGGCGCGGCAAAGCCGTCGGCGGAGTGGTACACGCGCGAACTGAGCCCGAGCGTGGCGCGGCGGCCAATGCATACCGGCTGCATGCTGCGGCCAAAGCAGCGCGGGCACACCGGCGCCGATTGAAGCACCACGGTGGCGCAGGCGCTGCAGCGCGCGCCCTTCAGCCCTGGACCGCCGTCGACCTCGCCCTCGCCGTAGAACAGCGCCGGATTGGTGAGCTGCTGGGTCATCGCTCGGCCTCCAGGATGTGCACCGCGCTCACCGCCGGGTCCTCGCCGATCCAGCCGCCGGAGTTGTGCGCTAGCGCAATGCGAGCGTCAGGGACCTGGCGCGCACCGGCCTCACCGCGTAGCTGCAGCGTGAGCTCGACGAGCTGCGCCACGCCGGTCGCACCGACCGGATGGCCGCGCGAGTTCAGTCCCCCGCTCGGGTTCACCGGCAGCCGCCCGCCCAGCGCAGTGGCGCGCTCGGCGACCATCTGCGCCACCTTGCCCTTGGCACAGAAGTCGAGCTCGCGGTAGTAGATGAACTCGGCCGGCGCCATCGCGTCGTGCACCTCCGCCAGATCGAGGTCCTGCGGACCGAGGCCGGCCTGCGCATAGGCGCGCCGCGCCGCCACCGTGGGCCCAGGCATGTCGCCCACATCGAGCCGCCACGGTGAGCAGGCGAGCGCGCTGGCGCGCACCCGCACCGCGCCGCGTCCTGGCTGGCGCGACAGCACGATGGCCGCGGCCCCGTCGGAGATGGCGCTGCACATGAGCAGCCGGATCGGGTCGGCAATCATGCGCGAGGCCCGTACCTCATCGGCGGTCACCGCCTTGCGGTACTGCGCCATCGGGTTGTGCACGCCGTTGTCGTGGTTCTTGACCGTGACCCACTCGAGCGCAGCGTCATCCAGGCCTTCTTCTTCCATCACCTCGCGCACGCGAACGGCGTCGAGCGCTGCGAACTGCAGGCCGATGTTGCTCATCACCTCGGTGTCGGCCGAGTTAGCCAGTGCCGCCAGGGTGCGCGCGGTGTCGTTGACGAACATCTTCTCGGCGCCCACCACCAGCACATGTTCGTACTGACCGCTGGCGATGCCGAGCACCGCGGCGTGGGTGGCACTGCTGCCGCTGGCACAGGCGTTCTCCACGTTGACGACGGCCACGCCCGAGACGCCGATGCCGCGCAGCCAGGTCTGGCCGCGGATCGACTCCTGCTGGTTGAGCAGGCCTCCATAGGCGTTGGCGCAAAACGCCGCCTGGATCTGGCTCGGCGCCAGCCCGGCATCATCGAGCGCCGCAAGAGCGGCGGTCTGCGCCAGGGAGCGCAGGCTCCTGTCAGGCCAGCGCCCGAAGGGATGGAAGCCCACCCCGCGGATGTACACGGGCGGGAGCATCAGTAGACCCGGTCGAGCTTGACCTTGCTGCGAATGAAGCTGGTGATGTCCGCCAGCGAGGCGCCGGGGCCGAATACGCCGCGCACGCCCATTGCATTGAGCTCGTCGAGCACCGGCTGCGGCACGATGCCACCGACGACCAGCAGCACGTCGTCGCACTGCGCCTCCTTCAGCGCCGCCAGCACCCGCTGCGTCAGCGGCAGCACCGCGCCCGACAGGATCGACAGGCCGAGCACGTCGGCGTCTTCCTCCAGCACGATGCGGGCAATGTCCTGCGGCGTGCGCCGCAGGCCGGCGTAGATCACCTCCATGCCGTCGTCGCGCAGCGCCTGCGCGATCACCTTGACGCCGCGATCGTGGCCGTCGAGCCCCACCTTTGAGAGCACCACGCGGATCGGCCGCCCGGCCTTGTAACTGTCGCTCATCGTCGTCTTCCTCAGAAGCGCATCGCTTCGGGCACGTACTCGCCGAAGACCTCGCGCCAGACCTGGCAGATCTCGCCCACGGTGGCATACGCCTTCACGCAACGCAGTACCGCCGGCATCACGTTGCGCTCACTGGCGCAATCTGCGCCCAGCTGTGCCAGCGCCGCCTGCACGGCGGCACCGTCGCGCCGCGCGCGAACGGCCTGCAGCTTGGCAATCTGCCGCTCGGCCGCGGTGGGGTCTAGCTTGAACACCGGCGTCGGGCGCGGCTCGTCGCTTTGGAAGCGGTTCACGCCCACGATCACCTGCTCGCCGCTTTCCACCGCGCACTGCTCGCGGTAGGCGCCCTGCGCCAGCGCGCGTGAGAAGTAGCCATTCTTCACCGCGACCAGCGCACCGCCCATGCGGTCGACCCCGTCGATGATCTCCCAGATGCGCCGCTCGAACTGCAGCGTCAGGTGCTCGACGTAGTACGAGCCGCCGAGCGGATCGACTGTGTACGGAATGCCCGTTTCATAGCCGATGATCTGGTTGGCGCGGATGCTGGTGCGCGCCGCCTCTTCGGTGGGGATGCCGAGCGCCTCGTCAAAGCTGGCAGTGCGCGTCTGCTCGCAACCGCCCAGGATCTGCGCCAGCGCCTGCAGCGTGATGCGCGAGATGTTATTGAGCGGCTGCTGCGCCGTTAGTGGCCGCCCGCTGGTCGCCGCATGCAGCCGGAAGTGCTGGGCCCGCTCGGTGGTGCCGCCAAATCGCTCGCGCACGAGCTTGGTCCACACCTTGCGCAGCGCGCGGTACTTGGCCACCTCCTCGAAGAAGTCCATCTCGGTGCAGAAGTGCAGCTCGATGCGGTGGCCAAAATCGTCGATCTTCATGCCCTTGGCGAGGCAGGTCTCCACATAGGCGATACCGTTGCACACGGTGAACGCCGCCTCCTGCACCGTGGTCGCGCCCGCCTGCTTCATGTGCGAGCCGGAGACCGAAATCGGCAGCCACTCGGGCGCGTGCTGCGTGCAGTACGCGATGACGTCGGTGGCCAGCCGCACGCTCGCCTCGATCGGCAAGAACTGCGTGCCGCGCGCCACGTACTCCTTGATCGGATCGTTCTGGATCTGCACCGTGAAATCGGCAGTGCGGTTGCCGCGCTTCTCGGTGAGCGCCAGCAGCCAGGCGCAGAAAATGGGGCCGATGCAGTTGGCGGTCGAAAAAACATGACCCGCCTTGTCCAGCGGAATGCCGTCGAACACCCGCTCGATGTCATCCAGTGACGTGAGCGCCACGCCGATCTGCCCGACTTCGTCGCGCGCCATCGGGTGGTCGGAGTCGTAGCCGACCTGCGTGGGCAGGTCGAGCGCGATCGACACGCCGCCGGTAGAGCCCTGCTCGATGAGGTAGCGATAGCGCTTATTGGCGTCCTCCGCCGAGCCAAAGCCGGCGTACATCTCCATCTTCCAAAGCTTGGCGCGGTACCCGGGCGGCGTGAAGCCGCGCGTGTACGGCGCCTGGCCGGGGTAGCCGACGTCACGCTCGTAGTCGAAGTGCAGCTCGCCCAGGTCGGTGGCGGTATACAGTGGCTTGACCTCGAAGCCACTCGAGGTCGAGAAGCCCTGCCGCCAGCCGCCGCGCAGGGCCGCCTCGTGGCGCCGCTTCCAGTCCTCGTAGGGCGAAAACTCACTCGGCCTATTCATGCCTTCATCCTTCCTGCGACGGCACGTGGCCCCTACTCCGGCTTGATGCCCGCGTCCTTGATGATCTTCTCGATGCGCGCGTAATCCGTCCGATGCAGGGCGCCGAACTCCTGCGGCCCCAGCACCTTGGGAATGAACCCGCTGGCGCGCACCCTCTCGGCTACCGCCGGCTGGCTTTGCGTCTTGACCAATTCCGCGGCCAGCCGCTGCACGATCGCCGGCGGCGTGCCGGCCGGGGCGAAGAAGCCGGCCCAAGTGTGGTACTCGAACTTGAGCCCCGCTTCGGCCATGGTGGGGATCTCCGGTGCCTTGCTATCGCGCGCGGTACCGGTCACGGCCAGAGCGCGCAGCTTGCCGTCGCGGATGAACGGCAAACTGGTCCCGAGTGGCTCGCACAGGAGCTGGATGCGGTCGGCCACCAGATCCGTGAGCGACTGCGGCGTGCCGCGATACGGCACCTTGACGATGTCTGTGCCCGCCGCCATGTTGAACAGTTCGCCACAGATGAGCGCCGCGCTCGAGCCGAAGCCATAGCTGAGCTTGCCGGGCTGCGCCTTGGCGGTGCTGATGAGCTCACGCAACGTGGTCACTTTCGAGGTGGCCGGCACCACGAAGGCGAACTCGATTGTGCCCAGCAGCGCCAGCGGCACAAAGTCCTTGAGCGGATCAAAGCTCACGCTCTTGTAGAGCCACATGTTGGCGGCCATCGTCGTGGTGGAGCCGATCACGAAGGTGTAGCCATCGGGGGCGGCCTTGGCCGCCTCGGCCACGCCGATCACCCCGCCGGCACCCGGCTTGTTGTCGACCACCACCTGCTGCCCCAGCGACTCGCTGAGCGCCTGCGCCACCACGCGCGCGGCAATGTCGGTGCCACCGCCGGCGGCCAGCGGCACGACCAGGCGAATCGGCTTGTTGGGCCAGCCCTGCGCGCCCTGTGCCAGCGCCTGCGGCGCCTGCACCAGGGCGAGCAGCGCCGCGCCGGCCAGTGCGCCCATCATGCGTCGAGAAAGGTTCTTCATCGGTGTCTCCTCCGGCTGTCGGTGCAGCGCGATCTACTTGTTGACCTTGAAGTTGGTGTCCTTGACCGTCTTGGCCCAGCGCGCCGTGTCATTGACGATCTGCGCGGCAAACTGCTCCGAGGTGCTGCCCACCGGGTCGTACGACAGGCTCGCCAGCCGCTCGCGCACCTCAGGCAGGCCGGAGATGCGGATCATTTCCCGCTGCAGCAGGTCGATGATCGGCCGCGGCGTCTTGGCCGGCGCGAAGACGCCGACCCAGGTCTCCACCGCATAGTCCCTGAGTCCAGCCTCCTGCATGGTGGGTACGTCGGGCAGCAGGCTCGAACGCTTGGGTGCAGTGACCGCGAGCGCACGCAGGCGGCCGCTCTTCACATGCTGGATGCCCAGGAACGGGTCAAAGGTCATCTCGACCTCCTTGGCCAGTACCGCGGTGACTTGCGGCGCGGTGCCCCTGTAGGGGATGGCCTGGATGTCGATGCCGGTGGCGTACTTGAAGAGCTCACCGGCCAGATGGACCACGGTGGAGCCGGCGGCGTAGTTCATCTTGCCCGCGCGCGCTTTGGCCATGGCGACCAGTTCCTGCACGTTCTTCACGGGCAGGTCGGAGTTGACCACCAGCACGAAGCTCAGCGTGGCCATGTTGCTGATCGGGATCAGATCCTTCTGCGGGTCATAAGGCAGCTGCATGAGCGCCGGGTTCATCACGATCGGGCTGCCGGGAATAAAGCCGATGGTGTAGCCGTCGGGCGCGGCGCGCACCACGTTGCCGGTGCCGATCACTCCATCGGCGCCCTGCTGGTTCTCGACGATGAACGCCTGCCCGGTGGTCTTCTGCAGCTGCTCGGCCGAAACCCGCGCCAGGATGTCGGTGCCAGAGCCGGCCGAAAACGGAACGATGATCTTGACCGGCTTGTTGGGATATGCGCCCGACTGCGCTCGCACCAGCGCTGGAGCGGCCAGCGAGGCGGCCGCCACGCCCAGGACCTCCCGGCGGCTGAACTTGCGGACAACTTGGCTCATCGTGTCTCCTCGTCTTGTGATGTTGACTGCAGCAACTTCGGCAGGATGCGGTCGGCCGCCGCGGCCGCCGCACTCCAGGGATCGGTCTGGCGCTGCGCCAGCGCCTGCTCCACTTCGGGCCAGGCGGCGCGCGCCTGCGCGCGCGCCCGTTGCAGCACCTGCTGCTCGAACAGCACTTCGACGCGGCGAAAGTCACGGGCCCGGTCGAGCGCATCGAAGCCGCCGCTAGCGCGGCAATGATCGAGGTGGTCGCGCAGCGTGGCGGCGAGCTCAGCCATACCCACGCCTTCGACGCCGCCGGTGCCCTGGGTCAGCAGCACCGGCGCATGCCAGCGCGCGCTGCCATCGCTCAGCGCGTTGACGCCCGCCTTCAGCCCGTGCGCGCGTACCGGCAGGCCGAGCGCGTGACGCAGCGTCTCGGCGGTGGACTGTGCACCCGGCAGATCGGCCTTGTTCACGGCGATCACGTGCGCGATCTCCATCACGCCCGCCTTGATCGCCTGCACCTCGTCGCCCAGCCCGGGCGCGCAAACCAGCAGCACGCTGTGCGCCAGCGCCATGATCTCAACCTCGGACTGGCCGGCGCCCACCGTCTCGACGATCACCGTGTCAAACCCGCCCAGCGACAGCACCCGGATGAGGTCGCTGATGCACTCGGCGAGCGCCCCGTGGCCGCCGCGCGTGGCCACGCTGCGATAGAAGAGCTGCGGCAGCGGATCGGCGGTGTCGCGAATGCGGTCACCCAGCAGCGCGCCGCCCGACACCGGGCTCGACGGGTCCACGGCCAGGATGCCGACGCGCGCGCCCTCGGCCACCAGGCGCCGCGCCAGAAGCGGCACCAGCGTGCTCTTGCCGGCGCCGCCGACCCCCGTGACGCCCAGCACCCAGGGCACGCCGGCCCGCGGGTACACCCGCGCCAGCAGCGCCGCAGCATCGCGGTGCCCGCTTTCGATCCAGCTCAGCGCCCGCGACAGCGCGCGCCGCTCGCCGGCCGCCAGCGCCTCGAGCAGCCGATCCACTTCGGGCGGCGGACGATGCAGCGGCAACGCGCTCACCAGGCCGCCTCCAGCAGCGCCAGCACCTCGTGCGGGCCGGCCGCGCGGCGCGGGTTGAAGTACAGGCCGCGGTCGCCCATGGCGAGGTCGGCAATCTGCGGCAGCAGCGTGCGGTCGAGCCCGGTGTCGCGCAGTCGGCGCGGCACGCCGAGCTCAGCCTGCAGGCACTCCACCGCGCTGATGGCGGCCTCGGCGCGCGGCGCCTCACCGAGCGCCTGCGCCGCCAGCGCCAGCGGCGCGGCCGCCACCTCTAGATTGAAGCGCAGCGCATGCGGCAGCAGCACCGAGTTGGCCACGCCATGCGGCAGGCCGCCGAACGAGCCCAACAGATGGCACACGCCGTGGTGGATACCCACGCGCGCGTTGCTGATCACCAGTCCGCTCACATGGGCGGCCACCAGCGCATCCAGGCGCGCCCGGCGTCGTGCCGACGGCGCGCCTGCGTCGGTGGCGGCGACCGCGCGCAGCGCCGGCGCCAGCAGCCGCAACCCCTGCAGCGCCAGGCCGTCGGAGATCGGATTGCGCACGCGCGAGTACAGCCCCTCGATGCAGTGGGCCAGTGCGTTCATGCCGGTGGTCAGCAGGACCGAGGCTGGCACTTCGTCACAGGCCACCGGATCGAGCAACGTCAGGCGCGGCACCAGCTGCAAGTCCCAGAACAGCAGCTTGTGGCCGTGCTCATCGCGGATGCCCAGGCCCGGCGTCACCTCGGCGGCGCTCAGCGTGGTGGGGATGGCGACGATCGGCCGCTTTGGCTGTGGCAGGACCCGCTGCACATACTGGTCGGGCGGCGTGAAGCGGTTGGCGTGCTGCGCCAGCGGCGCGCCCTCGGCCAGCACGATGGCGGCAGCCTTGGCACTGTCGGACACGCTGCCGCCGCCGAGCGCGATGAAGCCATCGGCCGCGCCCGCTTGGACCTGCGCGACCAGCGCCTCGACGGTGGCCACCGACGAGTGCTGCGGCAGGTCGTTGAACTCACCGGCCATCCGGCCCGCCAGCCGGCTGCGCAGCGCCTGCGCCACCGCGCTGCGCGCAGCAGCGCCGCCGGCCACCAGCAGCGGGCGGCGCAGGCCGAGCGCTTCGAGCTCGGCCGGCAGCGATTCGAGCACGCCCTCGCCGGCCCGCAGCAGGCTGCGACCGCTGTGGTACGCGAAGGGTCCGAGCTGCGACGCGTCCATTGACCGGCCGTCCATCTGCGTCAGCGCCCGACGAAGCGCGGCGGGCGCTTGTCGGCAAAGGCGCGCAGCGCCTCGCGATGGTCTTCGGTGTGCTGCGCGACCGCCTGCAGGGCGGCGGCAAACTCGAGCGCCGTGGCAAGCGGCACCGCTGCGCTGTCGCGCAGCAGCCGCTTGTTCATGCGCACCGACAGCGGCGGGTGGGCGGCGATGACCCGCGCCAGCTCCAGCGCGCGCGGCAGCAGCCGCTCGGCCGGCACCACCTCGGACACCAAGCCCCAGGCGAGCGCGGCGGCGGCATCGATGGTCTGCGCGGTCAGGGTCAGCTGGGCGGCGCGCGCCGGCCCGATCGCCCGCTGCAGCAGCCAGGCACCGCCATCGCCCGAGATGAGCCCGAGCCGCACGAAGCTCTCGGCAAAGCTCGCGCCTTCGGCGGCGATCCGCAGGTCGCACATCAGCGACAGGTCGAGGCCGGCGCCGACGGCCACTCCGTTAACCGCTGCGATTACCGGCACCTCAAGGTTGTGCAGGGCCAGCGGCACGTTCTGAATGCCGGCGCGATACGCCTGCCGCATCTGCGCCGAGCTGCCGCCGAACATGCCGCGCCCGGCCAGCATATCCTTGACGTTGCCGCCGGCGCAAAACGCCTCGCCAGCGCCGGTGAGGATGACGCAGCGCACGCTCTCGTCAGCGCCAAGGCGACCGACCTCCTCCACCAGCTGCGCGGCCATCGCATCGTCAATGGCATTGCGCGCACCGGGTGCGTCGAGCGTGAGCTGCACGATGCCGGGCTCCAGCTCGTCCCTGCGGATACGAAGGCCGCTGTCGCCGATCATGCCGCCTCCCGCGCGGCACCGATGCGGCGCCCGCTGCACCGCCGCGCCGCCGCCGGCGGCTCGAAGTAGCGGCCCACGGCGCTGCGCAGGAGCTGCAGGTAGCGGTCCTGCTCGTTGCGGATGGTGCGCGACCAGCCACCGATGCCGAGCGCCAGCGGCGCGCCGCCCGCATCCACCGGCAGACGAATGCCGATCACACCGGCGCCGGACGTGATGCGGTTCAGGGAAATCGAAAACCCGCTGTTGCGGATTGCCGCTAGGTCGCGCCTCAGCGCGGCCACGCTGATCTCCTCGCCCGCCTCCGCGCCCCCGTTATGGCGCAACACCATGCGGCGCAGCTGCTCGTCGGCGAGATCGGCGGCGAACAGCCGCCCCAGGCCCGAAGTGAGTAGCGGCCGCAGCGTGCCTGGCCCCACATGCATGCGCATGGTGGTGGTGGCCGGCACCACGTGCACGTACTGCACCTGGTCGCGCAGCGGGGTGGCGAGGATGATGGTCTCGCCAGTGAGCTCACCCAGCTCGCCCATCAGCTGGCGCAGCGAGCCGCCGGGCGCCACCATGGGCTCGACCCACGAGCCCAGCATCGCCACGCGCGGGGTTGGAAAGTAGCTGCGCTGGTCTGCGCCATGGCGCAGGTAGCCAAGGTCGGCCAAGTTGCGCAGCAAAACCGATGTGCTCGACTGCGGGTAGCCAAGCTCGCGCGCGATCTCCGTCACGCTCGCCTCGCGTTGCACGCGGTCGAAGTACTCGAACACCTCGAGCACGCGGATGGCGGACTTCACCGTCGGCATTCGTGCTGCCTGCTCATTGACCGGTCACATCGACCACGAAGTGCCACAGCGGCTCCTCCCCTCGCAGCAGCGCCTGGCCGAGCCGGCGTTGCCAGGCCATCTCGCTGCCATCCTCGTCGCGCCAGGCCCACAGGCGCCGCGTGAAGCGCTGCAGCGGGTGCTCGCGCGTGTAGCCCATGGCGGCGATGATCTGGTGCGCCAGTTCGTTGATGGGCACCACCGCTTCGCTCGCCACGATCTTGGCGGCGGCGGCCACTGCCTCGTCACAACGAGGCCGCAGCCGTGCGGCAGCCATGTCGGCGGCCGCACCGACCAGCGCCACCTGTCCGGCCAGCTGAGCCAGCATCTGCTGGACCGCCTGGAACGCGCCGATCGGGCGCCCGAATTGCTCGCGCGTGCGCGCATGTTCCAGCGCCAGCGCGAGAATGCGGTCGGCCGCGCCAGCCATCGCGGCCGTGCGCAGCACCGCGGCCAGGGCCTGTAATGCCCGCCCGTCGCACGCCGCCACGGCGCGTGGCGCGGCCGGCAGCGCCACGCGGTCGCGCGGCTCATCAGCTAAGAAATTGTCCGTAAATAGTAAACTATTGCTCCGAGCCGCCCGGTGCGCGGCGTCGGAGCGGTTCAATGGGAGCGAAGGCGAACGCGCAGCGTGAGCGGGTCGAATCTTGGGAGGTCAGCGACGATTTCTGGCAGCGGGTCGAGCCACTGATTCCCGTTCGGCAACGTTCGGCCGAGCGCGAGTATCTGCGCAAGCCTGGTGCGGGGCGACCGTCGAAGCCGGCGCGGCTGGTGTTCGAGGGGATCGTGTACGTGCTGCGTACGGGCTGCCAGTGGCGTGCGCTGCCGAAGGAGCGGTTCGGCAGCGCGAGCGCGGTCCATGCGCGGTTCCTGCAGTGGGAGCGCGCCGGCGTATTTGCGGCGATCTGGCAGGCGGGGCTGGCCGAGTATGACCAGATGGAGGGGATCGCCTGGCGCTGGCAGAGTATCGACGGGGCCATGGTCAAGGCCCCGCTGGCGCAAGAGGCGGTCGGGTCGAACCCGACCGATCGCGGGGAAAGCCGGCAGCAAGCGGCATCTGCTGGTCGACGGCCGTGGCGTCCCGTTGTCGCTCGTCGTCACCGGAGCCAACGCGCATGACGTCACACAACTGGAGACCGTATTGGGCGCGATCATGGTCAAGCGTCCCCACCCCAGGCAGCGGCGCAGCAAGCATCTGTGTGCCGATGCGGGCTACCGCGGCCAGCCGGCGCGCGCCATCATCGAGGCCCACGGCTACATCCCGCACGTGGTGAATCGGCGCAAGGAGGCCGATCTGAAGCGACGCGACCCGAAGATGAAGGCCCGCCGCTGGGTGGTCGAGGTCTGCCATAGCTGGTTCAACCGCTTCCGCAAGTTGCTGGTGCGCTACGAGAAGCTCGAACGCAGCTTTCTCGCGCTCAACCATCTCGCAGCTGCCATCATTGCCTTCCACAACGTCAAACTGACCGTCAACATTATTTACGGATAGGCTCTAAGTTGTGGCCCGGTTCGCGTACCGCGTCGGCCAGGTCGAACCACGCGGCCTGCTCAGTCCAGATCACGATGAGCGAGCGCGCCTGCGCAGCGTGCGGAACGCCACTCAACCGGCCCGCCGCCGCAGCGCTGAAGCACCGCACCACCATCGCCTGGTCGAGCCACTCACCCCAGCCGCAGGCGTGCGCCGCGCGGCGCGCGACCAGCGCTTCCAGCAGTGGCACGCGCGCCGCAGTGCGGCCGAGCTGGCGGGCGAGCTCCATCAGTTCCGGCAGCTGGCTCAGTTCGGCGTCATCGGCCAGCGTGGTAAGCCCGCTGTCCTGCAGCGCCGCCCACAGCCCGGCGTGGCAGGCGCTCGTTGGCACCTCGCCCGGCCCGTCTTCGTGGTCGTCGAACAGCCGCTGCGCGAGATCCGCTACCAGGCGATCGGGTGCGTTCACCGGACCTCCAGCCGCTTGGCGATGATCCCGCGAAGGATCTCGCGCGTCCCACCGCGCAGCGAGTACGAGGGGGCGGCCAGCAGCGCGGCGCCAAGCTGCGGCAGTTGGTCCAGCGCGTCAGGCGCCAGCGTGCGCACCGCATCAGGCACCGCGCGCTCATAAGTTGCACCGACGTCCTTGACCAGCGCGGCCTCCACATCGACCCGGTCGCCGCGCTCCAGCTGATGCGCCAGCGACAGCGACATCTGCCGCAGCACGGCCAGACGCGCCGCCTGGGCTCCGAGCGTACGCACAGTGGCGTCATCCGCCGCCACCGCGCCCTGCCGCACCAGCGCCAGGAAAACTTCCAGCAGCGGTTGCGAACTCAGGAAGCGCTCCGGACCGCTGCGCTCCCAGGCGAGCTCGCCCATGACCAAAGACCAGCCCTCATCCGGCTGACCGAGCACGGCCTCGTCGGGCACGAACACCTCGTCGAGCACTACTTCGTTAAAGTCGCGCCCACCGGTAAGGTCAGCAATCGGCCGCGGCGTTACGCCGGGGCTGGACATGTCGACCAGGAACTGCGTCAGCCCGGCATGGCGGTCGGCCTCCAGTGGCCCACTCCCGCTGCGCGCCAGCACGATCGCGTACTGCGCGCGGTGCGCGTGCGAGGTCCACAGCTTGCTGCCACTGAGCTTCCAGCCGCCCGCCACCGCCACCGCACGCGTGCGCACTGCCGCAAGATCCGAACCTGCGCCCGGCTCGCTCATGCCGATGCCGATGCAGCACTCGCCCGCCACGATACGAGGCAGCACCTTGCGCCGCAGCGCCTCGCTACCGTGGCGCGCGATCTGCGGCCCGCTCTGGCGGTCGGCAATCCAATGCAGGCCCACTGGTGCGCCAGCGGCCAGCATCTCCTCGAACACGATGTAGCGCTCGAGCAGGCTGCGGCCGTGGCCGCCGTAAGCCGTGGGCAGCGCCAGGCCAATGAACCCGGCCGCGCCGCAACGCCGGGAGAACTCGGCGTCAGCCTGCATCCAGCAGTTGGTGGTGGG
>Ga0209985_10002380_pt1 | contig 17076 bp, 18 predicted proteins | sample NOAtaG_FD_187305 | JGI IMG/M metagenome (GOLD analysis project Ga0209985, IMG submission 187305) | Freshwater lake microbial communities from Lake Erie, under a cyanobacterial bloom - NOAA_Erie_Diel6S_1000h metaG (SPAdes) (version 2) | ecosystem: Environmental > Aquatic > Freshwater > Lake ...
GGGTCTCCTCGATTTCAACCCGGCCGATATCAAAAACAGCGTCCCGCAATTACTGAACGGCATACGAACGGCCTTCTGGGCATCGGTATGCGGAATCTTTTGGGCGCTGACGATAAAAGCACGCCATGCGCTGCGCGGCGCACCGCCGATAAGCGAGACTCAAGTCTCCGGCGCGAACGTGAGTGATTTGATGGAACAACTGGTGCGCCTTAATCGGTCCATTGCGGGTGACGACGACTCCACACTGATCAACCAAGTAAAGCTATCTCGAAGCGATACGAACGAACGTCTCTCCAGACTCCAAACGTCCTTCGACAACTTCGTGAAGATCATGGCAGAGGCTAATAGCAAAGCGCTGATAGACGCGCTCCAAAAGATCGTCAGCGACTTCAACAACACGCTGAGGGAACAATTCGGCGAAAACTTCAAGCAATTGAATGCTGCGGTCGAAAAGCTCGTTGTTTGGCAAGATCAGTACAAACAGCAGCTGAACGACCTGATCGCTGCGGAAACCACGACACGTGACTCGATGAAGATCGCGTCCGAGAGCTTCAAGACCATCGTCACAGCGGCTGATCAATTCTCTAAAACGGCGACAGACCTACAACAGCTTCTGACGGCGATGGATCAACAGAAACAAACTCTGACCACCCAACTGACCTTATTGACAAATGTTGTAAAGGACGTCACCGGGAAGCTACCGCTTATTGAGCCCGAGATAACCAAACTCGTCGGGCAGGTTACGACAGGTGTAGACGCTGCACAGAAGCAACTCACCGAGGCATACACCAAGGTCATCCAAGCGACTACCGACAACGATCAGATCTACAAGAAACTCATGCGTGAGCAGGTGGAAGCCACGACGAAGGAACTCAATACACATATCCGTCAAGTGACGGAGGATACGAAGAAGACCGTTGTGCTGCTTGATAAGGCCCTTGAAGAAGAGCTGACGAAATCCATTGAAACGCTAGGGATGCAGCTCACCGCGCTATCCCGAAAGTTCGTTGAAGACTACACACCGTTGACAGATCAACTACGACGGATGGTCAACGAGCTCGGTCGGAGATAAGCCATGGCACTCGAGGAAGAGGGGACAACATCGCAAGACGCGCATTGGATTCCGCTCAGCGATTTGATGACCGGCCTGATGGTGATGTTTTTGCTGATCGCAGTGGTTTATATGATGCGGGTCGAAGCCGAATCATCAAGCATCAAGGAAGTCGCCATCGCCTATAACCAGGTTCGCGACGAGCTCTATGCGGACCTCGAGAGTGAGTTTCAGGCTGATCTGCCCAAGTGGAAAGCCGAGCTGAACAAGGCGGACTTGGCCGTCAAATTCACCGAACCAGAAGTGCTGTTTGCATCCGGCAGCAGTGAGCTTCGGCCGGAGTTCAAATCAATCCTTGATGACTTCTTCCCTCGCTACATCAAGATACTTACATCCGATAAGTACCGCGGCTCGGTAACAGAGGTGCGTATCGAAGGGCATACCTCATCGGAGTGGTACAACGGCGCTACAGATCGATTCGCTTACTTCCAGAACATGGCGCTATCGCAGGAACGAACACGGTCGACGCTGAAGTATGTGATGTCGCTACCACAATCGTCACCGCAGGAGGGGTGGCTACGCGAGCACCTGACCGCAAACGGCCTGTCATCGTCCAAACTTGTTCTTGACGCAGAAGGCCGCGAGGACTCTCCTCGGTCTCGCCGCGTTGAATTCAAGGTACGTACCGATGCGGAGACGCGGATAGCACGGATTTTGGAGGTGTCCGCGCAATGATTCGGCTGCCGAATTTCCACGAGAACCAGGAGATAAATGCCGTACGTGACGAGATGGGGGCGTATGAGCTGGGCACGCTCCGTCTGACGCGTCCCGCGAACTCATTGACCATGGAGGAGCTTAACGAGCTGTTAGGCGACGGCATCGACCTGCCGAACCTCGACGACGTGAAAATCGGTGCTGACGGCACCATAATCTATAAAAATCGTCGCGTTGTGCTCTACATCCGCGATGTCGCCTTATACGGAAACGGCAGGGCACGAGAACGGGAGCTTCCCCGATATCACGTGGCTAACTGTCGAACCCTGGATGACATGCGGGCACAGCGACGGTTCGGGCGGTATGTGGTTGCTGCGCGGTCCACCGGCTTGTTCGCCATCAATCAAATAGTCAAAGGCAGAGACCCGATACGCTCTGACGAGCGACTTAAGATCTGTCAGAACTGCCTGTCTCGGCTCCGATTCGACGGATTTGACTATGACATGCCGTCTCATCGCAAACAGGCCATCGTCGAACAGTTCACCCTCGATCGATTCTTCGAGCGCTATCCTCACGACGTGGTGTCGGACTCGAACGCCGACAGTGAACTCACGGCCAGATTGAACGAATACACCGGGGACTTCGGCCTACATGCGACGGCAACGAAAATCCGAGCGGGATACCGATGCGAGGCTTGCGGTGTGGCGTTGATGGAGAGGCAACTACAGCGCTACCTACATGCGCATCACATGAACGCCATCAAATACGATAACTCGGCAAACAACCTAAAGGCCCTGTGTATTCGTTGCCATGCAGAAGAGCCTGGTCATGCTCACATGAAGACTTTGCCCGAGTATCGTGACTTCATTACTCGGAGAGCCTAGTCCACTACCAATGCGACTTCCCCGATGTACTTATCAGACACCGTGCGTAGAGATGGTCCCAGAATCTGGGTTGGATACCACCTCCGTTTTGGACTGGTTGTCTATGATTCACGCATGCAGATTTGGCGGAATGACACTGACGTGTCTCTGTACATCGTGGAGGAAAAGAGTTTCAGATTGTTTAACAAGAGCGCAGTCCGACCGCGCTTGATGCCCCTGACTCGGCGAGTAAAACCTATCAAGCTAGTCGAGACTTTAAAGCAATATGGTGGCATTGCTGACATTGCGGTTCGCTACGCGGAAAACCTCGCAGAGAACAGGTCCGAATTGTCGTCACAGCCTTTAAGCGCTAACGATCTCGACAGTTCTGAAACCTACAGTCATGAGGTCGAATATGAACCATCCTACGATGAAGAGGAGGAGCGTCGACTGCTCACCGAAGAGATGATGGAGGCGCAGGAAGCGTGGGTTCGGAGCGAAGATGAGGGATGGTTTTACGAGGATTGAGTATGAATGCAGTGACCCAGACTATTATGGCGGAGCGACAGGAGTGGAACTGTCAGCAGCGTCTGCAACCGCTCAGGACCCCGCTCGCGGGTGGCCGCCAACTCGGCCGCGACATCCTGGCGCTGCTCGCCAGAGTTTTTAGATTCGGTCAATGAACGACCATTCAGAGCGCCAGATCGTCGCGTATTTTGAGGCCATCGACAACTGGCGCGCGGCTTACCGACTGGCGCGGCTCCATGTCCTGGGAATACGTACGGGCGACGCTCTGGAGCTGGTGGCTGCTCGGATTGTCCTCGATATCGGCAGCGACACCGTTTGCAAGGCGGCGTTTCGTGCCGGTCGCGTCGAAGCTCACCAGGTCCTGCTGGCTCAGGACGAGACCGACGTACAAGGTGTTGCCCGTGCGCTCGCATCGGCTGAGGAAGTTTATGTGGCCGGAATCGGGCGCATCAGGTTGCCGAACACAAAGCAGGTCGGCATCTACGTCGCGGCGCCAACATTACTGCACCCCGAAGGCCTCAGCGCAGGGAGTCGGCTGGCCGTGCTGTCCATCGGTGGGGGGCATATTGCGGAGGTACTGCCGCAACCAGCGACGGATTGGCTGCTGAAGGCGGCGGACTCCCCGTACGAGTCCGTGCAGGAACTGGCTATCGACTACAACGTAGGGACGCTGCGTGGCGATAGTGCGTTGCTCGAGGTTGTTGCGCGGACGGCCATTGAGGTACTTACTGAGTCTGCCGTCACCGGCAATCGCGCGAGTGTTGGTATTTGGATGGCGGGCTCTCTCGATCGGACGAAGGCAAAGCTAGGCTTTCGTGTCGTCCATCAAGGCAAGGTCGTGCAGCGCGGCGCCATTCAAGGTACCGACTTGGCTTGGAGTAAGCATGAGATTGCTTTAGTCGGTACAGGCGAGATCGAGGTTCCTGCTTGCTCTATAGTCCAGTGCATCGCTTCATACGCTGGCGAGGCCCATCACATCCAATGGCGCGCCGATCCGGCGACCTTTCTGAATCCCCGTGCCGCAATCCTGTCGTTGGTCGACCCGTCGAGTTCGGTGATCGAGGCCTGCTTACACCCTGATGTTCCGCCGAGGGGAAAGGCGGCTGACGACTTCGAGGCGGTAATCGCGTGGCTGCTATGGGCATTGGGATTCTCCATCGCGTCCTTCGGAACGCACCCCAAGACCCGGGACAGCTTTGATGTGATCGCAACCACACCGCGTGGGGACTTCCTGGTCGTCGAGTGCACGCTTGGGCTGCTGCGCGCTGACGGCAAGCTGTCCAAGCTCAACGCCCGTACGGTCAGCGTACGCGACTTACTGGCCGCCTCCAACATGAAGCATCTGCGAGTGTTGCCAGTAATCGTTACGGCGTTGACGCGGGAGCAAGTCGAAGCTGACGCCGGACCCGCGGCCGACCTTGGGGTACTTGTCGTCACGCGAGAAGATCTTGACGGAGTGCAGAATGAACTGATTCGGTTTCCTGATGCCGATGGGTTTTTTGAGCGTAGTCTTCGTGTGGTTCAGGATCGCCAGTCTGCTCGCAAGGCCGAAAGAGGCGCGGCGAGTTTAATCGACGTCCAGGGAGGAAAATAGATGGCCCTTTGGCTCATTCGTGCCGGCAAGTACGGCGAACACGAACCCCGATTCGTTGCCGACTCGGCGTGCTACCTCACTTGGGAACGCACAGAGGTTCACGACCTTCAGCAGGCCAAGGACTACGAAGGCATCAAGGCTCTGCTCGCCGAGCTTTATCCAGACGAGAAGCCGAAGACCCGAATCAACTGGGCGAGCCAGATCGCGCCGTTCGTGTTCGACATACAGCCCGGCGACTGGGTCGCAGTGCCTCAAAAGCACAAGCCTGCCATCGCGTTCGGTGAGGTGATCAAGGGCTATGCCTTCGATCCGAAAGCCCCCGAGACCTATCGACACAGCATCCGGGTGAAGTGGCTGAACACCGAAGTGCCGCGGACCGCCTTCGATCAGGATCTACTGTACTCGTTCGGCGCCTTCATGACTGTGTGCCGCCTGACGCGCAACGATGCCGAGGCACGCGTTCGCGCGATGGCTGGCGCGGGATGGAGTCCTTCGGCAGGTGGAGCTTCGGTTTCCGGGACCGTACAGAAGCCCAAGCCCGGTGCCAACGACCTGCCGCCGGTGATCGAGGAGCATTTCGACCTTGAACTGTCGGCACGTGACCAGATCACCAAACGGGTACTCGCCCGCTTTAAGGGCCACGGCATGGCCGAGCTGGTCGGCGCCATCCTGCGGGCGCAAGGCTTCAACACCCATATCAGCCCACCGGGGCCGGATGGAGGCGTCGACATCCTCGCGGCACCCGGTACGTTCGGTTTCGGGGAGCCACGCATCTGTGTACAGGTCAAGTCGCAGCAAAGTCCGATCGAGCGGGCGGTGCTGGACGCCCTCGGCGGCGTGATGAAAAAGGTCAACGCGACCCACGGACTGCTCGTCTGCTGGGGCGGATTCAAGAGCAGCATCGATCGCGACGAGACGCAGCAATTCTTTAACGTTCGTCTTTGGGACGCAGATGACCTTATCGACGAAATGTTAAAGGTCTACGACAATCTCGACGCAGACATCCGCGCCCAAATTCCTCTGAAGAGGGTATGGACACTTGCCGCAGCGGATGAGTAAACGTGATTCACTGTATGTAGCCAGTCAAAATATATTGTCGGTACCCGCGAGATCCGCTAAGGTCAAGGGAGAATTGCCGCGCAAGCGATGCCCGCTGAGTGGCTCCGACAGGGAATGACAATCAACGCTTTAGGCCGCTGTTGGTACGGCGACGCAATATCCGCTTTCTCGGCCGCGACGGTTGAGTCGGTGGTTGGCACCCTGTCGCTCGCCAATCCGCTTGATACCACGCCAGACCAGATCATCGCTTGGCGCGAGCAGGTCGAACTGCTGCGCCCCCAAGTGCAGGGTCTTAGCGGCGCCATTTACTTCGAGTTCGACATCCCCCGCATCGGTCGTCGCATCGACGTGGTGCTGGTCATCCGGTCCGTGGTCTTCGTCATCGAGTTCAAGGTGGGCGCCAAGACCTTCGACCGCTCGGCGATCAACCAAGTCTGGGACTACGCGCTCGACCTCAAGAACTTCCATGAGACGAGCCATGGTGTCTCTCTCGTTCCTGTTTTGGTGGCCACGGAGGCGCCGGTTGCCCCACCGATTCGACTTGAGTTCGCCGAGGATGGCGTCGCGGCGCCCATCGAGACGTCGTCGTCGAGGATCCGCTCTGTTATCGACCAGGTGCTAGGGGTCGCCACAGGCAGTGCCATCGACGCCGACCACTGGTCCCGCGGCAATTACCGACCCACCCCGACCATCATCGAGGCGGCCAAGGCGCTCTACGCGAACCATACGGTCGATGAGATCGCGCGAAATGACGCAGAGGCGGTCAATCTCCAAGTCACCTCTCGCCGCGTCGAGGAATTGATCGACGAGGCGAGGGCCCATGGCCGTAAGCTCATCTGCTTCGTGACCGGTGTCCCCGGTGCTGGCAAAACGTTGGTGGGCCTCAATGTCGCCACCCGTCGGGACGAGGCCTCACCAACGCATGCGGTCTTTCTGTCCGGAAACGGGCCGCTGGTGGCCGTACTGCGTGAGGCTCTGATCCGCGATGAGCGCGAGCGTCGGCGCCTGCGGGGTGAGAAGCGCACCAAGAACCGCGAGGCCAACCCGGTCAAGTCCTTCATTCAGAACGCCCACCACTTTCGCGATGCCGCGCTGGCTGATACGGAAGCGCCGCCCGTCGAACGTGTTGCGATTTTTGATGAGGCACAGCGTGCTTGGCACCTCGCGAAGACTCGGGACTTCATGACGCGCCGCAAGGGCCAGCCGGACTTCCAGTACTCAGAGCCCGCGTTCCTGATCTCCTACATGGACCGGCACCCGGACTGGGCGGTGATTGTCTGCTTGGTAGGCGGCGGCCAGGAGATCCACACCGGCGAGGGCGGCATCAGCGAGTGGCTCGATGCGGTGAACGATCAGTATCCGCACTGGGATCTCTACATCTCCGCGAAGCTGTCCGACACAGAGTACGCCGCGGGCCGCGCGCTGGAGGTCGCCACGCGGAACCCCAAGGCGCGGCTAGAGGACAGCCTGCACCTCGCGGTCTCCATGCGCTCGTTTCGCGCCGAGAACCTGTCGAGCTTCGTGAAGTTCCTGCTGGACCGCGAGGAGGCCGAGGCCCGCGCCCACCTCGAGCGGCTGCGCGGCCGCTACCCCATCTACATCACCCGCAACATCGAGCGCGCTAAGGCCTGGATTCGCGCCCGCGCGCGTGGCACCGAGCGCTTCGGTCTGCTGGCCTCATCCAAGGCCATGCGCCTCAAGCCCTACGCCATCGACGTGCGCATCGACACCAACCCCGTCCACTGGTTTCTGGGCGACCCGACCGATATCCGCTCCAGTCAGTACCTCGAGGACGTCGCTACCGAGTTCCAGGTACAGGGCCTCGAACTCGACTGGACCATCGTCAACTGGGACGGCGACCTGCGCGTGACCGGCGAAGACTGGGCGTACCACGACTTCCGCGGCCAAAAGTGGCAGCGCGTGAAGAAGACCGAGAACCAGCTGTTCCTGAAGAACGCCTACCGCGTGCTCCTGACCCGGGCTCGTCAAGGCATGGTCATCTTCGTCCCGCCAGGGGATGACACCGACCCCACCCGGCCGCCGAGCTACTACGACCCGACGTATCGGTATCTGAAGAGGTTGGGGTTATCGGAATTGTAGGGTAGGAAAACGCCCGTAATGAACGCTTATAGCCGTCATGGCTGATAGCAACTGCCGCTGAGGGATTATGAGTAGTGTGAAGCCAGCGCTAATTACCGAAGGTGTTTGGAGACGAATAACCAAACTCGCCAAGACAAAGGGACAGCACTATGCCGCCGTTCCGTATTTCGGCGCCTCTGCGGCCGAGCTACTCCCTCTGAAGAAAGGTGATCAACTTGTGGTTCGGTTTGATAAAGAGTCAATAAAAACAGGACAGGTTGATCCAAGAGAAATCGTTAAGCTCATAAAGCGCGGGGTAGATGTTCATGCCTGCAGCAATCTTCATGCCAAGGTGTTCGCATTCGGTCACACCGCAATAGTGGGTTCGGCAAATGTCTCGAGGAATTCCGCCTCTTCGTTGATAGAAGCGTGTGCCGAGGTGAATTCGGCAAGTTTTGCTCTTAAGTGTCGCCGATTTGTGAAGTCTCTATGCGGCGATCATATTCACCTAGAGCACGCTCAAAGCATGGTGAAATACTACCGGCCTCCGGCAATCACGGGTCGCCTGACGAAAAATCGTAAGCGTGTTGCCGTGCCGCTGCCCGCTCACTCCGGTCTTTGGTTTGTTTCTCTAGAAATAAAAGAGTGGAGCGAAGCCGATATCCAAGAGGCGAATCAGGGAAGAGACACCGCCAAATCGCGGATTGATGACATAAACAAGTCTCGAATCGAAGAGTTCGTTTGGTATGGGTCGGACTTGGTTTATGGGGTAACGCGCGGTGAGCGCGTTTTAATGAGTACGAGCCTGAATAATTCTAAAGTGTTAGTCTCACCACCCGGACGTGTACTCGATGTTCGGCGCTATCGGGAAAAGGGTCGTAAGCGCGCCATTATTTACGTGGAGGTGCCGATCAATAAGCGTCGGCGTGCTCTTCAGGTACTGAAGCGGCGTCTCGGATCACAAAAGAGCAAGCTCGGGAACATACATTCAACGAGGAGGATACGAGATCCACGTTTGGTCTATGCAATTGACCAAGCTTTCTTGTGAACCGAACCGCAGTCACTCGGCCCTGTGGTCTCCTACTACGACTCCAACGCCCCCCGCCTCGCCGCCACATACGAATCTCTCGAGGCGGCGCGCCTCAACGCCTGGTTTTATGATGTCCTCCCGGCCGCTCCCGCCAACGTCCTCGACATCGGCGCCGGGTCGGGGCGCGATGCGGCGTGGCTCGCCTCACTCGGCTTTGATGTGGTCGCGGTTGAGCCTTCCGCGGCGATGGTGCGCGAGGCGCAGCGCATCCACCCAGAGTCCGCCATCCATTGGATCGAGGGCGATGCGCTCCCCGGACTCGAGCGCACGCTACGTCGCGGTGAGGCCTTCGACTTCATCTTGCTGAGCGCGGTCTGGATGCATGTGCCGCCCGCCGAGCAGCGGCGGGCCTTCCGCAAGGTCGTCTCCTTGATGAAGCCGGGCGCACGTATGGCAATCACACTGCGCCACGGTCCAGCGGTGCCCGGGCAGGTGGTGTACGAGACGACGGCGGCGGACATCGAGTCGCTCTGCCGCGACCATGGCGCTTATGTCGAACGCTGCCATGATGCCGTCCCCGATCTCGCGGGCCGCGCCGGGGTGGCCTGGACGCAATTGTTGGTTCGGGTGCCGTAGGTCGCGATCAGACCTTGGCGGCGTTTTCGATGCTCCAAACCGCCGCCCCCGCCTGACGGGTCAGCCGCACCCTCGCTCTGGCCGGCACTGCACCACCGAACAGCCGGGTGAGTTCAGCCGTCAGCAGGTTCGGTTCGTTGCGCTCATCGACCGGGCGCTCCTTGAGTACGTTCAGGGCGACCTTCACGAACTTCCCATAGAGATGTCGCCCGTTGATGGCGACCAGATGCCAATTCGTCGGCAGTCCCTCGCGGCGGTTGCCGAACATGATGCAGAGGCTGGCGTCTCCCGTCGGGATCACCGAGAACACCATCCGCCCGGGCCCCGGTCGTTGTGCGTAGGCCTCGAGCCGGGCGGTCAAGCGGTCATGCACCGCCGAGGCGAAGGCCTCCTCGTCTTCGGTCGACGGCATCGGGCCGATGTATCGGAATTCTTGCTTGGTCGCATCCCATGTGAAGAACGCCGACCCCCTGTCCGTGTTCCGTCCGGTCCAGGCAGCGATCGGGTTCCGGTCGAGATACCGGAGCCATGTGGTGTCGTCGATCGCTGCGGCGTCCTCTACCTCCGTGCCGACGACATCCTCGCGGAACCGTTCGTGACCGAAGAAAGCCCGGAACTCGGCGATGATCTCGGTGCCCATGACGCTGCGCCGGAATCGACGACCATCGCATAGCGCCCGCAGCACCACCATCTTGAAAGACCGGGTCATCTGCGCCATCTCGATCTCGCGCAGGAACTCACCTGTCGTCTGCTCCAGTCGCTGCGTTACAGGATCGAGCAGCTCTGCCACCTCGAGCACGCGATTCCAGCGATCGACGCTCAAGGCCTTGCGTGCTGTGGCCAGCGAGTACCGCCCCTCGCGTTGCCAGTCCGTCAGCGTAGGCGTACGCCCGAGGCGCGCGGCGACATCGGCAACGTCATCGAGCACCAGTTGGCGTAGCGGGCTTGCGCGGTCGAGGGACGCCCGTAGCGTGCTGAGCGAAACTTCATCCAGCGTCACCTCCACGCCGTCGGGCAGCCCGTCGGGTCGGATGCCGTCCTTGATCCAGCGGGTCAGTGCCTTCAAGGCGCGGCTCGGGTCCTGATCCTGCGACAGATCCTGTCCCGCAAGCAGCGGCAGCTTCACGTGGGCTTGCCGGTAGTTGCCGATGAAATCGAGCACGGTGAGGAACGCCTTGCCGTCGCTCAACCGCAGGCCGCGCCCCAGCTGCTGCAGATAGATGGTCATGGACTCGGTCGGCCGCAGGAACATCACGAGGTCGACGACCGGGATGTCGACGCCTTCGTTGAAGAGATCCACGGTGAACAGCACCGCAAGCTGTCCGTTGGCGAGCTGCCGTACGGCCTCCACCCGGTCCATCGATCCGGCGCCCGAGTGCACAGCTGCTGCAGGGACCCCGGCCGCTCGGAACTGCGCCGCCATGAAGTCAGCATGCTCGATTGAGACGCAGAACCCGAGCGCAGCCCGCCCGGCGTGCGCGCGGTGATGCGTGAGCACCAGCGCGGCGCGCTCCGTGGTGTTGAAGCGAAGGGTCAGCTTGGCGGTGTCGTAGGTCTTGCGGCTGGTGAGCAGGTCGTCGGTGTAGGTCACGACATCCGCGATGCCGTGATAGCGGAACGGTACGAGCCACCCGAACGCGATGGCCTCGAGCAGCCCGATCTGATACGCCAGGTTGCCGTCGCAGAGCGACAGCAGGTCGCGCTGGTCACCACGGAAAGGCGTTGCCGTGAGTCCGAGCAGGAATCCTGGCTTCAACCGCTCGAGCACCCGTAGGTAGCTGTCGGCGGCGGCGTGGTGGAATTCATCGATGACGACGTAGTCGAACCGCGCAAGCTCGGGGCGCGAGAGGTGCTCCGCCCGCGACAGCGTCTGGATCGAGGCGAATACGATCTCGCGGTCGAGTTCGTCGCGCCCGTCACCGAGCCAGCCGCGCGTCCGGGTGGGGTAGACCTTGCTGAATGCGCTTTCCGCTTGTCGCAGCAGTTCTTCGCGGTGCGCGATGAAGAGCACGCGGTTGGCTTCGCGGGCATCGAAGGCGGCGAGGAAGGTCTTGCCGAGGCCCGTTGCGGCGACGACCAACGCACGGGTCTCGCCGTCTTGGCGCAGCCGGTCCAACTCGACGAGCGCGAGCGTCTGCACCTCCCGCGGCTGGATCTCCGGCTGCCCGCCGTCGACGTCGCTGACGGCAGGTTCCACCACGCCGACCGTGCGGCCTTGCACCACGCGACGTTGTGCATAGTCGCGGACCCAGCCCGGCGACAGCGGGACCGCGGCCTCGGCCGCGAACAATTCCTCGAAGCGCGTGGTCAGCTCGTACATCGGCTGCCCGGCGTCGACGTCGAGCACGGTCCAGGTCCACTCCACGCCTTCGGTCAACCCGGTACGGCTGAGGTTCGCAGAGCCGATAAACGCGCGGCCGCTGCCATCCGCCCGCTCGAAGAGATAGGCCTTGGGATGGAAGCTCCGTCGGCCGGCGCTATAGACCTTCGCTTCCAGCCGCCCGTGCCACCGGCACAGCCGCTCTAGAGCCTCCGGCTCCGTGACTCCCAGATAGTCCGTGGTGAGCAGCTTCATCTCGGCGCCGCGCAGCAAGGCGGCGAGCGCCGGTCCCTCGATGAGATCGAGACCGCTCTTCATGACGAAGGCCACCGCCAGCCGAGCGACCCGGCAGGCTTCGAACTCGTGCTTGAGCGCGTCGAGAAGGGTGGTACTGCCGCCCGAGTGCAGCCGCCCTGGCGCGGCGCCGGGCCCGGGTTCCTGGAGCACGAGCCCCTGCGAAAAGCCCCCGCGCTGGCCCAACTTCTCGGCGACCCGTCGGTCGATATCCGCCCGGCGCAACCCGTGCCGCGCCCCGATCGCCTCAATCACCGTCTGCAGGTCCGCGAGCTCGTCGAGCACCTCCGCTTGCCGCCCTGACTCGACCGCGCCCAGGACTTCCTGCGTCTCCTCGACCAGCTTCAGCCCGAGCAGCCGCGCCAACTCGTCCGGCGCTGCGGTGCGCACCGCCAACGACCGACCTTCGGCAGCGGCCAGCGCCGGGATGCCGTCGCGGATCAGCTTTTCGTGGGGAGTAGATGACATCTATAAGACCGTCAATTTCTGCGATTACACCGCCCAAACAGCTCTAAATGTGACAGCAGCGAATGAGCGGTTCAATGAGGTAATTCCGGACCGGCATCTCGCTTGAAGCGCCGACCGTCAATTGCAAGACATTGATTTATTTTCGAATTTTGCGGCTTCTATCTCCGGCCGCTGTCTCAAAAGTGATGGGGATAGCTGCCAAAAAGTTGGTGTTTAATCATTTTGAACCGTTGCGCGAGTTCGGCACATACTATTTTGCGTGTCGCTAAGATTAGACTAGACGGTGTCGAGAAACATGAGTGGAAGTTGAACATGGGATTTTGGGAAAGCATCGCGGACGCCAACCCGCACAAGTCGATACAGCGTGGTCGGGAGCTGGCAGCAACGGGGATTGAGTCGTGCCAGCCAATACCTCGGTTCATGTGGGATCGCGCTAAGGAATGTGCGGTGTGTAAAGTCCGCTTCGGTCAGGTTTTTGCCCGGAATGTAGCACCGTGCCTTGTGACGTTGGAGCAAGGTTATGGTGTAAGTTTTGGCGAAGGAAGATCTCATGTTGTGTGCGAAAAATGCGTCGGCACATTCGGTCTGGAATCTCTCGCCAGGCGTAAGTCGTAGTCAATGTTGAATCCGCCGATACCGTGAGGTTCGTAATGGCGCCTAGGTCCACTTGGATTGCTTTGCTATCGGTTGTATTGGTCGTAATGGGACTATCGGTCGATGCAAACGCTCAATCACCATGGCGCGTTGACAAAGCGGCAACAGCAGGGCCGCTCGCGCAGACCGGTCTTTCCCCAGCGAATGGTAGAACGCGGACCGTGTTCGTTTCTTTTGAGTACGCCAGAAAGTGCGATCCTGTGTTTTCAATTATAGAGTGGACAGGTGCTCGTCTCGGCACTCCGATACGACGAGAGTTGTTGCGGAATTCCAAGATAGGGTTGTACTTCAACGGGCAATTTCATACCTCGCATGCAGGACTGATAACTTATGACAACGGCTATGAGGCCGGCTTCTCCATCTCGAACGATCTACTGCTTGGCTTGCTGATAAATCTGAATTCCATGAGCTTCGTAACACCGACCGGTGAGCGCATACCCTTACCTTTAACTGGCTTTAGGGATGCGCTACACACGGCAATGGATATATGCCGTAGTCGAGCGCTTTAGTCGGGGAAGTTTTTGTGTCTGCGATGTCCCTCCTCTTTTGAGTGGCGGAGGGGTTGGAGTCTTTCCTCGGCCGGAACGCCGCGGAAGACGGCCCCTTCGCCGAGGCCGGCGACGACGACCCGCGCAACGGCATCGCGCTCACCCCCGACATGCACTGGGCGATGGACCGCCACCTGATCGCGCCCGGCCCCGACCTGCGCTGGCATGTGAGCGCGCGCCTCGACCGCCGCATCCCCGACTTCGAGCGCCTCTGCAGCCTCGACGGCCGCGAACTGCTGCTGCCCACCGAACCGCGCCTGTACCCCAAGCGCGAGGCACTGGCGTGGCGGGTGGAACGACTCGGTTCGCCGGCGGGGTAGACCCGCTTGCCGGCATTTCTCTGAAAAAGACCGGTTTATCGTATGGCGCAGCCGGCCGGAGTCGGTGCATCCTAGACATCAGCCCCGTCACCACCCGACCCCGATACCCGACCGATCCGATGTCCCGCCCCTACACCCAAGCACCGATCGCCGAGACCGCACCGGACGAACAGCAGGTTCGGGACTGGTCGGACCGTCTGCGGCCGATCGCTGCGCTCTCCGGCTGGGCCTGGCAATCACCCCACGTCTCCGTCGATGCCGACGGCGAGATGCTGTTCGAGTGGTGGCGGAAAGACCGGCAACTCAGTCTCTACTTCGGCGCAGCCGCGCCTGAGTACATCAAGGTATGGGGTACCCATCTCGACGAAGAGATGGCGAGTGGGTCTTTGCCTTCCTCCGCGGACTTCCGCGCCCTGTGGGATTGGTTGCACGCCGTCGACGGACGATGACTCCGACCCCGGTCGCAATCGTAGGCCATCCGTAGACCGTAGCGCGCTCCGCGCTCATCCCGCCGAAGCGCGCTTGGGTGCGGGTGATGGCGTGACCCGGTTCCTGACGGAGGATGTCCGGAGGATCGGCCACATCCGCGTCGATCCGAGTGACCCCCTCAGCGAGCGGTTCTACTCGGTCGATGTCGTCCATCGACCGACCTCGCTTGCGCAAGGTGACGCGCGGGATAACCCGGCGCATTGCCAGATCGAGTCGACGCCGCGCATCGACCGGGATCGCCACTATCGCAAGCTGTGCGAGGCCTTGGCGTCGCTAGCCACACGACAAGGCTGGGTGGTCGCCCCGACCGAGTGAATCCCGCGGCAGCGGCTGCGCGTATCTCTATGAACGCGCGAGATTCGGAGGTGGGAAGGCGGTAGCGATCGGCCGAGCATGGGCTCTCGCAATCTCCGCGATGAGCCCCAAAATAGTATCTTATATGATACACTCCACCGACTCGCCGATACCTCGCATCGAAGAGACCGAGGACTACGCTGCGTGGTTCGCAAGCCTTCGGGATCGGACGACACGGATGCGCATCGACATCCGGATCCGTCGGCTCGCGTATGGCAACGCGGGTGATGTGAAGCCGGTGGGCGCGGGCATCTCGGAGCTGCGTTTGGATCATGGTCCGGGATACCGGGTGTATTTCATCCGCCGCGCGCCGATGTGGATCGTACTGCTCGCGGGTGGCGACAAGTCGACGCAGGAACGGGACATCCGTATCGCGAAGCGCAACGCCGACGGCCTTTAGGAGAGGACCATGCCCAAGACCAAGACCCGCCCCTGGGATCCCGCCGAGCATCTCGCGGACGCCGAGGACATGGCCGCCTACCTCGAGGCTGCGCTCGAGGACGGCGATCCGCGTGTGGTCGCCGCGGCGCTCGGCGACATCGCGCGCGCCAAAGGGATGACACAGGTCGCGCGCGACACCGGCCTCGGCCGCGAGAGCCTCTACAAAGCCCTCTCGCCCGACGGCAATCCCGAACTCGCCACATTGCTCAAGGTCATCGCCGCGCTTGGACTGCAATTGCGCGCAGCCCCGAAAGTCGTCTGAAAACCACGCGCTGATCGCCGACCGATAGAGTTGCTGCTGCACACCGAACCGGGGGCTTCGATATGAACGCACCCGCTTCCCGAATCCGGCGACGTCATCCACGGATCCGACGGCATCCACACTCAGAAAGACCAAAGAGGAACTGGATGGCTCCCCCTAGGCACATCGGCATCGAGATCCTCGAGGGGCTGCGCGAACTGAAGCGCGGCGAGACCAGCCGCATCACTACGGTCCCGGCCATCTCCGCCATCCGGGAACGAACCGGTCTCTCGCAGTCGCAGTTCGCGCGTCTGCTCGGCGTCTCGGTACGCACGATCCAGGACTGGGAGCGAGGCCGCCGCGCACCGTCCGGTGCAGCGCGGACGCTGCTCCTCGTGGCGGTCAAGCATCCGTAGGTGCCGCTCGAGGTGGCATGGGGCCTCGGCCGCGCCCGTGCACCGCGTATGCACCAGGTACTAACCAAGTACTAACGCGATTTCACGTCGTCGCCGCACCCCCCTCGGCCCCGGCTTCTGGCCCTCAGCGTCCTCGGTTTGCTCAGCACGGGGTGCGCGCGACCATCACGCGCGGCGCGCTCGGCTAAGGACGCGGTGCGGCCGACGACGACCTTATTCGCTGCGCCCGCCCGATACTCCAGCGGTAGGCGACTTCGATCCGCGAAGCGCCCACGCTCGAAAGGAATTCGGCCGACGGCGTGATACCAACCCGCCCCAGGTCGAGCCGATCGGCATACCAGCAGCTCTGGATGGTGGCATCCGACGCGGACTCAACGGCCCTCCGGATCCTCATCCCGATATCGCGTCCGCCACTGATCGAGGATCCGGCAAACCAAGACATAAAGCAGCGGGATCGAGAGCATTCCGAGGATCATCCCCCCGGCCACATTGACCGGGCCGCCGCGCACGAGTCGTGCGATCGCCAGCACCGTCATGATCACAGCGACCGCGATGCCCAGCCCGTCGAAAAAATCCTCAACCGTGCGTTTCATTTATATCACCACACCTGTTGCGACTGCGACGATAGAAAAACGGCTAGAGCGGTCCGCCCCGCAGGCCTAGAACCTCTAGCGTCTCACCGACGCCTCACGCAAACCCACGATTGCGCAGCAGCGCCTGCACATCCGGCTCACGACCGCGGAACGCGACATACAGGTCCATCGGCTCACGCGTACCGCCCGCGGAATACACATGCTGGCGCAGGCGTGCCGCGGTCGCCTTGTCGAAGATGTCGCCGGTCTCCTTGAAGGCCTCGAAGCCGTCGGCATCGAGCACTTCCGACCACATGTACGAGTAGTACCCGGCCGAATATCCGCCCGAGAAGATGTGACCGAAGTGCGTCGGCCGATGCCGGCAGACGATCTCGGCAGGCATCT
>Ga0209985_10002381_pt1 | contig 17071 bp, 14 predicted proteins | sample NOAtaG_FD_187305 | JGI IMG/M metagenome (GOLD analysis project Ga0209985, IMG submission 187305) | Freshwater lake microbial communities from Lake Erie, under a cyanobacterial bloom - NOAA_Erie_Diel6S_1000h metaG (SPAdes) (version 2) | ecosystem: Environmental > Aquatic > Freshwater > Lake ...
GGTGGCAAAACTGGACCTGCAGTCCATCCAGCCCGCCAAAGAGACCTTCCTGACGGCCACAGACAACGAAAGTCGGCTCGACCTGCTGTTTACCGCCAGCCGCTGGACGGAACGTCATTACTGATTTATCTGCTGCTGGAACACAAAAGCTGGGTTGATCGGCGGATTGCCCTGCAATTGCTCAAATATGTGCTCAGAATTCAGGAATGGCGGGACCGCAACGGGCAACCGCCGTGTGTTGTGATACCGCTGGTGGTGTACCAGGGAACGCAGCAGTGGGACGAGCCGACATCGCTCCGTCACAAAGTGAACGCTGATCAGGACTTGCAGGGCTTTGTTCCGGACATGCAGGTCATTCTTGTGGATCTCGGTGGCGTAAAGTCCTCATTCCTGCCGGAACTTCCGGAACTGGAAGCTCGCATTCGTGCCATGCAAATCGCGCGACGGCCGGAACTGCCGTATCAATCCACAGTTGCAATTTTTGAACTTCTGCAGGGATGGGAAAAAAGTGATTCCCAAAACGATGCATTGAACGATATCGTAGTGTATCTGTGCTCTGTGTTTGATGCGAAGAATCTGCACTGGCTGGCTCAGGCCTTCAGGGCCGGTCAGGCACCTGGATCGGGGAAACTCATGCCAAACTGCCTGGAAGCATTATTTGAAAAGGGTGTCAAGCAGGGTGTACAACAAGGTGTTGAGCAAGGCATCGAGCAAGGGTTGACTCAGGGCAAGGTCGTAGGCAGCATCCAGACGATGCAGCGCATGCTCAATCTGCCGATTACTCCTGAACCGGAACTGCTGTCCCGATCTCTGGACGAACTGCGGGCGATCGCGGCTCAGCTGGAATCCAGTGCACGAAAACGCTGACCAGCCGCCGCAAGCTTTGAAGATCCCATGCACGTTGCCTCGCGGCGCAGATCGGGGAAACTCATGCCAAACTGCCTGGAAGCATTGTTTGAACAGGGTGTCCAAAAAGGTATCGAGCAAGGTATCCAGCAAGGTATCGAGCAAGGCATCAAACAAGGGCTGACTCAGGGCAGGGTCGTAGGCAGCATCCAGACGATGCAGCGCATGCTCAATCTGCCGATTACTCCTGAACCGGAACTGCTGTCCCGATCTCTGGACGAACTGCGGGCGATCGCGGCTCAGCTGGAATCCAGTGCAGGAAAACGCTGACCAGCCGCCGCAAGCTTTGAAGATCCCATGCACGTTGCCTCGCGGCGCAGTTCGGGGAAACTCATGCCAAACTGCCTCGAAGTTAAGGCAGGGTCATCGGCAGCATCCGGATGCTGCAGCGCACGGTTGATCAGCCCGGTATGACCGTCCCGGAACTCCTGCCATTGTCGCAGGACAAGCTCTGTCGCGTCGCAGTTCGAAAGTCGCGGCATGCACAGCTGGCGGTCCCGGCTGCCCTGATCAGCAGACTGACCTGAGTGGTGCAACGCGCACAATCTGGAACAGTCGGCAAAACACTCAGGACTCGCCCCCTGCGGCAACTTCGGCTGACTTTGCCTGCTCTGCCGATTGCAGCATCTGCCTCGTCCTTACCGGTCCGCTGAGGTCTGCGGATTGGGAAGCCGTTCCCCGAAAGAACTGGTTTTCCGGCGGTTATCGCCGGGAGGCCAGTGATTGCGGCGAAAACTGCCGACGATAAACAGGTCATTCGGTTTGCTGTGCTTTTTCCTGCTCAGGCCCCGACCCAATGACTCAGACTACCAAGAAAAAACGACCATCCTCTCGGCTGCAGACGCCGCTGGAAACATATCTCCGTGAGATCAACGAAACCGCCCTGCTGACGGCTGATGATGAGAAGGAACTCTCCAACCGCATTTCTCAGGGCGACGCTGCCGCTCGCGATCGCATGGTGCGCGCCAATTTGAGGCTCGTCGTCAACATCGCTCGCGGGTACACCGGCAAAGGCCTGCCCCTGCAGGATCTGATCGAAGAGGGCAACCTGGGACTGCTTCGTGCCGTCGAAGGGTTCGACCCCAATATGAACACTCGCTTCAGCACCTATGCCAGCTACTGGATCAAGCAGTCCATCAAGCGGGCCCTGGTGAATTCTGCCAAGACCATCCGCATTCCCGCCTACATGGTCGAGCTGCTGTCAAAGTGGCGTCGTGCCTCGGCGAAACTGGCGGATGAACTCAATCGCACTCCCACCCCTGAAGATATTGCCCGGGAACTGGGCATCCCCCGCAAGAAACTGCGGATCGTCAAGAAAGCCATCACACTTTACAACGCTTCACCCAATCCGGAACCGGAAGATGGCGGGCTGACGCTGGGGGATATCGTTCCTGATGAACGCATCCGCGGCCCCGAAGACGAACTGATCAATACTGACAACCTCACCCACGTCTCACGATTGCTGGACGAAATGGATCCCCGGGAAGCCACCATCCTGAAAATGCGGTTCGGTCTCGATGACTGTGAACCACAGACTCTGAAGGAAATCGGTGAATCTCTTGGATTGACTCGCGAGCGCGTGCGTCAGATCGAAAGTGAAGCTCTGCGAAGACTTTACAAAAGTCTGAACGGAGACAATTGACGCTGCATCCTGACTTATGCGGCTGGACTTTCCTGCGGCAGTGATTCTGCTGACTGCCGCCGTCCGCCGGCCGGTTGCCTCACGAACCAAATTGTTCCACGAGCATTTTCTGCCCTCGATCCGCGGTTGAGCACGGATCAACCTGCCAGACACCCGCCCCCGGTGTGCAGGTTTTCGAGGACAGTACAGCAACCGGCCGGCCAGCCTGATGAGACTGGTCTCAGGGCTCTCCAGATTAAAAAAACTGCCCAGGTTCACTCTGCAGGCAGCGACCATCAACCGATCCCCCCATGGAAAACCAGCAAAAAGTGCGGGTTTTCAGAGGACCTTGCGGATTCTGCCGGTTTTTCGGTAGAAAACACCTGCGGATCAGGGGGACATGTTCGTCCCGCGATACCGGGGAATCCAACAGGGTATGGGCAGGGATGCTGCACTGGCTTCGTCGAAGGTTCTGCGCCGATCTGGCGATTGATCTGGGCACTACGTCCACTCAGATCGGTCGGCCGGGGGACGGCGTGCGCCTCGATGAGCCCTCCGTAGTCGCTGTATCCCGTACCGGTGGTCGCGTTGCCGGCCGCGGTACAGCCGTCGGTAAGCTGGCATGGCAGATGCTCGGCAGAACTCCGGACAGCATTCAGGCTGTTCGTCCCATTCGGCACGGGGTGATCAGTGACTTTGAATTGTGCGAAACAATGCTGCGTTACTTCCTCCGCAAGGTCGCGGAAGGTTCACGCGGGCTGCGACCTCGAGTTTTGATTGCGGTTCCGGGCTGCATCACGGCAGTGGAACGTCGAGCAGTCTTTAACAGTGCGGAACGAGCCGGTGCTGGTCGCATCTGGCTGATCGAGGATTCGCGTGCTGCCGGGATTGGTGCCGGACTGCCGGTGGCTGAGCCTCTGGCTTCAATGGTCTGCGATATCGGCGGCGGCACGACGGAAATCGCAGTAATGAGCCTTGCGGACGTGGTGGCTGCGCAGTCCATCCGGGTGGCAGGTGACGCCTTTGATGAAGCCATAGTTCGCTGGCTGCGCCGCCGCTATTCTCTGCGTATCGGCGAACTGTCTGCTGAACAACTCAAGATCGCCATAGGCAGCGCAGCTGTACTGGATCATGAACTGACACACGAGGTCAGCGGACTGGATACCGCCAGCGGCATTCCACGACGCGCCCTGGTCACCAGTGAAGAAGTACGAGAAGCACTGGCGGAACCGCTGCAGGAAATTGTGGATGCCGTGCGCCGCACGATTGAACGCTGCCCGCCCGAACTGATCGCTGATCTGGCCGATACCGGAATGGTGCTGACAGGTGGCGGGGCACTGCTGCGAGGCATCGATCGATTCCTCTGTCGCCAGCTTGGGATTCCCGTGCGGATTGCCGATGCCCCGCGGACCGCTGTCGTACGCGGGGCCATGATCTGCCTCGATCATCTCGATCGCTGGCGCGGCGGACTGGATGACGGATTGCGGGCGGCCTGAGACCTGATATGCGGACGGGCTGAAATACTGAGGTGCACTGATGCAGGCTGAATCCGGAAGATTGCGAATGTGGCTGGCAGCCTGCTGCCTTGCCATGCTGTCGCTTTCGGCTGCCGCCGCCGATCGGCTGGGACTGCTCAGGTCCCTGCGCCCGGTACTGCTTGATCTGGCCAGCCCGGGAAGGCTGCTGGTGCGTTCACAGTCCGGCACAGCTGATAATCGAACAACCATTCCGACCGGCCTGAACGCCTCAGGGGAAAAGACACTTCAGTCCGAGATGCTGGAACAGCAGCAAGTACTGCGACGGCTGATGATCGAAAATGCCCGCCTGCGTCGTGAGCTGCAGCGGGATCGACAGCGGTTTGGTGCGGAAGACCCGCAGGAAGTTCGATCTGCATTGCTGCAGATGACACTGCTGCCCGCGCAGGTGCTGAGCTGTCGTGACGGCCTGCCGGCTGATTTGCGGGAATTGCTGGTGGCTGCCGGACGTGCACGCGGGCTGACGCGATCGGAACTGGTCGTCCAGGGCCCGGGCGGAATTGTTGATGTCGGACGGGCTCAGTCCGTCCAGCCCGGTGACCGAGTCCTCGACGGGCTGGCCGTTGTCGGCCGGATCGAAAAGTCGGCTCGCTGGGTCAGCCTCGTGCAGCCGATTTCCGCCAGCGGTTTTCGTGCCAATGTGCAACTGCTGCGAAGGACCACTGACGGTGCTCTGTTCGCCGCCCGTGGAATTCTTGAAGGCGTCGGGGAACCTGACTGCCGACTCACCGGCATCGCCGCCACGGAGGCTGTCGCAGTCGGTGATGAAGTGGTTGCCACTGACATCGAAGGGCTGCGCGGACCACATTTGTATTTCGGGAAAGTTGTGCACGCCAATTTCCTCGCCGGAGGACAGTGGGATATTCGCGTCACTCCGGCCGTACGACTGGACGAACTGCGTGATGTGCAGATTCTGCACTGGGAACTGCAGCCCGCAGAACAGTCCGTGACAACTGCGGAGCCCCCCCGACGATGAAACCGGTACTCGCTGCAGTGATCTGCGCATGGCTGGCCCTGATGCTGGAAGTTTCCTGCACCGATCTGATTCCTCGCGGCGCTCTGTTCCTGCCCGTGGTCTGCGCTGTGCTGACGTGGCAGCCGGGAGTCCGACTGCTGCTGGCTGGAGGATTGTTGCTGCTGCTGGACTGGATCGCCCGTCCGACACTGCTGCCTGCGGTACCATTGCTGCTGCCCTTTGGCCTCCTGCTGGTTGTACCGCCTGCCCCCAGACGCCAGTACGGCGTCGGGCGGAGACTGCGACTGCCGACTCCCCTGCAGATTCCCGTGCTGACCATGGCGGCTGCTGCGCTGCAGTGCCTCGCCGGCTTGTCATACGTTAAGCTGCCGACCACTGCTGAGTTGCTGCTGCTGGCCAGTCGTGATCTCACGCCATTGCTGCTGGCGGCGTTGCCCGTCAGTGCCGTGCTGGCACTGCTGCTGCGACTTGCTGACGAGACCGGACTGCGGCGACCGTTCAATTCTGAGTTGCAGCGGATATGAGAAATTCCCTGCGACATCCGCTGTTCCACGATGCCCGGAATTCGCCAGCGGCGGAGGCTGCACCGCGTCTCCGACTGCCCGCCGCACTGCTGATTCTGACACTGAACGCAGTGCTGGTACGAGTGGCATGGGTGCAGTCACAGCTGCCCGATGACTACCTGCAGGCGCTCGCTGTCACCACAACGGAAGAAGAACTGCTGACGGCTCGCAACGGACAGATACTCGCTGATACCACCGTGCTCGCACGCGATGAAGACCAGTGGGCACTGCAGATTCATTACCGCTGGCTGGAACAGCAGCCGGAATCCACATGGCTGAAGCAGCAGTTGCGGCAGCGACTGAGCCGCGAGGAACGCCGTGATGCCGTTCTCGTTCGCAGCACCGAACAGAAAATTCTGAACGAACGGCACCTGATGCTGCAGGCTGTCGCCAGTGCCACCGGAGTTTCCAGTGAGGAAATTGAGGCGCGGCGAAAACAGATTGAAGCGCGGGTCCGCGGGATCATCGACCGCGTCAATCGGCCGGAACAGGTCGCAGCAGATGCTGCAGCAGACGAAGCTGAAGATGGAGACAGCAGTGGACTGCTGCTGCGGCTGGCTGCTGCCATTCGCTCGGCTCTCACAACAGCCCCCCGCCGATCCGCCGCAGAACGCATTTTCGTACGGGAGGAAGAGACGTGGCATCAACTGCTGCCGGAAATCTCTGCTCGTGCGGCTGCCGTCATCAGCGAACATCCTGAGCGATTTCCGGGCGTCCGCGTGCAGGCACACAGCCGTCGCGTATACCCGCACCCTGATTTCGCCGTGCACGTGGTCGGTGCCAGAACTCGACCGGACGCTGCATCCGCGGTTCAATCAACAGTCACTGCTGCCGACCCGGCAGACAAGCCGCAGCAGCCTGCCACCGTCGGAAGATTCGGCGTGGAAAAAAGTTACGATGCGGTGCTCAGTGGCATGCCCGGTGTCCGACGCGTTGTGCGTGATCGGCGCCAGCGCATTATCTCCAGCGAAATCCTGCGGCAACCCGTGGCCGGACGCGACGTGCTGCTGACCCTCGACCCGGAGCTGCAGCAGCTGGCCGAACAGTTGCTGGCGGAATCGCTCGGCGACACCGAACGCCGCCTGCTGCCCGCCCCGGAAGATCCCCTCGAATCCGCTGACCCGGATGCACCGCCGGAACCCGAGCTGACGCCGGTCGGCGGCAGCGTCGTGGTGATGGAAGCCGACAGCGGACGACTGCTGGCACTCGCCAGTGCTCCCGAATTTGACCTCACACTCTTTACCCAGGGCTCACAGACCGCCTGGGAAGCTGCCAACAGCGACACTCGAAGACCATTTGTCAGCCGCTTCCACGCCATGGCGATCCCCCCAGGGTCCGTCTGGAAAATTGCCACCGCCATCTCAGCCCTTGAAACCGGCACCTGCACTCCGCAGATGGAAATTGTCTGCCGCGGATTCCTGCAAAACCCCGATGAACACCGCTGCCTCATCTTCCGTGCCTGGGGAGTCGGACACGGGCCAGTCAATCTACGCGGAGCACTCGCACAGTCCTGCAACGTCTGGTTCTTCAACGCCGCTCAGCAGATGGGTATTGAACCACAGGCCACGTGGGCCGACAGACTGGAATTCGGACGCAGGACCGGCGTCGATCTGCCGTTCGAAAGATCCGGCACCCTGCCTGCCCGCCCGCCCGCCAATGCAACTGATGCGGTACGCAGACGATTCGCCCGGGAAGCTCTGGGGTTTTCCATCGGACAGTCCCGACTCACCACAACTCCCCTGCAGATTGCTCGACTGCTGGCTGTGGTGGCCAATCGAGGCTGGCTGGTGGTGCCTCATGTCGTCAGCGACGAAGGGGCAGCAAGACACCTGGAAGATGCTGCTCTCACGCCCTGGAACAGCACGCGAGTTCGAATTCCGGGATTGTCCGTCGCCACAGTGCAGGCAATTCACGAGGGACTTGTGGACGGTGTCTCAAATCCAGCAGGCACTGCGCATAGAACGGTGCACCTGGCGGGCCCGACAGCAGCAGGCAAGACCGGCACAGCGGAGGCCGGAGCAGGTCGGGCTGACCATGCCTGGTTCGCCGGATACTTCCCGGCAGAAAATCCAAAATATGTTGTCGTGGTGGCGTTGGAACACGGAGGGTCCGGGGCCCGCGCTGCGGGCCCCGTCGCCAGAGAACTTTTCAAACTGCTGCAGGCCAGACTGAAAACTGAACAACTGCAGACCAACTGAAACCTGAGCGATATACCAGGAGTCTCAGGCCTGAGCAGCGTCGGCATTCTCAGCCGACCTGGCCGCTGCACGACGGCGACGTGCTGCGGCGATGGCTGCTGCCGCGAACAGACCGGCAGTGGCAACCGCCGACGGTTCCGGAACAGCAGTCGCCAATTCGACGTTCTCGATGCTGAGCGCTGTTGTCGCCAGCTGAAGAATCGTGCCGGTTTTCTGAATCGTCACCTGCGAGAACGGTGTGTCCGAAGTGAAGCCGAAGAAGGTCGGCGAACTCGTCGACTGCGTCAGAGACACTCCGTCGACGGTCACAATGATGCTGCCAGTCGTCAGGTTGCGGGCTCCCAGGGGAGACGTGACAAAGGCATCAACCCCAAAGGCAGTCCGCGGCGCCGTGAAATTCAGAGTAAATGTCTGGGCTGCCGCAGTATTGGATGTCAGGAAGGGACGAGTCGTCACAGCCGCTGTGTTGCCTGTCCGCAGCAGAGTCCCGATGTTGAAGAGAGTCGTGGACGAGATCGAATAGCCGGGACGGGCCAGTGTCGATGGCAGGGTTGTCCCGGCCAGATCACTGAACGTGTCCAGCACGTTGTCTTTCACTGTGTTCGACCAGGTCGTGCGGTTCGTGTAAGTCACAACCGCTGCATCCGCCTGCTGGCAGAACAGCGAACCGATGACCAGTCCCAGTGAAAGAATAAAAGCTTTAAAGGCTACAGGCTTCATGTTGAATACACCCCGGTTGTCGACGGCAATAATTGCCTGGATCAGAAGACGAGCCATTGCCGGCATCAGCAGCCGGAAAGCCCGCGTAAATCGGACTGGAAGGAAATGGCGTGCCCTTTGGGGTTTGCAGCATGCCTGCGGCGAGTCTGGCAGCCGCTGGGGTGGTCGGGTGGGCTGCAATTGTCAGAGTTTTCTCAGCGTGGCGGCGAATCAGGGAAAATTTCTGACTGGCAGAACCGCTTGATGCGGGACCGCTGCACCTGGATTTCGTTGATCCGCCGACGTGTCAGAGTGACGAAGTGGGCTTTACAAACTGTTCAGTTGGCGAATCGAGAACGTGGTCGCCGGAAGACGTTTGGTGCCAGTTGACATCGTATGCCGTTGAGTCTCATCAATTCACTTCAACACGCGCCCACCGCAGCATCCGACACTGCCCGTCTGTGATCTTACGGATGCGTCGGCTGCACGCGACGACGACGCCAGCGACGAAGTCCGGCGATCGCAGCACTCGCTGCAACAAGTGCTGCTGTCCCCGGTTCAGGAACCGGAAGAACCTCGCCGGTAAACCTGCCAGACTCTACAGTGTCAAACGCAGATGCACCACTGCCGGTACTTCTGCTCAATGTCACCACCGTGAATGTGATCGTGGAACCGGCATTCGTGGCAAATATGTACGGCTGGGGCGGAAGACTGCCGATTGGTGTCTGTCGCGGCACGGAGACTTCCGGCAGAGTATTTCCGCATGTTTCATAAAAAACACGATGTGTCCGTCGTGTTTACATTGCCTGACGCGGTGTCAAATGATCCGCAGACACAGTGAGAACAATCGGAAACCCTCGACAGAAACAGGACTGCTGCCGGAAAGGTGGTCTGCAACAGAGTTTCAGCCGACACACCGTTATGCCTGGATTCAATTCGCTGCAGCACGCACACGCCGCAGGACCAGAAACATCCCGTCCGTTTCGTCCGGCAGCAGCTCCCACGTCACCGGTTCTTCACGCAGCTCCCGGATGTCCTGCGGTCGACGAATCGTGCTGTAACGATGCCCCGTGTCGATGATGATGTAATCCGTGTCCGCCGGGACACCCGGGCGATAATTGTTTACAGCACGCAGATAGTCGCTGTAGTCATATGACCGTTCATAGTGCGTAAGTCGCGTGTGCACATAGTCGGTGGAGGCGACTCGGGCGGTCGGAGGAATCCGCGCCAGCACCCGCTGCAGTTTTTCTGCGCGCTCATTCGGCTGGTACAGTCTGGCCCGGCCCCAGTCGGCCTGTTTCGACCAGAAAGCCGCCCCGCATGGCAGCAGCGAGCCACTGACGGCTGTGAGCGCCGCACACAAACAGGCCAGTCTTGCTCGGTCTGCCGGGGACTGCGGCAGACCTGCCCGCTCAGCCAGCGTTCTGCGGCGGTCACCGCTCACCCGCTCCTGCAGCCCGGCCGCTGCCGCCCAGAAAATCACGGGCAGCAGCGGTGCATGAAAGTGATGGTAGGGCACCGGAGGCAGCTCCACGGCCTGCCCGGCAGCAGCGGGCCCATTGCCCAGCTGAATCAGACTGAGCATGGCAAAAGTTGCCCCGCCCGCCAGCAGCAACAGCGGCCGCCGCAGGGGCAGCAGCGCCAGCGGAACACTCAGCACCACCACATACAGCAGCGTCCGCTGGCTGAACAGAATTGCAGCCACCTTTGCCGGCTGCGTCAGCGCCGTCTTCAGCAGATCACCCGGACTGCTGCCGAGATCGCCAAAGTAACGACTGTAATGCACCACTTCCCCGCCACGAAACGCCGGAATCACCACCAGCACCGCCAGCAGCACCCACGCCGCTGAAGCCACCGCCAGACCCGCTGACCAGCGGGCAATCGCACGCTGATCAAGTTCCGCAGTCCGCCAGCGCAGCACCCACAGCACCAGCCCAATGCCACCCGTGATCAGCGCAAAATCTTCCTGAGTCAGCAGCGCGATCAAAAAGCACACACCCGCCGACTTCAAACGCCGACGCTCGGCCAGATCTATCCCCCAAAACAGCGCCGGCAAACCGTAACAGGAGGGCCTTAACGTCTTCAGATCAATCGCAATGTCCAGATAATGCATGGGAAAATACAGCAGCCATGCCAGGGCCAGCCACAGCGCCGCCTGCGAACTGCCCGACCACCTCCGCGCCATGCTGAAAATCGGCACCACACAGATCGCCAGACAGGCCGTCGACAGCCACTCCAGCAGCAGATAGTGCGGCCACAGCATGTGCAGAGGCAACAGCAGCAAATGCACCACCTGAATGTGCTCACCCAGAAATAAACCCTGGTCCAGATAACTGCGAAAACCCTTGCCATGCCAGGTATTCCACAGATGCTCCTCATACATCGCCGAATCACCGTGCGGCACCAGCAGGTTGTCGTACAAGCTGCGATTCAGCAGAAATGAAGCTGACTGCCACAGCACTGCTGCCAGCAATACCACCAGCAGCGAACGCCGGCTGCCCGCGACCACCGTCGCAGGCCCCCCCGTACCCGCCACTGCTGCCCCGCCTTGTTCCGCCGGAACAGGCAGCGCATTCCACAGCAGAGCCAGCAGCAGCGCCATGCTGAAGGCTGCCGTCGTGCACAAAAATTGCGTGAAATTTACCCCCAGGAACAGCGGTGACACCAGCCACAGCAGCAGCCACACACCAGCAAAGATCACGCACGGCAATGTCCGCCGGGACAGTTCGGCAACTCCGGCCCCCGCCTGACTGGTGCGCTGCATCACAGCCGCCATCACCAGAGGCAGTCCAACCGCCAGCAGCAGACCCGCAAACGAAGGCTCACTGTGCACTCGGTCCGCCGCATCCGTCCGCAACTGACCACCGGTCCAGTGCAGCAGTCCGGCCTGGATATCGTCGGGCCACAGTTGCCGCCAGCAGTCCGGATCACTGAGGATGATCCACAGCATCAGCGCCGCCAGCACCGACACCGCAGCCAGCCTGAACAGTGGCAGCAGCAGCGACGGTCGCTTCACTGGTGGCGTGCGAGTCACATCAGGCCTTCAGCAGTTCCGCAGGGACCTCGCCGGCCGGGACCAGATGAGTCGGACGACCCGCCAGATCCATAATCACGTCGTCCGTCCGCAGACCCATCGCGTGATACACAATCGCACAAAAATCCTCCACACTGACAGGCTTCGATACCGGATACTCAGCCTTGTCATTCGTGGCCCCGATCACCTGACCATGCCGGAAACCGCCACCTGCCAGCAGAATGCTCTGGGCCTGCGGCCAGTGGTCCCGACCGGCATTCGCGTTGATTCGCGGCGTGTGCCCGAATTCACCAGCCACCACCACCAATGTATCGTCCAGCATGCCACGCTCAGCCAGATCCTGAATCAGCACACCCACCGCCCGGTCATGTCGCGGCAGCTTGTCCTTCAAGGCCGGTTCGATACTGCCGTGATCGTCGAAATAGCCGGTGTTGAGCGAGACATACCGGACGCCCGCTTCCACCAGCCGGCGAGCCAGCAGAGCCTGCTCGCCCCAGCCGGTCCCATAACGCGCCCGCAGCTCAGGCGATTCTTCACTGGTGTCAAACGCCTTCCGCACCCGACCGGACAACACCAGATCCATCGCCTGCTGATCCATCGCATCCAGCTGATCAAACACCCGACTGCTGTCCACCCGGCGACGCAGACCGTCCAGCTGGCGGCTGAGCGACACGCGGTCCATCAGCCGGGATTCCGACAATCCTTCCGTCAGCGCAAAACTGCGGTAGTCACCCGTGGGCAACTGACCTGCCTCGTTGCCGTAACTGAAATCGCCGTAACGGAAGGGATTGTGATTGACGCCCAGCCACGCCGCACCGTGAAATCCAAAACCGCCGTCATTCATGTTGACACTGGCCAGAGAACCCGGCTGAGTCGGGCCCAGCAGATGCGAAGCCACCGCCCCCATGGACGGATAACGCGGCATCCGGTCCGCACCCGTGGCTCCCGTCCGCCCCGTCAGCATCCAGTGCGCCGCTGCCCAATGGTCCCCGTTGCCATGCGAAAAACTGCGGATCACACTGCAGTAATGCATCACTTTGGCATGCTCAGGCAGCAGCTCGCAGACGTCCAGACCCGGCAGGCTGGAAGCCACCGGGCGAAACGGACCACGGTATTCCGCCGGAGCCTGCGGTTTCATGTCGTACATGTCCAGCTGCGATGGACCACCGTGCATCCAGACCAGAATGACGGATTTTTTGGACCGCGCCGCCGGGTGCGTAAACGCCGACTGTTCCGCCTTCAGCAACCCCGGCAGCGACAACCCGAACACCGACAGTGCACCCACCTGCAGCATCCGCCGACGCGACTGACGATCACAGAAACGCTGAGCACTGCTGGCGGGGCTGAGTATGTTAAGCACGGCGGGAAATTCCGAAAGCTGTGCCACCCGGCAGACAGCCGGGGTGGCAGGAGGAGGCGGGCGGGATATTTCTGTCTTCGGGTCGTAAACCCACTCCAATCTACCCGAATTCACGGCGCTGGCAAATCCGGAATCCCGTGACGGATTCAGGATCCGGGGAATTTGCCGAAGTCGCCTGAACCGATGTGACTGTTGACCACAATTCACCCGGTTTTCGCCGCTCCGAACGAACCTGACTCTGGCATCGTCGGAAATACACCGTTATTCTCAACAGCTGCCTGCCCGTTTCCGCCCCACGATTACCCCTCCGGCTGCTCCAGAACTCCACGAACCCGCATTTGCACTCCGCTCCGTTCACCTCACGCATACCGCCCGCCAGGAATCCGGACCATGACTGCTGCCAGCACCCGTGGATTGTTCTCCAGCCACTTTGGCCCCGGTCAGCGTCCGCTGTTTCAGGCGGGACGCCGCGGCTGGCTGCTGCAGACCGGGCTGACGGGCCTCGCCGGAATTTCTCTGCCGCAGCTGCTGCAGGCTCGGCAGGCCGCCGGGCAGTCCGCCAAACCCGTCAAAAGCGTGATTCAGATCTGGCTGTCCGGCGGGCCCAGTCAGATTGACATGTGGGATATGAAGCCCGACATGTCTCCGGAAATCCGCGGTCCGTTCCGGCCGATTTCCACCGCCGTCCCGGGAGTGCAGATTTGCGAACACCTGCCGCTGCAGGCAGCCATGATGGATCGGTTTGTGCTGGTGCGTTCCATGGACGCCAGTTCCAGCAATCACACGCCCATCACGTTCCAGGCCGGCAATCCGAAGGCGCAGCGGACCGAGATCGGGCGGCAGGGCGGCGGTTATCCGTCGATGGGTTCGGCAGCCGCCAGATTCTGCGGCGCCAATCAGCCGGGCATGCCGGCGTATGTGGCACTGGCCGACAGCATGGTGTCGGATATTTACGGGGCGGGCGATCTGGGACAGGCCTGGGAACCGCTGGACGGCATGCAGATCAACGGCCGGTTTTCGCTGCCGAAAGGGATTGAGGTTCCGCGGCTGCAGGACCGGGACGGACTGCGTCGGCAGCTGGATCGGTTTCGTCGGCAGATGGATGGTTCCGCGGCACTGCAGCAGCAGGATCGGTACGTCCAGGAAGCGTTTGATCTGGTACTGGGCGGAGCAGCTCAGCAGGCCTTTGATCTCAGCCGCGAACCGGACTCTGTGCGGGACCGCTATGGCCGGGATTCGCTGGGTGAAAAGGCCCTGCTGGCGCGGCGGCTGGTGGAGGCAGGAGTCACCTTTGTGACGCTGAGCGACGCATGGGGACACTGGGACCATCACGGCGATGAAGTGCGCTGGGGCGGCATTGTCCGCGGACTGACTCCGATGCTGCCGGTGCTGGACCGCGGAGTGACCGCGCTGATCACGGATCTGGAACAGCGGGGTTTGCTGGACTCCACCCTCGTCCTCATTCTGGGCGAATTCGGACGCAGTCCGGTGATGACGAAGACGGCCGGCCGGGATCACTGGCCCGCCGTGATGTCCTTCCTGATGGCCGGGGGCGGGATGCAGGGCGGGCAGGTGATTGGAGCCACGGATCGGCGGGGCGGAGCCATTCAGGAAACGCCGCTCGGTCCGGGGGATCTGGCGGCCACGGTGTTTCAGCATCTGGGAATTCCGGCAGACGCGCACTGGACCAATCCCGCTGGTCGTCCGATTCCGCTGGTGGATCAGGGGCGTCCGATCGTTCCGCTGGGCTGATTTTCTCAGGGACGTGAAACTCCCGGGTGGCAGCGGCAGAAACTGCGGGATTTGGGAATGTTTGGACTGGATCAGGACTTCCGGCGATAGCGACTGCCCGGGCCCGGCGAAATTTCCCCGGAACCCCGCCCCCGGTGTTCTCGGGTCACCGCTGGACTTGACGACAAAGACCGTTTACAATTCGGAGTTCCCCCGCACGGCAGGTTTCCTTACAAGAAATGCTCTTGTTCTGCAGTGTGGACACACGTTTACCCCGTTGAAGCCTGACGTGGTGGCCCTGCTGATTGTGCGTGTCTGAACTGCGTGTCTGCACTGCGGTCTCGGATCTGTGCGACTGGTGTGGTTTCCAGTGGTTTGTGGCCGGCGGGACGAATGGCAACTGGCATGGTCGATCGCAACCTTTTACGTGAATTCAACATTGACGAGTCGGAACTGGATGCGGTGATTTCCGCGTCGTTCCCGAACTTTACCGAAGAGGAGTTCTACCATCAGGAAGCTCAGGCGTACGACCTGAACCAGATCCTGACGGGTACGATCGTCCGCGTCGACAACGAGGAAGTCGTTGTTGACATTGGTTACAAAAGCGAAGGGGTGGTGCAGCGGGACGAGTGGGATCCGGCCGAGCCACCTCCGGAAGTTGGCCAGCAGATTGAAGTCGAGCTGGAAGAATTTGAAGACTCAATCGGCCTGATCGTGCTTTCCAAGCGTAAGGCGGACCGTCGCCGCGAGTGGGAAAAGATCATCAGCACTCACCAGGAAGGCGACATTGTTCGCGGCCAGGTGATTCGCAAGATCAAGGGTGGTTTGCTGCTGAATATCGGCGTGAACGTGTTTCTGCCGGCCAGCCAGGTGGACATTCGCCGTCCGAACGACATTGCGGAATACATTGGTTCCGAAATCGAGTGCATGATTCTGAAGATCGACGAAGCGCGCCGCAACATTGTGGTCAGCCGTCGCCGTCTGATCGAAGAAGAGCGCGAGAAGATGAAGAAGTCGCTGCTCTCGAACCTGCAGATCGGGCAGGTCCGCAAGGGCACGGTCAAGAACATCGCGGACTTCGGCGCGTTTGTGGACCTGGGTGGTATCGACGGGTTGCTGCATATTACGGACATGAGCTGGGGCCGTATCAGCCATCCGACCGAGATGGTCCGGATCGACGACGAAATAGAAGTCATGATCCTGAACATCGACTACGACAAGGAAAAGATTGCTCTGGGTCTGAAGCAGAAGTCACCCAGCCCGTGGGCCAACATCAGCACCAAGTACCCGGTGGGCTCCCGAGTGCAGGGCGAAGTGGTCAACGTGCTGTCTTACGGTGCCTTCGTGAAGCTGGAAGACGGCATTGAAGGCCTGGTGCACATCAGCGAAATGTCCTGGACTCGTCGCGTCAATCATCCCAGCGAGCTGGTGGCGATCGGCGACAAGGTCGAGGTCATGGTGCTGGGCATCAACGAAGACAAGCAGGAAATTTCACTGGGTATGAAGCAGACTCAGCCCAATCCCTGGGACGACGTCAGCAAGCGTTACCCGGTGGGTGCGATTGTCAAGGGCACGGTCCGCAACCTCACCAACTACGGCGCTTTTGTGGAGCTGCAGGAAGGTGTGGACGGTCTGCTGCACATCAGCGACATGTCCTGGACTCGCAAGGTTTCGCATGCCAACGAAATCCTGAAGAAGGGCGATCCGATCGAGTGTCAGATTCTGTCGGTGGACGAAGACCGCCGCCGCATCGCCCTCGGTCTGAAGCAGCTCAGCGAAGACCCCTGGGAGACTCGGATTCCCCAGAAGTACGCTCCGGGCAGCACGGTTTCCGGCAAGGTCACGAAGATCACCAACTTTGGTGTGTTCGTGCAGCTGGAAGACGATCTGGAAGGTCTGCTGCACGTGTCGGAACTGGCGGATCATAAGGTTGAGCATCCGGAGAGCCTGGTGAACGTGGGCCAGGAACTGGAAGTTCGAGTCCTTCGAGTGGACACGGCGGAGCGCAAGATTGGGCTCAGCCGCAAGACCGAGGTGAAGGAAGCCGAGGCACCGGCTGCCGGCGATGCAGCCGCCGCGCCGGCCTCAGCCGCCGCCGCCCCCGCTCGTCCTCGCGAAGAGCTCAAGGGTGGCACCGGCGGCGGATCCGGTCCGCTGTTCACTCTGGGCAGTGGCGAATGACACCACACGTCGGCCGCAACCGACCGTTGTGAAACCCGAAGGGGGCTGCGAACAGCAGCCCCCTTTTGTTTTGCCCCTCCCCTCGCCCCCGAAACGGGGGAGAGGGGTCGGGGGTGAGGGGGCAAGATCCCCCCCAATGCCCTGCCTTCGCCGCGTTCCGCACCCCCACCAACAGTCTGCACCAGATGCCTCGCAGTCCCCCGTCAGCGGATTATCCCGCGCGCATCCGCGAAAGAAAATACGCTGTCCCAACTGGCAACTGGCAAC
>Ga0209985_10002385_pt1 | contig 17061 bp, 19 predicted proteins | sample NOAtaG_FD_187305 | JGI IMG/M metagenome (GOLD analysis project Ga0209985, IMG submission 187305) | Freshwater lake microbial communities from Lake Erie, under a cyanobacterial bloom - NOAA_Erie_Diel6S_1000h metaG (SPAdes) (version 2) | ecosystem: Environmental > Aquatic > Freshwater > Lake ...
CCATTAATCTGACCATACTGATTTTGAATTCTCTGTTTAAGAGATACATAAAGTGATGAAGCTATTTGTGGTCTATCAACAGCATTATCAAAATCTCGTAGGCTAATATAATCAGCTGGGTTATTAGATGAAAACTCTTGTTTGTAAGGTTTTACAAGTCTATTGTTTGATCCTACAAAGTCAAATAAAGCAAGAACATTACTAGCTAATATTCTACTTACATCTTTTATTTCAGGTATAAGTTCTAAAGATGAAAGTGTAGGTTGAGGAATTTTAATAGCTACTGTTTTAGATCTAAACAAATTATTAATTCTAACATTAGTTCCAAACTCAACTAACTGAGGCCCAATATATTGAGCGTCTTGGATTATTCTTCTAGTTAGATCTGTTCTAGGAGCTTTATACTCATTATAATAACCATGAGAATGATATCTTAAAGCATAGTCTCTATATCGAATTAATGCCTTAATAAGGTTTAAAAATGAGTCCGTACCTTGAGTAAAATATGTTAGAAATGTAGGTAAAGCTTGAGGAACTCGGACTGCATCTGGTGTTCTTGAAAGAGGTGTTTCCGAATCTTCATATTCTCTACCTCCTATATCATAAGCTAGAAAGTTTCCTATGTTAAGATAAGATGCCGCAATCGCTTGTGTCTGAAATTCATATCCTCCAGGTACTGGTAAACCACCTGCTAATATATCTAGTAATGCTGCTGCATTTTTAGTAGAATCATAAGTTGCATATAATCCTGATAGAGTACTTGTAGTAGCTATATCAGCAGGAGGTGCAGCAAGGTTAAAAGCAGGAGGACCCTGGTTAGCAGTAACCATAGGAAAATACCAAGATTCATACGCAGGAGATTTCCTAGGAGGAATATATCTGGTTTTTCTTTCTGGAACCATAGCTAAGCTAGCTGCACCAATACCAGCTATAGCTGAAATAATAAATGTAAAGTTGGTAATTAACTTATGCTTAGGATGGTTTTCTGAAAGTTCAAACTTACCTGTGATACCTCCATATACTTGACCACTAACCTTTAACTCTTTAGCTGAAAGGAATGGGTCTGTAAAGTTTGTATCAGGACTATGAAAACTAAATAAATTATTAAAGTATCTAGTCTGTCCATCATAATCATCTTCACCTGTACTATTACCACCTCCAACAGGACATCCACCAAAAGATACTTCAGTCTCAGATAAGAATGGGTCTGTTCTTAAGTCATTGTAAGGATAGTTAACAAATGCTCCTTCTCTACTTGTATTATTAGGGATATCATATTTACGCATATTACAGATGATACCCTTGGCAATAATTGTCTTATTACCATTACGAGTACCGCGTAATATTTCATATCCTACAATACCTTGAACAGGATTACCAGCTAAGTCAACGGGTATTTGAATATTCTCAAACTTAACACCCATTAATCTTATTGTCTGTTTGAAAACAGGATCTAAGTATTGAGTTATATTAACAGAACCATCAATAACTGGTGGGTCATTCGGGTTTGTATTATATTCTAATAAATACAAATCTGGAAACTTGTGATGTCTAATTTGTTCACCACATAGATCCCACTCGGGGTGTCCTAGAACACCTGCATTCCATACTTCAGGTTTATTATCGGGATACTTTTCAGATGATTCCCAATAACCCATTAATCCCTCAGCTATTACTTCACCACCGTCTGGTAATGTTTGTGAAGTAGGTGTATATGTAGCTGTATTGTATACTCTCCAACTATAAGGAATAATCCCAGCGTTACTGTCAACTAAACCATCTATGCTAGCTACAACTTTATTATCATAACCAGGTATTAATGCTCTACCTGGGATATGATAAGAGGAAGACTTATCTCCTGTATCAAATACCCATCTAATAAAGAATGCATAGACTTCATCTCTTAGATATCCTGTGTTATTACCACCTGTGCGATAATAATAATTAGGATATTCAACAGACTGCCACTTAGCGACAATCTGATTAGCTAGAGGTTGATAGTTAAAGTCTAGTTTAGATGTAGGTCCAACGCGAATAAGGTAGTCATTGACAGTGTACATGTCATCTGTCTTATCAACTACCGGACGCATTAGTGGAATCTCCGAAATGGGTATCGCAGGCCAAGTATTATCAATAGTATCAAAGCTTAACTGTTTCTGACGGGTATTATAAGTACCTGCTAGTCTAGCTGCAGTTTGAGCATTTGTTACTGATATAAGAGCTATTTGAACTTCATCAAAATCTTGGTCAACATTCTCTAAATAGACATTAAGAGAATTGGATCCGTTAATGTGTTGGAAGAGAGGTTGGATATTTGAAATATACCAATCTCCTATTCTTTGACCTCCAATAGAATAAGCTATAGCTACTTGATATGAACCATTAAGTAGTGTACCCGCATTAGGTCCTTTCTCAACCTTAATACACGGAACTTGAATAAGCGGAGCTAGTCTAATAGCATCACAGTCTAAGCTTGAGGTATTATCACAAATAATACAACCTTGTGGTGTATAACCAGCAGGACCCGGAAGTATAACGTTATTTTCGTCTCTACATACTTGAACCCAAGGAACAGGAGAATTAGAATTTGTGTAAGCGTTAGAACTCGGATCATCAATATTGACAGTTAGCTGTCTTGATGGGTTAAGACCATCGTCCCAATAAAGAGTATAGTTACAAGTGCTACGTGCGCGTGATACACCCTTTACAAGATTAGTTTGCTTGAATTTTAGACAAGGATCATTTACTATCGCGGAATATGCTTCATTTGTACCACACTTGTCTTCATAAAAAAGACCTATTTCAGAATTAACATTGTCAGTTGAATAAATAGCCCATACATCTGCATTGATATGTACTACACCAATGATTGTGTATGGTGCTTCATCAGTACACAAATAGTTAGACGGTTCGTTACCGATTTTACCTAAGTCACCCGTTTTAGAATTGTTTATCGCATTCCGAGCATGTGTCCATACATTCTCCTGAAGGTGATAATCATTTATATCCTTTACAAGGTCCTTATCAAATCTTACAATCTCACTACTACTTGTATTCCTTGTGTCTTTCATTGTGTGATTCTTTCTCCAACGAACATATTAGGATTCTTATCATAAACATACCATGGGTAGCTCTTAAACATGTTGTAGTATTTAGCATACTGAGCTTTCCTATTGGTATCCCAAACTCTTCTCATCTCAGAGAAATTAGGAGTGTTTACGATACTTAATGCATAGTTTCTAGCAGCTCTAAGTCTAGCTTCGATAATCTGCATTTTGGAACCTGCTTGAGATTCATCGTTCATTACGAGATTCTCAAGAATCCTTTGTTTGATTGCATACTCGTAGTACTCATTAATCATATCGTGATCAGGAACAAGAAGATTACCATCTTCATCTTCCATCATACCTTGATAGTTAATGTATACTTTACCAACTTCAAAACTAGTGTACAACCACCCACCTTTAATCCAAGCTTGTGTATTAGTATTCAGATAAAGGTTTGGGCAACCACAGTCAATATCTTGATTATTTTCCAGTAAACGTAAAGGAAGTAATCTTTTGTAAGTGTAGGTTTGAGTCTTTGTGATTTGAACAAGTTCATAGCATTCATTCTTACAATTGACAAAAACTCTAGGTTTTTGACAATAGTCTCCATAGGGAACCAATGAGTTATACTCCATATTGGTACACGCCGCAGGAGTAACAGAACAAGATGATTGACAACTACAGGGACTAGGAGAACACTTAGTGCAGTTAACGGTAATAGGAGCACAGGTATCAATAACCGGGGGTGTCTCTCTATATGGAACAGGACGTTCTTCAATATGAGTACCCTGAGGCATTGTAATTTCTACACTATGCTCATCACAGATTAATGCAAAGTTTAGAGTAAAGAAGTCATCGGGTAGTTTAACCCTTCCTCTTTCTACATCTAACAAAGCTTCTTTTGTCATCATAATACGCAAACCGAGATCGTAGTTTACCCGTTTTGCTACTTTAATCAATTGAGCAGGCTCAATATAGTTTTGCAAGTCATAGTTCTGAAAGTCGACAAGAACATCATTAAGAAGCTCATCGAACGTGCGATATCTTAAAGTATAATTGTAGCTCATGACCTCAATTGATTTTGTTTATCATCCTGCAAATCAAGCGGCATCTGTACCATAAGGGACAAATCACCCATTACCATTTTTTCTATTTCAGCAAACAAGTACTCTGGTACGTGAATCATGTGCTTTTGTCTTGGTTGACATGGATCAGAGTCTTCATTACATTTTAAGTAATCGACACTCTCTGCCCACAAACCTTCTACAAGAACACCATCCCACTGAATGTTTGGAAAGTAAAGATATCCGTCCAAGTACCAGTAATATTTGTTTTTATTGTACTTAAAGTTCTTTGTATTCGCCATAGCAGTATACGTAGACGGATATGTTTTGTACAACTCAACAGATCTATCTATAGATGCTATACTTCTAAATAACGGTCCGTATGCTCCTTCAAGTACTTCAGGTAATCTATCCTTTGTTCTATGAATAGTACAGTTACTTTTGATTCCTGTACAGCAAGCTTCAACTTTATCAACTTCAATCAGTTCAAGACATGGAATGGTTTCAAATAAAGATTGAAACCTCATAATCTTATTCTCAGTATCCTGACGTTTGATATAAAGCTTAGCGTATTTAATAATCAAACTATATAGGAAACGGTCTGTAATGAAAGCATCTTCTTTAACAGCTTTCAAAAGATTCCTTACCCGAGATACGCTTTGTCCTACTGTAGTTGACATAGTTAATCTATTTCAAATTCATTATAATCTTTACTAGCTCTAACTAGTTTACGTTTGTATCTAGCCGTTCTAGTAGCTGTTCTAAACTGTGTGCTAATAAGTTGATAGGGTTCTACTCTTATATAGTTCATCCAGTTTGTTCTAAAAGCTTTTGAAACCTTTGAGGTAAAAGCTCTTACAGCTTTAAATTTCCATAATTCTCTATTAGTAAACTCGTGTTTGTATGTGTAATTGGTATAAAAAATTTTAGCTAGATAATCATCACTTTCAATGTTCTTGTGCCTAATAGCTTGATTATATTGTAGCGAAACTTTATGGTCGTAGTTGTAAACCTTCTTAGGGTTATTACATGCACCTATAAAACAGAAACCTAAATTTTGTGGAAGCTCTACACCTTCTCTACTATCTACTATTTCATCATGTAAGAAAAAGTGAAAGTCTTTAATGAGTTTACTTACTTGACCATACTTTAATTTAGAAACATCAGGGTGTTTTTTAACTAAATCATCGTAAAAGGTTTTATCAAAAGTACTTAGCTTTTTCTCCCTCCATCTAGGACCAGTTCTAATAGTATTTCGATATTCCTTTTTCATAGGTGCTATTATAATATACGTAAAACTAAGGAAGGTTGAAAATAAACTTTACTTCTTAGAATGACAAACCCCGAGATTGCTCTCGGGGTTGCTGTCAGTCACGTATACCAACAACCGTGACAAAATATATAAACAAGAATTACGGACAAGCTACAGGAGCACTAACTGTACCATTAGTACCAACATAATATGCTCCAGCTACAACACATACAGTAGCATCATCTCCATCAGCTAAAGTAGTATCAGTAAGTACTTTTGTAGCACAATCAATATATACTATTCTAGCACTTCCACCTGAAGCAGCAAATGTCACCTGCTCACAGTCATAACAACAAAGCTCATCTCTAGTAAGAGCTGTTACTACATATCCTGTTGGAGGTGTAGGAGTAGACCCACTACATACCCAGAAAACATCATCTTGTTCAAATCCTAAAAGAGATGGGAATGGGTCACCATTACAATCATTTCCAAGTGCAGGAATAGGATCACATCCACCTACTTCATTACATGTAATAGAAAATGCATCACAAGTAGGATTAGGAGAGAAAGTAACAGTAAATGGAATTCTCCCATTTACCGATTCTTCATCTTCACATGTTGCTTGAACATAACCATCATATACAACATTATCACATGTTTCATTATCTACCGTAATAGCGATAGTTCCTGAACATGGAGTACCTCCACCTACACAGGGAGTTGTAACAAATGAGTATGGTCCTGCTCCACCCGATCTATAAGCGATACGGTGAGTTCCTGCGTAGTTCGCAATGAAGTTTACGGTAATAGTTGCTGGTACTGGTGCCATTATAATACAGCTTTAGTTTTAACAATGATTGTGACTGAATAACAAGATGAGGCTTCTTCACAAATTGGACGGACACGAATATAGTAATTCGTATCGGGAAGTAAACCACCGATAGTATCTGTAGGAGTAGCAGACTGTGCGATAGCTGGATTAATATACCAAGCCATAGCACTCTCAGCTTTATATTCTACTTGATAACCATTTACTGCTCCAGGTACTTGTACCCAACCAACACTAATTGTAGATGTTGTAACAGTAATAGAATGTAGACCAATAGGAGAACTACATGCTCCCTCTTCGCCCGCGTTAAGTACACAACCAGGATTAGTAATGTACAGAATCATTCTTTGAAGGATATCACACAAACGTTCGTTTTTATTGATACCCAATTCAACAATACTATCTCCTGTGTGAACTACACAGCAATCGGAAAAAGTCTCGGGACACTGGTCTGGGTCAGGACAAGCAAAGGTACTCCCGCATGGAGTACCTGTTGTCAATCCTTTATCGAGACAACCGCAGTTTTTATTTTTACAGTTGTTAGTCATTCTTAGAGAATTATATCAATTGTGATTCCTGCTGACACACCTGCTGGAGGAGGACATGCTGCCAAGTTAGTAGTAACATTTGTAAACTGACACTCCTTAGGTTGACATTCGTCACAAGCTGTAGCTACAATTGTCAAACGTACTTTGTAAACAGTGGCTGGACTTAAACCAATTACTTCACCCGTTACTGTTTGAACACCACTGATTGCTTGAGTTTGGTTAGCAATCATTGTTACACCTGCAGAATCCCAAACCTCAACAGTATATGTCCAATCACCAGCTTGGCTAATGAACGAGTAACTGATAGAGTTAGAACCTTGAGTCCAAGTAACAGCAGGACAAGATGCTTCATTTACAATGTAGTAATTCAAGCAGCTCTCACAGGTTGCGTTTGTAGAAGAGTTATACAAACACGGAGTGATGTCAATCGTAAGATCGAGCGAAGAGTTAATCGGTGTACCTGACAAGTTAAATGGATAACCTGTTGGGTTATTCAAGTAACTAATCAAGTCATAATTAAACTGAATGCTGTTACCTGCGCTATCTGTAACCTTAACAGTTGTCGTACCACTACACTGTACAAATCCAGCAGGAATAGTACCACTAACGTAGATTGTAAGAACATCTGCAGAGTATGTAGCAGTAAGAGAAAGTGAGATACCGTCACAACCGGTAGGACAACAGTTAAGTTGAATCGTTCTTACTGCTAAACGTAGATCAGCAATAGTGATCCACATATTACCCAATGTTTGGGCTACGTTAGTAACTACGTTAGTCCAACCTGTAAAAGAACCCATCGTTACAGATGGATTACTCAAGGATTGATCAAATGTAAGACCTGCAGGTTGTTTAGCTAAGTTTGAGTAAATCGTAAATGGTTCACCCGTTGCTGTTCTTAAGTCACAGAATTGTTGTTCAAGAGCATCAAGAACAATATCAATATCTGTAAGAACAGAAGGAAGAACACAAGTAGGAACAATCTGCGGGGTTACAAAAACAGGAGCTGGTGCAGATTCAAGAGCTGCGATCCTAAGTTCATGATTAGCTACAATGTTTTGTAACTGAAGAATTTGGTCTACCTGATTACAAACTTTATTACCGATTGCTGTAGCATAATCGATAAGCTGCATTGATGTAACGGTGTCACCAAATGCATTCTTATAGTAGAAACAAGGTGCGATAGAAACTACACAATCAGGACAACCTCCAGTTGCTCCTACTCTGAGGTTTCCATTTTGAGTAGATACATCAGGATTAGTTGTACCAATAGGACCAGGTGTTACAGGTCCACCTTGAAGCTCACAAAGTTTATCTAAGATAAAAGTAACAAGACCTTTAAAATCAATAGGTTCAGCTTTACCCAAACCGAAGCAGGACAAATCATAGTTTGTTAAACTAAGAATGTCTAATACTTCGCAGAGTTCGGTAGCTAGTTTATATACAACATCACTTACCGTATCTCCTTTACACAAATTCAAACATGCGATATCAGGACCCTGCCAAATAACACAGTTTGAAGTTGTGAAGTTGCATCCTGGTTCTTGTCTATTTAAAGGTTTCATACCGTTATTGTGCTCTAATTAATATACATATAAAAATCTAAAGATGCAATCAATCTGGTGGGCATCCTGTAACAAAACAGTTGTTACTTACAAAAACTGGTTGCCATGATAGATTTGAACTATTTACAACAGGTACAGTATTACTACAAATGTTATGTTGAGTACTAAATGCTAGTGGTACTGTAACAATGTCTCTAAATCCACATGGTCTAAATGTAACCGTAGGAGGTGGATCAGATGGTCTAGCAGGAGAACCAATTGTAATAGAATAACAACTACAAATAAACCTAGGAGGTAGTATTGTAATAAATGATGTTACATCTTGTGGTTCTTCACACTCAGTTGGATAGTCCAAATCAACTGTTACATCTTCTGGTGGTTGACATGTCAGAGGATTAAATACAGTAATAATTGCAGACACGCACTCAGGAGGACAGCAGTCAACCAAAGAACTAACGCACATCCCTTCATCATACAGTGCTTTAAGATCAAGAAGAGATTTTTCAATATCCCATTTGTCAAGATCTAAAGGACAGCAGAAGTTAATTCCATATCTCTGTGATACCATTAATTGGTAATACTGAGATGCAAAATTGCAGTTAACCTTTTCCGTGTATTCAGGAGGACAACCTTTGGTATAATACCCAGGTTTAATAGCACGAGTATTTAGATTAACATCCTCTGGGATAGGAGTAGGAAGACATTCAGCACACGTTCCATAGGAAGCTACAATCTCAGGTACTGGTACCGCACCAACACAATTGGGTGAGCTTAATACTTTCCAACAAATATCATTATAGGGAAGCTTAATTATCTGGTTAAGATAATCTTCTAAGTTTGAATTACTTACAAAGTAGTTTCCCGGATTAGCACAGTCTACTAAATAATAGCAGTCATAAGGTTTACATGAAGCACAATCTGCTATTGGAGTAGGCGTAGTAGAAAGAGTAACGTACTCATTTACTTCCCCAAGAATAGCACTAACTGTATAACACTTACACTCGTCTAATCCTGGAATAACATTACCACATGGATGAGCAGTTGGACATCCGTTACAGCTAAGAACAGGATTGTACTCGTAATACTCAACATTAAGACCAGGTCCATTTGATCCTGTATTATCAAGATTTAATAATCCTACATCATCAAATGTTCCTGTAGTACAGTTATTTTCTACAACATAACATACTGATGGGTCAATACCTGCAACTGCTCCATTAAGAAAATTAATAGTATAATATAATAACCCACTTAGGTCATTAGTAACTCTTAATTTTCTAACATTTTCACCACAACATGGTATCAAACAATAAGTTCCCCCATTAGGTGCAGGCTGATTATAACTTGATGGAGTTTGGTTTCCTATGTTAAGGAAACTAATAGGATTACCATTAACTGGTGTTGTGGTATTAGTATTGGGGTTACCAATAATATCCTGAGGACAAACGATAATTACTTGACCTACTGCTCCTGATAAATCATTATTTACAGTAATAGTAGGACCACCATCACATGGAGTAAGTAAATAGAAACTAGCTGGTACAGGAGCTGACCATACAGCTGCGGGTAAATAACCTGTATCGCTTGGTATTCCGTTTACAGCTCTATTAGTAGTACTATAAAGAGTATTACCTTCCCCAAAATAACCATTATCTCCTTCGTATAAATGAGCAGCTAACTGAAGATCTCCACCTGCAAAATATGCAGTTATAACACTCCAAGTTTGACCACCGTCTGTACTTGTAACACGCATTCCACCCGCTCCTACAACAAGGAAGTTGGAATCATCAGTCCAAGTTAAATGTCTAGCACAACCAAACCCTAAGCCATCAGTAGGGAAAGTATAGACTACAGACCACGTATTACCATGGTCTATAGATCTAAAAATATAGTTACTAGCTAGTGCGACAATTGTGGTGCCGTCACTGCTAAGGTGAATTCCGTAGAATGTTTGTCCTTGTGCTGATGGAATAACACTATTATTAAAGTTGGTCATGAACCAACTAGTTCCACCATTTATAGTTCTGAATACATGGTATTCAGTACCAATAACCCCTACGTTAGGATTAATCCAATGTATACTTGATACATTAGGAATTTCAAAAACTAAAGGTGAAAAAGGATTTGATACAAGAGGAAGCTGAGTACAAAGATTAAAGGTATAACCTCCGTCTGTACTTTTAGCTACATATCCGTTTTCACCACAAATAACAATATTTAAAGAGTCTATAACCCAGACTTCTTTCCAACTGAGTCCGAAAGTAGCTGGGTTATAGCCATTTTTGTACGTACCATTTGGGATAATCCAAGTATCTCCCGCATTAAATGAAACATAAACACCAAGGCACGATGTATTGAAAAGACCTTCTCCTACGACAAATACTTTAGAATTGTCATTAGGATCTGTCATTACATCAAACATTTGATGCGCTGATGCTTCAGGAAGACTATTAGTAACTGATTTATTTACCCAGATACCATTACCATCAAGCATTCGACGGACTAAACCTGCAGCACCTACGGCGTATGTTTTACTTAATGCCATTACTTGATTCCTGGTTTATTATAAAACACAGTAACGTTTGAAGGAGAATTAGAATTTTTGGTTACTAAACCAGTCTCGTAGTTTTTCAAGCAGTTACTACATACTTGAGTTCCATCAGAAGCTTTTCTCTTTTGACAGCTGCAACCAAGTTTAGCTTTACAGTTAGGACATAAAATACTCATAGTGTTGGTAATTAATTAGACTAACATGAAGAACATGAGGTGCACTTAAGCTTGTCTAACAATTTAACCGCGTATCTATAAAGATCCATACCCTTTGTAGGTTCAAGACAAAACTCTACCATCGCTTTAGCAGCTTTAAGATATTGTTCAATCATTCTCACCTCGTTAAGAGTAGTCTTTACAGATGCGGGTGGATCACAAGCTCCTAAGTTTAGCTCACAGTAAATATCTTGAATTTTCCTTAATGCACAGGTAATTCTCAAATGATTGTATTCAACATACACATACTCATTAGGAGATACGCTGTACTTGATAATATATATTCCGTCTGGCAGATCGTAGAATTCAGTCCCACAACTTGTGTTTTGTAAACCTAAATCACAAGCTGTTAAGTTCAGATTAAATCCAATGGAGATATCTGCTTCAGTAAACTGAACAGGTCTTAAAAAACCGGGAGGAGTAATCTCAAGCAATGGACATTTAACAGTCACTTGAGAATTGTAAACGCTTGTATCTACAACGCGAAGGATACACTTGTTTAAAGTATCCGGAGCTTCAAGACTTAAACTATGTTGTGCCATGACTTGACAATAAAAATAAGAAAAAAAGGAGAGGAGAGATTGACTCTCACTCTCCTTTTACGATAGCTAATGAAGATTAAGGGATGATGATGAGTTCTGGATCAGGAACGATCTCACATGGTTCGCAAGTAACGGTTTCAAATTCGACACATTGCGGACAGTTACCCAACCAATCTTCAATAAACCCTTCAAGAACTGCATTATCACCATTGGTAATAATCTCAAGCAGGTAACGATCGTTATCGAAAGTACCAGTTGGGTTATTATACCTAGGAACACTATGCAAGATATAGTAACGGGTATACAGATTCTGACGGTTGATTACGTTAAGGAATTGGTTACCTTGAGTAATCTCCCTGATACGAAGATCCGTATGGAAGAAGTTTTGGAGGTAGCTTTCGGAACGGATCAAATCCCTTACTACTTGCTCACCAAATCCCATACCTTGGATACCATTACAGTCGTTGTAAACACAAAGACCAGTAAAGAGACATGGATCTCCAGTGTAGTCCACTTCAGATGCAAAGATTCTCAGAGGCTCTTTTTCAAAGTAATCAGTTACTTGGAAAGTACAGTCAAGAAATCTTGTATCAACATAAGCACCAAACAAACGAAGACCTGCACAAGTATCATTGATATATCCAGGATATGGGTAATTAGTCCACCATTGTGCTTCAACAACTGGAGTATTAGTACCATCATAGGTAAACTCAGTACCAGGAGCGTACCATGCTACACCATTTTGGTCATACACTACAGGAGCAATGAATTGATTCAGGTACTGAGTTCTAACAATTTGCTCAGCCCATTTGATCATTACAATAGTAGAGTCAACTGCAGTTGGCGGAATAAGCGGATCATCGGGTTGATCATCGCAACATCCAGTGTAAGCATCCACCGTATAGTATGCTTGGTGGTTCAATGCGCGAAGTGCAGGAGAACCTTTGACATCAATACGGAGGTAGTACGTTTCACCGCACAAGAACTCTTTGCAGCACTGTGCTTGAGTAGTACCACTTTGGAATCTATCTGCAGGAAGAGCAGGAACCTCAGTTTGAGGAGTGTTACCAATAGAGATAACACACTGCTGAGGAACACATGGGTCAACGCGATAAAAACGTTGGATGTACCTAGGATTGATTACTTTAGACTTGTTAGTTTCAATGTAACCACCATGGAATTTACCAATCTTGTCACGTTCCAAAACAGAACTAGAAACAAGAACCAAAGGACAACAGTCATTTGGAGCTACGTTTCCAACAGTCTGCCAAGTTTTAGGATTAACAAATCCATAGTACCCAGGACCTAAGTTAACAATACAGGTATCACTAGTGTTAGGTGCTCCAGTCGGAACCCCCACACTAGTAATAAATCCTTCGGTCGCGTTTACCAGCGCCGCAGGAGTCGTAAGAGTGTCGCCAGTACCGACGAACATCTTACTAAATGCGTGATTGAAATAAGCCATTGTATTTATAAAGATTAAACAAACATATACTATAATATAATAAAGCAGAATGAATAATGCAAATCACAATTGTGACATTTCATTATCAAGAAAACGTAAAGCGACAGCGTCTTCACCAAACGAATTCAGTTTATCTACCCATGTCTGCATTTTATCGTGTTCTTCTACTTGCTCTTTAAGATATTGTAAGAACAACTGATATAACATATGATCACCCTTTTTCATAGCATTAGATGCAGCTTCCTTAATTTGTTTAGAAATTTCAATCTCATGTTGAAATGACTTTTTAATAATATCAGGAAGACCATCATATGTTAATGGTTGTGCTGCTAACATTGGAGTATCGGGTGTTACTCCCATAGCAAGAAGATATTCTCTCGCCCAGTCAGCGTGAGCTAGTTCTTCATTTGAATACTTTCTCCAAAGTTGAGCTGCTCCTGAGTATCCTTCGTTGTTCAACCACATGGACATCGAAAGATAAATCCTACTTGAAAGCTCCTCTTGTTGGATTCTGTAATTCAAATATTTTGTCGACTCTTCATCGAGAAGAGGATTGCGCCCTTTGCGCACCGGTCTTTTGAGTAAATCTGCCATTAGTTATTTTGTTCTACTGCTTGTGTTGCTCTTTGCATTTGATTGAAAGACTCAATATCACCTGCAATAATAGACGCTGCTGAATCAATAAACAATTCAACAATGTCATCTTTAAATTCGCAAAGTACATCAGCAGCTGATACTAATCCTGTATAGGGGTTTGATACACCTGCTATTTCTATCCTTATGGGTTGACGGTAATAGATAAAAGAACTTTTAGTAATTACGAATTCATCATTTGTATAAATCTGAACTCTATTACCTGAAAGTGTAGCAAATGTCTCAGCCCACTCAAAACTTGGTTTCTTTACTTCATCACGAAGAAGCGCGTCTACGTTATCTTGTTCAGCAAGATAAACTACCATTTTCCTTTCGTTACAACAGTCGTTTTTACCATATGCTGTAACTCTCTTATACTCTAAATAATCAGCAGGAAAATCTTCGCTTTCGTAATACAAACCTCTATCAGTAAGAGTAAGGTTTACTTCTTCAATAAGAATCTGTAAATCATCGACGCGTCTTTTAGACTCATCGTCTCCTTCTTTAAAGAGATTATTACCGTGTAAGTTTCTTCTACACCACTCTACTTGTCCTTTATTAAAAGCTTCAATAATCGCCCAGTCTTCGATGTTATCATAATCGAGACTAGACAGTTTATTAAGTCTTTGACGAACTTTTATGAGAATAGTAGAGTTTAGCATTTCCACTTACGTAGTGCCTTATTGATCCTTGAATCAGGATCTTTGGCGGTTTTAGAACTAGTTAACTTCTTTTTCATACCCTCCATTCTCGCACAGAATGACTTCTTACGAGAACCTCCTTCAGGTTGTGGTGGTTTCAAATTACCCCCAGTAGCTCTATTATAAGAAGCACGACCCTTAGCGTTAAGTCCTCCACTAGGAGACTTACCCTCTTTACGCTGCCAAGCTGGTGATTTAGCCATGTTATTTTTTAACAAAGTGTCTGTAATGAAACAAAGCTGTCCATACAAAAATTACTGCTAAACCAACATTTAGAATAACCTCTGTAATACTTGGAACAGTCGTAGTAAAAATATTGAGGAATGCTCCAGATGCAGTAAGTGCAAGACCAACTTTAATAGTGTAAGTCTCAAACACTGAAAGTTTTTGCAATAAACTTAATCTTCCAAATACGAAGATCATAAAGACGCTAATTCCTAATGTAGTAATCAAATTAGCTATAGCATCAATTATCTTTAGATACTCCATTGATTTTTACTTTAAGAAGTTTATTACTGATAATCTCTACACCTTTCAGTCCTAAAAATCCTAGAATAAATCCCACAGACATTTGATATTTAATGTCTATGCGAGTAATATCAAGAAATAGAGGAGTTATGTAATTAGCAGACGCAACTCCTGTGATAATTGAAAACATGGATGTTTTCCAACTATGAGCAGCGTCTTTACCAATTAGAATAAGTGCACCGAATAATCCTGCAACAGATATTCCAATGTTTATCCCTAACTCCTCTATTAATTCTTTCATTACTTCTTCTTCATCTTAGAAGACCCACCCATTTTCATTTTGGGAGATACTACTGCAGACTTATTAGGATTAGAGTAACCACCGGTTTTCATCATGGGTTTAGCCATACCACCAGCTTTGTAAACACCTCTACCCTTAAGGATATCAGCTTGAGTCACTTTACCATCTTTGTTAAGATCAGGAAAGCTACCACCTTTTTGCATCTTAGGTTTTTTACCTGCAGCTTTCATAGACATAGCGATAGCTGCTTGTTGTTTTTTACTTTGTGCCATGATGATTATTAATTTATAGTATAGATTTCATAATAAATATAAAGCGCTCCTTCCCATTGATTTGTACCAGCAGGTTGAGGATTAGCATTATAAACTTCAATACCTAATCCATTAATAATAAACCCGTTGGGTACAACATAAGGAAGTGCGTTATCATCAGTGCTTCTCTTATAATAGGGGGTAATTTGTACGTATATATTATCCCTATTTGCTTCGGTAAGATCAAGTGCAGGATTATTAATGTACAACTGTACAGGTGAACCAAAAGCTGGTTTAGGATTTGTCATAAAGACATCAAACTTATTAAGCTCAATAATACCTTTTAAAGTATTAACCTCAATAACAGTCCCAAGATTACAGTTATGAAAATAAAAAGCAGTATTGTCTCTAGAAATTCTATCGTGAGCTAACTGCCAATTGTATCTTCTAGGGGTTTTAAATTCTGGTAATGCCATAATTATCTATAACGTTTAGTTTTCTGTTTAATACCTTTTGGTTGAGAAACAAACTGTTTTCCCCTACGATTTCCTTCTGCTTTAGCTTTGTTAGTAGCAGCTTTTTCACCGGACGATAATGACGCCCACGCAGCTTCAGGTAAGTATCTCTTTTTACCATTAGCTTTAACCTCTTTAGATGACCCCTTTTTCTTATTCGCATAAGTCCCAGAGGTCATCCATTTTTGGTCAGTCCAATTTTTTAAAGACTGCTGTGATTTAGCTAAACCCATTACTTATAACCTCCACCTTTGGATTTATATTCACGGGCGAGCATTTGTGCTTTACGAGCAGACCACTCACCAGGATCACCACCTTTTGAACCAGCTTTAATCTTTTTAAACAAAGACTTTCTCATACCTGGTTTGGTATAGTTACCTGCTTGGTTTACTTTACTCTTAGCCATAGTTATTACTTCTTATTAATCTTCAGAATAAGATTGTAAATCCTATTTGCAGTAACACCATTGTCCTTCAAATAAGCGTACTTGTTTAACAATCTTGTAAGAAGTGCTGCTGGATCAGACCAGCTGTTTTTATCCCGCTGTGCCATAATTATTTATATTTTCTAATTTCAAGAACAATGTTGCAGCTCGATCCCAAAATGTCATCTGTTTCTACTCCATCTTTATACACGTTAATAAAGAGAGCATTAAAGAAAACAGGAGCGGTCATTGCTACACACGCGGTAGCTGTACCAGAATCAAAAAATGCACTAGTAATAGTAACATCTTCATTAGGTGATTCAAAAATATTTTTATCAATAATTCCTAAATAGTCACCAGGTCCTTCATAGGAAAATGTGATATTAATATTCAATGAGTTTTCCAATACCTCAACTACAGGTGCTTCTGTCCCAGCTTGAAAAACAAGAGCTCTATAAACTTTGTATGGAGTTCCTGCTTGAACAAGTTCTTTAGGAGTTCTGTGAGTATACTGCCAAACCCTTTTAAACGGGTTTAATGAATAGAGTGCCATAATTATTTCTTCTTTTTATACTTGTAATCGGGGTTATCCTTATGCCATTTTTTAGTAGCGGCTACACCTTGAGCAACTGTCTTAGCTTTACCGATCTTAGTTAGATTAATGGTATCCCACTTACCTTTGTCTTTAGTAGG
>Ga0209985_10002386_pt1 | contig 17056 bp, 21 predicted proteins | sample NOAtaG_FD_187305 | JGI IMG/M metagenome (GOLD analysis project Ga0209985, IMG submission 187305) | Freshwater lake microbial communities from Lake Erie, under a cyanobacterial bloom - NOAA_Erie_Diel6S_1000h metaG (SPAdes) (version 2) | ecosystem: Environmental > Aquatic > Freshwater > Lake ...
CATACTGACGTGCCATGTCGGCCTTGTTCAAGCCCTGCAGGGCACCATAGTGGCGCTCGTTCAGGCGCCAGTCGTGCTGGATCGGCAGCCAGGTGCGCTCCAGGGTGTCCAGGCAGTGCCACAAGGTCCAGATCGCCCGCTGCAGCACCGAGGTGTAGGCGACGTCGAAATCATAGCCCCCCTGCTTGAGCAGTTCGCCGGCCTGCCGCGCCTGCTCCACGCCGGTGTCGGTCAGCGGCACGTCGGTCCAGCCCGTGAAGCGGTTCTCGAGGTTCCAAGTGGATTCGCCGTGGCGGATCAGGACGAGCTTGTGCATGAGGTGCGCGCAGAAGGTGGCGGGTGTGGGGATAAGGAGCGGAATCTTACAATCGAGGTTTTGCGCTCCTGGACAACACCGCCGTGAACTTCTTCATCGAGAACTGGCTCCTGATCGCCGTGGCTTTTGTTTCCGGGGGCATGCTGGTCTGGCCTCTGGCCCGGGGCAGCGGCGGGGCTGGTGCGGTGGGTGCCTCCGAGGCCGTGCGCATGATGAACCGCGAGAAGGCGGTGCTCATCGACGTGAGCGAACCGCGTGAGTTCGAGGCCGGCCACGCCGCGCAGGCCCGCAACGTGCCGATCGGCCAGCTCGAGTCCTCCAAGGACCTGCCCACGAACAAGGCGCTCCCGCTGGTGGTGCTGTGCCCCACGGGCGCGCGCGCTGGCCGTGCGGCAGCCACCCTGCGCAAGTTGGGGTACGCCAACGTGAGGGCGCTTGCCGGCGGTACCGCCGCCTGGCGCGAAGCTGGCATGCCCACCGAGAAGTCCAGCGCCGCTGCCGCCTGAACGCGGTGCGCTTCGCCGATTTGGCAGGCTGGCCTGTGCACAGCCGATCCTTTTGTGGACCGGCAGGGTATTGAGTACTGATCCAGCGCTGCAGGCTGGCGGCGCAATGTGGCCAATGAGCCACTGCGGCAAGACCCCGGGGCTTGGTGGACTGTCCCGATCCGCCAGAATTTGTGATCAATCAGCTTATCGAGACCTTCTGCCATGAGTTCTGTCCGCATGTACACCACCCAGGTGTGTCCGTATTGCGTCCGTGCCAAGGCCCTGCTCAAGCAACGCGGCGTGGTACAGATCGAGGAGATCCGCGTGGACCTGGACCCGGCGCAGCGCGATCACATGATCGAACTCACTGGCCGGCGCACCGTGCCGCAGATCTTCATCGGCACCACCCACGTGGGCGGCTGCGACGACCTGGTGGCCCTGGACCAGAAGGGCGGCCTGCTGCCCCTGCTCGGCCTCAGCGCGTGACGCTCCCGGGCCTGACCAAGCCCGCCGAACCTTGACTTCAGTGCGGCAGCAGGCCGCAACCTCAGCGCCATAATCGCGCGCCTTGTAGTCCGGCTCATTGGGGCTGGACTTGGTCTGACCGACCTCAAGACCGCTTGCCCGTTTCCTGCCGGTGGAGCTTTTTCCACCAGCACCTGACTTCCAACCGAGAACTCTCATGGCCGATGAAGACCTGACCCCCGTGTTCCAGATCCAGCGCATGTACCTGAAGGATCTGTCCCTGGAGCAGCCCAACTCTCCGCAGATCCTGGTCGAGCAGAGCCAGCCCCAGGTGGACATCAACCTGGGTGTGGGTGCCGAGCCGGTGGCCGAAGGTGTGTTTGAGGTCACGGTGACGGCCACCGTCACCACCAAGGTGGCTGACCGCACGCTGTTCCTGGTGGAAGCCAAGCAGGCCGGCATCTTCGAGATCCGCAACATCCCGGACGACCAGATGCAGGGTCTGATCGGCATCGTCTGCCCGCAGATGATCTACCCCTACCTGCGTGCCATCATTTCCGACATCTGCACCCGCGCGGGCTTCCCGCCCATTCTGCTGACCGAAGTCAACTTCCAGGCGATGTTCGAGGCCCAGCAGCAAGCCGCGTCTTCCGAGACGGGCTCGGGCATCATCACCAGCCTGAACTGAAGCAGCCCTCAGGCTCTCGTCCATGAAGTTGTCGGTGCTGGGCGCCGGTGCCTGGGGAACGGCACTGGCCTGCAGCGCGGCTGCGCAGCACGAGGTGCTGTTGTGGGTGAGAGACCCGGGCCAAGCCGCCACCCTGGCCCGCACACGGCGCAACGAGCGCTACCTTCCCGGCATTGATCTTCCGCCAGGTCTGCAGGTCAGCGCCTCGTGGGACGAAGCCTTGGCCCACGCGCAGGCGGGTCTGCTGGTCATTGCCACGCCCATGAGCGGACTGCGCAGCACGCTCAGCAGGCTGCCGGCCCAAGCCCCTGTGCTGTGGCTGTGCAAGGGCTTCGAGGCCGGTACGGGCGCGCTGGGGCACGAGATCGCCCAGGCGCTGCGCCCGGGGGAGCCCTCCGGTGTCCTGTCAGGGCCCAGCTTTGCGATGGAGGTGGCCCAGGGCCGACCCACGGCGCTGGTGGTGGCCAGCACCTCGGCCACCCTTTGCGAACAGGCCGTGCAGGTCTTTCACGGCGGTGCCTTGCGCATCTACACCTCGCACGACCCTACGGGCGTGGAGGTGGGGGGTGCGGTCAAGAACGTCATGGCCATCGCCACCGGCATCCTGGATGGGTTGGCCGCTCGAGCCGATGGCGCGGGCGCGATGCCCGGTCTGAATGCTCGAGCAGCCCTGATCACCCGCGGCCTCGCGGAGATGACGCGGCTGGGCGTGGCCCTAGGCGCCAGGACGGAGACCTTCATGGGCCTGTCCGGCCTGGGCGATCTAGTGCTCACTTCCACAGGCGCCTTGTCGCGCAACCGGCAGGTGGGCTTGATGCTGGCCGAAGGGCGGTCACTAGATGAAGCCGTGGCCGCGCTCGGTCATGTCGCCGAAGGCGTGTACTCCGCCGCCACCGTGCTGGCGCGTGCCCAGTCGCTGGGCGTGGACATGCCCATCACGGCGGCGGTGGTGGAGGTCTTGAACGGCCGGCTCGCACCGGGCCAGGCTGTGGCCCGCCTGATGTCCCGCGACGCACGCCCCGAGGGCCTTTGAAAAGTCCGGCAGGCCTAGGCCCAGCCCATCGGGCTGGTTTGCGCGAGGGCATGGATATGAAGGCTGGGCCTGCTGAGGCTTGTCGAGCCTCGCTCCTTCATGCCCCGCCCGCGTAGCCGCACTGCCGCCAAGCCTCGAAAACGGCCACGGCCACGGCATTGCTGAGGTTCAGGCTTCGCTGGCCGGCGCGCATGGGCAGGCGCACCCGGCACTCTGCCGGAAAGCCCTCGCGCAAGGCCGCGGGCAGCCCCGAGGTCTCGCTGCCGAACACCAGCCAGTCGCCCGCCTGCCAGGCCACATCACCCAAGGGACGAGAGCCACGCGTGGTGAAGGCGAACATCCTCTGCGGGTTCGGCTGCGCGTCCCGTATCAGGGCGTTCCAGTCGGCATGCCGCTGCACCGCCGCAAACTCGTGATAGTCCAGCCCGGCCCGCCGCAACAGCTTGTCCTCCATGGAGAAGCCCAGGGGCTCCACCAGGTGCAGCGAGCAACCGGTGTTGGCGGCCAGACGGATGACGTTGCCCGTGTTGGGCGGGATCTCAGGGTGGACCAGGACGATGTGGAACATCAGCTTTGGTGCGGCGTCAGGCGGCCGCTGCAGGAGTTGTGGTTGAAGTCAGCGCGGGCGAACGGGCGCAGGTCCAAGGGCGGGGGCGGCTGTTCTCAGGGCGTGCGGGCCACGGCCCAGACATCCACGCTGCTTGCGCCGGCTCTCAGCAGGGCTTGTGTGGCCTGCCGGAAGGTGGCGCCGGTGGTCATCACATCATCCACCAGGGCCACGCGCCGGCCCAGCACGGTTGGCCGCGCCTGGGGGTCGACCATGAAAGCGCCCTGCAGGTTGCGGGCCCGGTCCTGCAGGGACAGCTCCACTTGATGGGCGGTGTCCACGGGGCGCTGCAGCAGGTGGGCCTCGGCCTGTAGGCCGAACAGGCGTGCCAGCCGCCGAGCCAGTTCCCAAGCCTGGTTGAAACCCCGCTGCTGCAGGCGCTGCGCGGACAGGGGAACTGGCAGGACCAGGTCCACGTCGGTGCTGCTGGCGGCTCGGCCCAGTGCTGCAGCCAGACGCTCGGCCAACAGGGCGGCCAGGGCCACGTCACTGCGGAATTTGAAGTCGCCGATCAGCGTGTTCCATGGGAAGGCGTAATCCTCCGCGCACACCGCGGCCCGCCAAGGGGGAGGCTCCCGCAGGCAGGCCGCGCAGACCCTACCGGCTGCGAGGGGCTCGCCCGTGCAGGCTGCGGCCTCTGCCAGACCGGGGCCTGCATTCCTGCCCAGCCCCAAGGCACAGCGGCCACACCGCAGCTGGGCGCTGCAAAACCGGGACGTGCAGAACTCGCACAGCACCCCCGCGCCCCAGCGCCGGCAAACACGGCAATCCGTGGGCAGCCATCCAGACAGCGGGGAGGATCGAAGGTCCGTCAAGGGGGTAGGCAAGCGGTGTGCTGGATCGTGCTCAATATACTGGCCGCGATGGATGCTTCACCCCAAGTTCACACGCCGGCGGCGTCCGCCCGGCGCCCGGTGGATGAGGTGGCGCTGGACCGCGCGGTGCAGCGTCTGATGCAGGCGAACCAGGCGCCCTGGTTGCACGCCGAGGTGGCTCGGCGCATGGCCGATCGGCTGGCGATCGTCAAGGCGCGTCCGGCTGTGGTGCTGGACTGGGCGGCACAGCTGGGGGGAGGCCGGGCAGCCCTGCAGGCGGCCTACGCCAGCCTGGGCGGCCGGCCCGACATCCGAAGTGTGGAACCCCGCTCCAGCGCAGACCCCAAGGCGGTGGACGCACCCAGCTGGTGGTCGCCTTCACGTTGGCGGCGCACACCCGCCGCCTTGGCGCCTTCGCAGGTATGTGCAGGCTCAGCGCAGCTGATCTGGAGCAACATGGCGTTGCAGGCCGAGTCGGACCCCTCGGCCACCATCGCGCAGTGGCACCGTGCGCTGGCCGTCGACGGCTTCCTGATGTTCTCCACCCTCGGCCCCGGCAGCCTGCCCGAACTGCGGTCGCTGTACGCGGCCCAGTCCTGGGGCTCGCCCATGGCGCCGCTGGTGGACATGCATGACCTGGGCGACATGCTGGTGGCCGCCGGCTTCGCCGATCCCGTCATGGACCAGGAGCTCATTTCCCTCACCTGGCCCACGGCTGAAGCAGCTTTGGCCGAGTTGCGCACGCTCGGGGCCAACGTCGACCCGCTGCGCTTTCCAGGCCTGCGCACGCCACGCTGGAAGAGCCGCTTGATGGCCGCGCTGGACGAGGTGGGCCAGCGCAGCCCTGGCGGCCGGGTCACATTGACCTTTGAGATCGCTTACGGGCATGCGTTTCGCCCGCCTGCCCGGGCGCGCGTGGCGCCAGAGGCGCGGGTGGATCTGGCCGACTTTCGGGCCATGACCCGCGAGCCCCGGCGCTGATTGGCGCTGCCAGCCATTGGGATCATGCCCCCACACATGACACGGGGGTGGGGCTACTGCGGCAAGGCCAGCGGAGCGTTGGTGCTGCGTTAGAATTTGCCTGCTTTCAAGAGGAGGAGGCCCGTCCGCCACACAGGTGTGGATGACGCCTGCCTTCGCCGATTCACTCGACGTCAGCGCGTTGTCAGATTCTGCCCCCTGTGATGCTTGCCTCCACCGTCCCATCGAACTGGTCTGCGCGCCCCGCAGCCGGTGTGTGGCGCTTTGGTCGTGCGTTGCCTGGCGAGGACGGTGATGCGGGTGTGCAGTGGGTCCTGCGTCGTAATTGCTCGCTGACCCCGCGTCAGCTCGGCGGCTTCTACGCTTCGGTGTGTGTGGTGTCGCTGGGTATTGCCCTGGGTTTCGCCTGGAATGGGGCGCCCGTGGTGCTCTGGTTTGCCGGGATCGAGCTCGTGTTGCTTGCCCTGGCGCTGCTGTTCTATGCCCGCCATGCCACCGACGCAGACATGGTCACCCTGTCGGGTCAGGATCTGACCGTCGAACAGTCTTTCGGTGCCCAGCGCACATCGGCCCGCTTCCGCACCCCTTGGGTGTCAGTCGAGCCCTCGCAAGGTGACGGCTCCTTGATCGAGTTGTCCGGTCAAGGGCAAGTGGCGCGGATCGGCCGTTTTCTGCGGCCTGAAGCTCGCGCCGATTTCGCCCGTGAACTGCGCTCCGCGCTTCGCCATTCATTGCAGTCAGCCCCCGCGCCGGCCGACGCCCTTCAAGATCAATTCGCCTGAAGCTCAGAAGATGAACACGACCGACCAATCCTGCAAGCGCCCCTGGCAAACGCTGCTCCGTGCCGCGCTGGCCGTGACAGTGGCAGCCCAAGCCTCCGTGGCCATGGCTGTGAACGACCTGCCTGGTGGCCCGGCGGTGCGGCAGTTGGACATGCACCCGGCTGTCACCAAGATCGCCGAGCAGGCGCAGTGGTTGCACTGGGCGGTGATGGGGATCTGCCTGGTGATCTTCGTCGCCGTGTTCGGGGTGATGTTCTATTCCATCCTCAAGCACCGCAAGTCGGTCGGACACAAGGCCGCCAATTTCCACGAGAGCCTGGGTGTTGAGATTGCCTGGACGGTGATCCCCTTCATCATCGTGATAGGCATGGGCGCCATGGCCACCCGCACCGTGGTGGCGATGAAGGACACCAGCAATGCCGACATCACCATCAAGGCCACCGGCTACCAGTGGAAGTGGGGCTACGACTACTTGAAGGGTGAGGGAGAAGGCATCGGCTTCCTGTCCACCCTGGACAACTCGCACCGCCTGATGTCCGACTCGGGCAAGCCGCCACCCACCGACAACTACCTGCTGAAGGTCGACAACCCCCTGGTGGTGCCTGTGGACCGCAAGATCCGCATCATCACGACCGCCAACGACGTGATCCACGCTTGGATGGTGCCGGCCTTTGCCGTGAAGCAAGACGCCATCCCCGGTTTCGTGCGCGACACCTGGTTCCGCGCCGAAAAGACTGGTGACTTCTACGGCCAATGCGCCGAGCTCTGCGGCAAGGAGCACGCCTACATGCCCATCCACGTCAAGGTGGTGACCGCCGAGGTCTATGCCAAGTGGGTGGAGGGCAAGAAGAAGGAAATGGCCGCCAAGGCCGACGACCCCACCAAGGTCTGGAAGCTCGAGGAACTGGCTGCCCGCGGAGAGAAGATCTACGCTGCCAACTGCGTGGCCTGCCACCAGGCCACCGGCAAGGGCGCAGGCCCGATCAAGGCCCTGGACGGTTCCGCCCTGGTGCTGGACGCCGACAAGTCCAAGCAGATCGCCATCATGTTGAACGGCGCAGGCAACGGTGCCATGCCGGCCTGGAAGCAGCTGTCCGACACCGAGATCGCGGCGGTGATCACCTACACCAAGAACAACTGGGGCAACAAGACCGGCCAGATCGTCCAGCCCGCTGACATCGTGGCTGCCCGCAAGTAAGCGGCGCCCAAATCTGCTCAAGTCTCTGTAATAAACACGTCACGCATTCAGACCTAGGAACCTCCCATGAGCGCAGTACTTGACCATCACGGCCAGCACGCTGACGACCACGCGCATGACGACCATGGCCACCCCCACGGTTGGCGTCGATGGGTCTTCGCCACGAACCACAAGGACATCGGCACGATGTACCTGTTGTTCTCCTTCGCCATGCTGATGATCGGCGGCATCCTGGCCCTGTTCATTCGCCTGGAGTTGTTCGAGCCGGGTCTGCAGTTCGTGAATCCTGAACTGTTCAACCAGTTCACCACCATGCACGGCCTGATCATGGTGTTCGGCGCCATCATGCCGGCCTTCGTGGGCTTTGCGAACTGGATGCTGCCCTTGCAGATTGGCGCGGCCGACATGGCCTTTGCCCGGATGAACAACCTGAGCTTCTGGTTGATGATTCCGGCGGCCGTGATGCTGGCGGGTTCCTTCTTCATGCCTGGCGGCGCGCCTGCGGCCGGCTGGACGCTCTACGCACCGCTGACACTGCAGATGGGCCCATCGATGGACGCCGCGATCTTCGCGATGCACATCCTGGGTGCGAGCTCCATCATGGGCTCCATCAACATCATCGTGACCATCCTGAACATGCGCGCCCCTGGCATGACGCTGATGAAGATGCCGCTGTTCGCCTGGACCTGGCTGATCACGGCTTACCTGTTGATCGCGGTGATGCCTGTGCTGGCTGGCGCGATCACGATGACGCTGACCGACCGCCATTTCGGTACCAGCTTCTTCAACCCGGCCGGCGGCGGCGACCCGATCATGTACCAGCACATCTTCTGGTTCTTCGGGCACCCTGAGGTCTACATCATGATCCTGCCGGCGTTTGGCATCGTCAGCGCCATCATCCCGGCGTTTGCGCGCAAGCCGCTGTTTGGCTACGCGTCGATGGTGTACGCCACGGCCTCGATCGCCATCCTGTCTTTCATTGTGTGGGCGCACCACATGTACACCACCGGCATGCCGGTGACGGGGCAGCTGTTCTTCATGTATGCCACGATGTTGATTGCCGTGCCCACGGGCGTGAAGATCTTCAACTGGATTGCCACCATGTGGCGCGGCTCCATGACCTTCGAGACGCCGATGTTGTGGTCGGTCGGCTTCTTGTTCGTGTTCACGATGGGCGGGTTCACGGGCCTGATCTTGTCGATGGCGCCGGTGGATATCAACCTGCAGGACACCTACTACGTGGTGGCGCACTTCCACTACGTGCTGGTGGCCGGTTCGCTGTTCGCGCTGTTCGCAGGCGTCTATTACTGGGGCCCGAAGTGGACCGGTGTGATGTATTCCGAGACGCGCGGCAAGATCCACTTCTGGGGCTCGTTGATCTTCTTCAACATCACTTTCTTCCCGATGCACTTCCTCGGGCTCGCCGGCATGCCTCGCCGCTACGCCGACTACCCGATGCAGTTTGCCGACTTCAACGCCATCGCTTCCGTTGGCGCCTTGGGTTTCGGTCTGATGCAGGTGTACTTCTTCGTGTTCGTCGTGCTGCCCATGATGCAAGGCAAGGGTGAGCCGGCCCCCCAGAAGCCCTGGGAAGGCGCTGAAGGCCTGGAGTGGGAAGTGCCCTCACCCGCGCCGTGGCACACCTACGAGACGCCGCCCAAGCTCGATGCCACCGCCACCCGCGTGGTGGGGTGAGCACAGCCGTCGACTTCCGCTGCATGGCTTTTCAGGCAGACATGGCGCAGCCCGATCCAAGACGCAAGGCCAATGTGAAGCTGGCGTGGATCCTGGCTTCTGTGGCTTTGGTCTTTTGCGTCGGCTTCATGGCCAAGATCATCTGGTTGGGGCATTGACATGAGGTTTGTGGCTCTGCGGGCTGACAACCGCCGCATGTTGGGCAAGCTGATCGTGGTGGCTTGCGTGATGTTCGGCTTCGGCTATGCCCTGGTGCCCATGTACCGGGCAATCTGCGAGGCGCTGGGCATCAATGTGCTGTCGCTGAGTGAGCAGCGCGCCTCGGCCGGCCTTTGGGGTGAACGCAAAGCGGCCGCCAACACCCAGGTGGACACCACGCGAACCGTGACGGTGGAGTTCGATGCCAACGTACGCGGGCCCTGGGACTTCAAGCCCGCGGTGCGGTCCATCCAGGTACATCCAGGTGAACTGACCACGGTTCAGTACGAGTTCCGCAATATCCAGAACCGCACCATGGCCGCGCAAGCCATCCCGAGCTACGCGCCCCGCCAGTCTTCCAGCCATTTCAACAAGCTGGAATGCTTCTGCTTCAACGAATACACGTTGGCGCCCGGTGAGAGCAAGACCTGGCCGGTGGCCTTCGTGATCGACCCCAAGCTGCCCAAGGACGTCACGACGATCACACTGTCCTACACCTTCTTCGAGGTGGGGGGTAAGACGCCTGCAGCGCCCACCACGCCCTTGGCGGGCCCGGCCGGAGGCCGTACCTGATGGCTTTGCCGGGCGCTGAGTTGAAGACTGCGACCGAGAGGCCGCTGTCTTTCTTGCAGACCGTCAAGGCGGTTGCTTGGTCTTTTGTCGGCCTGCGCAAGCGGGCAGGCTACGAACAGGACGTGCAAAAGCTCAATCCGGTGCACGTGATCCTGGCCGGGATCCTTGGCGCGGGGTTGTTCATCCTGGCGCTGAGCCTGGCGGTTAATTGGGTGGTTCACAGCGGGGTGGCGGCGGGCTGACGGCCCGTCGATGCCTCCCGCAACCGCAGCCACCGAGTTTTTAGATATTTGGTTCGAGGAGAAAACAAGACATGGCCGCCACCACACCTGCGGGCACCACGCCGTACTACTTCATCCCGTCGCCGTCGCGCTTTCCGGCGCAGGCGTCCCTGGGCCTGTTCTTCGTGATCCTGGGTGCCGGGCAGTGGGTCAACGGCGTGGGCTGGGGTGCCTACTCGTTGATGCTGGGTATGGCCATCTGGTTGTTCACCCTCTACCAGTGGTTCGGCGAGGCCATCCGCGAGAGTGAGAGCGGGCTCTATTCAGACCGTATCGACGTCTCCTTCCGCTGGAGCATGAGCTGGTTCATCTTCTCGGAGGTGATGTTCTTTGCCGCCTTCTTCGGTGCCCTGTACTGGGCCCGCGTCCATGCACTGCCCATGCTCGGCAACCTCGATCACCAGGTGCTGTGGCCTGACTTCAAGGCGGTCTGGCCCAGCGCCGGCGGTGGTGCCACGGCCTCGCCTGCAGGCATCGTGGAGCCCTTTGCCACCATGGGCCCGTTCTGGCTGCCCACCATCAACACGGCCCTGCTGCTGACCTCAGGCGTTACGCTGACCATCGCTCACCACGCCCTGATCGCCAACGAACGTGGCAAGACGATCCTGTGGATGTGGATCACGGTGCTGTTAGGCGCGATCTTCCTGTTGGTGCAGGGCTATGAGTACTTCTATGCCTACAGCACCTTGAACCTGAAGCTCAGCTCGGGCATCTTCGGCTCCACCTTCTTCATGCTCACCGGCTTCCACGGCTTCCACGTGTTCGTGGGCATGTTGATGCTGCTGTTCATCACCCTGCGCCTGCAGAAGGGCCATTTCACCCCGACGCGCCACTTCGGCTTTGAAGGTGCGGCCTGGTACTGGCACTTCGTGGACGTGGTGTGGCTGGGCCTTTACTTCCTGGTCTACTGGCTCTGAAGACCTGCGCAGTCACACACACGCAAGACGCCGCCCCGTGCGGCGTTTTTCATGGGCGGTCAGGCCGAGATGGGAATGCCCGAGGGCTTAATCCAGCCCATGTACCAAGCCAGCAGCACCAGCAGGAACACCGAGACAGAAAGCCCCACGCGCACGGCCAGGGCGCGTGCCATGGCAGGGTTGCGGCTGCCCGGGTCTGACCCCTTGCGCAGCATGAAAACGCCAGCGCCCGCAAGGGCGACCAGTACGGCCACGAGCATCAGCACGATGAGGATCTTCATGCGTGAAGAGTATTTCACAGCCCTGCCCGGCGCGCAGCCGTGCTGAACCGTCGCCAATGGGTGGTGTTGTTGGCAGCCGTGGTCACGGCCAGCATCACCGCGCGCCTGGGTTTCTGGCAGCTGGACCGCGGCGCCCAGAAGTCGGCGCTGCAAGCCGCGGTGGACAGCCGACGGCAGATGCCGCCGCTGGGCCCAGAGGCGCTGCCCACCGATGAGCGCACGCTGCAGGAGCGCTTGCACCGCCAGATCACGCTGCAGGGTGACTGGGCTCCACAGCACACGATCTATCTCGAGAACCGCCAGATGCAGGGGCGGCCCGGCTTTTTCGTCGTGACGCCGCTGCTCCTGCCCGATGGCAGCGCTGTGCTGGTCCAGCGCGGTTGGTTGCCGCGCGATCTGCGCGACCGCACGCGCGTGCAGGCACCTGCCATTGAACCTGGGCTGGCCCGCATCACGGCACGCATTGCCCTGCCGCCTGCCCGGCTGTACGACTTCGAAGGCGCAGCCACAGGCCCCATCCGGCAGAATCTTGACGTGATGGCATTTGCCAGGGACACCGGTCTGAAGCTGAGGCCGATGTCGGTCCTGGAGCTCGACGAAGCCCCCACACCCTCCTCGGGGCAACCGCCCCGTCCTGACAAGCTGCTGCGGGACTGGCCCTTGCCTGCCGCTGATGTCCACAAGCACCACGGCTATGCCTTCCAGTGGTTTGCGCTCTCGATCTTGACCATCGCCCTATATGTCTGGTTCCAGATCCTCCGACCCCGCCGACGCGGCGCAGCCGCCCTCGACGCAGCCCGTGGCCCGACCAGCGAGCACTCCGATGGCCGCCCCGGATGAACCCCTGGGGCTGACCGTGCACACCATGCCCACGCCGGGGCCGCAGGATCTGCGCCGCCGTACGGTGAGTGGTCGCATCAAGATGCTGCTGGTGCTGCTGGCCTGCGCGGCGCCCGTCCTGGCTTCGTACTTCACCTACTACGTGATCCGCCCAGAGGGCCGCAGCAACTACGGCACCTTGATGCAGCCCACGCGCGGCATCCCGCCCCAGTTGACGCTGCTCACCCTGGACGGGCAGCGGGTGGATCCGGCGTCCCTGCGCAACCAGTGGCTGCTGGTGGTGGTGGGTAACGGCGCCTGCGATGAAGCCTGCATGCAGCGCCTGTACATGCAGCGCCAGCTGCGCCAGATGGTGGGCCGTGAGCGCGACCGCCTGGACAAGGTGTGGTTGATCGTGGACGAAGCGCCCGTGTCTCCCGAGCTGAAGGCCTATCTCACAGGGCCGGAGCCCGTGCAGACCTTCAGGGTGCCGCAGGCTGAACTGACCGCGTGGTTGCAGCCCGCCACCGGGCAGACCCTGCAAGACCACCTCTACGTGGTGGACCCGATGGGCGAGTGGATGATGCGTTTCCCCCCTCAGCCCGAGCCCGCCCAGGTCAAGCGTGACCTGGAGAAGTTGCTGCGAGCTTCCAAGTTCTGGGATCCGGCAGGCCGCTGATCGCCTGTTGCCCGCCCCAGCGAGTCTTCAAGCCCTGCGTATGAACGACGTTCCTCTGGTTGACCTCTCACCCACGCTGCGCCTGGCCCTGCTGGCGCTGGTGATTGCCACGCTGCCGCTGTCCTGGGTGTGGCTGCGCCAGCGCGGACGCGACACGGGCGCACGCATAGCAGCCTTGACGGCGGTGACGCTTTTCCTGACCTTTGACCTGATCGTTTTCGGCTCCTTCACCCGGCTCACCGACTCCGGTCTGGGTTGCCCGGACTGGCCGGGTTGCTACGGCGCTGCCAGCCCTATCGGCGCGCACAGCGACATCCAGGCAGCGCAGACGGCCATGCCTTCCGGGCCGGTGACCTTCACCAAGGCGTGGATCGAGATGATCCACCGCTACCTGGCGATGACCGTGGGGGTGCTCATTCTGGTGATGGCGGCCACCAGCTGGCTGGGCTCTTGGCAGGGCGTGCCCGACGCGCAGGGCCGGCGCCGCTCGGTCCTGCCCCACTCGCCCTGGTGGCCCACGGTTACGCTCGTGTGGGTGCTGATCCAGGGCCTGTTCGGCAAGTACACGGTCACGCTCAAGCTCTACCCGGCCGTGGTCACGGCGCACCTGCTGGGCGGCATGTTCCTGCTGGCGTTATTGATGGTGCAGCACGAGACCTGGCGCGGCCGCCGGCTGGTGCTGAACTCGAGGCAATGGGGCTGGGCTGTGGGGGTGACGGCCTTGCTCTGGGTGCAGATCGCGTTGGGCGGCTGGGTGTCCACCAATTACGCAGTGCTGGCGTGCACGGGCTTTCCCACCTGCAACGGGCAGTGGTGGCCGCAGATGAACTTTGCGGAGGGCTTCACCTTCTTGCGCGAGCTGGGGCGCTCTGGCACAGGCAGCTTCATTCCCATGGAGGCCCTGGTGGCCATCCACATGGTGCACCGCATCGTGGCCCTGGTGCTGTTTGCCGGCTTGTGCACCCTGGCCTGGCGCTTGTGGGCGGGCGGTGAGACCGCCCTGCGGCGCACGGCCCTGTGGCTCATGGGACTGGCGCTGTGGCAGATGCTGAGCGGGCTGTCCAACGTGGTGTTGGGCTGGCCCCTGGCCGCTGCGCTCGCCCATTCTGCGGGTGCCGCGGCCCTGGTGGCCGTCACCACATCGCTGATCGCCCGTGCCCGGGCGGGGCGAAAAGCCCAGAGCGTTGGTGTGCCACAGGGCGCCGCTCAAGTTGGGCAGACCGGGACGGCGCCGGGCTCGATGCGCGCGGCCTCCTAGAATCCGCGCCCGTCCCCATGACAAGCACCATCGCTCCCACTGCACCAACGTCCAGCCGCTGGTCGCAGTACTACGCGCTCACCAAGCCGCGGGTGGTGCAGCTGATCGTCTTCTGTGCCTTGATCGGCATGCTGCTGGCCGAGCCCGGTGTGCCTGACCTCAAACTGGCCGGTGCAGCTACAGCCGGCATCTGGCTGGTGGCTGCTGCGGCGGCGGCCTTCAACTGCCTGGTGGAGCAGCAGATCGACCGGAAGATGGCGCGCACCTCCTGGCGCCCCACCGCCAAGGGCGAGCTGACCAACACGCAGACGCTGCTTTTTTCCACGGTGCTGTGCGCGCTGGGCAGTGCCATCCTGTGGGTGTGGGTGAACCCGCTGACCATGTGGCTGACCTTTGCCACCTTTGTGGGCTACGCCGTGGTCTACACCGTGGTGCTGAAGCCGCTGACCCCGCAGAACATCGTCATCGGCGGCGCCTCGGGTGCCATGCCGCCCGTGCTGGGCTGGGCTGCGCTGCGCAACGATGTGGGGCCTGAGGCCATCGTGCTGTGCCTGATCATTTTCCTGTGGACGCCGCCGCACTTCTGGGCGCTGGCGCTGTACCGCACGGAAGACTACCGCCGTGCTGGCCTGCCCATGCTGCCCGTGACGCACGGGCCGGAGTTCACCCGGCTGCAGGTGCTGCTGTACACGCTGGTGCTGTTCGCCTCCACCTTGCTGCCTTTCATCATCGGGATGAGCGGCCTGATCTACTTGGTCAGCGCGGTGGTGCTGGGCGCCATGTTCATCTACTACGCCTGGCTGCTGTGGCGCGACTACAGCGACGCCCTGGCACGCAAGACCTTCCGATTCTCGATCTGGCACCTGTCGCTGCTGTTTGCGGCGCTTTTGCTGGACCACTACCTGGGGCCCTGGATCCAGGGAATGATGCGATGAGCATGGACACCCGCCGCGGCCAACTGATCCGCTGGTCCAGCGTGCTGGCCCTGGCCGTTGCCGCCGCGCTTACCGGCTGTGACCGTGCCAGCGCACCAAGTTTCAAGGCTATCGATATCACGGGAGCCGACTACGCGCGTGATTTGTCCCTCACCGACCCCGATGGCAAGCGCCGTAGCCTCGCGGAGTTCAAGGGCCGGGTGGTGGTGGTGTTCTTCGGCTTCACGCAGTGCCCTGACGTGTGCCCCACCACGCTGGTGGAGTTGGCCGCGGTGAAGAAGCAGTTGGGTGCCGATGGTGACAAGGTGCAGGGCATCTTTGTCACCGTCGACCCGGAGCGCGACACGCCCGAACTGCTGAAGGCCTACGTGGACAACTTCGGCGCCGGCTTCATCGCACTGCGAGGCACGCCCGAGGAGACGCTGGCGGCGGCCAAGCACTTCAAGGTGTTCTATGCCAAGGTGCCGGGCAAGACCGACACCAGCTACACCATCGACCATACGGCCGGCTCCTACCTGTTCGACCCCCAGGGGCGGGTGCGGCTTTTCACCCGCCACGGCACCGGCCCGGAAGCGCTGGCGCATGATCTGAAGATCCTGCTGGCGGGCAAGTGACCATCGCTGGCCTGTCCCCCGCCTGAGCAACGGCGCCGAAGGGCCGTTTCACCAGCAGCAACGGCCCCGCAGGGCCGTTTCACCAGTAGCACAACGGCCCCGCAGGGCCGTTTGGGTCGAAGAGCTTCAACCCTTCAGACGTTGACGCTCATCGCCCCGCAGGGCGCGAGGCTCAGACCGCGGCCTCGATGGCCTTGCGCATCTTCTTCATGGCCGCCACCTCGATCTGGCGGATGCGCTCTGCGCTGACGCCGTACTCGGCCGCCAACTCGTGCAGCGTCATGCCGCCGCTGGCGTCATCATTCACCTTCAGCCAGCGCTCTTCCACGATCCGGCGGCTGCGTGAGTCCAGGGTGTCCAGCGCCTGAGCGATGCCGTCACCGGCCATCCAGTCACGCTGGCGGGCCTCGATGCTGCGCGTGGGCTCGTCGCGGTCATCGGCCAGGTAGGCGATAGGGGCGAAGGCCTCGTCCTCGTCGTCACCCTGGGGCTCCAGGGCTACGTCCCCGCCCGTCAGGCGGGTTTCCATCTCGATGACTTCCTCCGGCTTGACATTCAGCTCGCGCGCCACGCGGTTGACCTCGGCCGGCGTGAGCGTGCTGCGGTGCGTCTCGCCGTCCTCGGCCTCGGCCTTCAGGCCCTGCTTCATGGAGCGCAGGTTGAAGAACAGCTTGCGCTGGGCCTTGGTGGTGGCCACCTTGACCATGCGCCAGTTCTTGAGGATGTACTCGTGGATCTCGGCCTTGATCCAGTGCAGCGCGTAGCTCACCAGACGCACACCCTGCTCGGGGTCGAAGCGCTTGACGGCCTTCATCAGGCCCACGTTGCCTTCCTGGATCAGGTCGCCTTGTGGCAACCCATAACCCAGGTACTGGCGCGACACCGACACCACCAGCCGCAGGTGCGACAACACCAGCTGCCCGGCAGCCTGCACATCACCCTGGTCGCGCAGACGGCGCGCCAGCGAGCTCTCCTCCTGGGCCGTCAACATCGGCAGCCGGTTCACGGCGCTGATGTAGGCGTCCAGATTGCCGAGTGACGGCACCAGCGACCACGGGTCGCGGACAGCGAGGGCGGTGACAGCAGCAGTGCTCATAGACCTTTCAGTGTTTACCCTGATACTTCAGGTGCAATGAAATATTAGCACTCTCATGGACCGAGTGCTGATTGACCTGGCGCAAGGGACTTCTGGAATCAGGGTGCAGGCTGGCACGGGTGGGCCCGGGTGGGCCCCGGATGGCCTCGCCCACAAGGGCCAGGAGGCCCGGCGCTAACTTTGATGATCCCTGGGGGCTCTGAGCACCCTGGATCATGGAAGACACTGGTAAGTGCGCGAGGCGGCGCGGGTAGAGGCCGGTCAAATCTTTGATGGCATCGTGACCGCGATTGCTAACTTGACCCGCTGCCGACCACTCGTACCCAGGATTGCCTGC
>Ga0209985_10002389_pt1 | contig 17039 bp, 21 predicted proteins | sample NOAtaG_FD_187305 | JGI IMG/M metagenome (GOLD analysis project Ga0209985, IMG submission 187305) | Freshwater lake microbial communities from Lake Erie, under a cyanobacterial bloom - NOAA_Erie_Diel6S_1000h metaG (SPAdes) (version 2) | ecosystem: Environmental > Aquatic > Freshwater > Lake ...
GGCGGCCGGGTTGAGCAGGCGGCCGGGTTGAGCAGGCGGCCGGGTTGGCCGCCTTGCCCCGCCCTGAAGCCGTACCTGATCGGCAGCGCGTAGGTCAGCAGCCGCACCACGCGGCCGTTGCGGTTGGTGAACGGGCGCCCCCAAGGAAAGCGGTGGTTCGCCAGCGCGACTTTAATCGGGTCGTACGTGGGCGGGTCGGCGCGGTTGACGAGAGCGGCCGGCTCGTCCGTGTAGGCGGGCACCTGCACCGCCGCGGGCGGCGGGGCCAGTCGCTCGGCCGGCCTTGAATCGGATCGCGCTGGTCCCGATCCGCCCGTAACCGGTCCACTTGTGGCGCGACGGCGGGACGGCTGGCCGGCACGATGCGGTTTCCTCCACCCGCATCGGAAGCGCGCCATGACCACCGCACTGATCCTCATCGACGTCCAGGAATCGATCCGCCATCGCCCTTACTGGAACCCGGCCGAGGTGCCCGTGTTCCTGGAGCGCAGCAATGCACTGCTGCGCGGCGCACTGGCCGCCGGCATCCCGGTGGTGCGCATCCTGCACAGCGACGGCCCGCAGACCGCCGATAACCCGTGGTCGCCCGCCTCCGGCCACGTGCGGCCGCTCGACGGCCTGGCACCCTTCACGGCGGCGGCGGAGTTCCTCAAGCACCGCCACAGCGCTCTGGTGGGCACCGGCCTTGAGGTGTGGCTGCACCAGCAGGGCATCCGGCGCCTGATCGTGGCCGGGTTTCGCACCGAGCAGTGCTGCGAGACCACGGCCCGGCACGCCAGCGATGCAGGCTGGGAGGTCGACTTCGTGACCGAAGCGACGCTCACCTTTGCGATCCGACACACCAGCGGCGTGGAGCTCAGCCCGGCCGACATCAAGCTGCGCACCGAGGCCGTGCTGCACGACCGCTTTGCCAGTCTGTGCACGGTGGAGCAGGCGCTGACGCGCGCGCAGTCGATGTCCTGATCCGACAGGCATACTGGCCGGCGTGCGTGCCGCCGCCACGATGCTCGACGCCGTGTTCCTCATCCAGCCGCACGCGCTGCTGCTGGATCTGGCCGGCCCGGCCGAGGCGCTGCGCCTGGCCAACCAGGCACTGCAGCGCCGCGGCCGGCCGGCGGCGTTTCGCCTGCGCTACGTGGCGGCGCAGCCGCGGGCGGTCACCTCCGTGGACTTGATGGTTGGCGGCATGGAACCGCTGCCGCAGGCGCTGGCACCGGACAGTTGGCTGTTCCTGCTCGGCAGCCGGCCCGCCCGCCCCGGCGAGGCCGAGGCGGGGGTCGCGCAGCGCGCGGACTCCTTGCGCACGCAGCGCTGGCTGCACCAGGCGGGCTCGCGTCTGCTGGCCGGCGGCGGCCGGGTGGTCTGTATCTGCTCGGGCGCCTTGCTGGCGGCCGCGGCCGGACTCCTGGCGCCGGGCCGGCGCTGCACCACGCATCACGAACTGCTCGACGAGCTGCGCCGCTGCGCCAGCGGCGCTGACGTGGTGGACAACCGCGTTTTCGTGCTCGACGGCGCGCTCGCCACCAGTGCCGGCATCACCGCCGGCATCGACCTGACGCTGCATCTGGTCCAGGCGCACTGCGGAGACGCCGTCGCGGCCAGCGTGGCGCGCACGATGGTGGTGTACCTGCGACGCACACCACAGGACCCCGAGCTGTCGCCGCTGCTGGCGCATCGTCAGCACCTGCACCCCGCCGTGCACCGGGTTCAGGATGCCATCTGCGCGCGCCCCGCGGCTGACTGGTCGCTGCAGCGCATGGCCGCGGTCGCGCATGTCACGCCGCGCCACCTGGGGCGGCTGTTCGGCATCCACGCCGGCACCACGCCGCTGCGTTACCTGCAGTCGATCCGGCTGGAAATTGCCGAGCGTGCGCGGCAGCACGGCGCCAGCTGCGCTGTTGCCGCGCAGCGCGCCGGTTTCAGCTCCGAGCAGCAGTGGCGACGCACGCGCCGCGCGCTGAGTGCCTGAAGGGCGATCGCAACGACGCGGGGGTTGCGCACCCGCGTCAAGACGAGAACCCAGGCAAGGTAGCGACCGCGGCGGCAGCCTCGAGGCGCTGCTTATCGCCGCGCTGCTGATCGCCACGCTGCTCATCGCCACGCTGCTCATCGCCACGCCAATCATCGGCCAACCGCAGGAGCGGGTCCGCGCGGCCTCGGCCTGGACGTTTCGTCAGGTGGCCCCCATTTAATCGTCGCCTTCGCTGCGCGAGCGGAGGCGCAGGGGCGCGCTTGGCATAGGCTGGTTGGCTGCGCGGGTTGGCAGGGTGCCCGCACGAATCCCGCGTCCGTCCCGACGAAACATCCGGGTTGGCCGCACCGCGGCGTGGACATCGCGCGAGCCGACATGTACCCGGCGAGAAAAGCGACCAACATGAAGGCCGGGCTGCAAGCAAAACGCCGGCCCGCAGGCCGGCGTTTTGCAGTAATGCGGCGCCCGCGAAGGGCGCGGTTGGGCTACTTGTCCGTGCGCTTGTTGTACTCGTTGAACTGCTTGACGAGCCACATGGCGAAGACAATGACCCAGAGGAGGAAGAGGATCTGATAGACCTCCATGGTGCGCTCCATGACTGAAGGTTGATCGATGGTTGCGGCGGCTGTGCCGAACTGCGCCATCAAGGCCTGCTGGCGGACCACTGGGGCCGCAGCGGACGTTGTCCTCCCTCGCCGATCAGCACGCGCATGACGATCACCGTGCCCAGCAGCAGCACGATCTCGACCGCGTAGACCGCAGCATAACCGGTGGCCGGGTGGGTGAACGAGGTGCCGAAGCCGCCGCGGTCGGCCAGGGCGCCGACGCCGTCGCGCAGCAGCCCGCCGGCGGCCATGCCGAGGCCGGCGGCCGTCGCCTGCACGGCGCCCCAGACGCCCAGCGCCAGGCCGACCTGCGCGCGCGGCGCGCGGTTCATGGTCAGGGTCAGGGTGCCATGGCCGAACACGCCGCCACCAAAGCCGATCAGCAGCGTGCCGACGACGAACAGCGGCACCGACTGCGTCATCGCGGCGGCGATCACCGCAGCGAACGCCGGCACCCCGACCCAGGCGCCGGCCCCGGCCATGCGGGCCGGATCGACGCCGCGGCTGAGCACGGCCGAGGCGAGGGTGAAGCCGGCCAGCCCGCCGCCGGCCAGGGCCGCCGTGAGCCAGGTGGTCTGGCCGACGGTCATGCCGAGCACCTGCCCGCCGTAGGGCTCGAGCAGCACGTCCTGCATGCTGAAGGCCAGCGTGCCCAGGCCGATGGCCACCAGCCGGCGCACGCTGCCGGCATGCTGCGCGTACTGGCGCCAGGCCTCTGTAAAGGACGGGTCGGCGCGCCGCTGCAGGCGCGCATTGCCGGGCACCCAGCGCTCCTGCTTCCACAGGGCGATGGTGTTGAGTACCAGCGTGGCGACCGCGGCGCCCTGGATGACCTGCACCAGCCGGGCGGGGCTGAAGTCCGCCAGCAGCCAGCCGAACAGCAGCGCGCTGACGATGGTTCCCACCAGCAGCAGCACGTACATCAGGCCGACGACCTTGGGCTGGGACTGCGGCGGCGCCAGGTCGGTGGCCAGCGCCAGCCCCGCCGTCTGGGTGGTGTGCAGGCCGGCGCCCACCAGCAGGAACGCAAGCGCCGCGCCGGCCTGGCCGACCCAGGCGGGATACTGGCTGGCGGTACCGCCGCCCGACAGCACCAGCAGCGCAAAGGGCATGATGGCCAGACCGCCGAACTGGATCAGCGTGCCCATCCAGATGAAGGGCACGCGGCGCCAGCCGAGCGCGGAGCGGTGGTTGTCGGAGCGAAAGCCGACCAGCGCCCGAAACGGCGCGTACAGCAGCGGCAGCGCGAGCATCACCGCCACCAGAGCGGCGGGCACGTGCAGCTCGACGATCATCACGCGATTGAGCGTGCCGACCAGCAGCACCAGCGCCATGCCGACCGACACCTGAAACAGCGCCAGGCGCAGCAGGCGCGACAGCGGCAGCTCGGCCGAGGCGGCGTCGGCAAACGGCAGGAAGCGCGGGCCCAGCCGCAACCAGCCCGAGACGATCGATTGCGTGATGCTCTGCATCGGCGCGTCAATGCAAAACGGGGCCGGACACGGACGTCCCCGACCCCGCTCGGCGTGCAGTGTGCAGCGCTACTTCTTGGCTGGTGCCGCCGCCGGAGCCGGCGCGTCGACGGTCGCGACAGCGACCTCCTTGCCGTTCAGGAAGCGCTTGACCCAGGTGGTGTTCGTCAACAGGGCGACGTGCACCGCGAAGGAGCCGATGGCCACGGCGCTGAGGAACAGCGGAATGCCGACCGTGGGCTTGACGACGAGCCAGAGTTTTCCGTAGATCATTTTTCTTCGCCCTTTACTTGAGCCACGGTGAGTAGATGTAGGCCAGCAGGTGCGCGAGCGCGGCGATGAAACCGAAGATCTGCGTCCCCTGGATCAGGTGACGGTGGATCTCTTCTGACTGCTCTTCGGTCAGGCCGGTGGGCCACACCTTTTGGTCTGCCTTCATTTCTGACATGGGCCCTCCTAAACAAGGAAGCGTGAACGCGTACAAAACCTGCACGCCGGGTAACGCAGGCGCCCCGGAAGCGGGAACCCGCGTGTAATTTCCTCTTGACAGTAAGGTTTGTCAAGTCATCTTGACGCTTATTGTTCAGGACGTGGCTTGGGCACCAAAGCAGCGCAATGCCGCAATGCGACAGTCGGGAGGGCGGTCCGGGCCGCGGTCAGCCCGTGCGCTAGCCGCCGCCGGGTCGGGCGGGTCTGTCCAGAACAGGGGCGGTGCCGGCGGCGTCCGCCAGCCAGCCGATCGCCGTCGCCAGCGCGTCAGTACTTGCCGTGCTGCTTGTAGATGTAGTTCGACAGCTCGGCCTGCTGCATCGACAGCCGATACTGGATCTGGTGCACGGCGCGGATGATGGCGCGCATCACGCGGTACACGAGCAGCGGGTCGGTCTCGATCAGCGCCTCCAGGCGCGCGCGCCCCAGGCCGATCACGCGCGTGGGCGCCATGGCCACCAGCGAGGCGTAGCGCTGGGCGCCGTCGAGCCAGGACAGCTCGCCCGCGAAGTCGCCCGCCGACAAGGTGTTCAGGGTCACGCGGTCGGGCGAGTCGGCTTTCTTCACCACCCCGAGCACGCCGCCGACGATGACGTAGAAGTGCTCGTCGGCGGTGCCTTCGCGCACCAGCACCTCGCCGTCGGCGAGGTCGCGCATGAGCATGACGCCGGCCAGCGTGTCGATCTGGGCGTCGGAGAGTTCGGCGGCCAGGCGCGTGGAGCGCAGCACGTCAGCGAGGTTGTTCGAGGTCTGGGCCATGGGGTTCGGGTCCTTGGGGTGCGACAGGGGCGGGCGCCGGCACGGCGGCGGCAAAGGTGCAGGCGAAGATGGTGGTCGAGGTGGCGGCAAAGGTGGCGGCGGGCGGGTAGAGCCGGTCGGCGCGCTGCACGAAGGCATCGACGAGCCGGTCGGCCACGCGGTCGAAGGCGGAGCGCGCCACCCGCGCCACCGTCCCGTCCAGTTCATAGCTCAGAGTGAAATCGATGCGGCAGGCGCTCGCATTGAGCGCGGTCAACTGCCACTCGCCGCGAAAGCGGCGCATCAGCGAACCGCTGCCCGGCTGCATCTCAATGAGCATCCAGGTCGGGCGCCGCTTGGGGTTGCGCGTGTGCAGGCTGAGCGCGATGCCGGCGAGCTTCATGGTCAGGCGCGCTGCCACCACCTCGTCGGTGCGCTCCAGGATCTCGGCGCCGCTGCAGCCCGGCAGGAAGGCCGGGTAGTGCTCGGCGGCCTCGATGAGGTCGAACATCACCTCGGCTGGATGGTCCACCAGCACCGTTCGCCTGACTTCCACCGCGCCGCCCCGTCGTTGCCCCGATGCCGGACATTGTGCCGCGACGGACGGCGCGCGCAACGCCGCCGCCAGAGCCGCCGGCTACTTGTTCACCGGCATCACGAATTCCGGCCCGCGGGCCGCGCTCGCCTCGGGCCAGCGCTGCATCACGCTCTTGTAGCGCGTGTAGAACCGCACCGCCTCCTCGCCGTAGGCGTGGTGATCGCCGAACAGCGAGCGCTTCCAGCCGCCGAAGGAGTGAAACGCCATCGGCACCGGGATCGGGACGTTCACCCCGACCATGCCGGCCTGGACCCGGCGCGCAAACTCGCGCGCCGCACCGCCATCGCGGGTGAAAATGGCCGCGCCGTTGCCGTACTCGTGCCCGTTGATCAGCTCCAGCGCAGCAGCCAGGTCGGGCACGCGCAGCAGCGTCAGCACCGGCCCGAAGATCTCGTCGCGGTAGATACTCATCGTCGGGCTGGCATGGTCGAACAGCGTGGCCCCCAGAAAGAAGCCGTTTTCGCGGCCGGCCACGGTGTGGCGGCGGCCGTCGGCCACGAGCCGCGCGCCGGCGGCGATGCCCTGCTCGATGTAGTCGAGGATGCGGGCGCGGTGCGCGGCCGTGACCACCGGGCCCATGTCGGCGTCGGCCTCCATGCCGTCCTTGATGCGCAGCGCGGCGATGCGCGGCTTCAGCCGTTCCACCAGCGCCTCGGCGCAGCCGCCCACCAGCACGCCGACCGATACCGCCATGCAGCGCTCGCCGGCCGAGCCGAAGGCGGCCCCCACCAGGGCGTCGGCGGCCTGGTCGAGATCGGCGTCCGGCATCACCACCATGTGATTCTTGGCGCCGCCGAGGGCCTGCACCCGCTTGCCGTGCCGGGTCGCCTCGGCATGAACCTGCCGCGCGATCGGCGTCGAGCCGACGAAGCTGACCGCCTGCACCTGCGGATGCGCCAGCAGCGCATCGACCGCCGCCTTGTCGCCCTGCACCACGTTGAACGCGCCGGCCGGCAGGCCGGCCTGCGCGAGCAGGTCGGCCAGCATCAGGCTGACCGAGGGGTCGCGCTCCGAGGGCTTGAGCACGAAGGTGTTGCCGCAAGCGAGCGCCAGCGGAAACATCCACATCGGCACCATGCACGGGAAGTTGAAGGGCGTGACGCCGGCCACCACGCCCAGGCTCTGGCGCAGCGAGAAGTTGTCGATGCCGCCGCCGACGTTCTCCGAGAACTGCGTCTTGAGCAGTTGCGGCGCGCTGCAGGCGAACTCAACCACCTCCAGCCCGCGCTGGACCTCGCCGCGCGCATCCGACAGCACTTTGCCGTGCTCGCGCGTGATGGCGCGCGCCAGCGCCTCCTGGTGCCGCTCGACCAGCTCCTTGAAGCGGAACATCACGCGGGCGCGGTTCAGCGCCGAGGTCTCGGCCCACAGGGGCCAGGCCGACTGCGCGGCGCGCACCGCCGCATCGACCACCGCGGCGTCGGCCAGCCGCACCTGCGCGATCACCTCGCCCGTGGCCGGGTTGAACACCTCGGCGCGGCGGTCCTGCGCGCCCTGCAGCAGCGCGCCGCCGACGTAGTGCCCAATCTCCTGCAAGCCTGCTTCGTTGCCGCCCACCCTGTCCTCCACGCTGCGCCGCCCCCGGGACCACCATTGTCCTACCGGGCCGGCCTCGCCTTCATTCACCCGGACGGACAGCTGCTGTGCCCGATTTGACGGCGCCGCCCGGCGGTGCCATCGTGACTCTATGCGGTTCGTCCTGCTGTCCTCGCTGTTCAGTGCATTGCTGGGCATCGCCGCGCCTGCGGCGGCGCAGACCTACCGCTGGCTGGACCCCGAGGGCCGCGTGCACTACGGCGATGCGCCGCCGGCCCAGGCGCGCGAACTGCGCGCGCTGAACGCCGAGCGCAGCACCTTGAGCGTGGTGCCGGGGCTGTCGAAGGAAGACCTGGAGGCGGCGCGCAGGCGCTCCGAGCAGGCGCGCATCGAGCAGCTCGAGCGTGAGGTGGCCGCGCTGCGCGACCGGCCTGCGCCGGCGCCGACGACGATCGTGGTGCCGCCGCCCGCCACGAGCGCGCCGGTGCTGCTCTACCCGGTGCGACCGCCGCGGCCGCAGCCGCCGGTCCGGCCGCCGCCGCAGGCGCAACAACCGCTCCTGCCGGCGACGACCTCGGTGTCGGTGTCGGTGACGCGGCGCTGAACGCGGCCGGGCATCGCGCGCCGCGGGGCAGCGGCCGGCCTGGCCGGCCGGGCCGGCCGCTCACTCGATCGACTGCAGCGCCGCGCGGATGGTGTCGACCAGCTGCGCGATCTGGTCCTCGCTGATGATGAGCGGCGGCGACAGCGCCAGGATGTCGCCGGTAAAGCGCACCAGCGCCGGCGTCTTCTCGTGCGTGAAGCACTTGACGTGCGCCTCCAGGGCGCGCCGGCCCGCTGCGCCGGCGCGCGGCTCCAGCTCGATGCCGCCCACCAGCCCGAGGTTGCGGATGTCGATCACGTGGCGCGCGCCCTTGAGCGTGTGCAGCGCGGCCTCGAACCGGGGCGCCATGGTGCGCGCCCGCTCGAAGATGCCCTCGTCCACGTAGAGCTGCTGCGTGGCCAGCAGCGCCGCACAGGCCAGCGGATGCGCGCTGTAGGTGTAGCCGTGCAGGAACTCGATCTGTCCGGCCGGCGCAGCGTTGATGATGGTGTCGTGAATCGCGGTGCGGGCCAGCACCGCACCCATCGGCACCGCGGCATTGTTGATCGCCTTGGCGCAGGTGAGCAGGTCCGGGACGACGTTGAAGTAATGCGCCGCGAACGGCGTGCCGAGGCGGCCGAAACCGGTGATCACCTCGTCGAAGATCAGCAGGATGCCGTGCTTGTCGCAGATGGCGCGCAGCTTCTCGAGATAGCCCTGCGGCGGCACCAGCACCCCGGCCGAGCCGGCCATCGGCTCGACGATCACCGCCGCAATGTTGCTGGCGTCGTGGAAGGTGACCAGCCGCTCCAGTTCGTCGGCAAATTCTGCGCCGTGCGCCGGCTGCCCCCTGGAGAAGGCATTGCGCGCCAGGTCGTGGGTGGCGCGGATGTGGTCGACGCCGGCCATCATCGCCGGAAAGTGCTTGCGGTTGCCCGGAATGCCGCCGGCCATGGTGCCGCCGATGTTCACGCCGTGGTAGCCGCGCTCGCGGCCGATGATGATGCGGCGCGACGGCTCGCCCTTGGCGCGCCAGTACGCGATCGCCATCTTGATCGCCGTGTCGGCCGACTCCGAGCCCGAGTTGGTGAAGAACACGCGGTCGAGCCCCGCCGGCGCCATCCGGGCGATGACGGTGGCCGCCTCGAAGGCCAGCGGATGCGCCAGGTTGAACGTCGGCGCGTAGTCGAGCGTGGCCGCCTGCCGCTGGATCGCCTCGACGATCGGCTGGCGCGCATGACCGGCGTTGACGCACCACAGGCCGGCGGTGCCGTCGAGAATGCGGCGCCCGTCTGGCGTCCAGTAGTGCATGCCCTCGGCGCGGCTCAGGATGCGCGGGGCGTCCTTGAAGCTGCGGTTGGCCGTGAACGGCATCCACCATTCGGCCAGCGACAGCTCGGCACTGAGTCCGGCAGCGTTCGGGTTCTCCAGTTTCATGGCAGGTCCTCGCGGGTGCGGCTGCGCATCGGGCCCGTCAGGGCAGCAGCCGGAAGGAATCGAAGAAGGTGTCGAGCACGGCCGCGGTCAGTTGCGACTCCGCGCCGAGCGCCACCAGTTGGTAGAGCCGATCATCGACCACCACGAAGCGCGCCGCAAGCACCGCCGGCGCACCGTCGCGGCCGGCGCGGGCGCTGGCCCGCAGCGTTTGCGCAGTGCGCCATTTTCGCCCGGGCGGCACGGCCAGAGTCACGGTGCCGGCGGCCGTCTGCCGGCCCTGCACGTTGTGCAGCAGCGCCTCCCGAAACCAGCCGACGGCGGCGTCGAGCTCGGCGGGCGCCGCCAGGGCCGCCGGCGGCAGCGTGGCCACGCCCACCGCAAACAGGCTCGGCCCGACGCCGGTCGAGACCATGGTCATCGGCAGCTTCAGCGGCCCGCCGGGGCCGCCGTAGTCGACCTCGCGCGCCACCGTCTGCGGCTTGTCGGGCAACGCGACGATGAAGCCCAGCTCGGGCGCGCGATGCTCGCGCCAGTCCAGGTGCGGGCTGCAGCCGGCCGCCAGCGCCAGCAGGAAGCCGACAAAAACAAAGCCGGGCAGGCCCGGCTTGCGACAGGAGCGCATGTTGAAGAACCGGGCGCCGCTGCGGCGCCCGCGCCGGGCGCGCTAGCGGCGGCCGCCGCGCGCGGGCGCGGCTGGCGCCGGCGGGGCCGTTTTCCTCGCCGGGCGGCCGGGCCGCTTCTTGCCGTGGCTGCCGTTGTAGATCTTGCCGCGCCGGGTGCGCAGGTCGCCTTTGCCCATTTGAATCTCCTCCATGCCTGGTTACTGTTACGGATCAGTATATCGACGCCGGGCCGGGCCGCCGCGCAATGCCCGCGGCGAGATCCGGCTGGCCGCGCCACTGCCGGCGGCACTATGGCCGGCCCCTGAGCGGTTGCTGCGCAAACCACGGGACAGTTGCATGCGACACGCCGAGCCAACCCCAGCGCGCACCTGCTGGCGCACCGCGCCGCGGTAGTCCGGTGAACCCCAGGCTCAGGCGGTTCTATCCGGTCGGGGTCGCGCTGGCGCTGGCCCTGTCGCTGCTGCTCGACGGCACGTTGTTCATCATGACCCTGGCCGCCGCCATTGCGGCCCTGCCGCTGGCCTATGCCGCCGATGTCGACGAGATCGCGCGCCGCGTGCGTGCCGAGGCCGAGCGGCGCCCGGGCGACGACGAACCACCGCCGCGCGGCGAGTAAGCTCGCCCGACCGTCACTTCAACTGCAGCCATGGCCCTCGTCGTGTTCCGCTCCAAGGCCGCCGGCGAGATCTTCATGTTCGCCGAGACCGCGCGCCGCATCTTCCAGATCGTCGGCAAGGACGACGGCCCGCGGGGCGTGATCACCGCCGCGCAGGTGCCTGAGGCGCTGGCGCGCCTGACCGCCGCCGTCGACGAAGAAAGGGCGCAGATCAAGGCGGCCGAGTCCGAAGCACGCGCGGCCGACAGCGGCGAAGCCGAAACGCAGGGCGCGCGCGCCATCAGCCTCGGGCAGCGCGCCTTTCCGCTGCTCGAGATGCTGCGCGCGGCCGCCCGCAAGCAGGTCGATGTCACCTGGGGCGTGTAAAAGCAGCCGTAGCGGCCGCGCCGGTGCGGGGGTATCCCTCCCGGCCGCCGGTGCGTGGCGCGCGAGCGCGTGGCCGGCAGCAGCTTCCGCCGCCGGCCCGGCCTGACCAGCGGCGGCGCCCGACCCTAGAATGAGTTGCCTTGCGTCTGGCCGATTCGGCGGACGTGCAGTCGCACTGACCCACCCCCTTGACGCTTGTTCTCGTGCCATCAACACCGGCCAGCCACATGACCCGCGAGGCGCGCCGCCAGGTCTGGCTGGGGGCCGGCTGCTTCGCCCTGATGCTGTGCGCCATGCTGATCGCGCTGCAGGCGCTCACCGAACTGCGAGCCCAGCACCGACAACTGGCGCGCGGCCAGGCGCTGGCCGACCGCGCCCTCGGTCTGCAGCAACAGCTCACCGCCTTCGCGCTGCACCCGCTCGATCTGCCTTCGGGCAGCACGCCCGAGGCACTGAAGCAGTCCGCCGCCGCCATCGCCCTGGACGACCCGGCCATCGGTGCGGCCGAGCGCCGCCGGCTCGACGCCGCCATTGATGCAGTCGCCGCCGCCCGCGGCCGGCTGACCGCCACCGTGCCGGGCAGCGAGGTCAAGATGCTCATGCGCCTGCCGCTCGACGAAGCCGGGCAGGCGCTGCGCGAACTGGTGCGCGCGCAGACCGAAGCGCTGCAGCGCCAGAACGATGCGGCCGGGGAATTCAGCGCCTTCGCGCGCCACCTGCTGATTGGCGCAGCACTGCTCACCGTGGTCCTGGGGCTGCTGCTTGCGGTGCTGGGCTGGCGCAGCATGCGCACCAACCGCCAGATGATGGGCGAGCTGGACCAGCTGGCCCATGAGGACGGCCTGACCGGCGTGCTCAACCGCCGCGCCCTCGACGAGCGGCTGCCGGTGGAAATCGCACGCGCCGAGCGGGTCGGCCACGCGCTGAGCGCCGTGATGATCGACATCGACCATTTCAAGCGCTTCAACGACCGCCGCGGTCATGGCGCGGGCGACGAGCTGCTGCGCGGCGCCGCGCAGGCCTGGCGTCGCCAGCTACGGCCCACCGATCTTCTCGCCCGCTACGGCGGCGAGGAGTTCACGCTGGTGCTGTCGGCCTGCGATGCCGACCAGGCACTGCAACTCATCGAGCGCCTGCGCCCGCTGGTGCCCGAGCACCAGACGTTTTCCGCCGGCGTCGCAACGCGCTTGGCCCAGGAGGACGCGGCCGAGCTGCTGCGCCGCGCCGACGCCGCGCTGCTGCAGGCCAAGCGCGGCGGCCGCAACCGCAGCGTGGTGGCCGGAGTCGAGGCGCAGATGGCGCTGCCGCTGCGTATGGCATGAGAACGGCCGGTTCGGCCCGAGGGCGAGCCCTTGAGTGCGCGGCGCGAAGCTAGTCCATCGAGCCCGCTCTCCTTCGCCTCGCCCATGAGCAAGCCGCGCATCCTGGTGGTCGACGACGAGCCGGCAATTGCCGACACGATCGTCTACGCCCTGGCCACCGACGGCTTCGAGCCGCAGTGGCACGGCACCGCGGCGGCAGCGCTGGCGGCGGCGCAGGCCGGGCCGCCGTTCGCGCTGGCGATCCTCGACGTCGGCCTGCCCGACCTGAACGGCATGGAACTGTTCAAGCGGCTGCAGGTGGCCGCACCCGAGCTGCCCGCCATCTTCCTCACCGCGCGCAGCGGCGAGATCGACCGCGTGGTCGGGCTGGAGCTGGGCGCCGACGACTACATCGCCAAGCCGTTTTCGCCGCGCGAGCTGGTGGCGCGCGTGCGTACCGTGCTGCGGCGGCTGCAGCGCGCCGCCGCGCCGATGGCGGCCGCCGCCGCGGCCGGCGGCTTCGAGGTCGACGACGAGCGCAAGCAGATCCGCTTCCGCGGTCGCGCGCTCGCCCTGTCGCGTACCGAGTACCGGCTGCTGAAGGTGCTCGTCGAGCGGCCGGGCCGCGTGTTCTCGCGCGACGAGCTGATGCAGCGCGCCTGGGACGACCCGGCCGCCGCCTTCGACCGCACGGTCGACGCGCACGTGAAGCTGGTGCGCGCCAAGCTGCGCGAGGTGGCGCCGGACGAGGACCCCATCGTCACGCACCGCGGTATGGGCTACTCGCTGCGCGAGGGCTAGGCGTGGCCTCGGGCAGCTCCTGAGCGGCACCATGTCGCGTCGCACCCGGCTGTTCCTCGGCATCTTTGCCGTCTACCTGGCGGCGGTGGCCTTCGTGCTGTACCGGGTCACCGCGGACCTCGATCCACGCTACCGCGAGTCGGCCGAGGAAGCGCTGGTCGACACCGCGCAACTGCTGGCCACGCTGCTCGAGCGCAACACCTTCAACGGCGTGATCCCGATCGACGAGCTGGAGCGCACGCTCAATCACCTGGCGCAGCGGCCGGTGTACGCGAAGATCTTCGGCATCGAGAAGACGCGCGTCGACCTGCACGTGTACGTGACCGACCGCAGCGGCATCGTGCTGTACGACTCGCGCGGCCGCGATATGGGCGGCGACTTCCTCGCGTGGCGCGACGTGCAACTGACGCTGGCGGGCGCCTACGGGGCGCGCACCACCCAGGTCGACCCCGCCGACCCGCAGTCGGTGACCATGTACGTCGGTGCCGCCATCCGCGAGCGCGGCGCCGGCAGCCACCGGCTGGCGGGCGAGGACATCGTCGGCATGGTGGCAGTGGGCAAGAAGATCTCCGACTTCAGTCCCTTTATCCAGAACGCACGCGAGAAACTGCTGCTGGTGGGGCTCATCTCGACCGCGGCCTTCGCGCTGCTGCTGCTGATCGCCACCGTGTGGCTGGTGCGGCCCTTCGGCCTGGTGGCCGACCTCTGGCGCGCCCTGCGCCGGCAAGGCGGCTCGCCGATCTCGCTCGGCCGGCGCCTGGCGCAGGCGCTGCGGGCCGCCTTTGCCGAAACGCGCGACACGCTGGCCGGCCGCAGCTATGCCGACGAGTACGTGCAGACCATCGCCCACGAGCTGAAGAGCCCGCTGGCGGCCATCCGCGGCGCCGCCGAGCTGCTGCGCGAGCCGATGCCCGAGGAGGCGCGCGCCCGCTTCTGCGGCAACATCGAGGAGCAGGTGGCGCGCAGCCAGGCGCTGATCGAGCGGCTGCTGGAGCTGTCGGCGCTGGAGCGGCGCGGCGCGCTGGAGCGCAGCGAGCCGCTCGCGCTGGCCGCGCTGGCACGCCAGGCGGCCGACGAGGTGCTGCCGCTGGCCGCGCGCCGCGACGTGCGGATCGAGACTGCGCTGGACGAGCGCCTGCAGGTCTCGGGCGACGCGTTCCTGCTGCAGCGGGCGATCGCCAACCTGCTGCGCAACGCGGTGGACTTTGCGCCGGCCGGCAGCGTGGTCACGCTGGCGGTGGACCGGCAGCACGACGAGGCGCAATTGACCGTGCGCGACCACGGCCCCGGGCTGCCGGAGTTCGCGCACGAGCGTATCTTCGAGAAGTTCTACTCGCTGCCGCGACCCGACACCGGCAGGAAGGGCACCGGGCTGGGCCTGGCCTTCGTGCGCGAGGTGGCCGGCCTGCACGGCGGCCGCGTGCGCCTGGCGAATCATCCGCAAGGCGGCGCGCTGGCCACGCTGACCCTGCCGCAGCGCGCCACGCCGTGGGCACCGCGCTAGTCAGCCCGCCGACGAACGCCGCCGATTCGCCCCTGAAGCCGGCCAGTTGAGCAGGTAGCGTGGGCCGTCGCCGAGCGATGCCGCACGATCGCCGGGATTGAGCAGGCGACAACGTTGCAGCGACAGGCAGCCGCAACCGATGCAGGCGCCAAGATCGTCGCGCAGCCGGGTGAGCACCGCGACCCGGTGACTCAGATCAGCGTGCCAGCGACGCGACATCCGCTCCCAGTCCGCAGCCGTCGGCTCTCGGCCGTCGGGCAGCGCCGCGAACGCGGCGGCGATCTGCGTCAGCGGCACTCCCATGGACCGCGCCGCCCGGATCACGGCCACCCGCCGCAGCGCGCTGCGCGCATAGCGGCGCTGGTTGCCGGCGGTGCGCACCGCGCCGAGCAAGCCCAGCGACTCGTAGTAGCGCAGAGCCGAAGGCGCCACGCCGCTGCGGGCGGAAAGCTCGGCAATCGTCAGCAGGACGGCCCGTGCAGACATGACTTGACTTCAAGTTAACTTGAAGTTTGACACTTCACCGGGCGTCTCGCAATCCCGCGAGCGCAACGCCGCATACGGAGATCTCCATGACCACTCGTCTCGAGCACGCCAATCTGATCGTTCGCGACATCGATGCCACCATCGGATTCCTGCAGACCGCGCTGCCCGACTTCACTGTGCGCTACGACGGCGTGGCCAACGACGGGCCTCGCTGGGTGCACCTGGGCAACTCCGACGCCTACATCGCCCTGACGCAGTCGCACGTCGAGCCGGCCGAAGCGTGGACGCCCTACGCGGGCCTGCCGGGGGTCAACCATCTGGCCTTCGTCGTCGACGACGCCGAGGCGCTACGCGCCCGTATGCGCGCCGCGGGCTTTCGCGACTCGACGGTGCCCAATGCCCACCCTTGGCGCAAGCGCGTCTACTTCATTGACCCCGACGGCAACGACTGGGAGTTCGTTCAGTACCTGTCCGAAGACCCGGCGCGACGTAACGACTACCTGCTGAGCGGCTGAGGCGGCGACAAACAGCCCCCGGCCGGCCACTGCCGGCAACCGGCAGGCCGCCGCGCAACTCGCGTTGATGCAACCCGGCTCATCGGGAGCACCCACCTCCCGGGGCCAGCGTTGCACGCGCGTAACGTCCAGGTCAGCCCCGGCGGGGCGGTGGGGGTGGCGCGCGCCGCAGGTCAGTGACGTCGCCACCCAGCCTGCGGAGAAAGCTGGCGCGGGCCTCGCGCACGTAGGGCGCCCTGCCGTTGATTCTCAGCGGCAAGCCCCATCCCGCATCGATACGGGGTCCGGCCTTACCAGCAGCAACGACGGTCCTGAGTTTGGCGCCACGAAGACCTCCTGGCGCCTGCCGGCGACTGCCCGACCCACGACGCATTTGTTGTGGCCGTTATCTCGGGCGTCGGCGGTACCGACTGCGTTCAGGTCGACATCCAGCGCACGGCTGGACCTGCGCTTGCGCGCCTCTGCTTCTCAAGCATGGCTGCAGCAGTCTCACAACAAAGGCTTACGGCGTGCGTCGACGAAGACTGTGCGCCAAGTAAAGCGGATCCGCCGCTTCAGCAACTCGGGCAACGGCTGAAAACCGTTCAGCACGAGCGTCGCATCCCCGCTGTCGTAGCACCAGGACACAAAGCGAAGCGCGCTCCGAATCTGTTCCACGGGGAGCCCGCGAGTCGGAATGATGGCGTAGGTCGCACCCATGATCGGCCACGTTCTGGGACCGGCCTGGTCGATCATGGCAACCTCGAATGTCGGATCATCCTCGGTCGTCGTGCGCTCCCACTCGACGATCGAGCCGGTGTAGGCGAATGCGTCCATAGATGGCACGACAGTTTGCTTCCCTGCGTTGTGCATGCTCACCATCGCCAAGCCCGACTGCACCGCCACCGCGAAGCTAAGGTAGGCGATCGCGCCCGTGGTCCTGCGCGCAAGATCGGCAAGCTCCTGTGCGCCTGACGCGGAGCGTGCGCCCGGCGCAGAAGGACGGAACTCGCTGCTGACGGAAGACACGCCGCCTGCGCCTCGGCCGACCTTGCTCAGGTACTGGGTGAATATGTACGAACTACCCGGGCCATCGGCGCGATGAAGCGGCGTGATGGGCAAATCGGGCACGAGCTGCCCGATGTTTTTGGGCGAGGATGGCCGGGTCACGCCACCGAGTGATCGCGCCCTGATAGATGCGCGCAATCGTTCCACCGTCCAGGCGCACCTCCAGGCTGGCCAGGAAGCGGCCGAGCGCTTCGGCGTTACACGTAGAGCCGGTGCGCGCCACGCCGTAGTGCAGCTCGGAGGCGGTGATGCTCGACACGCCCAGCCCGGCGGCAGGGTGGTCGCGCAAGGCCCGCAGCACCCTCGGCGGCCGCTCGTTGATGGCATAGATGCAGATGTCGGTGTCGAGC